>Ga0068855_100001926_pt1 | contig 25763 bp, 20 predicted proteins | sample KBSCornC52_FD_66592 | JGI IMG/M metagenome (GOLD analysis project Ga0068855, IMG submission 66592) | Corn rhizosphere microbial communities from Kellogg Biological Station, Michigan, USA - KBS Corn C5-2 | ecosystem: Host-associated > Plants > Roots > Rhizosphere > Soil ... | reverse complement strand
AGAAATAAAACAAATCAGTTAAAAGATATAATTCCAGCCATGTTTATCCTCGTCAATTCCCAGGCGAATGGCTTCCATTTTATTTTTCAGGCGGAACATAATGGCATTGTCATTATAAGTTGGTAAATGATGATCGATGCCATTTAAATGTATAGTAGCGATAGGTGCTACTACTGCAGCAGTACCCGCGCCAAATGCTTCTGTAATGGTGTTATGACGAAATGCATTTTCCAATTCAACAAGGCTGATGGGACGTGCTTCATGAGGAATACCGAGATCGGCAGCCAGCGTAAGCAAAGAATCGCGTGTTACACCTGCCAGAATAGAATCGCTGGTGGGCGGGGTAATAAGCGTACCATCTATAACAAACATGGCATTCATCATACCAGATTCTTCGATGTATTTATTTTCACGGGCATCTGTCCATAATACCTGGTCATAACCGGCTTCTTTTGCCTTTTGTGTTGGATAGAAAGCACCGCCATAGTTACCGGCGCATTTGGCTGATCCTGTTCCCCCCTTGGCGGCTCTTACAAAATCGGTTTCAACCTTTACTTTCAGCGGCTGCGAAAAGGCTGGTCCAACAGGGCCTGTAAAAATTAAAAAGCAATATTCATCAGAAACCTTCACACCGAATTTCGCTTCGCTGGCAAACATCAGCGGACGAATATATAATGATGCACCTGCCTGGGTGGGTATCCAATCTTTATCAACTTCAACCAGGCGGCGAAGACCTTCAATAAAAATTTCTTCCGGAATAACAGCCATACACATACGGTTCAGTGACTGCACCATTCTTTCGTAATGTCTTTGTACACGAAAAAGATTGATGCGTCCGTCATCGAGCTTAAATGCCTTTAATCCTTCAAAAACAGATTGGCCATAGTGCAGGGCCAATGTAGTTGGACTAATAGTAATATCGCCGAAAGGTACAATACGGGGTGTTTCCCACTGGCCATTAGCAAAATTGCTGATCAGCATATGATCCGCCACATAATTTCCAAATCCAAGCTTGTTAAAATCTACCTGGGGAAGCTTCGACTTTGTTGTTTTCTGAACTATTATCTCATCTGTAAGTTCCATAAACAAAAATTTTATGTTTGATTCGGTTTGTCCCTGTTTATTTTAAGAGTGAATGATACAATTTCTTTTTGCAGTTGGGCCTTAACCGGTTGTTAATGACTGCCTGAGTCTGGCAAAACCAATTGGTTTTCATGGTACTTAGCCAGAAAGAAAACAAGAAAGGTTTAAAACACTTCAGCTGTTTAAATCAGGCGTAATGGGAAAGTTAAGGTGTTGCTGCAGTTCTTTCTGTACTGTAAAGATAATCAGAATACGGCACAAGGCATAAGGTTCAGGTTACAAGTTTCCAGGGTACGGGCCCTAAACCCCGCAACCTACGATCTTGTATCTATCTCAGCGCCAATTTGTACTACGCCATTTATCAGCGCTTCAAAATCTTCAAAACGGCTGCGATGATTGGTAATAGCTGTACGAATTGCATACCTGCCGTTCAGCATAGTATACGATGGAGCCGCAATTCCCTGCTCATGCAACCGCATGAGTATTTCCTTATTTAAACTATTTAATTCTTTATCAGAACAATTGCCCGGATTGTAGCGAAAGCATACAATATTCAGCGGAACAGGCGCCAGCAATTCAAGCGTTGGCGACTGTTGTATTAACTCTGTCAGATATTGCGCCTGCTGCAGGTTTTGCCTGATCATCGAACGGTATTCATCCAATCCATAATGTTTCAGCAGCATCCATACTTTTAAGGCTTTGAATCCGCGCGACAATTCCATGCCGTAATTGTTAAAACCATCTGGTCCGGCAGATAAACCTCTTTCATGTAATGTAAGATAATTTACTGCTGAAGCAAACGCTTCGCGGTGAAGATGTGCATCACGAATAAGTACACAGGCTGCTTCATAATTTACATACATCCATTTATGAAAATCAAACGACAAACTATCTGCCTGCTCAATCGCTTTTAATTCAGATTCAAATTCGGGCAATAATTTCGGAATAGCTCCAAAGGCGCCGTCGATATGCAACCATAGATTTTCTTCCCGGGCAATAGCAACCAGTTCCTCTATAGGATCTATAGAACCTGTATTAACAGTTCCTGCATTGCCTACAATGCAAAATGGCTGATAACCGGCTTTTCTGTCTTCAGTGATCATGCGCCTCAGTTCGCTGGTACAAATACGGGTACTTTACGAAAATTATCGCTGCCGATGCCGATTACTTCTACTCCTTTCAATACACAATTATGTGTTTCAGAAGAACCATAGATGGTGAGTGGTCCTTTAACAGCCTGCAATCCTTTTGTCTTTATATCGCGATTCGCGTGATGCCGCGCAACGATCAATGCCGTAATATTGGCGAGTGAAGCACCGCTCAATAACAATCCGCTCGCTGTTTCAGGAAAGCCCATCATTTCTTTTGACCAGTCGATAACCTGTTTTTCAACATACATGGGCATGCTGTTGCCAATACTAACGTTTGCATTCATACCAGAAGCCAGCATATCGGCCAGCATACCAAATGGTGTTCCTGAACCTTGTACCCATGCCCAAAAACGCGGGTGCGTATTGTTAAGATCATAGGGAAGTACTTTGGTGAAGAACTCTTCGTAAATATCAACGGCTTCGCTGCCGGTTTGTGGTACAGGTTGTTGTATGCTGTTGATAACCTGCTCAGGAGGGCTCGACCAGATCTTTCGCTGACGCACTGTTTCAAGATAATAGAACAGATCGTCGAGCATGCGATGGCCCAACTGATTCAGGTTTGACCAGTTTTGCGGATCAAGTGTTTTTTCTTCCGTCAACAGTAAATCTTTTTTCATACTCTATAATTAAGCAGTATAAAGTTGAGAAGGATCTGAAGATCCAACAACCCGTTTCCTGCTATTTTATAGTACAAATTTGCTGAAGAAAAGGAATAAAAAACAGATTCAGATTTGGATTATATTAGTAGATCAGATCAGGTCCGAAAGACGGAAAGTCAGGAAGTCCGAAAGAAAGATACATTCACTGCAAAATTCTTTCGGACTTCCGGACTTAACTGACTTTCCGACTATGAATAGATGTGTTCGATCGCATCGCGGTATTTCTCCATTACTACCTTTCGTTTCAGGCTTAGTTTAGGAGTCATTTCACCGGTTTCGATGCTCCACTCGTGGGGAAGCAGTTCGAATCTTTTTATTTGTTCTACGTGGTTGAAGTATTTGTTGAAGCTGTCTATCAGGTCTCTGAACATATCAATTACCTTGGGCTGCTTTATCAGTTGTTCATTCGGCATATCGGCAATGCCTTGTTTACGAGCCCAGTCTTTTAAATTAGGGAAGGCAGGAACAATCAACGCGCCTACGAATTTGCGTTCTGCGCCTACTACCATTATTTGTTCAACAAAAGTTGATTCTTTTAGCTTGTTTTCGATAGGCAGGGGTGCTACATATTTACCACCGCTGGTTTTAAACAGTTCTTTTTTGCGGTCGGTAATTTTCAGGTATTTATTATCTGTAAACATACCTATATCACCGGTATGATACCATTCACCGCTCATTGATTCTTCAGTAAGATCAGTGCGTTTGTAATAACCCATCATTACATTGGGGCCTTTGCATAATATTTCCCCGTCTTCAGCAATTTTTACTTCAACGTCATCGATTAAAGGTCCTACTGTGCCGAACATACGGTTTTCTGCTTCAAACCGGTTAACACTGATAACAGGGGATGTTTCGGTTAAGCCATAGCCTTCCAGAATAGGAATTTGAGCTGCTGTAAAAATTCTGATCAACCTAACCTGGCAGGCGGCGCCGCCGCTTACGATACACCTGAGTCTGTTGCCGAGTGCTTCGCGCCACTTGCTGAAAATAAGTTTGTTGGCGAGCTTTAACTGCATGTTATAGCTAAAGCCCATTGGTTTATTGATCTCGTACCGGGTGGCAAGGTCATGCGCCCAGTAAAACAATTTTCTTTTAATGCCGGTTAACTCTGCTCCTTTGGCCATTATGCGGTCGTACACTTTTTCGAGCAGGCGGGGAACGGTTGTAAAGATATCGGGCTTTACTTCACGCAGGTTATCGCCGATAGTATCCATGCTTTCGGCATAATAGATTGAAATGCCGCGGAAGAGATAAAAGTAAGTGATCATTCTTTCGAAAATATGATTCAACGGTAAAAAGCTCAACGCTCTCATATTATCGAAATGAGGAAGGCAGGGGCTGCATGCCATTACATTGCTTAAAATGTTGCGATGCGACAGCATTACTCCTTTTGGAGTGCCGGTGGTACCCGAAGTATAAATGATAGTAGCCAGATCTTCGTACTCGATGTTATCTGCGATCGATTTTATTTTTTTGTGGGCTGCTTCATCGGCTAATTGCAAAATATCCTTCCAGTGACGGGCATTGGCCACATGTTCAAATGTGTAAATTTCCTGAAGGGAGGGAACGCGTTCTTTTACGCTTAATACTTTATGAAATAGTTCTTCGTCGTTTACAAATACAATTTTCACTTGTGCGTCGTTCAGCACAAATTCAAGGTCCTGCACATTAATGGTCGGGTAAATGGGAGTAAGTATCGCGCCCACCTGTTGTACTGCCAGATCGAGCATGATCCATTCAGGCCGGTTTTTACTAAGAATGGCAATTTTATCACGGCTTTCGGCAGTCATATCGCCGCATTGTACGCCCAGGTTAAGCAGACCGGCGCTGAGCTTCTCAATGGTGGTTTTTACTTCTTCTGTGCTATAGGTTTTCCATTTACCGTTTTCCTTCGCAGCAAGCATGTCGGGCAATGATTTGCCGTTTAAACGGTTTTGCAGGCAATCGAATAATCGTTTGGGTTCGGTCATATTGTGTTTTTTAATCTGGAAGTCTGAAGTCGGAGGTCGGAAGTCAGAAGTGTCTCTTTTTCGGATTTCAGACTTCAGACGTCTGACTTCAGTCCTTATTCAATTTACCAATTCTGCGCAAATAAAAAAAGCCGGCGCGAAGGCGGCCGGCTTTAAAGGGATAATTATTTTATTTAACTGTTTGATAATACTGTCCGCCGGGGAGTTTAAATACCCTGTTATGCTGAAAGTAGTCAAACTTATTGTATTCTTCCTGATGTGTTTTTGTCCAGTTTTCGTAAGCGGGCAGGTTATTGGCGGTACCAAATACCCATTGGTTATAGGCGTCGAACATGCCAGACTTTAACAATTGCTGATGGTATTCAAATAATCTGAAGGGAAAAGCCTTTGCGTATTTTGTAAACCAATCCAGCACAAACTTTGTACGCATGGCCGAAAGCGTTTCGGCAGTAACACCATTTGCGGCAATGTAGGAGGACTGTAATTTCATTTCATCCAGAAATGCTTTTACAAAATCATTTTTTGTATCCTGACCTTTACTCAGATCGGCGTCCGTGAACAACTTCTTATATCCGTCGAGCAGAATGGTTTTTATTTCAGCGGTGCGTTTTGAGTAGCTTTCCAGATTTACGAAGATTTCACCGTAAATAAGCGTCCATACTTTATCGGATGTATAAAAGTAGTATTTGCAGGCGTTGTAGTAGTTGCCTGAGTAGTTGGGATCAACTTCAATACCTTTTTCCCATTCTTTAATAGCTTCTGAATAATCTTTTTTGCTCCACAGCATTTCACCGTATTCGCTGTACAGAGTACCGCTGTTGGGGAATCTTTTTATTCCGGCTTTGTACATTTTATCGCATTCCTTTACTTCTTCAATGGCTTTATATGCCATTCCAAGGATCTGGTAGCTTTGTACATCTGCGTCTTTTCTGTCGGGGAAATTTTTGGCAATCTCCAGGGCATGTACGTAATCACGGTTCAAATAGTAGGCAAAGGCCAGATCTTTCTGGAGGTCCAGGTTATCGGCATTCGCCTGCAGCGCCCGGTTAAGCACCAGGATGGCGTTGGGATAATCGCCCTGCCGCATATAATTATTGGCTGTTTGCTGTATTGTTTTGCTATCAGCTTCCTGCGCGCAGGTACTGTAAACGGCAAATAACAAACCGAGGGCTGGTAACAGATGTTTCATACAGCCAAAGATACGGGAACTGGAATAGTCCGAAAAGTCGGGAAGTGGGAAAGAAAGTTAAAAATCGGAAGTCAGAAGTCGGGGGCCAGAAGTCAGAAGCCTCTGTTTTTTCGAATTTTTACTTCGAATTTCAGGCTTCTGACATCCGAACCCTGACCTCTTTTTTCCGGCTAGCTATAAATGAGGTGCGTGAGCAGCCCATCTCTTAATTTTGGTTCAAACCAGGTGCTTTTGGGAGGCATAACGTTGCCGCTGTCGGCAATATCGAATAACTGCTGAATGGTAACAGGGGGTAAACTGAACGCAACGGCCATTTCGCCGCTATTTACCCTTTTTTCAAGTTCGCCGAGGCCGCGGATGCCGCCTACAAAATCAATTCGTTTATCCGTACGCTGGTCTTTAATTCCCAATATAGCATCCAATACATGATTCGAAAGAATGGTTACATCCAGCACGCCAATGGGATCATTGGTCCATTTACCTTCTTTGGTGGTTAATGTATACCATTGTCCTTTCAGATACATACCAAACTGATGCAATTTGGCAGGCGCCACAGCTGAGGATGCCTTTTCTACGGTAAAAGCGCCGGACAGCTTGTCCAGAAACGTTTTTTCATCCAGTCCGTTCAGATCTTTTATTACCCGGTTATAATCCATGATATATAACTGGTTTGAAGGGAACAAGGTGGTTAAAAAATAATCGGCTTCAGCAGAAGCATTTTTTCCCAGACCTTTTCTCACTTTGGCAGCCGATGCAGCACGGTGATGACCATCTGCAATATATGTGTTCGGGATTTTTGTTTTGAACAGATTGGTAACAGCTGCAATAACCGAATCATCATTGATCACCCAAATCGTGTGACTTATTTTATCATCCGCTATAAAATCGTATACGGGTTTATGCGAATCTTTCCAGTTATCGATCAGCGTATCCAGTTCTGCATCGTTACGGTAAGCAAGGAAAACATTACCGGTTTGAGCACCGGTAGTGGTGATATGATTAATGCGGTCCTGCTCTTTTTCAGGACGGGTAAATTCATGCTTTTTGATAACGTCGTTTTCGTAGTCATCTACCGAACTGGCGCATACCAAACCGGTTTGACTGCGGCCATTCATTACCAGCTGATAAATGTAATAGCAAGGCTTATCTTCCCTGAACAAAATACTGCGCTGAATAAATGCGTCAATATTTTCTTTTGCTTTTTCGTATACCGGTGCACCATGAATATCGATATCGTCGGGCAGATCGATTTCGGATTTTGTAATATGCAAAAATGAATAGGGATTGCCTATTGTTTCCTCACGGGCCTCTTTTGAATTTAATACATCATAGGGGCGTGAAGCTACCTGTTTAGCCAGTTCTGCGCGCGGGCGCAGCGCTTTGAAAGGAGAGATGTTAGCCATTTTTATTTTTTATCAGTTCGATTATTGGGAAGGCTTTCCTGCCTTATCCTTTTTTCTTTGCAAAATCTTTCATCAGGTCTGTTAACAATTGCACGCTTTCTATCGGAAGCGCATTGTATAACGAAACCCTGAAACCACCTACACTACGATGGCCTTTAATACCAACCATATCGTTTTGTTTGCACAGGGTTTGAAATTCTTTTTCCAACTCCGGATTGTCTATTACAAAACAGGCGTTCATTATACTGCGGTCTTCTTTCGCAATTACAGCACCTTTAAACAGCGGCAGACTGTCGATCGTATTATACAGCAACTGTGCTTTCTGATTATTGATCTTTTCAATAGCTGCCACACCGCCCTGTTTTTTCAGCCAGCGCAGGGTAAGCATACATACATATACTGCAAATACCGGTGGGGTATTGAGCATGGAGCCGTTCTCGATGTGATTGCGGTAATCCATCATTGTGGGCAACTTGCGGTTTACCTTGCCAAGTATATTTTTATTTACCACAACCAGATTAACGCCGGCAGCGCCTACATTTTTCTGAGCACCTGCATAGATCAGGTCGAATTTATTAAAATCCATAACCCGGCTAAGGATGTCGCTGCTCATATCGGCCACTAGTGGAACGCCGGCTTCAAAAAAAGGATTTAAGTCGTGCCACTGTACCCCATGAATCGTTTCGTTGGTGGTAAAGTGCAGATATTTAGCTGTTTTGGGTATGGTAAATTGTTTGGGCAGATGATTGTAATTCGATTCTTTCGAGCTGCAAACAACTTCAACATGGCCGAATAACTTGGCTTCTTTTATGGCCTTGGCTGACCAGGTGCCGGTGTCGGTATAGGCGGCCATTTCATTGTCATTCAGCAGGTTCATGGGAATCTGAAAAAACTGGGTGGAAGCGCCGCCATGTAAAAACAGAACTTCATGATTGGCGTCCAGTTGCATTAATTCTTTTGTCAATGCGATGGCTTCATCCATTACTGCCTGGAACAGATCAGTGCGGTGCCCGATTTCGAGTATCGACAAGCCGGAGTTATTGTAGTTCAAAATGGCTTCACTCGCTTGCTGAAATACTTCTTTGGGTAAAATGCTGGGTCCCGAGTTAAAATTATGCATCATTGTTTCGTTGATTGGGAAGATTGCAAAAGTATTGCATTACAGCGGTATGGGTAGCGGAAAAGTGTAAAATGAATAAGTACATGACTAAAATGCCATTGAAAATCAATATTTTATAAAGCCGAGTGTATGATTTTCATATGGTTTCCATATGGTTTATGTATGGTTTATGTATGGTTTATGTATGGTTTCCGTATGAAAAGAGTATGAGTCATGTATGAAAACCATATGGCTAGTGTATACCTCAGGAATACCTCCGGCATACCTCAGGTATGGTTCAGGTATGCCGGCCATATGAAAACCATATGAAAGTCATATGGATGCATATGCCGTTCGTATGGTTTTTATATGAGTTTCATATGCCAGTCGTATGAAAGCTGTATCGTCCTGAAATAGGTTTACACCCGGGTTAGATAATCCTGCTTTTAGGTTACAGGTGAATTCGTTAATCCTAACTTCAGTTACGCTGGATTTTATTAATCCTGAAAACAGGTTACACCATCGGCCTACCGGTCAGGTAAAAATTCACCCTTTCCCTTCAACTGCTCATTAAGCCAGGCATTATTTAATGCGTCAAATTCTTTCAGGTCTTCCTGTGAAAAAGTTTTATTGGTGAGTTGTTTCAGGTCGGGCTGACCAGCATTTACCCACGCGGTATACCAGAAAGAAGCCACGGCATAAATGGATTGCTGCATGCGCCGCTCGATCATGTTATTCAGCATCTTATTATAGGCTAAGCAATAAGTTGTAGAATACTCACGGATCACCTTACCATTCCGTTCTTCAAAAGAAAATTTCTGGTCAGATGAAAACTGTTTACTAAGCTCCCGTTCGAATGTTAAAACACTATCAGAAGCAGCGGCGCTTTCCAGCACACGGTTCCAGGTAAATGAAAGTGGATTGGAAATATATTCAGCCTTGCCAATGAAAAAATCCCATGAAGTGGCCGCCAGCAATTCAGGAATGCGCGATTCCCAAAAACCATGAATGCCCTGCTGATTGGTAAACTGCCCGTTGTGATTACTGCAAACATGAAGCGGTACATGCGAATCAGCGATATAATGACCAATATCGGCAGAGAGTTTGAGAATTTTTACCTGATCTTTTTCTTTGAAAGCAGCCGTAAGTCGCGATAACATGGTTTGAATATACCACGGAACAATGCCATTGGCCTGTACTGTGTCTTTACCATATTTCTCTATTGCTTTTGACCAGTAGCGTGGTAATGAATCAAACGGATAACGGCCGTAATGGTCAATATCAATATAATGGTGAGCACCTTCTGTAGATACAATATACCGGCGTTTATCGGGATCAACAGCATGATCTGTTAAAAACTGAATATTGGGTTTGTACAGCACCATCATTTCGGGTGGCAGCATAAATACGGCATAATAGTTAATCTGCTGATGTGCATAAAATCCCCACGAAAAAAGTGAATGGCAGCAAAGCACCGCCCCCGTTACAAGCAGTAGTTTTTTCATATGGTACGTTAATGGTAATACGAATGTAATGATAACCGCAGAGACGCTGAGTATCAATTTTTACACCTCATCATAATACGCATCCCAGTAAACAGTTTCTTTCATGAATAACTCGAACATATTTCGCCAGCCGTGATAAGCGGGATCGCTGCCCAGGATGAAGTTGTGCCAGATGGGAACAAAAGTGCCTTTATAATTTTTTACCCTTTCGTAATATTGGATCAGTTCGTTGTAGGCTTGCTGAGGAGTTTGCTTTTGTTCAAACAAACAGTTGGCATCCATAAAACAAAAGGGATAGATCAGCAGTGATGTGGTTTTTTCCATTTCAAGGTCGTACCAATAAAATGGAGTGCATACCGATGCCCTGAAACCATTGATACTGCCATAACCCATGGAAAAATCTTTTTCAACGCCGGTTTGTATAAGGCGGCGATAAGTAACAGGCAGGGTAAATCGAATATAATGCTGACGGCTATGAACTAATTTTTTATCGGCCACCACTTCCAGCCATTCCAGTTCTTCCTTTAAAAGAGAAGGGTCATTGCCGCTTTGCCATGACGGATGCCAGCCAATATTATACATATCGGCATAATAGCTGATGAGATTGCGAAAAGCCTTTTTATAATAGGGCGTATTTTTATCGTATCGCGATGTTCTTTTCGCAACCAGAAAAAAGAACCAGGGTTTTACGCGGCAATACAAATGCCATGCATCAAGCCATTCGAAACAATCAAAGGGGTCTTTCTTTTTTCCACGCAAAACCTGCCAGCGTTCTTTAACTGCCGGCCATTGCCCTTTGAGGATTGATGCGGCAAATCCGCCAATGGTACGTTTCCATCCTTTATGCCGGTACGACCATGCAATATCAATATCGTAGGTTAACACGCACCTGAACTGCGACTGCCTGAAGACCAGGTCCGGAAATTTAAAATGGAGAGCCTGTTTAAATGAATGCAGCCATGTATTTACTAATGGTTGCGATAAAAAATGTTCTTTAAAGGCCAGGGAGTTGGTATGCGCATAACGGCCATACTCATCTTTTTCATGCGGCAGGTATTCTTCATATCTGCTGATCAGATAAAATGAAGCGGCGAATATATCGAACTGTAAATCGCCGGATGTTTCAAAAAAGGCTTTATGAAAATTGATCTCAAGGCATTGAATAGCCTGCGGCCTGATGCCCGTTTCAAAAAGAAGGGACGTACTGCGGATAAAAAATTCCTTTTCAGAAAACTCCTGCGCCGAATAGTTTATACGGGGCTGGTCAGAAGCTTTGAACAATGCTTCATCGGTAGTTATGCGAACAGGTTCATCGAATAATTCTTTACCAATAAAATCAACAATGTATTGCAGGCGCGGAGTGATGGTATGACAGTAAAGAAGTAGCATTGAGTCAATAGGCAATTGGCGGATCAATAAGCAATATGCAATTGGCAATAGACACGAACAGCCGTTTTATTGCCAATTGCTTATTGTCTATTTCTTCTTATGTTTCTCCCGCCACATTTCATTAAAAGTTTTGGGTGTGAAATTCAGGTCGGCGCGACTATGCGTCCAGCCCTTAAATACTTTATTGATCATCCAGTTCTTTAATTTATCGTTCCCCATGTTCATCATACTCCGATGCAGACTGGCCTGTTTCCATACTTTCCATGCTATTTTTTCAGCCCAGGGGGCTGCGCCACTTTCAACTGCCTCATACCGGTTTTCGAGCAACAGTTCGTGCAGGTTGATCTTTACCGCGCATACTTCGGTGCAATTGCCGCAAAGGGAAGATGCATAGCTCAGGTGCTTCCATTCCTTCATGTCTTTAAGATGCGGTGTAATAACCGAACCAATAGGACCGCTGTAAGTAGCTTCATAAGCATGACCGCCAATGTTTTTATATACGGGGCACGCGTTTAAACAGGCGCCACAGCGAATACAATACAAACTTTCGCGGTTTTTTTCATTTTCCAGAATGTTTGTGCGGCCATTGTCGAGCAGTATTACATACATTTCGTCGGGGCCATCGGGTTCACCGGGCTGGCGCGGACCAGAAATGATCGTATTATAAGAGGTGATCCACTGACCCGTTCCGTAAGTTGCCAGCAGTGGCCAGAACAAAGCCAGATCATTTACAGAAGGAATCACCTTTTCAATTCCAACAATTACAATATGCGTTTTGGGAAAGGCAGTGCTTAAGCGGGCATTTCCTTCATTTTCACTAACAGCTATACCGCCAATATCGGCCAGTATAAAGTTGGCCCCGGTAATACCTATTTCAGCCTTTACATATTTTTCTCGCAGTTTTTCACGCGCTACCAGGGTAAGTTGTTCGGGAGTAAGATTAGGCGCCGTATTTAGCTTTTCTACAAAAAGGCGGGCAATATCTTCCTTGCTTTTGTGCATGGCAGGCGTAACAATATGGTAGGGTGGCTCTTCATCGAGCTGCTGAATGTATTCGCCCAAATCGGTTTCAACGCTTTCAATGCCATGCTTTTCCAGAAAGTGATTCAGATGAATTTCTTCGGTAACCATGCTTTTGCTCTTCACAATGGTTTTGCAGTTCTTTGCCTTGCAAATAGCCATTACTTCATCAAGAGCCTGTTGGGCATCTTCGGCCCAGATAACCTTGCCACCCCGTTTGGTTAAATGCGCTTCAAATTCTTCAAGCCGTTCATCCAGTCTTTCAATAGCACGCCATTTTAAGTTTTTTGCTTTTTCGCGCGCCAGGTGAACATCACTGAACTGGGCTTTACCCAATGGTACGGTAGCATTATATCTGCTGATGTTGAAATGTACTTTACGCCTGTGCTCCAGATCTGCAGCCTTAATGGTGCTTTTCGCCATAAAGGAAGAAGAATGCTCGCTCATCTGTTTGATTGTTTTATTATTCGTCTGAATAGCTCTCAGCTTTCTTTTTCAATAAAATACTCGGATGCTGCCTTGTGAAGGGCTTTATAAAATTCTTCGCCGTATTTGCGAATGATGGGTTCTTTTAAAAACTGGTATACCGGCACTTTTAGTTTTTTACCTAAAGAGCAGGCGGGCTTACATAAAGAGGGGCGGGGTTCATAATTCATTCTGTCGTAGTCGCCCTTTTTACCGGTTTTTTGAATTATGGGGAAAAAATGGCAGCTTATGGGTTTTTTCCAGTTGATAATGCCATCGTTATAGGCTTGCTCAAAGGCACATTTGATTATGCCTTTTTCGTCGCGCACGCCATAAACGCATATTTCGTTATCGCCGCCGAGGGTGGGGGTTACCCAGCCAAATTCTCTATGATATACGTATTTGCCTTTGCGCTCAATTTCTGCGATAGCGGCAGGGGTGAGGTAGGGCTTCACTTTTTCAAATAATTCCACCATTAGATCCAGTTCCTCTTTTTCGAGGGGAGCGCCGGCATCGCCTTCTTCACAGCAACCACCTTTACATTTAGCCAGGTCGCACACAAACTGCGCTTCGGCAATTTCGTCACTGATCAGTACTTTGTCTACTATTATCACTGCTATATGTTTAAGTTCTGTGCCCCTAATAACAGGGCGGGTGTAAAATTACAGATTACCCATGGGAAGATCAGCATCTTTCTTTTTTCGCCATTTACCCAGAAGCCGTTTGCCTTTAAGGTTCAACAATTCCTGCGTTGTAAGATAATGAATTACCCGTTCTTCCAGTTTGTGGTGCAGCGGCAATAAGATGGCTATTAACCCTATTTTAATGGCCAACACCTTCCACGGCTCACCATGGGTAAGGTCGTGTATTTTATTATCGGCGATCAAAATAATAAATTCAAACAGGAAAATAAAGGCAAAAAAGCCTAATGCCTCAATGGTGGACCTGGAAACTTTAAAAAACCCCAACCCTACCAGCAAAATAAATATACAGGCAATGGCCACGGTAATTCCCATATACTGAATATTGTGGCTTCGCCGTACTTCTTCTTCGTGCAGCTTTGCCTCACGATCTTTTCGCCTGTTTTCATTATCAATTTCAAGCGACATCATATCCCTTTCTTTCGCAAGGGCATTTAAGCTGTCGGTATACTGATGATATAAAGAGTTGTAGGAATAGGCGGTTTTATAATCACCTTTTAACTGGTATAAGGAATCGAGATTGGTGGCTGCATCACGCAGTTCAATAAGATTTCCCGTTTGTTCGCAGATTTTTTTTGCTTTTAGCGCATAACTTATTGCTTTATCGTAATCTTTTATATCCTGATAGTATGAAGCAGTCATTGCGCAAAACTGATATTGATTAATTTTATTGGCATTGGTAAAAATGTAGGGCTCTGCCCTTTTTAGATGATAGAATGCAGAATCAGTTCTGTTGGCCAAAACATACAGGATTCCGTATATGAAGTCAACATAATAGCTCATGCCCGCCTGATTTAAAAAGTCCTTCATTTCGTTATGCGTATTGAAATACGCTATTCCCTGTTCAAACCTGCCGCTGTATATGTAAAGATTTAAAAGACTGTTGTAAGTACCTACTTTAAAGTACCCGTAATGAAGTGAGTCTGCCAGTGCATTCGCTTTTTGAAGATACTTCAAACTTAAATTGAATTCATTTTGTAAACTGTACAGTTCGCCAATGCTTTGGTAAGTATTTAATAAATCGTATGGACGAGATTGTTGAAGCGCTGCTTTTTTAAATTGAAAATCCTTTGCTTTTTCAATATCTGATAAAGATCTGTAGAAGTCCGACATGAGCGTATAGCTCAACTCCAGTAAGTCATAATTGCCTGTTGCTTCTGCTATTTCAAGGGCATTTAAAGCATTTCTGAAAGCCAGTAATTTGTCGTTCCTGGCGATATATGTTTTACTCAGTGAGTTGTATACATAGGTTTTTAATGAATCATTATCAATGTTAGAAACTATCGACAAGGCCATATTGTTGCAGTTCAGGGCCTTGTCGTTTTCGCCGTTGTTTCTGTACCCCTTTGCCAGCGATAAGTATCCCCAGGCAGTATATCCATCCAGGTGATTGTTTTTGGCTAGATCAAAAGCCTTTTGCGAATATTCAAGACCCCTTGTTATAGATTCCTGTACATATCCAAATTCATACAGGCGTTCAGCATTGTACAAAAGAGCTTTGATCATCCATTCACGGTTGCGGCTCGAATCGGCAACTGCCAAAAGTTGCGAACTGAATTCTTCTGCCTTTGTAGTGTCTACGCCAGTGTAATACCTGGCAAGTCTGTCTAACCAGTATATTCTGTCCGAAACTGTAGTTGAATGAGATAATCTATTATGTAAACTATCGGCCAGCGACTGTGATTGTGCCTTTACAAGAATACAGGCAGCGACAAACCATAAAACCAACAAAACTCTTTTCATAAAAATCAGGTTAATACTTAGCCTGATCAATATAGAAAGAAAAAATCAATGGGCAATAAGCAATTAGCAATCGACAAATAGCAATGGGCAAACACTGATGCGGTTCATACTTGCCAATTGCCTATTGCCCATTAGCTGTTGCTTACTTCCAGCGAAACGTATTAATAAGATGTTTCATGTCAACCTGCAGAAAGTCGTTAACAACGCCCAGTGAATCTTCATTGGGGCTGGCATCGAAATACAGGGCGCCGCGCAGAAAGTGTTTTACTGAATCTGTTACAAAAAACTGTTTGGCGGTGGCTGCATTACCTCCCACTGAAAAAAATACGCCGCTTACACCTGTTGGGGTATGCATGGGCGAATCTACTATTTCGGTTGCCTTTGTGCTGTGTTTATAGGTCATGTTGTAGGCATCATTGATCAGTTTAGTCAGATCGTTTTTACCGATCTCTTTATAACTGATATAGATCCTGCCGTTAAAGCGCGGAAAGTCGATATTGATCCAGTAGGGATTTTCGGGTTGAGCTTCAAAGAATGTGGTATCCTTTACGATATTGGCATAGGTAGGATACTCGAATGTATACGGGTAACCGGGTTGATCAAACACCTGGTATGCATGTTTGGGAAAGTCGATCCTGAAATATCCTCTTCTTTTCGGTGTGTAGGTACTGTTACAGGCTACGGCACATATGATTGAAATAAGAACAGCTGTAATAAGGATGTTTGTTTTCATTGAAATTGTTCTATGCGTGCTTATCTTCTTGTATATTGATCGTCACTTTTATTTTTCTGATACGGTTGCGGTCTACTTCAAGGGCTTCAAATTCAAAATCGCCCACGGTAACCATGTCGTTTACTTTGGGAATTTCGCCTGCCAGCTCGAGCATAAGTCCGGCCATTGAATCGCTGTCACCCTTTACCTGATCGAAGGTATCTTCCTGCAGGTTCATCAGTTTGCAGGCATCGTGGATCATGGTACGGCCTTCGAAAATATAGGTTTTGTCGTCTATTTTTTTATTACCGCTTTCTTCTTCATCAAATTCATCCCTGATATCGCCAATGATCTCTTCAATGATATCTTCCATGGTTACAATACCACTGGTGCCACCAAATTCATCTACAACAACAGCAAAATGTATATGCCTGCTTTGAAATTCTTTCAGCAGGTCTTCAATGTGTTTTTGCTCATGTACAAAGAATGGCGAACGAACAGTTACGTGCCAGTCGAACGTATCGGGTTCATTCAAATGCGGCAACAGGTCTTTGGTATGTACAATGCCCACAATATCGTCGAGACTTTTACGGTACACCGGCAAACGCGAATAATGCAGTTCTTCTACTTTTCTTTTGAGTACCTGAAAAGTGGCGTCATATTCGATACCGTTCACGTCAAGGCGCGTATGCATGATCTGTTTTACCGTAATATTGGGGAATTTGTAAATGCCCGCCAGAATGCGCTGTTCTTCCTCTTCGTGAATAGTATTTTTAATAGCCTGTTCCAGCTGATGGTGGGTATAGGCACGGGAAGCTTTGCCGCCAAAAAGTGATTCAACTCTGTCGCTCACTTTTAGTAGCCATACCGCCATGCGTTTGAACATGTAATAGATCACTTCTACCAGAAATGAGGCTTCATAGGCCGAACGAAGGTTATTTTGCGAGGCCCTTACCTTAGGCAATATTTCGCCGAATAAAATGATCAGGGAAGAAATGATAATGATCTTTATTACATAACCTAACAACATGGGCCAATCGCCATGTTTTATCACCAGCACCTGGTCAATAAAAAAGTTGGTAAGAATAATGATGGATATGTTCACAAGGGTATTCGCAACCATCAGGGATGCCTGTAGTGCACGGGGCTCTTCAAGCAGGGTGGCGATTCTTTTCCAGCCGGTATCCTGTTTGGTTTTAAGCAGATTTATATCACGGTAGGTGAGTGAAAAGAAAGCCATTTCAGCTCCGGAAATAAAAAACGAAAGCAGCAACAGTACCAAAACAGCAGCAGCCAGTAGTGTGGCAGCCTGCACATTGGTAACCATCAACAACAACGGTTTGATCATATACCCGGTTCCTAAAAACAACAAAGGCGTATCCAAAGCATGGGGTTTTAACAATTTGAAAATGTGCAAATTTGAAAATGTGCAAATGACGTTTAGCACCAGCATGCTAATTTTTACAACCCGTCGAAATCTTCAAATTACTGTTCAAAAACTGGTGAACTGTACTTAAATGAATCAAATTAGCACATTTCCACATTTTCAAATTTGCAAATTAGCAAGGGGCCTACTAAAACGGTTAACCTTTTTAGCCGGCCCCCTGCGATGTATTTTGAACTGCAAAAATAATGGTATGGGTTAGAATGGCAAATCCTGAGATGGAGAATCGCCTATGGGTGGAATATCGGCGCTATTAAATCCTTCCAGGTTTTCGCCATGAGTTGCAGATGTTGAGCCGTGAGAGGTGGTGCCATGGGATGTATCGGCCCTTTTATCAAGCATGATCAGATTATCGCCTACCACTTCGGTGGCAAATTTTTTATTGCCTTCCTTATCTTCCCAGCTTCTTGTACGAAGTCTTCCTTCTATATATACCAGACTGCCTTTGTGCAGGTATTTTTGAGCCAATTCTGCCAATCCCCTCCATAAAACCACTGTATGCCATTCAGTTTGAGAAATGAGCTTACCCGATCTGTCTTTAAAAGTTTCGGTAGTTGCCAAAGGAAATTTTGCTACTGCAATATGTCCTTCGAGGTGCTGTGTATCCGGGTCCTTTCCTAAGTTACCAATGAGCATTACCCTGTTTACTCCTCTCATAGATGGAAAATTTGATGTTAATAATCGTCTGCGCCTGCTTATTCCTTTTTAAAGTTAAATTTTTTAATAGAAAAAAAGACATTTTTTTAGCTGACTATGACGCCGGTAGCCGTTCCTGGCAAAGGATGGGCTGCTCTTTAAAGAGTGACTTACCCTTCGCCGGAAGCACCAGGGTTAAAACAACTGGGCCGCCGAGGCCGATTCTCCCAAAAAGGTGGTTATAAACCGGGGAAAGGCGTATTTGCTTAATTGCTTCTTTTCAATAAGAAGGAAGTCTTTTAGCGAAGGCAGCGATTCTTTAACTGTTATTTTTATAAACTGCCCATGGATAGTTTGATGTGTTAACTGCTGGCGGTATAGGCGGCTGATATTGGCTATCTGAAAGCTATGGCCGTTCGTCAGCTTTTTCAGAAAAGGCAGTTTGTTTGATATTTCATCAATTGCGGCAGGCGATTCAAATAACACAAACTCAAAAAGATTTTCCCAGATATCCTTACCCGTTCTCTGACGTATATATATTTGACCCTGGCACTCGATCATGAAGTAATAGAACCATCGTTCTTTGCGTACAATGGTTTTTTGTTTCACCGGCAGCTGGCTTACCGTGTTATGCTTAAATGCTTCACATTCTTTTTGCTGAACACAATCGCTGCATAACGGGTTTTGTGGTTTGCATACAACGGCGCCAAAATCCATGATCGCCTGATTGTATGTGCCGGGTTCATCGTGTTGCAACAGCGACTGGGCCATTGTTTGATACAATTTTTTGCCTGCAGTTGTATCTACCGGTGTAGTCATACCAAAGTAACGTGCAATGATGCGTTGCACATTACCATCGAGTACCGCATACGGTTCATTGAAAGCAAATGATGAAATAGCGGCAGCTGTATACGGTCCTATACCTGGCAACTGTTTTATTTCATCATAGGTGGAAGGAAATTTTCCTTTATATTCTTCTGCTACTTTTCGTGCTGTAGCAATGAGATTTTTACAACGGGTGTAATAACCTAATCCTTCCCACATTTTAAAAACTTTTTCTTCGTTTGCTCTCGCCAGATGAAGAATTGTAGGAAAGGCATCAATGAATTTTTCATAGTAACTCCATCCCTGTTCTACTCTGGTTTGCTGAAGTATAATTTCACTGAGCCATATTTTATAAGGATCTTTTTCTCCTTTCCATGGCATTGCTCTTTTATTCGTTTGTTTATTCCACTGTAATAACCTACGCGTAAAATCAGGTTTCATGCAAAATGGCTCGTTTTTACTGGTGAGGACGGCTTATCGACTGTTTTTCAGCCCAAAAAACGCCTTTTTTTCGGCGTAGTTACCCGCCTGAAAAAAAAATTACTTATATTACATATAGTAACATTCATGCACAGTAACAATTTGAAAATGAACTGATTTGGGGCCGAAAAGGGCATAAAAATTGTTTAAAATTCATTTTCAATTGTTTATACTTTTCTTGCAAATGTGAAAATTTACATTTAATTTCATTAAAGAATTGATTTTGTGTAGATTGCCTTTGATATCCTGTGAAATTTTCTTTCTTATAAAATTCAAATTGTAAACCCGTAAAAATTCATGCGACATGAGAAAGGCAGACCTCGTTAACCAAATATCGGAAAAAACAGGTATACCGAAGGTTGATGTACTGGTTACGCTGGAAACCATGTTCAAGGAAGTAAAAGACACCTTGTCCCAGGGCGAGAACATTTACATTCGTGGATTTGGCAGTTTTATTACAAAGAAAAGAGCCGCCAAGATCGGCCGTAATATCAAAAAGAATATTGCGGTTCACATTCCCGAACATTATATTCCCGCATTCAAACCAGCCAAGGAATTTGTGGCAGAAGTTAAAAAGCTTCAGTCAGTAAAAGAAGATCAACCAAACCCCGATGATGAGATGTAACTTTGTTGTTTAAATGATTTGATTCTTGAAAAAGCAACAATTACTTCTCGTGGGCAGTGGAGTTGTACTCCTTTGCCTGATTTATTTTTTGGCAGAACCATTCCCCCTAAAAAAGAACCGGGAACTACGGCAGCACCTGCCGGTTCCAAAGAAATAGATGTTAACACCATTCTGGCGGCTTCCAGACAACAGCTCACTCCATCGCAACAGGCGTATGTAGCTCAACTGGAAACAGCCGTGGTGCGTGGCGACGTAAAAGAACAGCAGGCGAAGGTGTACCGGCAACTGGCTGCTTTCTGGAAAGATTCAGCTCATTTGCTGCTTCCGTATGCATATTATACAGCTGAAGCTGCCAAGTTGGAAAATTCTCAAAAAAGTCTCACCTTTGCTGCCCAATTCTTTTTAGATGGCATTCGCCGTCAGGAGAATCCCGACCTGCAGAGGTGGATGGCTCTGGAAGCTAAAGGATTGTTTGAGAAAGCGTTACAACTGAATCCGGGTAACGATTCGCTGAAAGTAGGATTAGGAAGTTGCTATCTTTTCGGAAACATCAGCGAAACCCCCATGGAAGGAATCGCTATGATTCGCGAAGTGGCACAAAGAGATCCGGATAATATGTACGCACAGTTTATGCTCGGCATGGGAGGTATGATTTCGGGTCAGTTTGATAAAGTAATTGAGCGGATGAGTAAAGTAGTGCAGCATGAACCCGATAATACCGAAGCCATTTTGATCCTTGCAGAAGCTTATGAACGCACCGGCGATAAGGCAAATGCAGCAAAATGGTACGAAACAGGTAAAAAATACATCAGCAATGCCGATGTAAAAAAAGAAATTGATGATCGCATTAAGTTATTGCGTAAATAATTAATAAGCCTTACCGAAAATTATTTTTAAACATTATTCATTCACTCTAAACTCATTGGTGTTATATGCCTTGTGGTCGAAAAAGAAAACGTCATAAAATTGCTACGCACAAGCGTAAAAAAAGACTGAGAAAAAACCGTCATAAGAAGAAGAACCGCTAGTTTTATCTTCTTGCAACGGTCACGCCTGGCGCGTGACTTTTCCTTCTTTCGCTGAATCTAGTTATGTTGTCACTTATTACAGGTTACCTTCTAAGCTGATTCTGATACCTGACAACTAATTCCTCTTCAGCACCTTTCCTTGTAGTGATGAGAATGGTTGGACGGTATAAAGACAGTTACGCTTGAATAAGGAACTAATTATAAATGCTGCTCCTCAGGGCGTTGAAATCGCCCTGCTCGAGGACAAAAAGCTCGTGGAATTGCATCATGAAAAAACTGATGCCAGTTTCGCGGTAGGCGACCTATACCTGGGAAAAGTGAAAAAACTTATTCCCGGGCTCAATGCTGCATTCGTGGATGTGGGTTTTGAGAAAGACGCCTTTTTGCATTATACAGACTTAAGTCCATATGCCCGTTCCCTGTTGAAGTTTACCCAGGTAGCTATTAATGATAATACGCCGCAGGGATTCAACTTCGCCACCTTCCAGGTTGAACCGGAAATTATTAAAACCGGTAAGATCAATGAAGTACTGAGCGGCAAGCCGAACATACTTGTTCAGATCTTGAAAGAACCTATCGCAGCCAAAGGCCCCCGCCTTAGCTGCGAAATCTCATTACCAGGCCGTTTTGTTGTTATCACGCCATTCAATGATATCGTAGCGGTATCCCGCAAAATTCATTCGGCCGAAGAACGAAAACGGTTGCAGAAAATAGTAGAAGCTATTAAACCCAAAAACTTTGGGGTAATAGTTCGTACTGCTGCAGAAGGAAAAAATACAGCCGAGCTCCACGAAGACCTCGCCGCCCTGGTTGAAACCTGGAAAATAATTCAGGGCAATCTGATAGGCGCTGTAGCTCCCGCCAAAATACTGAGTGAGCAAACCAAAACCACCAGTATTTTACGCGACCTGCTGAATGAAGACTTTAACCGGGTAGTTGTTAACGATCGTAATATTTATAACGATACCCGTAACTATATTCAGCGTATTGCCCCCGAAAAAGCTGATATTGTTTCATATTATCATAATGGCCTGCCCATTTTTGATCAATATGGTATCACCAAACAGGTAAAAGCTGCCTTTGGTAAAACAGTTAACCTTCCCAGTGGCGCCTACCTTATTATAGAGCACACCGAAGCCTTACATGTAATTGATGTAAACAGCGGCTATAAAAGCGTTGGCAATAACCAGGAACAAAATGCCCTGGAAACCAATCTCGAGGCGGCTGCCGAAATCTCGCGCCAGTTAAGACTGCGCGATCTGGGCGGTATTATAGTGGTAGACTTCATTGATATGAAGCTGCCCGATAATAAACGTAAGCTGCTTGAGGCCATGGAAGAATGTATGCGACCCGACAGGGCCAAGCATGCCGTATTACCTATCTCGAAATTCGGGTTAATGCAAATTACCCGTCAGCGCATGAAACCCGAGGTAAATATTAATACCCAGGAAGTTTGCCCCAGTTGCGCCGGTACCGGTAAAATATCTTCTACCCTGCTGCTGGAAGATGAAATTGAAAAGAACCTCAGTTATCTGATCACCCATCAGCATAAAGACCTTACACTGGTAGTACATCCCATTATGCACGCCTATTTAACAAAAGGAAGCATATTCAAATCAAAACAATGGAAATGGAGATGGAAATATGGCCAAAAGGTTAAAATAAAAGAGAATACCAACTATCACCTCACCGAGTTTCACTTCTTCGACAAACACGACGACGAAATAAAGCTTTAAAATTCCACCTGCGGCAGAAAGAAATTCGCCACAGATTGCACAGACGGAACACAGATTAATATCTTAATTCATAAGAAATAGCAACTTTTCTGCAATTTAGAAGGGTAGTTATTTATTTTGAACTCTTTGCTAAATGTATCTGTGTTCATCTGTGTAATCTGTGGCAAACAAATGGCTAAGCGTAGCGAAGCCGAAGAATGCCTGATTTTTTCTTTAGGGTTATAAAAAAACAAGATCGGGTAAGAGTACCCGATCGAAATATAAAACCAGAAAGGCGTAGGGAAAAAAGTGAATCAGACGGGTCAAAATTATTTTTAAAAAGCATACCCCAAAGTATAAATTGGTAAGTGTGCAGTTTTAGCAATAACTGCGCATATATTGCCGATAAGTGTGCAGCAAAAAATGCCAACTTACCTTGTTCAGGCCGAAAATCACTCCCAAAATCGAAATAGCCCATTAATAGATTATAAATCAGAGAACAGCGGATTCCTCCCGGCTTTATTCAAAAACGCATAAAAGCCGTTTTAACGGCTTTTATTTAAGGATGCATAAATTTACCTCTGGAAAAATGCCTGAAAATTTGAGGCTTTAAACGCTTGCTGGCGAGTCCGAAAGTCAGAGTCCGCAAGTCGGGAAGTCACACAGCCTGAAGCCGAAAATTGGCAAGTCCAAAAAACCGGAAAATTCTTTCAGACTTTCGAACTTCCCGACTTTTCGAACTGCAACTAGTTCCTGTTCCTTCCACCCAGGAAAATAAAAATATATTGAATTAAGATCGCAATTGAACTGATCGCTGCTACCACATAAGTATAGGCAGCCCATTTCAATGCATCCTTTGCCTTGGGGTATTCCTGCGAATTGGTAATATTCGTACGGTTTAACCAGGCAAGCGCACGCCTGCTGGCATCTATTTCAACAGGCAGCGTAATAATTGAGAATAAAGTAGTTAGGCCAAAAAGAATAATACCGAACAGCAGTACCGATGGGAACATTCTGATGGTAAAAACGCCTATGAGCAGGATCCACTGAACAATGCCTGAGCTGAACTGTACTACGGGTACCAGCCTGCTACGCAACGTTAACCATTGATAAGCAGTGGCATGCTGAACAGCGTGACCGCATTCATGGGCTGCAACGGCAGCCGAGGCAACAGATATACCATTATATACATCCGGACTTAAATTCACCGTTTTTGACGTTGGGTCGTAATGGTCGCTTAGGAAACTATTGGTAGAAACGACTTTTACATCATAAATTCCATTATCGCACAACATTCTCAGCGCCACTTCACTACCCGTTAAACCAGCCGATAAAGGTACCTGTGCATACTTTTTAAATTTGCCTTGCAGCACACCCGACACCAGCATACCGATGAGCAAAAACAAGATCGAAATTAACCAAATTGAAGGTGTCATTTTTTTACTCCTTATTTTATATTTAGTAACAATAAATAATCAAATCAGTTACCAAAATATTTGGTCGGTTTTTACGTATTTTTTAGTCAGAAAACGGGGGCCTTTTTGTCACTCTGTGAGCGCATAACGGTGCCTGGCTGACATTTTATCACAAGGGTTGTAGCCGATTTCATAAAATAACTTTAAAATTTGATTTTCAATGCCTTATGGCCGTTCTATTGCTAAACCTGCTAATCGTTTAGGGCGTTTTGAAATTTATTCACAACCCCAAAAAATAATTTTGTTATGTGGTGCTTATTTGTAATTTAGTGCAAGAATTTAATGGGTTAGTAAGTAAAGGGTCAACAGCAATGTTGGCCTTTTTACTTTTAAAAAAATACCCCATTTTTTACCTCTTTTTTTCTGCTTTTTTTCATCATTTTGATCGTCAAAAAATACTATCATTCATCCCTAACCTTTCCCACAAAATATCCAATGTTCAATGTTGAATATCGAATGTTAAAGGAAAGCACTTCAGGATTCATTATTTAATATTCAATTCAATGTTGAATGCTGAATTTTAAAGGGAGGTACTTTAACATTCATAATTCAATATTCGATGTTCAATATTTCCAAAGAGTTACCTTTATCGCATGGCTAAGGTTAAAACAGCATTCTTTTGTTCAAACTGTGGTTATGAAAGCGCAAAATGGGTTGGTAAATGTCCATCATGCGGTACCTGGAATACGTTTGTTGAAGAAGTGATCTATAAACCGCAGGCAAAAAAAGAAAATGGATGGGATGATTATAACGAAGAATCAAAATCAATCCGCACCATTCCATTACATACGATCACCAGCAGTGAACAGGTTCGTATCACCACAACAGATGCTGAACTGAACAGAGTATTAGGCGGAGGCATTGTTCCCGGAAGTATTGTTTTAATTGCCGGTGAACCAGGCATTGGTAAAAGCACATTGTTTTTGCAAAATGGTTTACAGCTGCAATCAAAAACGGTTTTGTATATCAGTGGTGAAGAAAGCGAACAACAGATCAAGATGCGGGCCGACAGGCTAAAAATACAAAATGATAATTTTTTTCTGCTTACTGAAACTACCACTCAAACTATCTTTCAGGAGATTAAAAAATTAAAGCCCGACCTGGTAATCGTTGATTCTATTCAAACAATACAATCACCTTATATTGATTCGTCACCCGGAAGCATATCCCAGATTCGCGAGTCAGCAGCAGAGTTTCAACGCTTTGCAAAAGAAACCAATACACCGGTGTTCCTGATAGGGCATATAACAAAAGATGGCAGCATTGCCGGCCCTAAGATCCTGGAGCATATGGTTGATACCGTACTGCAGTTTGAAGGTGACCGCCATTATGCATACCGAATTCTTCGCACCATAAAAAACCGCTTTGGCAGCACATCTGAATTGGGCATTTATGAAATGACCAGCGAAGGTATGCGGGGCGTAAACAACCCCAGTGAAATTTTAA
>Ga0068855_100001924_pt1 | contig 25778 bp, 23 predicted proteins | sample KBSCornC52_FD_66592 | JGI IMG/M metagenome (GOLD analysis project Ga0068855, IMG submission 66592) | Corn rhizosphere microbial communities from Kellogg Biological Station, Michigan, USA - KBS Corn C5-2 | ecosystem: Host-associated > Plants > Roots > Rhizosphere > Soil ... | reverse complement strand
CGCGGGATTAAGATGCGCCCCTGAAATATCGCCCAGCGCGTAGATCATGCTCATGACAATAAGTCCAAAAGTAATAGCGACGCCAACATGGGTAACGCTGCCATGTGTTTCCTGGTCTATGATGATTGCTCCCGTTCCGGCAAAAACCAAAGCGTAAGTGCCAAGAAACTCGGCTACATATTTCTTCATGCAGAAAGATGTTCAGATATAAAATCCTTGCTGTAAACTTTTATCATGTCCCTTACGCGCCTGAACTCGTCCATGATCTGCTCTGGTGTACCCTGTGCTTTGGCAGGATCAGGAAAGTTGTGATGGAAACGCTGCATCTTGCCCGGAAAGTAAGGGCAGTTCTCATTGGCATTATCACAAACCGTAATAAGGAAGTCAAAAGGAATATTGATATACTCATCCACGTTGTTTGAGGTATGGTTGGATATATCGATATGGTCTTCAGCCATTACTTGTATAGCTTTAGGGTTTACACCATGTGTTTCTATACCGGCGCTGTAAACTTTGGCCTTATCGCCGGCAAAATATTGCAGATAACCCTCAGCAATCTGGCTGCGGCAACTGTTGCCGGTGCATAATACTAATATGTTTTTCATTATAAATCTTTTTTCATGGCAATTGCCGACTGCGGGCAAACATGGCTGAACTCTGACGACTGCTGTATTTCAGCAGGTATTTCAGAACGATTGATGATATGATAACCTTGACGCGAAAAGTAATTCTGCGCTGTTTCAGTAAGCAGGAAAATCGATTTTAAACCTTCTGCTACAGTAAGTTTTTCTATCTGTTCCACCAATTTACCTGCGATGTTTTTATTTCTGAAACCAGGGTGAACAGCGAGCGAGCGCAAGAGGCCGTAACTTCCATACATTTCCAAACCGATCGCCCCAACTAACTCGTCGTTATCGATCATTGCCAAAAAGTTTTTCAGCGATGCAGGTAAGTCGCTTGTCGGCAGCTTTTCAGATGAAAGCAATGCGATGATGTCCGCTCTATAATTTGATGCTTCAATGATTTCCATACGGAATAATTTAGCAGCAGCCTCCGCCCGGTGTGCAGCAGGAGCTCTCGGTAGCAAGGTTCTTTAGTTCTACTTTTTGTTTTGCAGGTGCACCACAACTGCCGCCCCTGTCATTTGCTTTGCATTGTACAGCTACAGGACTAAGATTAATGATCAAATTTTCTTCATCCAGGATGAATTCAGAAGGGGAAAGCTGACGGGTGTCGAAATTGTTATTCCCGAATTCAATCCTTACCTGTCCATTAATATCCAGCGGCATCACTTTTTCTACAAGATCAACAATGGATAAAGCCTTCCGCACCTTCATAGCGCGCAGCTGTTGCTGACTGGTCGGTTCCATTAATTGTACGATGATCTCCGTCCATTCATTCTTTACCCCGCCGCAATCTACCGATGTAATCGGCGCTTGCATTATCTCTGTAATATGGTAGGATGGGGCTACCCATTTATCTTCTGTATATTGAAATTGCAAATCGAGTTCCGGATTTTGCAAGAGCGTTTGCTTAAATGCTCCCCAGGTGATTGTTTCTAATTTGTTCATATCTGTTTTATTTAATATCGTCTTAAACTATTCAACCACTTAACTCAATCAACCAATCAACAATTCTATTGTAATATTACGATTGATGTAGATAAATTTTTTTAACAGCACTTTCCGCTACTGGTATATGATGCGAAAAATGCATCCAATTCTTTATTTAATAATTTCCATGCCGCAGGCTCAATGCAGTAACAAACGCTCACGCCTTCAATTGTTCCCTGTATCAATCCCGCATTTTTTAACTCCTTTAAATGCTGCGATATAGTTGCCTGCGCCAGGCCCAATTCTTCTACAATGCTGCCGCAAACACATGCATTGCTCTTGATCAGGTATTGCAATATGGCTATCCGGGCAGGATGGGCCAATGCCTTGAGCATAATAGCCAGGCGGTTTTGTTCCTCGGTAAATATCTCTGTTTTGGTAAGTCCCATTATATCGCAATATTACGATTGATTTATGAAAATGCAAAATCTTTTTTAACAATCGTCAGAAATAATAATTGCTCAAGGCGCAACAAAAATGGGATGGGTCGAGTATAAATTATCGTCTTTGTTAACACATTTTTTGTTTTGGAGGGTTTTATCACAAAAAAATACATAAGCATTAAGGTGCTGATAATTAATGCCATTCTTTGTAATATTGCTTTTGCTGAACCTTTCTTATCCCAGAAAATACAATAACCCGGACGTTTATATCATTTCTCAATAATTAATATTTGGTACTGGTTTGAGGGGTAAAATAATAGATAGTATTAATGGACTGCTTTTATTCAGAAAGCGGACCTCACTGATTTTATTGTTAGTGATGAGCCTTGCCGCTGCCGGAATAATTGTGGTCAATATCTATTCTGTAAAGATACTTTCGGGCGCCAGGGCCTATGTTAATGGTGAATCGGAATACTCTAAAGGACAAAAAGATGCGTCGGCCTACCTGATCAATTATATCAATCTCCATAACAAAGCCGATTATTTTGCATTCAAAAACTCAATCGCTATACCTAAAGGCGACCATGTTGCACGGGTCGGCTTAACAACTCCCCCTGTTGATCACAAAGCAGTAAGGGAAGGTCTGCTTGCGGGGAAAAATCACCCGGAAGATATCGAAAGCATGATGTGGCTATTTGAGACCTTTAAGAATGTGGACATGTTCAAAAGAGCAGTAGAGATATGGACAGAAGGTGACGAAATGATCTACGATCTGGATAGGATCGGGGCATCGGCACATGCGGAGATTGTAAAAGGTACCATGTCTGACGATGAAAAGCGGGCGATGATAACCGCCATTAATAAAAATTCGGCGGCACTGACTTTAAAGGAAGAAGCATTTTCCGAAACATTGGGTAATATCAGCCGGCAGATCAATACCTATGTGCTTGTCGCCAATCTGTTGATTACGCTGATAATTGTGTTCTGTGCGTTAACATCGGCAGCTATTATGATCCGCAATCTGTCAAAATCTCAAAAGAAAATAATTGAACAAAACGAAAGATTGCAGTTGATCAATGCCGGGCTGGATAAGTTTGTGTTCAATGTAACTCACGATCTGAGATCGCCACTGGCATCCATTATGGGGCTGATCAACCTGATGGATGACGAAACCGACCTGGAGCAAATAAAAGAGTACACCATAATGATAAAGGAAAGCCTTGAACGGCAGGACCGTTTTATTAACGAGATGCTTTCCTTCATCAAGAGCAAGCATACAGGCGTAAACAGAACCGAATGCAGCCTGAGTAGTATTGTAGATAATGTGATCGCGCAAAACAGTCACCACAATGGTGGCAGGCGTGTGCATTTTTATAAAGAACTCGAACTCACCCAAATTCAAAGCGATGCCCTTAAACTGCAGGTGATACTGAACAACCTGGTATCAAACTCCATTAAATACAGCGATACTAAAAAGCCTGAACAATGGGTAAAGGTGAAATCGTATCGTCATGATAAGGAGGTGGTTATAGAGGTTGAAGACAACGGTCTGGGTATCCGCCCTAAAGACCAGGACCGTATATTTGACAAATTCTACATGTCGGGCGATAATAAGAAAAGCTCCGGAATAGGACTTTACCTGGTTAAAGATGCTGTGACACAATTGGATGGCAAAATAGAAGTACGCTCTGAGCTCGGCGTATGCAGCAAATTCAAAGTTATTATCCCTTTCTCCTGATTGTTAAACCGCTTTCGAACTTGTTTTGGAGTTAACCCCATCGCCCTTGTTCATCAACTTCAGGGCGATCAGATTTTTTAAGACCAGTAAAGCAGTTATAACGTACACATTATACAGGGTGCTTACGTCTTGTACAGCATTAACCATGTGTGCATTATTCCATTTCAACATGATAAACAATTGGAGTGGCCATAGAAAATAATCGGCGACAGTAGATAATATAAATTGTTTGATTGTGCTGCGATGATAAACATCAAGCAGAAACCGGTTTGCCAGGTAGCAGAAAACAACCAGGATAAGCAACAGCAGGTACAATTCTTTTGTGAAATTGGGCCCCGGCTCATAGCGCAATTTGGCTAATCTGTATATAAATCCACGCATCCAGTAATGAATGGTAGTATATATCAGCAACCAGTAAAATAGAGCAACACCTAATAGCTGTAACAAAAAATTCAAAATAGACGAAGCAATGCTGTTGCGTTTATTTTCCATGATTTAAAATTGGCTCTGTAAAAATTCAGGCACCAAGCTAAAAAATATTTGGGAAAAAATGTAGTTGATTGGTTGATTGAGTTAGATTAAGTTGATTAGGTTGAATAAGTGGTTCGTAAGACTCCCCCCGACTCAATCAACTACTTAACCCAATCCAACTTAATCAACTTCTAACAATTTTGAATTATCACCAACAAACATTACATTGCGTCAAGTAGACACAAGCCAATTATTTATTTCCCGCTTATGAAAAAACAATTGAAAATTGCTTTGGGCGCAGCCATGCTTGCTGCATCTGTTATATCTTATTCTTTTATCGTAAATAAAACCAATTTTTTAGCTGTTGTACAAACTGAAGCCGGTTTAGTTTCGGGCGTAAAAACGGGTGAGATAACCGCTTACAAAGGGATCCCGTTTGCCGCACCACCCGTGGGCGACCTGCGCTGGAAAGCGCCACAGCCAGTCAAGCATTGGGATGGGGTGAAGAAGTGCATAGCGTTCAGCGCTAGTCCGATGCAAGCCAAGCCTATTCCATTTATGGTTTATACGTCTGAGTTTTTAATACCTGAATCGCCTATAAGCGAGGATTGCCTGTACCTGAATGTATGGACCGGCGCGAAAGCTAAAACAGATAAGCGACCGGTGTTTGTATGGATATATGGTGGAGGGTTTACCAGCGGCGGCAGCGCCTGCCCGATATACGATGGTGAGGCAATGGCAAAAAAAGGTATTGTGCTGGTGTCGGTCAACTACAGGGTAGGGGTGTTCGGCTTCCTGGCGCATCCTGAACTAACAAAGGAGGCAAATGGGAAAGCTTCCGGCAATTATGCACTGCTCGACCAGGTAGCGGCTTTAAAATGGGTAAAGAAAAACATCGCCGCTTTTGGTGGCGATCCAAATAATGTAACCATCGGCGGGCAGTCGGCCGGATCAATGAGTGTGAATTGCCTGGTGGCATCGCCATTAACAAAGGGTTTATTTAACAAGGCTATCGCCGAGAGCGGATCGCTGGTGGTTAATAATCCGTTGCTGCCAGCCACAACATTGCAGGTGGCAGAAGAAAGTGGGGCTAAGCTGGCAAAAAAAGCAGGCGTAAAAACCTTAGCCGAAATGCGGGCTATGCCTGCTGAAGAAGTAATGAAAAAATACCAGGAACGGTTTGCACCTATAGTGGATGGCTATGTTTTACCGGAACCGGTCCCGGCGATATTTGCAGCTAATAAACAAAACCATGTGGCATTGATAACCGGATGGAACGACGATGAGTTTGGTGGAGAGAACAAAAGCAAGGAAGATTTTAAAAAATGGGCGGAAACACAATATGGGGCTGATGCAGCAACTTTCCTGAAGAATTTCCCTGCAGAAACCAATGAGCAAGCTAAGGAATCACAGGATAGGCTGGCACGCGACCAGATATTTGCTGTATCCGGATTTAAATGGGCGGCGCTGCAGAGCAAATATGCTAACTCACCCGTTTATGTCTACAACTTCGACCGTAAAGTGCCTGCAGAGGGCGATATGAAGAAGTACGGAGCGTTCCACACAGCTGAGGTGCCGTATATGTTTGATAACTTGAAGTTTTTGAATAACCGTCCGTTTGAGCCTGCTGATCGCGAGTTGGCCAAGACAATGTCCGGCTATTGGGTTAACTTTATTAAAACAGGAAATCCCAACGGAACAGGATTGCCCGAATGGCCAAAATACAATACCACAAGCTATAAGATAAAAGCTTTCAACGCAAAGACAATGACCGAGACCTTGCCCGACAAAGACGGATTAGCATTTTTGCTATCGAAAACTGAGAAGTAAAGAGAAGATTAACCGGGTCTGCCGGCAAATTTATAATTAACAGAGGCCCGCAAGGGCCTTCCGTTTTTAATGTTTATAAGATCAGGTTTAAAATTCTATTGAATACAATTATTTCCAGAGGTGAAATACCATGGAAACTGCCGTGATACAAATACCAACGGAAATTGCCGCTACACCAATAACCGACCACACAACAACAAAATGTTCTCTCTGTGGCTCGCCTGCAACCACCTCTTCAAAGGATTGTTTGATTTTTCTCATGGGGTAATAATTATAGTTATGATTATCAAGGCAATAAAAGTGCCACGGCTGTTAAGTTCGTTTTGGTAAACCGCAAAAGCTGAGGTGTTTAATTATTTCCCCAAAGTGGGTAACAGTAATTTTACATGTGGTAAAAATCTCCTCTACTGGGGATTTAACAAATAAAAAACGGCAGGTGGGGGAGTCCTGCCGTTAGCCATAATTCAGTTACATTTTGTTATTAATCTCTTTTGTGCCGCCTGCATTCAAACCATCCGCATAGCGTAATGTTGGCGCGCATTTTATAGTATAGCCAAACGTTCGATTTGTCGCTGATGATGATAGCACCATCGGTTAATTTGGCTTTGTTCAGGTCATCAGCAGTGATGCCTTTGGTTACCCTGTCCAACTGCATATCCAGTAAGGCAGTATAATCTGTAGTGCCGCTTACGTCGATGCTGTCGGCTTTTACCTGTACAATAGCATTATGACTCAAGTCGAATTCGATAGGTACTGTCTTTGAACTGTCGTTAACAAAGGTTCCGGTTAGTTTTAACGGTAATATAGTATCTTGTTTTTCCAAATAGGCGGTAATAGCTATTTTCTTGTAAATCCCTGTGTCCAAAGTGATATAGGTTTGCAACGGGGTAAGTGCGAAAAGATCTACACTGGTTAAGTTGTTTGAGAAGACGTTGATGGTAACACCGCTTCTTTTAGCAAAGAATGCAAATTTCCCCACATTTGCTGTGCCTGCTGTCCATACTAACCCCGTGATGGACGATGTAGAATCTGCCGGTAAGCTGGCAAGGGTGGCATTGGTTGCCTGTAACTGAAATGCAAGTTTTGAACTGCCCGTGGCTGCGGGCGCAACATTGCTTTTGTTGTTTTTTTGACACGCGGCGAGTGATATTATCGCTAACACCACCGTCGCTAAAATGCTGGTTCTGACTGTTTTCATGGTTTTTAAATTAGTTATTGTAACGAGTATTTTACATTGGTATGTAAATGTACATCCCGCGATAAAAAATGTTTTGAAATATTATTCACATTTCGTTAAAAGAAACTGTTAAGAAGTTAGTTGGAGATCCAGCTCGATAATCTGCAGATAACTTGTTGGTAGTTAGAATGTTGCTGAAAAAGCACCCGGGAGGGTATAAAAAACGGCAGGGGCCACTATGAACCACAATAAACCTCTCACCCCTGCCGCCTAATTAATGACATCTTGCCATTAGCGTTCAACCATAATAATTACGGTTTAAATCGAGGTGCGGTTGCCTGGAATCAACTATTTTTTCACAAAACATAATGGCTATAAGGTGTTTATTGATTAAAATTGCACCTAAATTGGTATGACGATACACTACAGTGCTGTCCGCAAAATATTTCCGTTTCTAAGCTTGATCATCGCTATAATACTCTGTCAGCCGGCGTTTGCACAGCAGGCTAAAAAGAAGCGTCATCATAAAAAAACTACTGCTACAACCACTACTCCGCCAGGTTTTAAGTTTAGAACGATCATTATTGATCCCGGCCACGGTGGAAAAGATCCAGGTGCGCACGGAGCCTATTCTAAAGAGAAGAACGTAACGCTGGCTATAGCTAAAAAGCTGCGTAATGCATTAAATGAGCAAATGCCATCGCTGAACACAGTAATGACCCGCACTACTGACGAATTTATTGAGTTACACCGCCGCGATGCAATCGCAAGTCAGAATAAAGGCACCTTGTTTATCTCTATCCATTGTAATTCTTCACCGGAAAAAGTAAGCCCGGATCGTGGCGTGCTGATCCTCGTGTACGGTTATCACCGGGCTGGTGAGCAATTGGAGGCACTGCGGGAAAACGCTTCCATATTTATCGAGAAGGACTATCAATCCAAATATAGCGGCTATGGCAAGAACAGCGCTGTTAATACCATTGTATTAAGCAATTTTCAGCAGAAATATCGCAAGGAGTGCATTCATTTTGGCGACCTGGTGAACCATGAGTTTAAAAAGGTAGATGGCCGTCGTAGCCTGGGCGTACGCGAACAAGGAGTATTGGTATTGCAGCAAAGTGCAATGCCTGCTGTATTGATCGAAACCGGGTATATCAATAACCCTAAGGACGAGGCTTATCTTAATTCTGCAGAAGGGCAGTCTGAGATTGTGCAGTCAATTATCCGGGCGCTTAAGAAGTACCGGGAGAGTCTACAGCAGAAATAAACTACTTATGCATATTTTATAGACATCTCCTCAACTTCCTTTAAAATATCTTCAACGGGTTGTTTTAATTCACTTCCCATCCTTAAATATTCATTAGAGTGTTCATTTTGTAAAAAATGTATTAATGCATAATATGTTGGTTTAAACTGGTCTTTTAAGTAATCATTATTGTTGAAAATTCTTAGTAGGGAGTTATATTGCTTTTTTGCGATTAGGAGTAAAAAAATATTATTTATTTTAGGATAATCTGATTTTATTGTCGTAGAATCATTTATATGATTCACGATATTATCTTGCAGAATTTTAGTCCCAGTTTCATAATCCGAATTCCATATCGCAGCAAAAGCTCGATATATTTCGATAGTTAAAGGATAGTTTTGGTTTAATTTTTTAAAAAGAATAGCAGTCTTTCTTTTGTCGGCAGTACAATCGATTAATATATATAATAAAAGAAATAGATTAACGTAGTAAAATGCGCTCGTTGTTTTACTTGAGTATAAGTCGTCTGCTTTGAGCGCATATTTGTAAGCTAAATCATATTTAGCCTTAAATGCTAAAATTCTTGCTTTAAAGGAATAATAGTCAGGATCTAATTTGTTAGTTTTAATCCCAATTTCGATTAAATCTTCAACGGTAGATGATTGGCTTTCCCAAAACTTGAAGTCATATTTTGCAATAAATAGTTTGGTAGAATCAATATATCCATTTTTTGCTGCTATTTTACTATACTTTTCGGCTTCAGTCACATTGTCTTCTTCAATAAAAATCTTTATTAAGTTTGTACAAGCCACATATTTGTTAAGATTAATGGATTCAATATAGTAGCCTTTGGCTTTTATTATATCCTTCAATTGCTCATAACATGCACCAAGAAGGTAATTAACGCTGCTTTTGTCAGGGCCATCATATTTACATAGCAGATTTATTGCTTCTTTAAAATCGGATAGTAGAAAATATGTTGTCGCCAGCAAAAAATTGACTTGGCTATCATCTGACTTAGTAGATATTAAGATTTTTTTTGCAGAAACTTTCTCTTCTAGAAATCCATAACTTACAGCTAGCAAGGCATTCTCTAAATCGCTTCTATTTTCTATTGAGGAGAGAATTTTAATTGAGTCTGTGTACTTCCCATCGAGAATTAAGTCATTGATGTATTTCGTTCGTTGCTTGGAAATAGTTGATAATGAATGTTGCTGCTTTTCATTTAGGATAGCAGATGTTTCTTTTAAAAGCTTATCTAAGCTTGAAATGCTCAATTTATTTGAATAAGAGAGTGCTTCAGCTATTGTGACAGCTGAATCGGGGTTATAACCGCCTGATCTGAGGTGTTTGATATGATCTTGAATAAAATTATCGAATTCATTCTCATTATTATACCAACTCTCCAAAAACTTCGTTAACCATATAACACGGCATTTATCCATGCGATCGCCATTTCTCATCAAATACCAAATATTAAAGAATCTTTCCTTTACTTGATATAGATGATTTTTGGTATTGGTCTGCTTCTTCTCAATTACATTATTTTTTTCAAGTTGTTGTAACTGAGCCGAAATTAACTTCGTAGCCATCGGTTGGCCATTCTCTCGTATGTTTTCGGCTATTTCTTTTGTACTTATGGCATCCCAACTCTTGGCTATTACATCCATTATTTTCCGCTGTTGCACCGGAAGATCCTCGATGCGATGTTTATATAAAGGAGTAATTCGATCTAAAATTATTTCCAAATCATGTAATGCGCTGCCATCCTGATCATTCAATACAACTTCATAGATGAGCATTATAGTGCGTATTACCCCACTTGTAAGAATTGCCAGGGTTTCAATCTTGGCCTTACTTTTCTTTAGATCAATTTTATAGTCAGAGTTTTCCTGAAGTTTGGTTATAAGCTGTAAAGTTTCTGTTTTATTTAACCCTTCAAGGTTGATAATCTTAAAGAATTCAAAGAAAGGTTTTGAATAGTCATGCAAGTCTCTTAAAACAATTGCTGACGCGCCGACTATTCTTATGTCCTCACAATGCATTAATATTTCACGAAAGCGATGTTGTTCTTTTTCCTTTAAGTTGTCCAAAAAAAGCTGCCCAAAATTGTCAAAGAAAATAATCAGCTTTTTACCTTTATCTTTTAATATGCTAATAAGTAATTCAAAACATTTTTTTTCGTAATCCTTGTTTCCGACAAATTCATTCGTCTTCTTATAATATTCGCCACCTGTATTCCATAACTCATCAAAGTATTTTAAAAGTTTTTCCCATAAGTTGGAAAGGGAAGTAAGATCATAAGCTTCTTCATTAAAGAATACCGGCAAAAGCCATTTACTTAATTTAGGTGTATTCTCAATTTCATATTTTAAACGTAGTAATAGCGTTGTCTTTCCCATTCCCCTTTGGCCTTGTATCAGATAATGCTGGGCCGGATATTTCATAGGATTTGTTTGGATATCCTTAAATATCTTTTCAAACACATTTGTTCTAACTACAAAATGTTGAATCAGCCATTCTTTAGGTTGGCTAGCAGGATTGTATATTTTGTGTTCCATGCTATTTGCAAATATGTTTTTTACACCATAATTGAAGTATTGGGGATGTATACCTGAATTTCTCATTTTCCTTTACCACATATCCATCACCATCTAGGATATCAATTATGCTTTTTGTTTCCGTTATATTATACTTAACTGCCTTATCAGAAAGCACGTTGTTATCAATTGTATCGTTTAGGGCTATGTACTGTAAAATGTCCATTACGAACTCATATTCAGAATCTTTGAATATTTTCTTTAGTCTGGCGAAATATGGTTCGAATTGAGGCTTGTTCCTGGAATGTACAATTTGCTCGTATGCCAGGTCAATCGATTGATGATCAATCTTTCCGGTGGATTCATAAACATCTAAAACTTCCTGCTGAATTAACTGCAGATGAAACGGTATAAGCCAACCAACTTTATTAAGCATATAATCTATTAGCTCATCACTTATAGCCACTTCATTTTCCATTAACCTTTTTATAAATTTTCGGCCATCAGCAAAGTCGAGTGGCTCAACCGGAACTGTTCGTAAATCGTTAATCGAAGTTAGTTCTGTTACCTTTTCAACGATTGGAAAAAGGGAGACTGATCCTGTATATATAAAGCTTACTTTATCATGTAGATGACTATGATGCCTTAAATCGCGGTTTTTCAATATGAAGTTTTCGGCTAACTTGTTGCCATCCTTATTAATTATATTTTGAATGGTTTGCGGGAATTCATCAATCATCAAGACAACACGCCCATGCTCTGGCTTAACATGCGAAAATAGCTCCGTCAGCATTTCAAAATAGTCAGGCTCCTCTACTTCTCTTAACTCGATTTTTTCGATGCTTTTCACCCTGCCTAATAGCCCTGTAATTGCGTCTTTAAATGCTGTTGTAATTTTTGTCAGTCGTTGTATGGCGTCACTTTTGACCAGTTCTTCAAAAATGATTTTGAAGAAATCATTTGAGGAATCGGTTGATTCGGTGATTATGTAAATGAAATGGAAATTATCCTCGGGAGATTCTTCAAGATATTTTAGAATTGAGGTTTTACCTACCCTTCGGGGGGCGGACAGGTAGATGCTTGTCCCTCCAGATAAAACTCTATATATCTTTTTAACTTCTTTGGTTCGTTCAAAAAAAGCATCGCCGCGGGCTGGATTGCCTAAACTGTTTCGCATTTGACAAAAATTTTATCGTCAAATATAATGACAAAAATTTTATTGTCAAATATTTTAACAAAAATTTTATTGTCAAAAAATGCAAACCTATAAATACGACTCAATTATCCCCGCTACATCCTTCACAGCCGGCTGCTTAAAGAAATCGATATGTTTAGTCTCCACGTTCTTCATGATCACATTGCCATTGACGTATTCCTGCCATAGCTTTTTGAAAATGGAATTACGGTAAACCTGCACCTTTTTAAACTCTGATGGTCGGCCATCCGGACTTTTTTCGTAGATCACTACAATATCGCCTTTGAACTGGTCTTTTGTAGTATACGTTTCGTGGATGTTCAATATTTTCTGCTGGGTATCTATCTCCAAGACGATCTCCTGGATATCATTACTGCCCCTTAATACTAATTTGATGAAATAGGGTAAGCGTTTTTGCAGGTATTTTAGCTTGAAACCTAAAGATATATTCCAAAATACACGTATCTCGTCCTGTATCCTGCGGCTTAATAATAACCGCTCTTTAGGAAAAGAAGGGTAGTGACTGATTACGGAAAGCAATTCAACCTCGTCGCCTGCTTTTTGTAATTGTATACCAACCTCTAATACTGTACGCGCTCCGAGGCTGTATCCTAATAGCGCATAAGGGCCTTCAGGATGAATATCTTTGATATGCCTTACCAGGAATTGCACATATTCCTGCAAGTCTTTAAATGGAAAATCTTCTGAGTCCTCAGTATAAATTATGCCATACAGCGGATTTTTACCCGACCAGGTACTTACAAACTCATTAAATATGGTAGGGTAGCTGCTCCACGGCGGGAAGATGAATAATGGTGTTCCTTCCCCCTTTTTTAACAACACTATCGGACTGATATTCGAACTGGTCCTGGTATCTATCTGTTGTGCCAGTAAACGAATGGTCGGCAACTGGTATAAGCTCGCCAACCGTAAATTTGAAACTGTTTTTTGATTTACCTGGTTGATAAGCCTCATCACCATTAACGACGTGCCCCCCAAATCGAAGAAGCTATCATCAATGCCGACCTGATTGATCGTCAAAACATCCTGCCATATAGCAGCCAGTATTTTTTCGGTAGAAGTTATTGGTGCCGCAAAATCCTCTTGTTTTTGATAGTAACGCTCGTTGGGTGCCGGCAATGCCTTACGGTCTATTTTACCATTTTTGTTCAGCGGGAACACGTCCATCTTCACAAAGTATGACGGCACCATATAATGCGGCAGGTTGCTCTTTAATAGTGCCACTAATTCGGCAGTATCCACATCGCCGGAGGTATAGGCAATCAGCTCTTTATCTTGCCCGTTTATGCTGGCAGCAGTTACCACGGCGTCTTTTACCTGGTCATGCTTCTGTAAAACGGAAGCGATCTCGCCCAATTCAATACGGTAACCACGGATCTTCACCTGGTCGTCTATACGGCCAAGGTATTCTATATTGCCATCTGGCAGCCATCGACCCAAGTCGCCTGTGCGATACATGCGTTGCCCGGGCTCAAATGGATTTGAGATAAATCTTTCTGCCGTCAACTCAAGGCGATTCAAATAACCGCGCGCTACGCCATCGCCACCAATATAAAGTTCGCCAAGCGAACCATATGGAACCGGCTGTTGCTCCTCATCCAAAATATAAATATGCGTATTGGCTACCGGCTTACCGATCGGCACAAAATTATTATAACCATCTTTCAGTTCGGCCTTATATTCTACCGAAGTGACCGTGGTTTCAGTCGGGCCATATTCGTTGTAAAAAGCACAGTGCTCACGCCATCTTTCGGCAAGGTAGGGCGGACAAAGATCGCCGCCTGCAATTATTCTTTTCAGGTAACGCTTATCCTCTATCACCAACTCATTCAAATAAGCGGGTACAGTATGAATATGGCTTACTTTATTTTCGGTGATATATTTTTCAAGCGCTTTGATATCGCCCAACGTTTCCTGGCCAATTATCACAAGTGCTGCTCCACTCAGGAAGGCCAGCCATATTTGTTCAACGGAGGCGTCAAAACTAATTGATGAGAATTGTAATATGCGTTCTTCCGCAGTTATCCTAAATTCATTTTTCTGGGCATACGCCAGGTTAACCACTGTAAGGTGTTCCACCAAAACTCCTTTGGGTAAGCCAGTCGATCCCGATGTATAAATACAATACATCAGGTTATGTTGTGTTATGTTAACCGATGGGTTTTCCTTGCTGTAGCTGCTTTGTGATGGCTTGAATTTTTCTAGTTCATTTTCATCTATTAAAACCTTACAGCCACTATCGTTTACCAGGTAATTGATGCGTTCCTGCGGATAATCTAATGCAATAGGCACATACCCTGCGCCGGTCTTTAAAATTGCCAGCATGGTGATCATCATCCATTCGCTTCTATCGAGCATAATGGCAAGCAGGTCGTCAGGCTGTATAGTATAAGTTTTGCGAAGGTAATCGGCCAATTGATTGCTGATGGTGTTCAGCTCTTTATATGAAAGATGTGTGTTATCAAAAATAAGCGCCGTATTATATGGTGTTTTGGTAACCTGTTCCTCAAACAGATCGACCATGGTTTTATTCTTCGGGTACTCCAAAGCGAAATAGCCCGAGTATAATTCCGGTTGATAAAGCGCAGTACTGTTTGTAGTCAAATCATTCATGTTTTCGATGGCTTCTGAACACTGCGGGGTATCTGGTTTTGTTATACGAAAAAAGGCGCTCCAGGTTATATTTTAAGCATTATTTTGATACTTTGTGAACAGTAAATTTGCTGCTACAGGTGTCTTTTAGCTATAAAAATGATTCAATAATAGCTGCAAGTTTTTTTGCTACAGGAAGCTTGAAAAAATCAACATGCTTCGTGTCGACTAAATTGACAAAGACATGCCCGTTGATCTGTTCCGCCCATAACCTTTTAAAGATCGAATTGCGATAAACCTGCGCCTTTTTATATTCTGATGGATGGCCATCAGGACTAGGTTCATAGATCAAGACCATATTGCCGTTATATTTAGATGTCGGCTCGTATGTCTCGTGCAGGGCTAAAATTTTGTTCTGTGTCTCAACGTCTAATTTCACGTCTTGTCCTTCTTTTTCTCCCTTGATCATTAATTTCAGAAGGTGAGGGACGCGGGTATGCAGATATCTGAATTTATTGCCCAGGTTTATATGCCTGAAGATCCGCATCTCATCGTGTATCCTGCGACTGAGGAATACTCCTTTTGAAGGAAACGCCGGGAAATAACTTATCGCGGCAAGTAATCCTATTTCGTCATTGGCCTGCTGCAATTGGATGGCTACCTCCAGGATGGTCCGCGCGCCCATGCTATACCCGATTAACCCATAAGGCCCTTTCGGATGGAGTTTTTTGATATGAGAAACAATATACTTTGCGTAATCCTGTAAACTTTCGAACGGAAAATGCTCGGTATCTTCAGTATACATAATACCATACAGCGGATTTTTGCATTTCAAACTATCTACAAAGCCGGTAAAAATTGTTGGATAGCTGCTCCATGGGGGGAAGATAAATATGGGCATCCCCACACCTTTTTTCAATAGTAAAATTGGGCTTACATCACCCGTTCCATTGGAATCAATCTTTTTTGACAGCTTACGAATAGTGGGCAGTTGATATAAACCCGCTACGGTTACATTGGCATTAATGGTTGAATTTGTCTTATTAACAACGCCAACGGCTACCATTGAGCTTCCACCCAACTCAAAAAAGTCGTCATCGATGCCGATATTGTTTGTATTTAAAGCATCCTCCCATATGGTGGATAGCGTTTTCTGGGTTTTGGTAGTTGCAGGTGCGAAGTTTTCCAACTGCGGACGATGACTTGCGTCCGGCATGGGTAACGATTTGCGGTCAATCTTCCCATTAAAGGTTAAAGGAATAGCTTCTACACTAACATAATAGGTTGGTATCATGTATGCCGGGAGCTGTCCTTTAAGGAACGTTCTTAATTCGGCTGCCTGTGTATCTCCGGTAGTATAGGCTATCAAGTCTTTTTCCTCGCCGGTTACTATACGGGCCACTACTACTGCATCTTTTACCGTAACATGCGTTTGCAGCACCGCCGATATTTCATCCAGTTCAACGCGGAAACCACGTATCTTCACCTGGTCGTCAACCCGCCCAAGGCATTCTAAATTGCCGTCCGGCAGCCAACGACCAATATCCCCTGTTTTATACATGCGTTCCCCGGGTCGGAACGGATTGGCGATAAATTTCTCGGCGGTCAGCTCTGGACGGTTCAAATAACCCCGGGTTACACCCGTTCCGGCAATATGCAATTCTCCGGCTTCACCTATCGGGAGCAATTGCCCCTGCTCATTCAAAACATATACATATTCCCCTATAAGGGGCTTGCCGATATTAACCTTAGTGCTGTTGTGCACGGGTAGCCAGGTGCTCCATATGGTAGCTTCGGTGGGGCCATAAACATTGATTATCGATACCTGCGGCAATTGTTTCCGCAGATCATTATACATCTTTTCGGGTAAAGCCTCGCCACCAATCATCAGAATATCCAAACCTGATAACTGACTATAGCCTGAACCTGCTGTGGTAAGCTGTCTAAGACGCGAAGGCGTTAGCTGCAAAATGTCAATTTCGTACTTCTTCAATTGGTCCAGTATCTGCGCCGGATCAATTTCATCCATTACCCTCACATGCACCCCAGCACCCAAAGCGCTTAAAAGTTCCAGTACCGAAATATCAAATGTATAGGTGGTAAGTGCAGCTAGTTTCATCCCGGGCCTGAAGCCATAGTGTTCGGTAAGGTTCTGATTGAAACTGGCCAGGTTGCCGTGCTCCACCATAACCCCTTTGGGCTTTCCGGTAGAGCCGGATGTATAAATTACATAAGCAAGGTCACTTAAACTGCTTATATGCGGAAGGTCTTCCTTGCTGTAATTGTTTTGTTGTTGTTTAAATTTACCAAGCTCCCCTGGAGTTATCATCACCTTGCATTTGCTGTCTTCCAGCATGTAAGCAATGCGGTCCTCTGGGTAAAGCGGGTCGATAGGAACATAAGCTGCGCCCGATTTCAGCACACCCAGCATAGCTATCACCATCCATTCACTCCTGTCTAATAACAGGCCCACCAGGTCATCGGCTTTGATACGATAATTGGCGCGCAGATAATTAGCCAATTGGTTGCTTGTTTCGTTAAGCTCCCTATAGCTAAGCACAGTTTTGCCAAAGGCCAATATCTTTGTATCAGGATATTGAGCCGCCTGTTTTTCAAACTGCGCCACAATTGTTTTATCGGGCATTTGCCAGAGAGTAGTGTCATTAAACTCTTCCAACAGCCGCCTGCTTTCTTCAATAGTAACAAGCGCTATCGCACTGTTTTGTACTAAAATATTATTTCGCATGTAGGTTAGGGAATTCTCACAAAAAATGATAACTAAAAAATTGGTTTAAATTATTTAGCTATCTGGTTGGTTATCAAAGAATACTATACGAAAAAACAGGCTCATAGGTTATGTTTTGAAGTGTTGTTGATATTTCAATTGTTTTGATGGTATCTTTACTATAGGTAAACCTGGAAATTAAATACTTATGAAAACGCAGAACAATTTCTCACGCCGCAGTTTTTTGAAGACCGGTATGATCGGTGCCGGAGCGCTGGCATTAAGCAGTCCTCTTGATCTTTTTGCTGCTAAACCCGCAAAAAAACTGGGTATTGCATTGGTAGGGTTAGGCGGCTATAGTACGGGTCAGCTGGCGCCTGCTTTGCAGCACACAGATAATTGTTATTTGGCAGGTATAGTAACCGGTCACCCTGCAAAGGCTGAGGTATGGAAGAAGCAATATAATATCCCGGATAAGAACATTTATAATTACCAGACTTTTGATGAGATAGCACATAACCCGGATATCGACATTATTTATATAGTGCTGCCGGTATTTATGCATAAAGAATACACTATCCGCGCAGCGCAAGCGGGTAAGCATGTGATTTGCGAAAAACCTATGGCCATGAATGCGAAGGAGTGCGAAGAAATGATAGCTGCCTGCAAAAAAGCAAACCGCTTACTTTCGATAGGCTACCGCCTGCATTTTGAACCGCATACTATGGAGTTTATGCGGATGGGACAAAAGCAGGTTTATGGAAAAATAACTAAAATAGATACCGGTAACGGGTTTACTTATCGCGGCGATCCGAACGCATGGCGGTTGAAAAAGGCCATGGCAGGTGGGGGCGGCCTGTTCGATATGGGAATTTATTCCATACAAGGAACACGATATGCTTTAGGACAGGAACCAATTGCCGTTAAAGCTACTCAGGAGAAAACTCGGCCCGACTTTTTTAAGGAAGTAGACGAGACAGTGTTCTGGGAACTGGAATTTCCGGGCGGATTTACGACCACAGGCAAATCAAGCTATAACCACGACTGGAGTTATATTCATGTAGAAGCAGAACGCGGTAAATTCGGACTGGAGCCAGCTTTTGGCTACGGAGCCATTGAAGGTTATACCCAAAAAGGACCGATGACTATTCCACAGGTGATTCACCAGGCCAAGCAAATGGATGATTTTGCTACTTGTGTGTGGCAGAACAAACAATCGCGCGTGCCGGGCGAGGAGGGACTAAAGGATATGAAGGTGGTGGACGCTATTTACCGCAGTTTGGATTCGGGAAAGAAGGAAAGGATAATTTAAGATGACTGACCAAGCAAAATTAGTGTGGCCCGACCTGGATTTTGAAAGCTGGAAGGGCACCCTGGCGACCGTTCATTTGTGGACGCAGATAGTTGGAAAAATCCGCCTAAGAAAAACGCCCTGGCTTAATCACTCCTGGCATGTGACACTTTATATCAGTGCCAACGGATTGACAACGCATAGCATCCCTTATGAAAACGGTGTATTCCAGATAGATTTTGACTTTATTCACCATGTGTTGCATATCGCGACCAGTGAGGGTAATATGGCAAAAGTTGACCTTTATCCCCGCACCGTCGCCAGTTTCTACGGGGAATTATTTGATAAGCTGGAAAGCGCGGAAATTGATGCATACATCTACGCTACACCGAATGAAGTAGATCCGGCCATTCCCTTTGAGGCGGATGAAACCCATTGCTCATATGATGCAGAAAGGATGCATGACTTTTACCGTGGGCTGGTGAAAATTCATAACGTGTTTACTAAGTTCAGGGCAAGATTTACGGGCAAATGCAGCCCGGTACATTTTTTCTGGGGCGCGTTTGATATGGCAGTCACCCGCTTTTCGGGAAGACCGGCGCCCGTGCACCCGGGCGGGGCTCCGAATATTCCGCTGGCAGTAATGCAGGAAGCTTATTCGCACGAAGTAAGTTCCTGCGGCTTTTGGCCGGGTAGCGAACAGTTTCCACACCCGGTATTTTACTCGTATTGTTACCCGACGCCGGCAGAATTTAGCCAACAACCAGTACAACCCGATGAAGCATTTTTTAGCCCCGAAATGGGCGAATTTATGTTGTTATATGAAGTTGTCCAACAATCGGACAATCCGGAAGAAATGCTAATGCAGTTCCTGCAGTCAACTTATGAGGCTGCCGCCAATACCGGTCACTGGGACAGGAGGTCATTAGAGTGTGATTTTTCAAGGTTCGAGAAGTGAATGTGCAGTATTTAATGATCAAGCTCATTTTTTATTGATTGCCTTACACCTATATTTGCATTGATGAAATTCATTGTCACCATATTGATAGGCTATTTCTGTGTGCTGATCGCTCAGCCGCTTTATCATATGGATATGGCAAGGGGCAAGACCGGGAAATGCGGTGTGGATATGTGCTGTAAGAAAACGACACATCAAACGCCAACAAAACCATGTGGCGGCGGTGCATGTAATACTGATCTCTGCAACCCATTTGTGCCATGTGGTATTTCGACAGCCAGCCGCGTTATCCAATTTAAGTTTGGTAACCCAATATTTGAACTATCGACAATCAATAAACCAGCAGTAAACGATCATATTATTTCCAACTATTTATCTGATTGCTGGCGACCGCCGCGCTTATCCTGATCATTCCCAAATTACTTTAGAAGCCTCACCTAAATCCTCTCCAAAGGAGAGGACTTAAAAAAGAAACATAATAATATTTTAACCCTCTCCCCTGGAGAGGGTAGGGTGAGGCGAAAAATCAATTTTTAACATTTAAAATTATAATAATGAAAAAGATAAGCTTAAGCGCTGTGGCTATTTTATTGGCCGCTGCCACCCTGTTTGCAGAAGGTACTGAAATGGCCAAAAATCAACCCAAAAAGGCGAAGCAAGAATGCCAGGGTAATTGTTTGAAAAAGTTCAAGACCCAAAAATGCACAAATAGTGACGCCTGCTCGGATATGAAGACTTGCGGCGCAACATGCTTTAACGGCAATTAATTGCTAACTGAAAAGGCTTCCCGATATAATCGGGGAGCCTTTTTTATGATCAGTTACTATAATAAACAACGGCCCGCGCAAATTAAGTTTCAGACCGACGCTTTTGCAATTTTTTCAATAACGTCCATAACACCGTCTACCACTCGTACTACCAGAAAATGTTCGGCATCTTCAATGTTGACGATCCATGCACTTTTCTCCAGGTAAGTTATTTTAACGGTTGAATTAATTGAGAAATCGAAATACTTACTTTTAACAATAGTCCTGATGTCCGTAGGCATTTGTTTTTCGTTTCCAAAAGCCATATGATAAACTAAGTGGCCATTTTTTGTGAATTCGGCCTTATTTACCTGGTTATTCAGAATAAAATCTACCACATAATTTTTATCAGCTACAAACCATTTGGGAGCCTCAGCTCCTTTAAATAAACTGGCGAATGATTCTGAGACCTTTTGTGACACGATTGCTTTGGTTGGTTCGCTCGAAATAGTAACTTCTTTCAGTTGGATTTGAGCAAATGCGCTGTTTACCCCAATCGCTAATAATAGTCCGCTTAGCAAAAAGGGAATAATTAACTTTTTCATGATGCCTTAATTTGAATTAATTAATAAAGAGGTAGCGTAAGGAAGAGTTAATATATCTGATACAAAACTAAGGTGCTTTAAAACGGTAAAGTGTTCGCGTGTACCGAAACAGATAATTTGATTTTATACGACAAGGTTTGATATGCAGAATACGGCAATTGACAGCTATTGCAGTTTGTCCACGGAAGTATGTTGTTGGTTGCTGATTTTTGGTTTTTATACAAAACAAATAGCAATTTTGTAACTATTAACCAGCTTATACGTCATATAAACAATTGATGCTATTATGTCCATTTGGTTAAATGGCTTTTTCTGTCAGGAACCATCGGCACAGATGTAATGTAACAACCCTGAAAAATTAACATCGCCTGCAATTAGGAGGCCCTCTGATTTACGTTACCTATTTCTTGTCTGAATTTAAAATAAGGAAATCAGGTAAACTTGTTCAATATGAGGTGGAGGTGCTTAATCATAGATGACGATCCAATTGTTTTAATGATAATTAAAAGATGGGTTGACGTGGTAGAGCAGCTCGAACTTGTGTCTGTATGCAAATCGGCTTTCCAGGCGATGGAGATCATGAAAACAGAAAGAATAGACTTGCTCTTTCTCGATATACAGATGCCTGATCTATCCGGTACCAGTTTTCTGAGAACCTTACAACATCCTCCCAAAGTAATTTTCATGACCGCTTATAAAGAATTTGCGGCTGAGGCTTTTGATCTGAATGCGGTGGATTATTTACTAAAACCGATGAGTTCGGAACGTTTTTTTAAAGCCGTAAATAAAGTGATTGAAAGCGGCATGCCTCATCGGGAGGGGCGTGGTGTAGATTCCGAACGTAAGTGCTTGTATCTTAAAGCAAACAGAAAAACAGTTAAGATTTTTTTGGACGAAATCATTTATATAGAGAGTGCTAAAGATTACATTAAAATCTACAGGCAGCCTGGCGCCCCTTTAATGGTTAAACATTCGTTAACCGCTTTGGCTACCAGTTTACCCAATAATTTATTTGTACGGGTGCACCGGTCTTTCATTGTCTCAGTTAACAGAATTACCGCCTTCACCAACTACGATATTGAAATTGGTACGGTCGAAATACCGATAGGCAGGCAATACCTGGGACAATGGAAAAGATTATCCGAAACAAACAGGGTGTTAGTATAGACCGGCTTTCGAAAACTATTTAGCAGCCTGCATAGTCTCTTTAGTAGTGCCACATCCAAGCATCTCTTTACCATAGTAAGGATTTTTGATGGTGGATGACTCGCTTAACCATGATTTCTTTACCATCGGGCAATATTGCCTGTAAAGTACCATATCATTGGTTTGAAAGGCTTTCGCTACTTCATACATATTGGATGACAGGCTTCCAAAATGCTCGCGCTGATGAGCGATGGCGGTTGATTCGCCGATATGATCGCCATCAAAACGTAGCTTTTCGGCATATTTTGTCCAGGCAGCTTTTTGTTTGGAATCCATCGAGCTTACGGGTACGTCTTTCAATGCAGCTGTGAATTTTTTGGCTTCGTCGTTAGCCGCTTTGCCGTTGTCAGTTGCCAGGGCATTTTTAATACCCAGGTAGCTTTTATAAACATTATTGATAGCCGAATGCAGATCGGCAGGAGCTGCCTTTACACTATTTACTGCAACGAAAAGGATGACAGCAGCGAGGTATTTTATAGTTTTCATGGTTAAATGATTTTGAATGTAAATATACCGTTTTTGTTAGTTTCTGCGGATGATGCGCTGCTCAAAAGTAGGCGACAGGATGATGGAAGTATTGGTTTCGCCCAATGATTGTAACTGGCCGATGATAGCTTCCAGTCTTTTGGTTGTAGGTGTGGCTACTTTCATGATCACGCAATTATAACCGGTAATGTTGTAGCATTCTGTTACCTCAGGTATCTCACCAATCTTTTTTGCAGCGGTTGCGTGTGGAATGTTTGACCTCAGCGTGATAAAAGCATTTACTGTCAAACCCACTTTATCATTATCTATTATAGTGCGGTACCCGGTGATGATCTCATCTTCTTCCATTCGTTTAATGCGCTCGGCTACGGCAGGTGCGCTTAAGCCTACCCGGCGACCGATCTCTGTAACAGACAGACGGGCATCCAATTGTAATTCTTCCAGTATATGCGCATTCAGTTCGTCGAGCGGTTTATAATTTAAATTTTTGTTCATATAAAAACTTTAAAACTAAAGTTGGTCGCTTAAATAACTTCTTATTTAAGGCAATCTTGGGTTATACGGCTATAGCTTTGGTTTAAAAACTAAATATATGAAAAGAACCTTATTGCTATTGATCGTTATATGCTCTGGTATGGCCACAAAGGCTCAAAATAAGGACATTCCCGTACCTCAAATATTCCAGGAAGGCGTGATCAGCAGGGGCGACTATGAGTCGCATCCCGCATTCTCACCAACCGAAGACACCTTATATTTCATTAAATGCAGTTATGATCTGAAACTGTCAGCAATTTATGTTTCTTACAAGCATAGTGGGCAATGGTTAGAACCGGAGGTCGCAGCATTCTCGGGCAAGTATATGGATGCAGACCCGTTTGTAACAAGAGACGGTAAAGCGCTGTTTTTTATGTCAAACCGTCCCTTGAAAGATGGCGACGCGACGCGGGATTATACCGATATCTGGAAAGTGAATATCACCAAAAACGGATTAAGTGAACCAATTCACCTTGATGCTCCTATAAATAGTGACAAGGATGAATATTATCCAACGGTTGCCGATAACGGCGACATTTATTTTGGTTCGACAAGAGATGGAGGCAAGGGCGGCAGCGACATCTATCGCTGCCGGTATAAAGATGGCAAATACATGCCTGCTGAAAACCTGGGCGATTCCATCAACAGCGAATTTAATGAATATGAGGCCTATATCTCACCGGATCAATCTTACATCATTTTCAACGCATCCAAACCGAATGGCTTAAAGAACCTCGATTTTTATATCAGCTATAACCAAAACGGCACCTGGACAAAAGCTAAGAAACTACCTGCGCCCATCAGTTCAGATAGTATCGACTGGGCGCCTAAAGTAACGTCTGACGGCAAGTACTTCTATTTTTCGAGCACAAGGAGTAAGGATGAGCCTGTACCTGCAAGAGCAGAAAACGCTGAGCAATTTAACCACAGGTTGCAAAGTGCCAACAATGGTTTGTCGGATATCTATATTGTGGATTTTAAAGCTATAAAGGATTTAAAGTAGCAGAGTTAGATACAGATGAACTATTGCGCATCTGTATCTTTTGTGTCTTGTCCTTCGTCGGTTGAAGGCAGTGGACGACTAATCTCTGGCAAAGGAGAAGCATAGTATTCCGCGTCATATAACTCAGCTTTTTTATTTAGCCGGCTTATACGCCATCGTGCGATGATTGCACCTAAAGGAATAGCAACAGCCCACATGGAACCAAGGTAGCCTGCCTTCTCGAAGCTTACACCCAGTAAGAATTGAAAGTTAAGCAGTTTGAAAAATAATCCGTCAATAGCCTGGTATTGTATAGTAGGTACATTTAAGAGTATAATGCCAATGTAGGCGAGCCACTTTCTTTTTAAGCCGCTGCGTTTTACCATTACAATGGTGTAGATGTTGAATGCCAGAACTATAACAGCAAAAATGCCAAATAACCAAAACTTGGTCATGTCCGGAATCGGCTGCTTGACATCCAACGCTTTTATGTTGTCAATCTTTTTGGTCTTATCGTCAAACAAGACTTGTAGTATTCCCACATATTTATCACCATGAAATTCTATCAAAACAAGCGTAGTGTTAGGAGGTAAGTTATCTTCTTTATCGCTTGAAAATTTCTTTTCGGCTTTCATAAAGCTGTATTCCAGTTTGGTGCCGAAATTTTTAACAATAACGCCGCTGAACGTATCGAGGCTCACTTTTAATTGTCGTAAATCAGCGTCATGGGCCTTTTCTACCGCCATTAGGCTGATACACTTGTCAAAGTCCCGATTGATCAGGCTATTTGTAAAAGATTCAGTGGTACTACGATAACTGCTTAAGCTGCTGATAAAATTGCAACTATTTATAGAGGATGCAAGTAATACAAAAACTAGGGAGCGTAAAAGTCTTTTCATTTTAGTGACCGGTTTAGATATCGTATAAAAATAATAAAATTTTTTCTCTTCGTATCATAGCATCTCTGTCATCAATAAATCTGCTATTTTTGCGGCCATGCAAGTAAATGGTATGTCATTAAAAGACAAATTCGACAGTATTATATTCGATCTTGACGGTACGCTGTGGGATTCGACCGGTAACGTTGCCCTGGCATGGGAAGAAGCCCGCAAGCAGGTAAATTATGTGGAAGAGGCTATTACCGTAGAACGTGTTAAATCGATCACTGGCATGGCTTATGATGTGATATTTGAAGTGTTGTTGCCGGACCTGGAAATTGCAAAGCGCGATCATTTTAAAGCCATTTGTGCGCAAAGCGAGATCGATATACTGGATTCAAAAGGTGGCGATATGTATCCTGGTCTTGCCGAAACTATTAAATACCTGGCTGGTAAGTACAAACTATACATCGTAAGCAATTGCCAGAGTGGTTATATCGAGACCTTTTTGAGCCACTGCCCGGTTGCAGAATATTTCTCTGGTCATCAATGTTATGGCAC
>Ga0068855_100001923_pt1 | contig 25780 bp, 26 predicted proteins | sample KBSCornC52_FD_66592 | JGI IMG/M metagenome (GOLD analysis project Ga0068855, IMG submission 66592) | Corn rhizosphere microbial communities from Kellogg Biological Station, Michigan, USA - KBS Corn C5-2 | ecosystem: Host-associated > Plants > Roots > Rhizosphere > Soil ... | reverse complement strand
GGAAAGGCGGCAATCTGGTCGGCGAGGAATTGGCTGCGCGCGCACAGATCGATGAGACGCTCCAGGGCGCTCGAGTTCTCGATCAAGAGCGAGAGATACACCGTGCGTCCGCCGATTCGTTCGAGCACGCGCACCACTCTCGAGAACACGACGTCCTGCTGGGCGTATCCGGGAATCAACTGCAAGGCGCGCGGCAGCAAATCTTGGACGCGACGTTGGCCGTTCGGATCGAGACGACGGTAGTAGGCGCTCGCCTTGAGTTGATCGAGCTGTTCGACGATGACGTCGGGCTGCTCGAAATGCAGCGCGCGGAGAATACGCTGCCGGTCGCCCGTACCGCTCGCAACGTCCAGTAAGTTGTCGAACACCGCATCGCGACCGCGCGCCTTGGCTGTGGGACCGAACATCACTTCGTTGAAATGACGGCTGACGAGTGCCCGGCACGCTTCGATACTGCGATCGAGTGTTTCGACATCCTTCATTTGCATGGCAAGCGCGAGAATCTCGCGTGCTTCGGCTTGCTCCGGCAAAGAGTGCGTGCTTTCGTCGTTCCACTCTTGCAGGCGATTCTCCAATCTCCTCAAGAATACATAGCGCTCACCCAAATCCTTCACAGCCTGAGCGCTCAACAATTTATCGCCGACCAAAAGCGGCAGCACATGCTGCAGCTCGCGCGACTGCAAACGCCTGTCGCTGCCGCCACGCACGAGCTGGAATGCCTGCACCATGAACTCGATTTCTCGAATGCCGCCGGGCCCGAGCTTGATGTTGCTTTGCAAATCGCGCCGCTCGACTTCCTTGGCAATCATCTCCTTCATATTTCGCAAGGATTCGAAGACCGAAAAATCCAAGTAGCGCCGGTACACGAACGGCCGCAGCACTTCTTCATACAACGACTGATGATGCTGCACGCCCGTAATGGGGCGCGCCTTCACATACGCGTAGCGTTCCCAGTCGCGGCCGTGCTGTTGTAGGTACTGCTCGAAACTGTCGAAGCTCACGGCGAGGCGTCCGCTATCGCCGAAGGGACGCAAGCGCATATCGACGCGGAATACGAAACCATCCGCGGTCTTGTTGGCTAGCAAATGAATGATGCGCTGCCCGAGCCGGAGGAAAAACTCGGAGTTGTCGATGGGATGAGCGCCGTCGGTTTCACCTTCTTCCGGATACAGAAACACGGCGTCGATGTCCGACGAATAATTGAGCTCGCGCCCACCCCACTTGCCCATCCCCAATATCACGAGCGGCTGCGCTTCCTTCGATACGGCGGAGCGGGGTTCCCCATAGCGATCCGCCAACGCGCGATAAGCACGGTCGTGCGCGTAGTGCACGCATACGTCAGCGAGATTGGAGAGATCCACGAGTGTCTCACCGAGCGGCGCCCATCCAGCCAAGTCGCGCCATGCGATGCGCACCATATGGCGGCGGCGAAACTTGCGGAGCGCACGCATCAAATCATCGTCCGTGCGCGCTTCATCCGCGCTCGCCGCCAAGTCTTCCCGCAACCATTCGGTTGTCGCGGTTTCTTGCAAACGACCCGCCTGCGCGAGCCAGGGCAACACGTCGGCATCGCGGCTGCAGGCACTCGCCGCAAACTCGCTGCATGTCCACACATACTGAACGCTCGATGCGATCCGGGCATCGAGCAGCGCTCGAGACACGTTCGGATCGCCAGCTTCATGTATTCGCGCGAGATGATTCTCGAAACGCGAGAGCAGACGCTCAGGGACGGCAGGTAAGGTAGTTTGGGTGACGGACATGGGCGCGCAGTGTAACGAAGCGTCGCGGAAGTTGAGAGTCGGGCGGTCGGAATCCGGCAACTTTCCCTTATACTTCTGCTCACTCTGGCGTGGGGGATGCAATGGTGTCGAAACATTCGTTCTTTGCAGCAACGAGCTGCGTCTTTGCTATGGGATCGATGTACTTTGGACCGGCCTTGGCCGAGCCCGGCGATCTATGGGAAGTCACCACCGAAATGAAAATCGCAGGCATGGAAGGCATGCACATGCCGCCCCGGACCCAGAAAGTCTGTTCGCCGAAACAATCCGATCAACCTGCGGGCATTCCCAAGCCGGAGAACAACGATTGCGAGATGTACGATTTGCAGCGCGCGGGCGGTAAGGTGAGTTGGAAGATGCGCTGCACGGGCAAACACGCCGCGTCCGGCAGCGGCGAAATGAACTATCAAGGCAAGGACAGTTACAACGGCGTGATGAAAATGAGCGCCGACGGACGCGATATGGAAATGCACATGAACGGCCACCGCGTCGGCGATTGCGATGCCGCCGAGCAGCGCCGCCAAGTCGACAAGATCAAGGCAGACGCAGCCAAAGCGCAGACTCAAGCGGCGCAATACAAGGAGCAAATGTGCGCGAGTGCCGTCGACAACATGCTGTACGCACAACTGCGTGCCGAATCGGGACTGAACTGCGACCCCAAGTACAAACTCGATTTCTGCAAACGCTACGTTACCGAAGACGGCTACAACACCCTGGCTTCTCGCGGCGATCAGCCCATCCCGCCCAGCACCGAACCGCCGTTACAAGAAATAGGTACGGTCTGCGGCGCCAAGCCGGAAGTCGTGCTCGGTAATCTCTGCGCGAATGCAGACAAAACTGAATCGCTGGTATTCCTGGCACGCCACTGCCCGACACAAGCGCAACCCATCGCGCAACGCGAATGCGCAGGCCGCGGCTATACAACTCCGCCTGCCGCCAAATACCGCGACTTCTGCAGCAACTACGCCGGCAAATTACTCGCGACCGGCAGCGATGCCTCTTCAGCGGCACCCAATCCTGCGGAGAAGAAAGAAACCTCTTTAGACAAAGGCAAGAAAGCACTGCAGGGATTGTTTGGTCACTGAGGCGAATGCGCGCACTGAAGCTCTACCCCGGACTCCTCGCGCTTGCGATCAATGCTGCGTTCGCCGACCCAACGGATCGCTTTCCCACGGCCGCGCAAGCCTATGCGGTGGCCATCGATGGCGACATTCATTGGGGACGCGCTCTCGACGCACCGCTGCCACCTGCATCGCTCACGAAAATTCTAACTGCGTTGGTACTGCTCGATAGAAATTGGCAACCGGATGCGGTGCTCACAGTGAGCGATCGCGCTGCGCGTGCCGAGGGCACGAGACTTGGCTTGCGTAAAGGCGATCGAATCACAGCCAACGACGCTCTCACGGCGACATTGGTACGCTCGGCAAACGATGCATGCCTCGCACTAGCCGAACACGATGCGGGCACAGTTGAGCGCTTCGTCGTACGCATGAACATCGAGGCCGCCACGTTAGGACTCGCCCATTCACAGTTCGAAAATCCTTGCGGCCTCGACGCCCCGAGCCATGTTTCCACGGCGCGCGATCTCGTGACGCTCGCGGGTCTCGCCATGAAGAATCCTGAGATCGCACGCAGAGTCGGCTTAACGACAGCGGCAGTGCGAACGTTGGACGGCCGCGTGTTTTCGTTTCATAACAACAATGCGCTCATCGGCAGATTGCCGGGTGCGATAGGCGTGAAAAGCGGCTTTACGGTTCACGCAGGCAAGTGCGTCATGGCCTGGATCGAGCGGCAAGGCAAGCAGGTCACCGTGGTACTGCTCAACTCGCCGGATCGGTGGTGGACGGCAGCCGGCATCGTCGAGCAGGCGTTTGCAACGTTGCCTTTGCCCTCACCCTAGCCCTCTCCCGCGAGGCGGGAGAGGGGATCAGATGCAGCAGTCAATGTTTCGTCTCCAGCCTCAACTCACTAGCCCAGATACTTCCGCGCAAGCAAGCTCGCACTCCAAAGCGCTTGCTGTGATTGCCGTTGCCGCACTCGTCGCTTATGCAACAAGCTTTCGAGGTGGCTTCCAGTTCGATGATTGGAACGTCATCGTCAACGAACCGCGCGTGCACTCGCTCGCTGCATGGTGGCAGGCCATGCCGGGCATCCGTCCGTTGCTCAAATTGTCCTACGCGCTCAACTGGCAGAGCGGTGCGGGACTGATGGGCTTCCATGCGATCAATCTCATCATTCACATTGCGAACGCATGGCTCGTCTATTCGCTGCTCTCGAGGCGAAGAGAAGTGCATCGGTATCCGATGGCGCCGCTCTTTGCCGCGCTAATCTTCGCATTGCATCCCACTCAGACCGAAGCCGTTACGTACATCTGCGGACGTTCATCTTCACTGGTCGCTTTCTTTTCGCTCGCAAGCTTGCTTGTTTGGCTGGCAGGACGCGAACGACGTCATCCGTTCGCGAGCCGCGTGCTGTCTGCGATTCTGTTCTGCTGCGCGCTAGCAACTAAGGAAACAGCAATCGTGCTGCCGGTAGCAATGCTGCTGTGGGATATCACTGAGGAGAAATCGTTTATCGCTGCATGCAAGGACACGATCGCTCATTGGGCCGTTCTCGCCGCCGCGATGGTGGCAACAGTCATCACAGGTCTTTATCGGCCGTTCATCGCGGCAAGCCTGGCCGCTCGAGATTTCCATACGAATGCGCTCACGCAAATCGAGGCCGTGAGTTATTTAACGACACACCTCGTGCGCGTAGACCAGCTCAACGCCGATCCGCTATTGCAATCGGTGCATTCATGGTCAGGACTGCTTGTAGTGAAAGCACTCGCACTAGGCGGATCGTTGGTCGCAGGTTTGTTTGCTCTGCGGCGTGCGCCGTTGTTTGCGTTCGGGACATTATGGTTCTTTATCTGGCTCATTCCGACGAACAGCATCGTTCCAAGACTCGACGTCGTGAACGATAGGCAGCTCTACACAGCAATGATTGGACCTGCATGGTTACTCGCAAGCGCCGCCGCATCCTTGCTGCGACAAAAGCAAGTTTGGGCAATGATTGCTTGCGCACTAGCACTCGGTGGACTGGCTGTATGCACTGCACAGAGAAACACGGTGTATTTCACGGAAGTGGCGTTCTGGAACGACGTGGCGGACAAGTCGCCTCACAACGCGCGTGCTTGGAATAACTTGGCGTATGCCTATGTGCAAACATGCGATACAGCCCGTGCCGCGAGCGCATTCGATCGCGCGCTGCTGGAAGACGCAACGTATGTGCGCGCTGCGGTAAACCTGCGTCTACTGAAAGATGGCGCATTTAAGTGTGGGCACTAGCACATTCTGTGCCGCAGCCAGCGGCCCCGCCCGAGCAGCACTGTGTGCAAACGCAGACGCCCGAGCGGCACAATGTGGCCGGATTCTCAATCCGGCAGGCCGCCCCTTGAGCCGGCGGCCCTGAACGCCCGATACTACGGCCACCGATGGCCGCGCAAAACTATCTGACGAATCAGTTCCTCATCGCCATGCCCGCCATGAGCGATCCGAACTTCGCGCAAACCGTGACTTTCATTTGCGAGCACAACAAGGACGGCGCGCTCGGCATCGTCATCAATCGTCCCATGCGAATGAAGTTGGGTGATGTATTCGAGCAACTGAAACTCACCTCGCAAAATCCCTCGCTCAGCAAGCTGCCCATCCTGCAAGGCGGGCCGGTACAACAAGATCGCGGCTTCGTGATCCATCGAGCCAAGGGCAGTTGGGACTCGACGGTGAAGGTATCGAGCGAGATTCACGTCACGACGTCGCCGGATATTCTCGATGCGCTCGCGCGCGGCTCGGGACCCGAGACCGTGGCCATGGCGCTCGGTTATGCGGGCTGGCAGGCAGGTCAATTGGAAGCCGAGATGGTTCAGAACGCGTGGCTCACCACGCCGGCCGACAACCGCATTCTCTTCGACACACCCTTCGAGAAACGCTGGCATGCGGCCGGACGCCTGCTCGGCATCGATCTCACCACCATCAGCTCCGTCGCCGGTCACGCTTGAGCGGCTCGGGCTCGCCAGACGCTCCCGAGATCATCTTCGCCTTCGATTACGGCACGCGCCGTATCGGCATCGCAACGGGCGATACGCTGACGCGCACGGCGCGCGGTCTCAAAACACTCGAGAACGGGCCGCAACCGCCCTGGGCTGCGATCGCCAAGCTCATCGGGGACTACTCTCCCGCCAAGCTCTTGGTCGGCCTGCCCTATAATATGGACGGCAGCGAAACGGCGCTCACCCCGGTGATTCGCCGATTCGCACAAAACCTGAAACACCGCTCCGGCCTACCCGTTACGCTCGTCGATGAACGGCAAAGCTCACGCGAAGCCGAAAGACAACTTCGCGAGGCACGCGCCACCGGTCTCAAGCGCAAACGTGTCACGCACGGCGATGTCGACATGACGGCGGCGAAGGTGTTGCTGGAGCGATGGATGAGTGAGATTTCCAACAGGGCCCAACCTTGAACAACAGCGCACAGGTACAGCGTGGCAGCGATGGACAACTGCGGCACTTGATTACGCTCGAAGGACTGAATCGCGACGAGATCACGGCGCTGCTCGATCTCGCGCAGTTCTATGTTCGCCCGCCAGGCGATTTGCCGGCGCGCGATCAGAGCTTGGCGGGACACACGGTTGCCAATATGTTCTTCGAGCCCAGCACTCGCACACGGGTTTCTTTCGAGCTTGCGGCACGACGACTGGGCGCCGAAGTCGTCAATCTCGACATGCACTCGTCCTCGCGCGTCAAAGGCGAGACGGTGCTCGATACGATTTACACGTTGCAAGCCATGCATGCCGACATTCTCGTCATGCGAGACGCCGAACCGGGTTTGCCGGCATTGGTCGCAACACACGTGGCGCCGCATGTCAGCATTTTGAACGCGGGTGAAGCGCACCTATCGCATCCCACGCAGGGATTGCTCGACGCGCTCACCATCCGTCAGCGCAAAGGTTCGTTCGAGAATTTGCGAGTGCTCATCGTGGGCGACTTGGCGCACTCACGCGTCGCGCGCTCCGCGTGGCAGGTTCTAACAACGCTGGGTGTTGGGGAACTGCGCGTCGCGGGCCCCAAAGATCTCCTGCCGCCGGCCCAGGAATTTGCCGGCACAAAGCGCTTCACTCAGTTGGATGAAGCGCTCAAAGGCGTCGACGTGGTCATGGCCCTGCGTATTCAGAAGGAGCGCATGACCTCCGCGCAGATTCCGGACGATGCAACCTATCGCCGCGAATTCGGACTCACACCCGAACGCCTGCGGCTCGCCAAACCCAATGCCATCGTGATGCATCCCGCACCCATGAATCGCGGCGTGGAAATTACCGACGAAGTCGCTGACGGCCCGAACTCCGTCATCCAACTGCAAGTGACCAACGGCGTGGCCGTGCGTATGGCGGTACTCGCGACAGTCGTGAGGAATACGCAAGCGCGGAGAAAGTGGTAGGCGAGAAAAGAGCCCTCACCCACAAGAAGATAAGCGCTAGCCGAAGTTGATCTTCGCTTCCAGATTCGTGCGCGAATCGGCGTAGTTGAGCGCGTCTTCCATCGTGATGCGCCCGTCCTTGAAGAGCTGGTAGAGCGCGGTATCGAAGTGCTGCATGCCTTTTTCGCTGCTCGTCCGCAGCGCTTCCTTGGCGCCGATGACATCGCCTTTCTTGATGAGCTCCTGCACGTGCGGAGTGTTGATCAAGAGCTCGACGGCAGCGACGCGGCGCTTGTTTTTACCCGGCACGAGGCGTTGCGCGATGATGCCTCGCAGATATTGCGAGAGGTCCAGGAACACCTGGGTATGCTGATCGCGCGGAAACATGTTGATGATGCGGTCGAGCGTTTCGGCAGCGTTGTTGGCATGCAGCGTCGCCAGAACCAAGTGGCCGGTACCGGCCAGCATGATGGCCGAGTCCATGGTCTCGCGATCGCGGATCTCGCCGATGAGCAGCACGTCCGGCGCCGCGCGCATCGCGCTCTTGAGCGCACGCGTATAGGACTTCGTATCGAGGCCCACTTCACGCTGATTGATGATGGACTTCTTGTTCGAGTGCAAGAACTCGATCGGATCTTCGATGGTGATGATGTGATCCGACGCGGTCTCGTTGCGGTAATTGATCATCGCTGCGAGCGTCGTGGACTTGCCGGAGCCGGTCGCGCCGACCATGAGCACGAGCCCGCGCTTCAACATCACGAGATCTTTCAAGATATCGGGCAATCCCAAGTCGTCGATGCGCGGCATATCGGCCGTGATGTAACGCAACACCATCGCGGGATTGCCGCGCTGATGGAACACGTTCACTCGGAAACGGCCGAGGCCCGGCTCGGACACGGCAAAGTCGATTTCGAGCTCCTCGTTGAAAAACTCGATCTGCTCCTGATTCATGAGGCCGTAGGCCGCTTGCCGCACCACTTCGGGCGTCAACATTTGCTTGTTGACCGGAATGATCTGCCCTTCGATCTTGATCTTGATCGGCGCGTAGGAGCTGAAAAACAAGTCCGACGCGCGCTTCTCCACCATGAGCTTGAAGAGCGGCTTGGTGTTGAGCACGATCGGGCGCTCGTTTTGCCCGGTCTGGGAGGTGCTGTCGGAGTCGTCGGCGTCGGTGGACATGGTTGGGTAGGGGTTGGGAGTTAGCGGGTTAGGAGTTAGTCCAGAAAGCCAGTGCAGCGCGAGAGTTCGGTAACGAAGCCCTGAAGTTATCGGCCGGCGCGCGAAGAATCTACCGCACCTGCGGACTAACTCCTAACCCCTAACTCCTACCTACTGCTATTTGATACTAACCCCATCCCTCTCTTCCATGATGCGCAGGCTGTTGCCGGCTTCGTCGGCGAGCTTCATTTCGCGTTTGCTCTCGAGTTTGATGCGCAGGCGCACTTCGTTCTTGGAATCGGCGTTGCGCAGGGCATCTTCGTAGGAAATCATGCCGGACTCGTAGAGCTCGAACAATGCTTGGTCGAAAGTCTTCATGCCGAGGCGGTTCGACTTCGCCATGACTTCTTTGATCTGGGCCACTTCGCCCTTGAAAATCAAATCGGCGATCAAGGGCGAATGCAGCATGATTTCGAGCGCCGCAATGCGGCCGGAGCCTTCCTCGCGCGGAATCAGTCGTTGCGAGATGAGTGCGCGAATATTGAGCGACAAATCCATGAGCAGCTGCTCGCGACGCTCTTCGGGGAAGAAGTTGATGATGCGGTCGAGCGCTTGGTTGGCGCTGTTCGCGTGCAACGTCGCCAATACCAAGTGGCCGGTTTCGGCGAACTGAATACCGTATTCCATGGTTTCGCGGTCGCGGATTTCTCCGATGAGGATGACGTCGGGTGCCTGTCGCAATGTGTTGCGCAGGGCGATGTGCCAATTGTCCGTGTCTACGCCGACTTCGCGGTGGGTAATCACACAGCCCTTGTGATTGTGCACGTACTCGACCGGGTCTTCGATGGTGATGATATGACCACGGCTCTTTTCGTTGCGGTAATTCAGCATGGCCGCAAGTGAAGTGGATTTACCCGAACCCGTGCCGCCGACGACGATGACGAGACCGCGCTTGGACATCACCACATCCTTGAGGATGGGCGGCAGCAACATGTCTTCGAGGGTCGGAATCTTGGCGTTGATCAATCGCACCACGCAGCCCATTTGGCCTTGTTGCACGAATGCGCTCACGCGGAAGCGACCGATGCCGGGCGGCGCAATCGCGAAATTACATTCCTTGCTGGCGTCGAATTCCCGGGTCTGTTTGTCGTTCATGATCGCGCGCACGAGCGTGGCGCTCTGCTCCGGGCTGAGCGCGCGGTCGGCCTGCGGCCGGATCTCGCCGTCCACTTTAATGGCGGGCGGAAATCCCGCCGTGATGAACAAATCCGATCCTTTTTTATCCACCAAGCGCCTCAGCAAATCCTGCATCAGCTTGATAGCTTGTTCACGATCCATGGGAGGCTCCAGTGAGGCTGTGGGCTGCCTTCTTCAAAACGCGTCCTTGTTTTGCGCGCGGAAACGCGCTTCTTCCTTGGTGATCAAACCTTTTTGCAGCAGCTCGGTGAGACACTGGTCGAGTGTCTGCATGCCTGCCGCCTGGCCCGTTTGAATCGCTGAATACATCTGCGCAATCTTGCCTTCGCGAATCAAGTTACGAATGGCGGGCGTGCCAATCATGATTTCGTGTGCTGCGATGCGGCCACCGCCCACGCGTTTCAGCAGTGTCTGCGAAATAACGGCGCGTAACGATTCGGACAACATGGTACGAACCATTTCTTTTTCGGCGGAGGGAAACACGTCGACGATACGGTCGATGGTTTTGGCGGCAGAACTCGTGTGTAGCGTGCCGAACACCAAGTGACCGGTTTCGGCGGCCGTGAGCGCGAGACGAATGGTTTCGAGATCGCGCAACTCGCCCACCAGCACGACGTCCGGGTCTTCACGCAACGCCGAACGCAGCGCTTCACTGAACCCGAGCGTATCGCGGTGCACTTCGCGCTGATTGATCAGAGAGCGCTTGCTCTCGTGCACGAATTCGATCGGGTCCTCGATGGTGATGATGTGATCGGGCTTGTTGTCGTTCACGTAATTGATCATCGCGGCAAGGGTGGTGGACTTACCCGACCCGGTGGGGCCCGTGACCAGCACCAAGCCGCGCGGATGCATGGAAATGTCTTTGAAAATCTTGGGCGCATTCAAGTCGTCGAGCGACATGATGAGCGATGGAATCGTTCTAAATACTGCGCCCGCGCCGCGATTCTGATTGAACGCGTTGACGCGAAAGCGCGCCAGCTTGGGTATCTCGAAGGAGAAATCCGTCTCGTAGAACTCTTCGTACGCCTTGCGCTGCTTATCGTTCATGATGTCGTACACCATGCTGTGCACTTCCTTGTGCGTGAGCGGCGGCATGTTGATACGCTTCATATCGCCGTCCACACGTATCATCGGCGGCACACCCGCGGAGAGGTGCAGATCCGACGCGTTGTTTTTAACGGCAAATGCCAGCAGCTGCGCAATATCGACGGGCATCGAAACTCCTCACCTTGTGCTCACGCCGGGCCTCAAGGCTCCGGGCGCAATCAGCCCGCACTGCAAACCTCGGGAATGAGTGCCGAACCTGAGCGAGTATAACGGAGGGGTATTCGAGCAAATATGTTAATTGGTCCGCAGAATTTCGCCTCGATGGATGACGAATTCGGATTAATCCGACGCCTGCACGAAGTCCGGTCGCGACTCGACCGCGCAGCGGCACAATTCGGCCGCAACGCGGGGGATATCGGGCTGCTCGCGGTCTCGAAACAGCATTCGGCTGCCGCCATCCGGGTGTTGGCGCAAGCGGGTCAAAAGGACTTCGGGGAAAGCTATCTGCAGGAAGCACTCCCCAAGCTCGACGCGCTCGACGATCTGCCATTGACCTGGCACTACATCGGCCAGATCCAAAGCAACAAAACCCGTTCGATCGCGGAGCGCTTTGCCTGGATACACACCATCGATCGGCTGCGGATCGCCGCGCGTCTGAACGAACAACGGCAGCACTACGCGCCCGCACTCAACGTGTGCATTCAGGTAAAACTTGCGGATGAGCCTGGGAAGGCAGGGATATCGCTCGAACAACTGCCGTCACTCGCCGCCGAAATGAGCAAGTTGTCTAAATTGCGCCTGCGCGGCCTCATGTGTATTCCTCCTCCCACGCAGACATTCGACGAGCAACGCGGCCACTTCGCTACACTCGCTCGGGCACTAGCGGACATGAACGCGCAGGGCTTTACCTTGGATACGCTTTCGATGGGCATGAGCGATGACTTGGAGGCGGCCATCGCCGCAGGGGCAACCCTCGTGCGTGTTGGAACCGCGATCTTCGGTGAGCGCCAACCCTAACGTGCCGCTATTCTGGCTAACCACTATTCACTGATTACCGATTACTGATACCCATGCACCAAACCCTTGCTTTCATCGGCGCAGGCAACATGGCGCGCAGTTTGATCGGCGGTCTCATCGCACAAGGAATCGCACCCGAGCAAATCGTGGTCACCGACGCTGTTGCTTCACAGCGCGAGCAAACGGCCCGTGAATTCGGCGTGCGCGTCGCGAACAGCAATCGCGAAGCAGCGATTGCAAGCGATGTAATCGTATTCGCGGTCAAGCCGCAGGATTTGCGTGCCGTTGCGCAAGACTTGGCAGCTGCGCTCGTCAATCGCACTCCGCTCGTTATTTCTGTGGCAGCAGGCATACGCGCGCAAGACTTGCAGCGCTGGCTGGGTGGCATACCTGTCGTGCGCACGATGCCCAATCGACCCGCGCTCAACGGCTGCGGCGTCAGCGGATTATTTGCAAACGATGCCGTGCCACAGACGAGCCGTGAACTGGCTGCACGCATCATGGGCGCTGTTGGACCCGCACTTTGGGTGGACAAAGAAGAGCACATGGACGTCGTTACCGCAGTGAGCGGCAGCGGCCCCGCATACTTCTTTTTGCTTACCGAAATGATCGAAGCAGCGGGCGTGGCGCTCGGTTTGTCGCTGGAAGTGAGTCGTCGTTTAGCGGTCGAGACCGCATATGGATCGGGCCGCATGTTGCGCGAGAGCGCCGAGACTGCGGCGAAACTCCGTGAGCAAGTCACATCCAAAGGAGGAACGACGGAAGCGGCGCTCAAATCCCTGGAGTCGCGGGATGTCCGTGGTATCTTTGCCGCTGCTATAAAAGCTGCAGCTCAGCGTTCCGCCGAGTTAGCGGCTCAACTGGGCCAACATTGAGGCGTTCGGTGTTGCGCATTCGAATACTTCGTAAGCCATAGCGCGCCGCACTTCATCCATGGAAGCCATTCTTTTCATCGTTCGCAGTCTGCTGCAGGTACTGTTGGTTACGGTATTTCTGCTGCGGTTCTTGTTACCGCTCGTTCGCGCCGAGGCGCGCAACCCGCTGTCGCAAGCGGTGATTCGCGTCACCAATCCCTTGGTGCTGCCGCTGCGGCGAATCATTCCGCCGATCGGACGCATCGATACGGCTTCGCTCTTGGCTCTGTTCATCGTGCAGCTGGCTACCACTGCCACGATCTTCTTGCTGAGCGGTTTCGGACTCGGCAATCCGCTGCTGCTGTTGCAGCAAGCGCTGCGCGATTTGGTGCTCACCATTTTGCAATTCTACTTTTTCGCCATCCTCGTCTATGCGTTGCTGAGTTGGGTTGCGCCAGGGACCTACAGCCCCGCAGCCAATGTGCTGGGTAGCTTGTGCGAACCGCTGTTGCGGCCCGTGCGCAGACTCATCCCCCCGATTGCGGGCTTGGACCTCTCGGCGCTCTTTCTTCTCATCGGTCTACAGGCACTGCAAATTCTGCTCCATTGACGTGCAGCTAGCGCGATAGCACGCGTTGATTCCGCTCGAACTCGCGAGAGGCGACAGACCTCGAAAAAAATCCGAGCGCATTACGGACAATCCTCTGGTGCGATGCGTACTTTGGTCTATAGTTTGACCGGCGCATTTCGGGAGTCACCAACGATGCAAAGAAGAATCCGAACCGTCCTACCCGTAGTACTCATGGCAGCGCTCACAGCCTGCGGCAGAAGCCCGGCGCCCGTAGTGCAACCGGCGCAACCGAGCGAAGAATCGTTCAAGGACTTCGGCAACTATGAGTTGCACTACAACGCCCTTAGAACGGACCTGCTCACTCCCGACGTAGCGCATCGCTTCGGCATTCAGCGCAGCAAGAATCAGGTGCTTCTGAATGTGAGCATGCTTCATAAAGAAGCAGACCGCGCACCGCGCACGCCTGTAGATGCCGAAGTGTCGGTGGATGCTTACAACTTGAACGGCCAACTGAAGAACTTGGAGATGCGCCGCATCACGGAAGGCGAGGCGATCTACTACATCGGCCAGGTCAATATCACGGGTAACGAGATATTGGTCTTCGACATCAAGGCGAAGCCTGCGAACGAAGCTGCGCCTTTCGAGGTCAAGTTCAAGCGCGAATTCTTCAGCGATTGAGATCGTGACTCGAGAATGCGCAGTGCGCATTCGCTCGCGACTCGAAAAAAATAGCTAAAAAAAGCTGCGTAACGCTTATTTCACGGTAAATCTTGTGCTATTTTCCGCGCGTCTCGAATCATCGGGCGCTACCGTCACTCACGTAGGAGATTACAAATGGCGAAAAAGAATGCTGCGCCGACCAAGTCGGAAATTCTGGCTCAGATTTCGAAGGACACCGGTCTTTCAAAGAAACAGGTCGGTGAGGTATTTGAGTCGCTCAACGGCATCGTGAAGAAGAGCTTGCGCAGCGCAGGTCTTTTCACATTGCCCGGGCTGCTCAAGTTGAAGGTGGTGAAGAAGCCTGCCACCAAGGCTCGCGAAGGCATCAATCCTTTCACGGGCGAAAAGACGACGTTCAAGGCCAAGCCCGCCAGCAAGAAGGTGCGCGCTGCGGCTCTGAAGGCACTCAAGTCCATGGTCAACTGAGGACTGTGGTTTGCGCCTGCCGGAGCAGTCGTGCACGCATGACTGCTCCGGCGACTGAATGGCGATCGAATCGATAATTCCCGCTCTTTATCGACCCTTACTGACTCTCCACCCACCGCACGATCGCTTCCCGCAATTCATTCAACCGACCGTGAAAGAAATGCTCCGCATCGGGGAGCACCACGAGCGTCGGGCGGGGCTGCAATGCAGCGACCCAATTTTCCACCGATGCGCAGTCGATCAAATCATCGCGACCGCCTTGCACGACCAGCCAAGGACACGCAGGCACTCGCACACTTGCCGCGCTTTCCCGGGCTGCAGCAGGCGCAACGGTGATGAGCCGCTGAGGCAAGCGACGATGGGCGGCATTCAACGCAACGGCTCCGCCGAAAGAAAAACCGGCAAGCCATAGCTTCGCGCCAGGCTTGTGTGCCATCGCCCAATCGACGACAGACACTGCATCGTCGGTTTCGCCTCGACCTTCATCGTATGAGCCCGCGCTTGCTCCGACACCTCGGTAATTGAAGCGCAGCGATGCAACGCCCAGCTGATTGAACGTACGCGCGAGCGTATGTACGACCTTGTTCGTCATCGTGCCGCCGTAGAGGGGATGCGGATGGCACACGACAGCGATGCTGCCCACATTCTCGCCAGGATCTTCTAAAATCGCTTCCAGTGCGCCCGCAGGCCCTTCGATAGTCAGTGGTTGTGGTCGAGGCGGATCGAATTTCATAGGTCTTGTTGCGAATGATGGGCCGCGGCAAGGATGGACGCAGGATCCGGATTTGGCAACGCAATCGGGCGCACAGAGCAGTACACATCATGAAATCACCGCATTCATCAGACGTCGCGCCTACTGCTGCGATGGCGCTCGAGCAACGCTATTGCGCGCACAACTATCATCCGTTACCAGTCATGCTGGTGCGTGCTCAAGGCGTATATGCGTGGGATGAGCAAGGCCGCCGCTATCTCGACATGATGAGTGCGTATTCGGCAGTGAGCCACGGACATTCCCATCCGCGGCTCGTGCGAGCGCTGACACAACAAGCGCAAAAACTTGCGATCACCTCGCGAGCGTTCTACTCGGACACACTCGGCCCATTTCTCGAATACGCCTGCAACCTCACTGGAATGGACGTGGCGTTGCCCATGAATACCGGCGCGGAAGCAGTGGAGACTGTGCTCAAAGCAGCACGTAAATGGAGCTACGAACGCAAAGGCATTGCAGACGGACGAGCGGAAATCATCGCGTGCGAAGGCAACTTTCACGGCCGCACGCTCGGTGCCGTTTCGCTGTCGACCGAGCAGCAATACCGCGCAGGATTCGGTCCGCTGCTCGCAGGCGTGCGCACGATCCCGTACGGCGATGCGCGAGCGCTGGAACAAACCATCGGTCCCAATACGGCCGCTTTCATCGTCGAGCCCATTCAAGGAGAAGCGGGCATTCGCGTACCCTCAGCGGGATACCTCGCACGATGTGCAGAGATCTGTCGCGCGCACCGCGTGCTGCTCATCGCTGACGAAATCCAATCGGGTCTCGGCCGCACCGGCAAGGTGCTCGCGAGCGAGCACGAACACGTCAAACCCGACGCAGTGCTGCTCGGAAAATCTTTGGGCGGCGGATTGCTCCCCGTCTCCGTGATGCTTGCCACACGTGATGTGATGGATGTGTTTCGTCCCGGTGATCACGGCAGCACCTTCGGCGGCAACGCGCTCGCCGCGGCAGTCGGCTTGGAAGCACTGCAAACATTGATCGACGAGCGCTTGTGCGAGCGCAGCGCCGAACTCGGCGCTTATTTCATGGCGGAGCTGCAAAAGATTCGAAGCCCGGCCATTCGCGAGGTGCGCGGTCGCGGCTTATGGATCGGCATCGACATCGATCCGACTGTGATTCACGCACGCAAGGTCGCGGAACGACTGCTCGCGCGCGGCATTTTGACCAAAGAAACACACGAGACCGTGATCCGACTCGCCCCACCGCTCATCATCGAGCGCGAGCAGTTGGACTGGTGTGTCGAACAGGTACGAGAAGCCATCAACGATTGATTTCAGGTGCCCCATGCAACTCACATCGAACAATTTCGCCAACAATGAGCGCATCCCGGGTGAATTCGCATTCGGTGTGCCCGACCCCGCCGCTCACGTGCGCTTGAGCAGTAATCGCAATCCGCATTTGCAGTGGCAAGACGTTCCGGCCGGTACACGTTCGCTGGTCCTCATTTGCGTGGATCGTGATGTGCCCACGCGTCCCGACGACGTGAACAAAGAAGGACGTCTAGTGCCGGCCAGCTTGCCTCGGACGGACTTTTATCATTGGACCGTCGTGGACATTGCACCCACGGTCACCGAAATCGCCGCGGGTGCATACTCGGACGGAATCACTGCACGCGGCAAACAAACCCCCAAAGGCCCGAGCGGTTCACGCCAAGGCGTGAATGACTACACGGGCTGGTTCGCCGCAGACGCAGATATGAAAGGAACCTATCGCGGATACGACGGCCCCTGCCCTCCTTGGAACGACACGCTGTTACATCACTACCATTTCGTCCTGTATGCCACCGATCTCGCTCGCTGCCCTGTCGAAGGCGATTTCTCGGGACAAGACGTACTCACTGCTATTCGGGGCCACGTGCTCGCGGAGGCTTCGTTGATTGGGACGTATGCGTTGAATCCGAGCGTGCGCTAAAGCGCACGCGCTTCACTCCATCCCCAACAGCTCCACGTCGAACAACAGCGTAGCGTTCGGCGGGATCACTCCACCCGCACCCTGCGCGCCGTAGCCGAGATCCGGCGGAATGACGAGTTCGCGGCGTCCGCCGACTTTCATGCCGACCACGCCTTCATCCCACCCTCTGATGACTCGTCCGCCACCGACAGGAAAGCGAAACGGAGAGCCATGCGTGCGTGAGCTATCGAACTGTTGTCCGTGATGATCGGCAGCAGCGGGGTCGTACAACCACCCCGTGTAATGCACGACTGCTATCTGACCTGATTTGATGGACTCGCCGGTTCCCGCAACGACATCGTTCGCAGAGAACGAAATCGGTGCAGGCGGTTCTACGGGTCGCGACGGCTCAGGCGGCGGCGTGGAAGGTGCAGGCTTGCAAGCCGAGGCCAATAGAGCGATGGCGAATAGGAGCGGAAGTCGCGCAGCGTTCATGTGTCACTCCTAACTCATCAACAACCGATTGAGCCGTTGCACGAATGCTGCGGGTTCGGGCAATGGGCTGCCTTCCGCGAGCGTGGCTTGTTCGAAAAGCAGCGTGCTCCAATCCGCAAGCAGGTCGCCTTCCGGCAAGCTTTCTATTTTCCGGATGAGCGCGTGCTTTGGATTGATTTCCAATGTGGGCTTCGACAAGGGGACCTTCTGTCCGGCGGCTTCCAAGATCTTGCGCATTTGTGAACCCATGTCGTGCTCGCCCAGCACCAGCACGGCAGGCGATTCGCTCAACCGCGTAGTCACTCGCACCGCGGCCACTCGCTCACCCAGCGCCTTCTGGATTTTCTCCGTCAAGCTCGCGTGTTCTTTGGAAAGAGAATCCCGCTCGGCCTTTTCCTCGGCGGTCTCGACGGCGGCGAGGTCCAAATCGCCCCGCGATACATTGCGGAATTTCTTGCCTTCGAATTCCCGCAAATGATCCATGAGCCACTCGTCGACGCGATCGCTCAGTAACAACACTTCCAAGCCTTTCTGCTTCAACACTTCCAGATGCGGGCTCGACTTGGCGGTCGCAAAGTTCTCCGCAACGAGGAAGTAAATGGCATCTTGACCTGGTTTCATACGTGCGACGTAGTCGTCGAGAGTGACGTTCTGTTGTTCGTCGTTGGCATGGGTGCTGGCAAAGCGCAGCAGCTTCGCGATGCGTTCGCGATTCGCGAAATCTTCGCCCGGCCCTTCTTTGAGAACAGTGCCGAACTCTTTCCACACGGTCGCATATTTTTCCGGCTCGTCTTTCGCCAGCTTGGCGAGGAGATCCAGAACGCGCCGCGTCAGTGCGGATTTCATGCTGTCGATGGAGGGATCGTGCTGCAACAGCTCGCGCGAGACATTGAGCGGCAGGTCCGCCGAATCGACCACGCCTTTGATGAACCGAAGATAGAGCGGCAGAAACTGCTCGGCATCATCCATGATGAACACCCGCCGCACGTACAGCTTGAGGCCACGTGCGGCATCGCGTTGCCAAAGATCGAACGGAGCGCGCGCCGGCACGTACAGCAAGCTCGTGTATTCCTTCGAACCTTCGACTTTGTTGTGCGCCCAGGCCAACGGCTCAGCAAAATCGTGGGTGATGTGCTTGTAGAACTCGCGATATTCCTCGTCCTTGAGTTCGGTGCGAGGCCGCGTCCACAACGCAACCGCCTGATTGACGTTCTCGTAATCCTGAGACTCTTTGTCATCGGCCTTGCGCATCCGCACCGGGAACGCGATGTGGTCCGAATAGCGGCGCACGAGGCTGCGCACACGGAAGTCTTCGGCGAATTCGTGCTCACCCTCTTTGAGGTGCAGCACGATGCGTGTACCGCGAGTCGGCACTTCGATCTGCTCTATCGTGAATTCACCGTCGCCACGGGATTCCCAGTGCACACCGTTTTCGGCCGGCTGGCCCGCACGGCGCGAAAACACTTCGACGCGATCCGCCACCATGAAGGACGAATAAAAACCTACGCCGAATTGACCGATGAGTTGCGCGTCTTTCTTCTGATCGCCGCTCAGCTGGGTGAGAAATTCGGCAGTGCCGGAACGCGCAATGGTGCCCAAATGCTCGACGGCTTCCTCACGCGTCATGCCGATACCGTTATCCGCAATGCTGATGGTATGCGCGACGGGGTCCAAATCTATACGGACGGCAAGCTCGGCGTCGTCCTTGAGGAGTTCCGGATCGCTCAAGGCCGCGAACCGCAACTTGTCGCACGCGTCGGAAGCGTTGGAAATCAACTCGCGAAGAAAGATCTCTTTGTGGCTGTAGAGCGAATGAATCATCAGCTTGAGCAGCTGTTTCACCTCGGCCTGAAAGCCACGCGTCTCCTTGGTGTCGGTCGACATCTTCTACCCCATGTGTCTGGAACTGAGCGCCGCTGACAGGCGGCAGCCGCACTATGGGGATGGGGAAAGGAGATTCAAGCGGAAGGTTGCTTTTTCGCTTCCTCTACCCTGCGCCGACGCACTAGGTCGAGCAACGCAAACGACAACACAGCGGCAACGCCCACGGCCGAGAGCAGCGGCTGATGGAGCGCCAACCAACCGGTGGCGAAGAACAAGCCGAGGGCAACCAGAAAGCCCACCACGCGGCGCCAGACATGACGAATGACGCCGGCAACATCGTCCAACTCATCGAGCAGCAGTAAAAAAACTTCCATCATTCGGCCCATCAATTTATTCGCGATCATTCAAGCATGCGTGTTTTACATGCTCGCGCTGACGCGAGCTCGAGACGCATTGGCTTGGGGCTACTGTAATCACGGCGTTACCGAGCCTGATGTGAAAGCTCTCACACGTTTCGCTGCGTGTTACACGACACCTGCAATTCATGAAAAAGCGCAAACAGCTTCGCGTGGAATTGAGCTTGCGCCGCCCAGTCGGCCTGGTACGCTACTCAGGAAACCCCTGATGGTTCGAATTGTTTCGCCGCGCCGCGTATTTTCAAATACGCCCTAAGTCTTAGGTACTCCACACGACGCGACGTCGGCAATCGCAGTCACCAGAGGTTCAGGGTTCACACTGCTAGGCGGGTCATGCAAAAAATCGTACTGCTCAATCCCAAGGGCGGATCGGGCAAGACAACGCTGGCAATCAACTTGGCGAGCTTTTTTGCCGTCCAAGGTTTGCAACCGACCCTGATGGATATGGATCCTCAAGGCTCGAGCATGCGTTGGTTGTCCAAGCGCACGCCGCAGCAGCCGTGCATACACGGTGTCGCAGGCTATTCCCGTGACAGCCGCGTGACACGCAGCTTCGCACTACGTATTCCTCAGGAAAGCCAGCGTGTCATCGTCGATACCGCTGCGGCTACCGAAGCTCAGCGCTTACCCGAACTCACCCGTGATGCCACGGCAGTTCTCGTTCCCGTGTTGCCCTCCGACATCGACATCCATGCCGCTGCGAAATGCATTTCGGATCTGCTCCTGGTGGCCAAGATCCACCGCAGCCAACAGCGCATCGGCGTGATCGCCAATCGCGTCAAGAAGAACACCTTGATGTATCAATCGCTGATGAAGTTTTTGACCACGCTCGACATCCCGGTCATCGCTACGTTGCGCGACTCGCAGGCTTACGTTCGAGGCGCCGACCAGGGTGTCGGACTCTTTGAAATGAAGCCTTATTTAGTGCAGGACGATTTAGAACAGTGGTTGCCGCTCACGGGCTGGTTGGCGCAGCGAAAATTTCAGCCGGCGGCGAGCACTCCGCAAATGACACCCGTCAGCGCTACAGGATTCGCAGATCGGGGTTCGTAGCAATCGTAGGCGCGCGGCCTACTTCTCTTTGTCCCAACTATTCTTCACCTTCTCCGCCCAGCTCTTGTAGTTGGGGAAGGTGTGCAGCGTGCGCGTGATGGCAGCGTGACGCGAATTCGACGATTGTGGCCGATCAAGCCATGATTTCGAACCATCGCGATGACTCACCGGACGCACGATGTTGTTGGGTGCGGACTCGCCAACCCAAGCACGATGCGAACCGGTCGCTAAGCTGTCGAATTTCTCTTCGCTCATGTGTGTCTCCTGTTGGCAACAAAGGTAGGGAGTCACTGCACGGCTCGTGAGGAACTGGTTCACAGCGAAGCGCTTGTGGATGGAGACTGCGACTGGAGTCGCAATCGATCGCGGAATCACTTAACCGATAATGCGTGCACGCGTCCCAATCGCCTGCGCGGAGTGCGCGCGCTGCGCAGAATCGCGAGTGTTCAGCGCAATTATTATTCTGCAGGCGGCGCGCTAATGTTGCTCAAGAGCGCGGTGAACGTCGGTTTTATCTCGTCCAACAATTCGTCGACCGCGCCCGGCACCAAACTCGTATACACGTCCAACAGCACGACTGCGTTCACGATTGCGTCTTGGCGTATTGCCGCACGCAAGCGCTGCGCGATGCCGCGATTCACCGCATGCACGCCTTGATAAACGGCGGCGAGATTCTTGAGTGCGATATCGACAGGCGCGCCGTCGCGTGCAGCGAAGTGCTGCGCCAAGAGATACATGGAGGCGACGCGATACGCCGTTTCCAATTCACTCGAGAACGGCAAATGAAAGCGCGCCATGGGTCTGAAGACCGCGGTACGCGGACAGCCGCTCGATGCCATGACGAGCCCCATGAGCGACGCGAGACCTTGCTGAGCGGTAATGGTGGCGCTGACAGCGCGCTCTTCCGTTTCCACGGTGACTCGTACTTGATCGTAGGAAACGAGATCTGCGAACCGGTCGATCACTTCCGAAAGTCGCACGGCGACCGGACAACGACGGACTGCCGAAGTTGAAATGGGACAGCCGTTGCATTGATGGAAACCGAGATTAGTCCACTCGGGCGTATTCGCGGGCGCGGGCGAACTGTATTCGCCGGTATCGCGATCGAGTTCGACGGCGAACGAATGGCGTTGGCCATTCGGCAAGTCGAAACGGTAGGTGATGAGCAGAGTGTTCACGCGACCAAGCGATAGCACGGACGATACTCGCCGGCTAGTTTCATACGCCGTTGTTCTATGAATGCCGTGAGCAAGCTGTCGAGCAATCCCGATATTTCACGGTCGCCGTGCAGCTCGAAGGGCCCGAAGCGCTCGATCGCGCGAATGCCGGACTCCTTCACATTGCCGGAGACGATGCCCGAGAAGGCGCGGCGCAAATTGGCGGCCAACACGTGCGCGGGCAGATCGCGGCGCAATTCGAGCTTGGCCATTTCCTCGTGCGTGGGCTCGAAAGGCTTTTGAAACTCGGCCGGGATTTTGAGCAGCCAGTTGTAGTTGTAGGCGTCACTGCGGGCACGGCGAAACTCGCGCACTGCTTCGAGGCCGCGTGCCATTTCACGCGCTGCTTGCGGCGGATCGCCCACGACGATCTTGTAACGCTCGCGAGCCGCGGGTCCCAAAGTAGCGCCGATAAAGCGGTCGATCTGCGCAAAGTAATCCGCGGCTTCGGCTGGACCTGTAAATACGACGGGCATGGGCTGCTCGGCGTTCGCGGGATCGAGCAGAATGCCGAGCAAGTACAGGATTTCTTCAGCCGTCCCTGCGCCGCCTGGAAACACGACGATGCCATGTCCGATGCGCACGAAGGCTTCGAGACGCTTCTCGATGTCGGGCATGATCACCAGATGATTGACGATGGGATTGGGCGGCTCCGCGGCGATGATGCCGGGTTCGGTGAGGCCGATATAACGGCCTTCGCGAATGCGCTGCTTGGAATGGCCGATGGTTGCGCCTTTCATCGGCCCTTTCATCGCGCCGGGGCCGCAGCCGGTGCACACGTTGAGCGCGCGCAAACCGAGTTCGTAGCCCACTTTCTTGGTGTAGTCGTACTCCGACGAATTGATCGAGTGACCGCCCCAGCACACCACGAGATCCGGCCGCCCTTTGTGTTCCAACACCCGCGCGTTGCGCAAGATGTGATAGACGGCATTGGTGATGCTCGACGGATCTTTGAGATCGAAACGGCCGCTGCCCAGGATGGCATCGTGGATGTAGATGATGTCGCGCAACACCGCAAAGAGATGCTCTTTGATGCCGCGGATCATCTTGCCGTCGACGAATGCCCGCGCAGGCGCGTTGCGTACTTCGAGCTTCACGCCCCACGCTTGGCGGCCGAAGCGAATCTCAAAATCTTTGTATTTGTCGAAAATGGCGCGTGCGTCGTCGGTATCGTTTCCTGAAGTCAGCACGGCGAGCGCACATTTGCGAAACAGCTCGTAAACGCCGCTTTTTTCCGACGACAGGAGCTGCGCGACTTCACGTTGCGACAGATTCTCTAGACTGCCGAGCGGCGAAACGCGCGCATCGACCACATCCTCGTCGGAATCGACTTGAGTAATGGTGGCCGAAGTCCGCTGCTCGCCGCTCATGGAAAAATCTCGATGGGTGTGCCGGGCTGGGTCATCAGCCATATCTCCACCATGTCCGAATTCGAAACGGCGATGCAGCCGTCGGTCCAATCGACATGGGCGTAATAGTCCGACGCTTTGCGCGGCACATTGGGCGAGCCGTGAATCATGATGGAGCCGCCGGGCTTCACTTTGAGGTGCTTGGCGCGAACCACATCGGCGTCGTTCGGATAGGAGATCTCGATGGACAGAAAGTAATCGCTGCGCGCATTGCGCCGCGCAAGCATGTACCGGCCTTCGGGAGTACGGAAATCGCCCTCTTCTTCCTTGGGCCCGGACGGCCGCAAGCCCAACTGAATCTTGTAAGTGCGAAGAACTTGGCCGCGGCGTATGAGTTCCATATGCCGCGCGGATTTGTGCACCACGATCGAATCGGCGACCGGCAGCCCCGCTTCCTGATGCCGATTCGAACTCGCTTCCACACTCATGTCTTCGTCGGCACGGGCGGACAGCACGAGCGCGAGAGCGATTGCCGCGGCACTCCAACGCAGTAGATTGTGGACGGAATTGATTTTGCTCAAGACACGCATGTCGCAGAACGTTTCGGCTCGCTCAATCTAACACTCTCACGCGCACGTTTTCACAACTGCGATTGCCGGGCCCGGTTTCTGCTTCGAGTGCATAGCTCGTGCCGGGTTCCAAGTACATTTCGAGCGGGAATCGCGCCACGCTGTGGGTCTCCGCAACCTGGCAGTCGACCAACAATGTGTGTTTACCAGGTAACACATCCACGGCGTTGTAACGTGGATCCAAGTCTCGATCGTCGACCTTGCGCAGCAATACGGAGACGGGAGCACCGGCGCGGAAACGCAGATCGCCGCTGACATGCGCTACTTCGTTCTTGGATTGGCGTGGACCGTCGTAAGCGCGCAGCGTCATACAACCGGCCTGCAAAAAGGCGGCGCAGAGCACGACGACTCCGACCGGCGACAGCTTCACGTGGGCGCGCCCGCATTCACGGCCGCTATTTTTGGAATCACGATGCGCGTGCCCGGCTTCACGGCCGCGAGGTCTAGATCCGGGTTGTACTGCCGCAATAGCCAGATCGGTACATTGAACTTCTTCTGCGCCAAGATCCAAATGGATTCGCCTGCTTTCACGGTGTGAGTTTCGCTGCCTTCGATGCGATATTCGGAAAAGAAAGCTTCCTGCAATTGGCGATGGTACGCCGAACGGCGCGCCTCGAACTCTTCGGTACTCACTTTGGAGAAATCCAATTTGACGCGCCGGCCCACGACCATAGGCGCCGCTTTGGACAGGTGATTGAGCTTGCGCAGGCGCGTTGCGGTCACTTCGAGCCAATCGGCGTAGTGGCCGATGGTTTCGGCCGCTTCGACTTGAATCATGTCGCCTTTGCGCACCGAATAGTCCGCAGGATCGGCAGAAGCCGTCGCTTGCACGCCAGGCAGGAGCGCTGGGCCTTGCGATTCCGCTTCACTCTCAGATGCCGGCTCCGCTTTCTCCGCTTCTTTCTCAGCTGCCAACTGTCGCGCGACTTCTGCGACCGCAGCAGGCGGCGGCTGCACCTGTACTTCAGGCGGTTTGGTTTCGGCAGCCACGGATGTAACCGCGAGTACCTGGCCCTGATAGAGATAGTCGCGATCGCGCAGACGATTGAGCGCGATCAGCGCCTCTTCCGTCATGCCGACTTTGGTTGCGATCTCAGACAAGGTATCGCCCGGACGCACGATGTATTTCCCATCGCTCGCCGCGGTCTGTTCCTTCGCTGGAGGCTTCGCTTGCGTTTGTGCAGGCGGAGGCGGCGCGTTCGCTGCCAACACCGGCACAGGTGCCGCCTCGCCTTTCTCCGGCAACGACAGCGTTTGGCCTGCATGCACGCGATAGGGTTTGCGCAAGCCGTTCAAGTCCGCAAGTTGCGCAGCGCTCACGTGATAGGACTTTGCAATCGACGCCAGCGTTTCGCCGCGGCGCACCCGATGCTGACGATCCACCACCTGTTCGGTGTGACGCTCCGAACTCGGCAGGCGCGCAAGGACTGCATCGAAATTGGCCTGCGCCGGAATGCGCAGTTCGAAGCCGCGTGGAATACGGCGGTGACCATTCACTACGGACGACAGCAATGCGGGATTCATGCGATGCAGCTCGTCCGAGTCGACATTGAGCGCCTTGGCAACAGCAGGCAGCGACAAATAATCGTTTAACACCACCACTTGGCTCGAATCCGCGGCGTTGCGCTTGATACCCGGAAAGAATTTTTCGGGATCCGAATCCACTTCCAGCGCGGCGAGGAACGCCACATAGAAGTTGCGCGAAGCGAAGCCGAATGTCTTGCTGTCGTATTTGCGGACGATGATCGCGATGTCGCCGGTGCCCAGTTGGTCTTTCGCACGGCGCATTCCCGCAGTGCCGTGGTTGTAAGCAGTCAAGGCGAGCGGCCAAGAACCCAACACCGAATAATTCTGTTCGAGAAAGCTGGCGGCTGCCTCGGTGGCCTTGTAAGGATCGAGACGCTCGTCCAC
>Ga0068855_100001921_pt1 | contig 25785 bp, 22 predicted proteins | sample KBSCornC52_FD_66592 | JGI IMG/M metagenome (GOLD analysis project Ga0068855, IMG submission 66592) | Corn rhizosphere microbial communities from Kellogg Biological Station, Michigan, USA - KBS Corn C5-2 | ecosystem: Host-associated > Plants > Roots > Rhizosphere > Soil ... | reverse complement strand
CACCACCGCCAGCAGGAAGCTGTCGATCGTCATCGCGCCGGTGACGGCGATGCCATAGGCCGAGGCGAGGTTGGACGAGGTCTGGAACACCAGCACCAGCAGGATGACCATCACCATCAGCGCCCAGTTGATCGCCGGGATGTAGATCTGGCCGGCGGTGCTGGCGCTGGTGTGATTGATCCGCAGCCGCGGGATGAAGCCGAGCTGGATCGCCTGCTGCGTCACCGAAAAGGCACCGGTGATCACTGCCTGGCTGGCGATCACGGTCGCCGCCGTCGCGAGGATGACCAGCGGCAGGCGGATGTCCTCCGGCGCGAGCAGGAAGAACGGGCTGCGAATGATGGTCGCGGCATCATGCGGGCTGGCCGACAGGATCATCGCCCCCTGGCCGAAATAGTTGAGCGTCAGCGCCGGCATGACGAAGAACAGCCAGGAGAAGCGGATTGGCGAGCGGCCGAAATGGCCCATGTCGGCGTAGAGCGCCTCCGCCCCGGTCACCGCCAGCACGACCGAGCCCATGGCAAGGAAGGCGCGGGTGAAATCAGCGCGGAAGAATTCGACCGCGTGGAGCGGATTGAGCGCGAACAAGATGTCGGGCTTGCCGAGGATGTTCATCAAACCGAGCACGGCGATCGCGACAAAGTAGAGGATCATGATCGGGCCGAACAACATGCCGACCCGGCTCGTCCCGCGCGCCTGGATCATGAACAGCCCGACGAGGATGCCGACCGCAATCGGAATGACCAGCGGGGCAAGGCCCGCTTCCACGACCGAAAGGCCTTCGACCGCCGACAGCACCGAGATCGCCGGCGTGATCATGCTGTCGCCGTAGAACAGCGCCGTTGCAAAGACGCCGAGCAGCACCAGCCCGCGTGTCCAGCGGGTCGCCGAGCCGGACCGCGAGATCAGGGCGAGAAGCGCGAGGCTGCCGCCCTCCCCCTTATTGTCGGCGCGCATGATGACGCCGACATATTTGACCGTCACCACCAGCATCATCGACCAGAAGATCAGGCTCAGCACGCCCATCACGTGCAACGCGTCGGGCACCAGCTTGTGATGGCCGGTGAAGGTCTCGCGAAAGGCGTAGATCGGGCTCGTGCCGATATCGCCGAACACCACCCCAATGGCGCCGAGCGACAGCTTGAGCAGCGCTTCCTGGCGATGGCTTCTCGCATCCGCGGCCGGCTCCGGCAGCGGATCTCGCGATTCCGTATCGGCAATGCTCATCGTGCGAGCAGACCGTCGTGCGTCAAGGACACGCCATACCCCGCGGCCGGCGACTGGGCCGGCGAAACCGCGCGGCCTTAGCACCGGCGGCGACCGCTCGCAACGACCGCGATGCTGGACTAAGGCAGAGGACGGGCGGCGTTAACCGCGGTGGAGACTGTCTGATGCGCATTGGCGTTCCACGCGAAGTGAAGAACAACGAATATCGCGTTGGTTTGACCCCACCTTCCGTAGCCGAACTGGTCGCCGTCGGTCATCAGGCGATCGTCGAGACGCGCGCCGGCGACGGGATCGATTTCTCCGATGCCGATTATCTCGCTGCCGGAGCACAGATCGTCGCAAGCGAGCCTGAGGTGTTTGCCGGTGCGGATATGATTGTCAAGGTCAAGGAACCGCAAGACTTTGAAATAGCTCTGTTAGAGCCGCGACACCTGCTGTTCACCTACCTCCATCTCGCGGCCGACAAGCCGCAGGCTGAGGGGCTGATGCACTCGGGCGCGACTTGTATCGCCTATGAAACGGTGACCAGCCCACGCGGCGGTCTGCCGTTGCTGACGCCGATGTCGGAAGTGGCCGGCCGGATGTCGATCCAGGTGGGGGCGCATTATCTCGAAAAGGAGCAGGGCGGGCGCGGCGTGCTGCTGGGCGGCGTGCCCGGCGTCGCCCCGGCCAAGGTCGCGATCCTCGGCGGCGGGGTTGCCGGGCTCAACGCCGCGCAGATGGCGGTGGGCCTGCGCGCCGACGTCACGATCTACGACATCTCGAACGACCGGCTCGCCGAGCTCGACACCTATTTCGGCAGCCAGATCAAGACCGCCTATGCCAGCCGCGCCGCCATCGCCGCCGCCGTCGCCAAGGCCCATCTCGTCATCGGCGCGGTGCTGGTCCCCGGGGCGGCGACGCCCAAGCTGGTCAGCCGCGAGATGATCCGGACGATGAAGCGCGGCTCGGTGGTGGTCGACATCGCGATCGACCAGGGCGGCTGCTTCGAGACCAGCCACCCGACCACCCACGACAATCCTGTGTTCATTGAAGAGGGCGTGATCCATTATTGCGTCGCCAACATGCCCGGCGCGGTCGCGCGGACCTCGGCCTTCGCGCTCAACAACGCCACCCTGCCGTTCGTCGTCAAGCTCGCCAATCTCGGCCTCGACGCGGCGCTCGCGGCCGATCCGCATCTCGCCAAGGGGCTCAATGTGCGTGCCGGCAAGATCACCCATCCGGCCGTCGCCGAAGCGCTCGGAATGACCGCCGCCTGATTCTAGCGCTGGGCGCGCATCGCCTCCAGCTGCGCGATCTTCCGCGTCAGATCCGCGCGATAGGGCGCATCCGCCGGCGAGCGGTCGAGCAGATCGCGCCAGACCCGCTCCGCCTCGTCGATCTGGCCAGCCTGCGCCAGCGCCAGGCCGAAGAAGAACGGCGGGCCGGGATGGTTCGGCGCAATCTCCGCCGCCCGCGCGAAGGCGAGCCGCGCGGCCGGGGTCACCAGCCCGCCGGCATGCACCGTCAGCGCATTGCCGAGGCCGACATAGAGATCGGCCGAGCGCGGATTCTGGCTGATCGCATTGGTCAGCGCGCTGACCGCAGCCCGGCGCTCGCCCATCCGGTCGAGCGCATCGGCGAAATCCAGCCACTGGCCGACCGTGCCGAACCGCTCGAGCATCTTCAGCCGCTCGGTGGCGAAGGGCGTGTCGGGCATCATCGCCTCATCCGGCGCCGCTCTCGGCGACCCCGCCAGCTCGGGCCTCGCCTGCCAGCCATAGCCGGCGAGCGCGAACAGCATCGCCGCGGCGATAAAGCCCCCGCTGCCCCGCGGCAGCCGGGCAAAGCGCCACAGCAGCAGGCCGGTGACGGCGGCGAGGATGACGGCGATGAGCCAGCCCATCAGCGCCTCTTCCGCCGCAGCCGGCGACGGACGAGCAGCAGGCCAAGGACGAGGAACAGCGCCGGCGCCGCCCAGAGCAGCCAGGTTTCCGGGCCGAGCGGCGGCGCATAGCTGATCCAGGCGCCATAGCGCGCGACCAGCCAGTTGCGAACCGCGTCCGGGCTCTCGCCGGCGGCGATGCGGCGGCGGATCAGCGCGCGCATGTCACCGGCAAGCTCGGCATCGCTGTCGGCGACCGACTGGCCCTGGCAGACGACGCAGCGGATCTCGCGCATCAGCGCGCTTGCCTTCGCCTCCGCTTTGGGGTCGGGCAACTGGGTGTAGGACAGCGGATCGGGCGGCATCGACGAATCCGCGAACGCCGGTGACGAGGCCAGCAACAGCAGCGCCAAGGCCTCGGCCAGCCTCATTTCGCCGCCTCGATCGCGGCGAGGATGGTCGGGATATTCTCCTCGCGGATGTCGCCGATGTGCTGCAGCCGGATCACCCCCCGCCCGTCGACGACGAAGCTCTCGGGCACGCCCGAGGAGCCCAGGGCAAGCTGGACACGGCTGTTCGCATCGCTGCCGATCCGGCTGTAGGGATCGCCGTAGCGGGCGAGAAAGGCGGCCAAATCCTCAGGCCGGTCGCGGATCGCGATGCCGTCGATGACGACACCCGCCCGCTTGAGCACCATCAGCTGCGGCGCCTCAACCGCGCAGGGCAAGCACCAGCTGGCGAAGATGTTGATCAGCCGCGGACCGCCCCTGAGGTCGGCCTTGGCCAGCGGCGGATGGCTCGGCACGCCCGCCGGCAGGGCGAATTCGGGCAACGGCTTGCCGACCAGCTGCGAACGGATGTCGGTCGATGCCGGATGGATCAGGCCGCTCATCACCACGGCGATGATCAGCGCGAACAGGGCCAGGGGCAGCCATAGCAGCCAGCGCATCACATCGCCTCCCGCCGGCGCTCGCGGCGGAGCCGGCCAAGCAGCGCGAGCGCGCCACCGATCGCGACAAGTGCCCCACCCGCCCAGATCAGCGTCACCATCGGCTTCCACCACAGCCGCAGCTGCCAGCGGCCGTCGCCATCCGACTTGCCGAGCACGGTATAGAGTTGGCCGGTGGGCCGGGTGGCGATGGCGGATTCGGTGGTTTCCGTCGGCGGCGCGTTGAACATCCGCGCCTCGGGCGCAAGCGTCAGCAGCGTATCGCCGCGCCGTGCCTCGAGCTTGGCGCGGATCGCGGTCCAATTGGGGCCGGCAACCGGCTCGACCCCGACGAAGCGCACCGACCAGGGCCCGACCGCAAGCGTCTCGCCCGGGCGCGCCGCGACCAAGGTCTCGCGGGTAAAGGCGCTCTCGCTGGCCATGCCGGCGAGCGAAACGGCGATGCCGAAATGGGCGATCACCATGCCCCAGATATGCAGCGGGGTGCGGCGCAGATTGCGACCGGCGAGCGGCGCGACGCTCGCGATCGCAATGCCCGCGGCGAAGATCAGCCCCAGCCTCGGCAGCACGCCGGCGACCGGCAACAGCAGGAAGACGACGGCGATCGCGACGATCGCAACCGCCGCCGGGATGGCCAGCCGGACCGCCAGCGCCTTCAGCTCGTCGCGCCGCCAGCGCAGCAGCGGCCCTGCCGCCATGACCACCACCAGCGCCAGGGCGAGCGGGCCGGCGGTCGCATCGAAATAGGGCGCGCCGACCGACAGCTTCTCGCCGGTCATGGTCTCGACCGCGAGCGGATAAAGCGTGCCGGTCAGGACGATGCCGAGGATCGCCGAGAACAGCAGATTGTTGATCACCAACGCGCCCTCGCGGCTGACCGGCTCGAACGGCGCGCCCTCGCGGACGCTGCTGGCACGGAGCGCAAAAAGCGCCAGCGCACCGCCGATGTAGATGGCGAGCAGAACGAGGATGAAGCTGCCTCGCCGCGGATCGACGGCGAAGGCGTGGACGCTGGTCAAGATGCCAGAGCGGACGAGGAAGGTGCCGATCATGCTCATCGAGAAGGCGACCACCGCGAGCATCACGGTCCAGGCGCGCAAGGCGGCGCGGGTCGCCAGCACGGTCACCGAGTGGAGCAGCGCGGTCGCCGCCAGCCAAGGCATCAGCGAGGCGTTCTCGACCGGATCCCAGAACCACCAGCCGCCCCAGCCGAGCTCGTAATAGGCCCAGTAGCTGCCGGCAGTGATGCCAAGAGTGAGCAGGATCCAGGCGCCGAGCACCCAGGGCCGCATCGCCCGCGCCAGCGTCGGGCCGACCTGGCCGGTGATGAGCGCGCCGACCGCATAGGAAAAGGCGATCGAGAGCCCGACATAGCCGAGGTAGAGCGTCGGCGGGTGGAAGGCGAGACCGGGGTCCTGGAGCAGCGGGTTGAGCCCGTGTCCATCCGCCGGCGCCGGGCTGATCCGGGCAAAGGGATTCGAGGCGAACAGCAGGAAGGCATAGAAGCCGAGGCCGATCGCCGCCTGCGCCGCCAGCGTCGCGATGGCGGTGCGCTGGTCGAGCCGGCGTTCGAGCAGGGCGACCGCGGCGCCGCCAAGGCCGAGGATCGTCACCCACATCAGCATCGAGCCTTCGTGGTTTCCCCAGGTGCCGGCGAATTTATAGAGCCAGGGCTTGGCCGAATGGCTGTTCTCGACGACCAGCGCGACCGACATGTCGCTGCGCAGGAAGACCAGGATCAGCAGCGCAAAGGCGAGCGCGACCAGCGCGCCCTGAACCACCGCCACCGGGCGCACCGCCGGGCCAAGCGCGGCATGGCCACGCAGCGCGAGCGCGCCGAGCCCGAGCTGGAGCAGCGCCAGCGCCGCCGCCAGCCACAGGGCGGCGAGGCCAGCCTCGGCGATCATCTAACCTTGCCGGTCTTGTGCATCGCCCCGGCGAGCTGCGGCGGCATGTAGCGCTCGTCATGCTTGGCGAGGAGATTGTCGGCGACGAACCGGCCATCCGACTGGAACGTGCCTTCGGCGACGACGCCCGAACCCTCGCGAAACAGGTCGGGCGCGATGCCGCGGAAGCGCACCGGCACGGTCTTCATCCCGTCGGTCACCCTGAAATCGATCGTCACGCCGTCCCTCGCATGACGCAGCGAGCCCTTGACGACCATGCCACCGAGCCGGACCTCGCGGCCAACCGGCAATTTGTCGCGGACGACATCGGACGGCGCATAGAAATAGGACGCCTGCTGACGCAGGCCGGACATCGCCAGCAGCGCCGCCCCCAGCACCGCAACGACGGCGAGCAGGAGGAGCGCGAGCCGCTGGTTCTTCGGCTTCACGGCTCCGTCCGCGACGCGTCGGCGGCGGCTTCGGCGCTGCGCATGCCGAACCAGCTCGCCAGGACCAGCGCCAGGGTGCCGGCGACGACGATGCCATAGGCGGCGATGACGAAGGGCCAGGGATTCACGGCTGGGCCAGCCGCCGCAGCCGCGCCTCGACCCGGGTGCGGGCGATGTCGGCGCGCATCCGCATCAAGACGATGCCGGCGAAGATTAGGGTGAAGCCGAGCACCGCCACCGGCAAGGGCCAGAGGATCGCCGGATCGATAGTCGATCCACCCAGGGTGATGCTCGGCCCCTGATGGAGCGTGCGCCACCACAGCACCGAATAATGGATCACCGGCAGGTTGATCGCGCCGGCCAGACCGAACACCGCGGCGATCCGGCCGGCGCGGTCGCGATCCTCGCCGCCCTGCGCCAGGGCAATATAGCCGAGGTAGAGGAACAGCAGCAGCAGCATCGAGGTCAGCCGCCCGTCCCATTGCCACCAGGTGCCCCAAGTCGGGCGTCCCCAGATCGAGCCAGTGGCGAGCGCGAGGGCGGTGAACAGCGCGCCGGGCGCCGCCATCGCCCGCCCGGCGACGATCGCCAGCGGATGGCGCCAGATCAGCTGCGCGGCCCCCGCGGCAGCGATTCCCGCCCATCCGGCCATGCCGAGCCAAGCGGTCGGCACATGGACATACATGATCCTGACGGTCTCGCCCTGGAGATAGTCCGGCGGCGTTACGAACAGCCCGGCGAGCAGCGCGGCCGTCGTGACGACGAGTCCCGACAGGGTCAGCCATGGCGTCAGCGGCCGGGCGATGCGGAGAAATCGGGCAGGATTGGCGAAACCGTGCATTGGATCGGAGAGGTCTCTAGTGGTTCACGCGCCGGAAAGCGACCATGGCCTAAGCCCCGGCGGATGACAGGCGCGCCTCACTGCCGTAAATGACGGCGCGATTACAAGTCACCGGAGAGCGTAGCGATGAAACCTCTGATGCTGATGGCGGCGATGGGCCTCGCGCTGATCGCCGCGCCGGCCGTCGCGCAGTACGGCGGCGGCAATATCGGCACGGGCGGCTATCAGACCGGCACCGTGGACAGGCCGGCGGACGATGAGGACAATATCGGCGTCGACGACGGCAGCGGCATCATCCAGGGCGCGACCGAGCTGCGCCGGAACAAACCGAAAAAGAAGAAGGTCAAGGACCCCAACTGCCGCGAGGAAAAGAAGAACGGCTACCGCGTCAGCAATTGCTGGTGATCGGCAGCGTTGGGGCGATCGACGGGACTTGAACCCGCAACCCCCGGCACCACAAGCCGGTGCTCTAACCAATTGAGCTACGATCGCCGCGACGAGCCGCGCACATAAAGGCCCGCTCGCCGCAGCGTCAAGGCGCGAGGAGACCGCGATGAATGCGACGATCGAGAAGTTCGGCGGCGCCAGCACCTTGATCGCGGAGTACCGGCACTGGGTCGTGCTGCTGCGCCCGCAGGCGGTTACGCTCGGCTCGCTGATCCTGGCCGCCAAGGGCGAGGAAACCGCCTTTTCGGACTTGTCGGAGGCAGCCTTCACCGAGCTGTCGGCGGTGATCCGCGATGTCGAGGCGGTGCTGGCCAAGGCGGTCGGCCAGGCCAAGATGAATTATCTGATGCTGATGATGGTCGACCCGCACGTCCATTTCCACGCGCTCCCGCGCTACGAGGGCAGCCGCGACCATGACGGGGCCGCGTTCAGCGATGCCGGTTGGCCGGGTCCGCCCGCCCTCCCCTCGGCCGTGGCGCTGTCAGCCGATCAGATCGCCGCCCAGCGCGCCTGGCTCAAGGGGCTGTGGCCGGCGCGCTGAGGGAGCGCCGCGAACGGCTGGCCCGTTAGGCTCGCTCGGCGAGTGGTGCTCCCACACCCGTGCCGCCGCCCCGGCCAGCAACGGCTCGCAGGTGGCTGATCGCCGACAGAATGGAGAACAGGCCGAGGGTCGTGCAGATCAGCGCGACGATTGCCACCGAATAGCGGATCATCAGCTCGTCGTGGAAGACATGGGTGGTGATCAGGGCGATGACCAGCGGTCCGCCCCCCATGCCGACAACGCTCGACAATATCGAGAACAGCGAAATCGCTTTTGCGCGATGGTTGGGCAGCAGCTCCTGCAGCACGACGTGCCCGGAAGAGCTCAATCCGCCGTTGCAGAAGCCGCTCAACGTGGTGAGCGCAAGGAACTGCGGGAAAGACACCGGCAGGAACGCCCAGGCCGCGGTCAGCGGCAGCTGAGCGAGAAACAGCACAGCGATCGTCCACAACCGCCCGCTCCCCGGTTTGCGGACGGACGCCCAGTCGCTGATCGTGCCGACCACAAGAGGCGCCACGCCCCCGACGGTCAGCGCGATGCTGCCCATGACGAGCCCGACGTAGCTCGCTTCGAGCCCGAAGCTTCTGATCGCGACCGTCGGCCCCCAGGCATTGCCGCCGAAGCCGGAAAAAACGCTGAAGCCCAGCGCCATATACACCGGCAGAAACAACGCCCAGCGGGCGCGAAGAATCCGGATGAAGTCGGCCGCCGAGCTGTCGACCGGGCCGGCCTGCGCGCTCGCCTGTCGCCGCGCAGGCTCGCGGACCGCCAGCAGTGCCAAGGCGACGAGCAGGCCCGGCGCGCCCAGCACGATGAAGGTGACTTGCCAGGGCTCGGTCAAGCCAATCAGCGGAATCTCCACCGCATGGCCGCCGCAGAGCCTGAGGACGAGACCGCCGAGCACCAGCGAGCCGGCGGTGCCCACCGCCGCGGCGGCGGTCACCGCGCCCATCGCGCGCCCGCGCGCGCCCGAGCGAAAATAATCGGCGACGAGCGAGACGGTCGGCGGTCCGAGACAGGCTTCGCCGAGCCCGACCATCGCCCGCCCCAAGGCGAGCTCGTGATAGGTGGTGGCAAGCCCGCAGGCCATCGTCGCCACGCTCCAGCAGCACACGCCAAACACGAGAATGTTGCGACGGTTGGCGCGGTCGGCCAGCAACCCGACCGGCAGCGCCACCAAAATATAGATGCCTGAAAAGGCGAATCCTTGCAGCACCCCGATTTCGACGTCGGAGACCTGCAGGCTGCTTTTGATGCCGGTCGCCAACAGGGCAATGATCGCGCGATCGAGAAAGGCCATCAGCCAGGCCGCGGCGAGCACCGCCAGGGTCAGCTTCGCCCCACTGATGGTGGTATCGTCGTCCACTGCCTGGCTGCCGATACTCATCGCGCTCTCCCCCGCCCTGCCCGCCATTCGCGACGGACAGACCGTTACTTTTTCTTGCCGAGACCCTCGACATGGCGTCGCATATTCTCGCGGTAGGACGGCATGAGCATGAGCGTGCTGTTCGCCAGGCGCTCGACCGCGCCTGCCTGCGCTGCCTCGAGATCCTTGGCGAGCTCGATCGCGATCTTGGCAGTGCCGATCATCTCGCCGTTCTGCCGCGTCAGATGCCGGCAGAAATTCATCACTTCTTCCTCGAATGTCTCTTCCGGGAAGACCAGGTGCACCAGCCCCATGTTGAGCGCCTGCTCGGCGGTCGCCGGGAGATTGGCCATGACCAGGTAGCGCGCCCAATGCGTCCCGACGACGCGCGTCAACCGGCTGATGCCGTTGGTCGCCGGCAGCAGGCCGAACTGCGCCTCGGGAAAGGCATAGCTCGCCCGGGTCGAGGCGAGGCGGAAATCGCAGGACAGCGACATCTCCAGGCTGCCGCCGACGCAGGGCCCCTGATGGGCGACGACGAACGGCTTTTCGACATGCTCGATCTCGTCCCAGACGCGGCGCATGTCGCTGGGCATGCGGCGATGCATCTCGCGGATCGCGGAGCCGGTGGTCGGCGGCGCGCCGCGCCCGGCCCCCTCCTTGAGGTCGGCGCCGGCTGAGAAATAGCGGCCGGTTGCACGGACCAACATGACCTTGAGCTCCGGCGTATCCCGGAAGCGTTCGATCGCCTCCCAGAGGCTGCGCACAAGCTGCACGCTCATCGCGTTGAGCTTGTCCGGCCGGTTGAAGGTCGCGATCAATATGCCTTCCTGCTCGTCGGTCAGCAGATGCGGCGGTTCTTCGGACATGGTGCTCCTGCTCCTTCAGGCGCGCGTGCGCGGCAGCTTGAGCGCGCGCTCGGCAACGACGCTGCGATGGACCTCGCTGGTGCCGCCGTAGATGCGAGTGCCGTGCGCGTGGCGATAAGATAGATTGATGAAGGCCGCCGGACCGTCGCGCTTCGACAGCGATTCCGGCGCGGTCAGATCGAGCAGGTCGCGGGCATCCTCGAGAAAGCGTTCGGACGAGAACAGCTTGCTCATCGAGCCCTGGCCCTCATTCGGCTTTTGCGCGACACCGGCCCACAGCGCATGCAACCCGATCAGCTCGGTGACGACGGTGCCGGCAAAAACCTTCGCCAGACGCGCGGTGACCGCCGGGTCCTCGATCATCGGCCGGCCATCGCGCGAAGTCTCGCGACAAAACTCTTCGGCCGAGCGCAGCATATGGCGCTGGGTTCGCGCCCAGCTCGCGCCATGCTCCATCTCGAGACTGGCCGACAGCACCCGCACGCCGCCGTCGACATCGCCGAGCCGCCAGCTGTCGGGCACACGGACGTTGTCGTAATAGGTGATGTTGGTCCGCTCGTCCTGGAAGGTATAGACCGGCTGTATCGCGACCCCATCGGCCTTGAGCGGCACGATGAACATGGTCAGTCCCTTGTGCTTGGCGACCTCGGTGTTGGTGCGCGTGATCATCAGCACATAGTCGGCGATGTTCGCGCCGGAGGTGAACATCTTCTGGCCGTCGATCCGCCAGCCGTTGCCATCGGGGGTCGCACGGGTCTTGGCGGCGAACACATCCGAGCCCGAGCCCGGCTCCGAAAAGCCGAGGCTGCAGATCGCCTCGCCGCGGACGATGCGGTCCAGCACTTCTCGTTTCAGATCGTCGCTGCCGAAGCGGCGGATGATCGCGCCGACCATCTGCGTGGTCCCGGCGGCATGGCCGGTCCACCCGAATTCCTCCCAGACACCGCGCGACAGACTGCTCTCGTAAGGCGTGGCGCCACGCCCGCCGAATTCCTTCGGCCAGGACGGGAAAAGCAAGCCGGCCTCGGCGAGCTTGCGATGGACGCCGGGGTCGTGTCCGTCGAAGGAATAATGCGCCTTGGCGCGCAGCTCGGGCGTCAGCGTCTTCTCGAAGAATGCGCGCACCTCGGCGGCAAGCGCTTCGGCGCCTTCGCCAAAGTCGAAATCGATCGAGACCTGGCCGGCATCGGGCAGCATGGCCGTCTCACCGGCATAGAGCCGGCGCGCACCCTCGGCGAGCAGCCGCGCGGGATCGCCGAGGATAAGCGGCCAGGCCTTGGCGCGAAGATTGTAGAGGTGAATGTCGTATTCGGTGGTGAGGCCGTAGCCGCCGAACGTCTGCAAGCACTGCGACACGACCCGCGCCGCCGTCACCGCATTCCACCACAAGGTGAGGGACACCTCGGCCGCCGCCGTCTCGACGCCATCGGCGATATCGCGGATCGCCCGCCAGACGAAAAAGCGGCCACCTTCGACATTGCAGAACAGTTCCGCGAGCGGATGCGAGATGCCCTGGTAGGTCCCGATGAGCTGGCCGAACTGCTCACGCTCCGAAGCATAGGCCGCAGCGAGCCGGATCGCCTGGCGCGCGAGGCCGGCGAGCGCTGCCGCGCTCAGCAGCTTCCATTCCTCAAGTCCCTCGGCGAAAGCGATCGCGGCGCCGGCGGCAAGCGAGCGACGATTGGCCCCCGCCCCGACGGTCAATTCGGCCGTGGGCAGACTCGCCAGATTAGCCTCGGTCTGCTGCTCTTCGGGCTTGGGCTCGACGAGATAGATCCCGTCGCCATCGCGAACGATCACGTGATGCGCAACCGCGCCGCCCACGACCCATTGCGACGGCCGTGACGCTGCATCATGCAGCGCGATCGTGACGATCGCTTGCCCCGCCAGGACTGCCGCCAACAGCTCGTCTTCTCCCGCCGCTGCCAGAACGCGCGCAGCGACGATCGTCTCGGCAATCGGGCCCGAGGCGAGTGTGCGGCCGACTTCGGCCATCAGCAGCGCGGCGTCGAGCAGGCCGAGATCGAGCCCGCCATACGCTTCGGGCACGCGCAGGCCGAAGCCGCCGATCTCGGCCAGGCCGCGCCACAACGTCTTGTCGAAGCCGAGCGGCATCGCCGCGCGCACTCGGGCCGGACTGCTCTCGACATCGAGCAATCGGGCAAAGCTCTCGACCATGAGCGCCTGCTCTTCTGACGGCTCGAAATTCATCTGTCTCTCTCCGGCGGCTGGCGTTTTTTCTCGGGCATCGGCACTTCAGCGTCCCAGGCGGCTGATCAGCAGCGCCTCGATCTGACGCCGCGCCACCTTGTTGCTGAACAACATTGGCACCTCGTCCCGGGTGATCGCGACATAGACGCGGGGAACCTTGTAGCTCGACAGACGCCGGCGCAGCTTCTCCTCGATCGCGGCGAAGTCGAGCTCGACACCGTCGCGCGGGACGACCGCGGCAGCGACGAGCTGTCCGCGCTGCGCATCGGGCAAGCCGACGACATAGGCGGAGTGCACCTCCTCGAGCTGCTGCATTTCCGACTCGACCTCGGCGGGCGAGACGTTCGCGCTGGCAGTCTTGATCATGTCGCCGTTGCGGCCGACGAAGTTGATCCGGCTGCCCTCGACCAGGCCCATGTCGCCGGTATGGTAGAAGCCGTCCGCGGTGAAGAAGCGCGACCGCTCGATCTTGTGCAGACGCGGCGTCACCGCATAGCCGCGAATCTGGATCTCGCCGATCTCGCCGTCGCCGACCGGCTGGTCATGCTCATCGGCGACCCGCACCTCATAGCGCTCGGCGATGTGATCGAGCGGAGCGCACAGCGGATAGCCGGGCGCCCGCAGGATATCGCCATAGGAATAAGGACCCAGCGTTTCGCTCATGCCGAGACCCCAGTGCGTCCGCGCCTGGCTGTAACGCGCGAGGTCTTCGTCGGTCAGAACACTGCCCATCGCCATCAGGCTGTTGGTCGGTGCGCGCTCGGCGCAGACATGCACCGCGCCGCCTGCCAGCGCAGGCATCAGCGCCATCATCAGCCCGCCGACCCAGAACATCGGCTGGTTGAGCGCGCGGTCCTGCCCCGGCTTGATATCCTGCATGTCGCGCAGATAGCGGCTGCGGAACATCAACGGGCCGTGGTCGTGGCGCACACCCTTCGGCAGGGCCATCGATCCCGATGTGTAGATTTCGACGGCCTGATCGGTCGCGTGGACCTCCGCTTCGATTTCGGCGAGCAGCTCCTCGCTGACCGAACCCGCGACATCCGTCAGGAAATCGATCTCGCGGATCGTCGGCGGCAGCGACGGACCGGAGGATATGATCCAGCGCAGATAGGGCGTGCGCGCCAGCCTCAGATCGGGGTCAGAGGTCTCGCGCAGCGCCGGCAGGGCGTCGCACAGCCGCTCGACGAGATCATAGCCCAGCAGCTCCCGCTGGACGAACAGCCCGGCGACGTCCGATTGCCGCAGCGTGCGGACCATCTCGTCGGCCTTGATCAAGGTGCTGAACGGGATGGCGACCGCGCCGATCCGCGCGATCGCGGCAAGCGTGACGACGAATGCCACATTATTGCCGATGATGAAGCCGATGCGGGTGCCCTTGCCGACGCCGCGCGCGACCAATCCTTTCGCGAGCTCCGCCGAATCGCGCTCGAGCTGCGAAAAGCTGAGCGAAGCGACGGGCGTCCCATCCTCCTCCAGCCTGACCGCGACCATGTCGCCGAATTCGGCCGCGATCGCGTGGAGCAAGGCCGGAAAGCTATCCGCCGCCTCGATGCTTTCCGGAAACATATCCTGCATGACCAACGCCTCGTCCATCGGTCAGTGGAAGCACCTGCCGCCGTCGACCGCGAGGAGAACGCCGGTGACGTAGGAGGATTCGTCGCTGGTGAGGAACAGGATCGCCTGGGCCTGCTCGATCGGCTCGGCCATCCGCCTCAACGCATAGGCCTTGAGCGCAGGATTATCGGCAGGCTCGCCGTTCCAGCCGGCAAACAGCCGCGCGCCCATCGGCGTATTGGTCAGCCCCGGACAGATCGCATTGGCGCGGATCACCGGCGCGACCTCGAAGGCAAGCGATTTGGTGAAGGCGATGAGACCGCCCTTGGTGCCGCCATAGAGCGTCGTGCCGGGCGCGTTCGGCAGGACTCCTTGGCCCGAGGCGATGTTGACGATCGTCCCCTTCCCCGCCTTGCGCATGTGCGGCACCGCCGCTGCGCACAACATCACCGGCGCCATGAAATTGATCGACGCGACCTTGGTCAGCATGGCGATGTCGACCTTCTCGATCATCGTGCCGTCCCCAACGGCGGCACAATTGACCAGCCCATCGAGGCCACCCATCGCCTCCGCGGCGCGCTCGACGGCGGGGGCAAGCTCGGCCAGATTGGCGAGATCGAGCGGCATCGCGAACGCACCGAGCGATTCGGCCACCTCCATCACCTTGTCGCCGTCGCGGTCGATCAAGGCGAGCTTGGCGCCTTCGCTGTGAAATAATTCGGCGGTCGCCTTGCCGATACCCGAGGCTGCACCGGTGATGATCACATGACGACCGGCGAGCCGGCCGCCCCCCGAATTGCCTGCCACGACATTCTCTCCTTAGGTCTTGTCCGACTCGGCTCGCGCGATCGCGCTGGCGGATCAGTGTGTGAGCCGTCCACGTCCGAGGTCCAGCTTTTACAATTCCGCGGTGGCCATGCAGCTACCGGATGGTGAGCCGCGGAGCGGACCAGATGGACCGGCTTTCCGCGCGCATGGCAGTCCAGCTCCGCCACCCTTCCGAATAACCGGCGCGGCAGACCTCGGCCCCATCTGAACGCTTCTCACAGTCCGATCGGAGGTTGGGCTTGGCGTAGCCGCCAACCTCCGCCGCAAATCCCGCGCTAGAACTTATACCCTGCGGTGAAGCCGAAGCTGGTCGGCATGGAGTATTCATCATAGACGCCGTTGGGGCCGGGGTTGAAGGTGGTCTTGAACCGATAGCCGGTAAGGTTCTTCACCCAGCCGCCGAGCGAGAAATGATCGCCGGCGAAAGTGTACGTCGCCGAAGCATTGACCTGCGCATAGCCTTTCTGGAGGTACAGCCGCTTCCGCTTCCCGTTGACGAGGTCCCAGGAATCCGTCCGCGGAGCATAGCTGCTGACATAATTGGCATTTGTGGTGAGGAGGAGCTTTCCGCCGCCGAAGTGGGCGGTGTAATCGACCCCGAGATTGGCGGTCCAATCGGGCGCTCGCTCGATCTGCAGACCACTGAAGTCCTGGATTTGGTTGGTAACGACAACCCCGCCGATGACCCTGTTGACCGACGCGTTGGGGAAACTCTTGTAGCGGGCATGGGTATAGCCGACGCCGGCACGGATGTTGAGATCGTCCATCGGCGCGTAGAAAACAGTGAGCTCGCCGCCGTAATTCTCCGCGCCCTTGGCATTGATCACCATGGTCGAGAGACGATGGGTAACCGGATCCTGTACGACCGTGCTGGTCTGGAGATTCTTGAAGTCGAGATAGAAGATCGCGCCTTCGACGCGGAACCGCGGCCGTGCGATCTTGAAGCCGATTTCATAATTGGTCGACTGCTCGGGCTTGACCGGCGGGTTCGTCAGGCTCGTTGGGCTGGAGCTGGTATTGAACGTGCCGGCCTTGAAGCCCTGAGAGTATGAGAAGTAGACGTTGGCGTCGTGCGAGAACTCGTAGCGGATCGTCGCGCGCGGCGTCCAGCGGTTGAACTTTGCCCTGTGCGGATGGTTGCCGCCAAGAGGTATTCGCGTCGAACCTAAGCCGAATTTGTCGATGCCCGAAAAGAGGAAGGCGTTCACGAACTTCTTTTCGGTCGTGTAGCGGACGCCTGCGTTCAGGTGGAGCTGGTCGGTTACGTCGTAGGTTCCATCGATATAATAGGCCATCGCCCTGGTATTCAGGAAGGACTTGGACGAGAAGATCGTCGGCGATGCCGCGTGCGTCTGGTCTACGCCGAGAAAGCTGGCGCCGTCGCCGGTGGCATGTTCGATGAAGCGATTGATGCCCGCCACCAGGTGGAAACGGTCGATGTTGCTGGTCTGGAACTCGAGCGTGTGATCCCAGCTCCTCTGGCCGAAGATCGCCATGTTGCGGGACCAGTCGAGTCCGGTATCGTCGTCGTCCTGATAGGTCTTCGACAGCGTCCTCTGATATTGGCTCTGGAAGCTGAGGATACCGATATCGCTCCTCCACTCGGCCCTGGCGTGCACCGTATCCGATCGTGTCTTGTAAAGGGTTTGAACGTTCCGAATGATATGATCGCGGCGGTTCGTCTGGAATGGCGTCGCTGCCAGAGTAGCGGGCTGACCCGCGAATATGTTGTAGTTGTTGTTGAACGGGTCGTTCAAATAGGTCCAGTGATACCCGGCGGTGAAAGTGAGATTGTCAGTCGGCTGCCACTTCACCTTGGTCTCGAACTGCGAGGCTTGGTAGGGCGATACATTGAAATATTTGTTGTTGTGCTTCCCGACGATGATGCCTTTGATGTAACCGTCGTTCTGGCGGTAGGAACCGTCGAAGCTGATCGCCAGCCCCGGCGCCAGCGGGACCGACACATAGCCCGAGCCGCGGGCGTCGTTGAAATTGCCGTAGCCCGCACTGAATTTCCCGGTGAACCTGTTCATGTCCGGGTCGAGCGTTCGGATCAGGATCGCGCCGCCCGACGCATTGCGCCCATAGAGGGTGCCCTGCGGGCCCTTCAGAACCTGGAGATCCTGAAGGTTGACGATATCCTGCGCGAACAGCAGCGGATCGGCCTGGTAGAACCCGTCGACGTAAACCGCGACGTTGGCGTCGGCGCCGCCGGCGGTCAGGAACGAGGTGATGCCGCGGATCGACGGCTCGGGGAAAATGCCGGTAAGGCCGATCTTGACGCCGACCGCGACCGACTCGATGTCGGAGAAGGTGGTGACGCCGGCATTGGCCAGGCCCTGCCCGCTGACCTGGGTGACCGACATCGGCACGTCGACGAGCTTTTCCGCGCGCCGCTGCGCCGTGACGACGATATCGGCGGCCGAGACGGCCGCTACCGGCGTCGGAGCGTCGGCCGGCGCCGCGGCAGCCTGACAGGCGCCAAATCCGCCGAGCGCAGTTCCGACAATCAGCTGCGAATAGAATCGTGCCGTTCTCGAGCGCATATGTCCCCCCCGTTTTGCGCCAGCCGGCGGTTTTCCGCGGCTGTGACCACCATTTATTTTCGCCGAAGAACGGCGTTATTCTTTGGGCGGAGGCTAGTATAGGCCCCGGGGCCCCACAAGCGATTTGTTGGGTTGTTGGACAATGCGACAATGAGTCATAACTGAATCGGGACTGCGGTGGGCTTTTCCGCCACACCCCTGAGAGGATCGCTGTGATGCACGCTTCAGCCGTTCCGGACGCCCTCAAGGCCTATGCCGGCCGCATCGTCGACGTGGACAGCCATGAGATGATGCCCGCTCAGATTTGGACCGATATGTTCGGCGAGGTCGCGCGGCCGATCGCCGATATGATCAAGGCGCAGCCCCCCCGGCCCAATCATGCCAGCATCCCGGATTGGGCCGGCGACGTCCTGCCGATCGAGGCGGATTCGATCTTCAAGACCAAGGGCCCGGTCGCGCCGGGCGCGGTCGACATCGACCGCCGCCTCGCGGTGATGGACCTGATGGGGATCAAGCATCAGCTGCTATTCCCGACCTCGATCGGACTATGGGGCCTGGCGATGGCCTCGACCTCGAAAGACGACAAGTCGCGCGGCCTGTTCGGTAATACCGGCTCGGAAAACCGGATCCTCGGCCGCAAGCTGATCGATGCCCATAACGAATGGCTGACCAGCGTGGCACGGCGCTCCAGCCGGATGAAGGCGATCGCGCCGCTCTATGGCGACACCGTCGAGGAGCTCATCGCCAACGCAAAGCGGCTGATCGATGACGGGATGGCCGGCATCTGGATGGCGACCGGCGAGCCGCCCGCCGGCGTTTCACCGGCGCACAATGATTTCGATCCCTTCTACGCCATGCTGGCCGAAGCCAAGGTCGCGATCCATTTCCATATCGGCGGATCCGGCCCGTTCATCCGGACCAATGACTGGCGCAATGCAGAGGCGTTCGACGGCTACAAGATGAACACCGAGATCAGCCTCGATCCCTGGTGGCTGTCGGCCGTTCACCTGTCGGTGCAGAACTTCATCGCGACGATGGTGACCGGCGCCGTGTTCGATCGCCACCCCGATCTCTACGTCTGCTCCCAGGAGCACACGGCGCACTGGATCGGCCCGCTCGCCTACTATCTCGATATCTGGCACCACAATAATCACTCGATCCACGAGAAGGAATATCGAGGCGGGAAGATGTTGAAGAGCCTGCCGATGCTGCCGTCGGAATATATTCGCCGGAATGTGCGGGTTGCGCCGTTCGATTTCGAACCGGTCGGCGAGTACATCGACAAATACGGACTCGAAGAGGTCTATTGCTTTGCAACCGACTATCCGCACGTCGAAGGTGGCTCGGATCCCTACGGCAAGTTCACCACGCAGATCGAGCGCTTCGGTCCAGAGGTGATGGAGAAGTTCTTCGTGACCAATGGCGAGGTGCTGTTTCCGCGCTGAGCGGTATCGCTTGCCGAGAGAGAACATCGAAAAGATCTGGAGAAGACTTATGCCGCTACCCTTCAAGCTCGTCTCGGCCGATTCGCATATCGTCGAGCCGCCCGATATGTGGCTCAAGCACATCGACAAGAAATACCGCGATCGCGCGCCGCGGATCGAGCTGGGCCAGGGCCGAGATTCCTTCGTCTGCGAGGATTCGCCGCGTTCGGGTGGGGGGCTCGGGCTGATCGCCACTCGGCAGAAATACGAGGATCCCGAGCACGACTTCGGCTTCGAAGGCAATTGGGACAATGTCGTCGAGGCGGCCTATGACCCCGACGCGCGCATCGAGACGCTGGATGCCGAAGGGATCGAAGCGGAGCTGCTGTACACCAGCCTTGGCCTGACCATGTACGGGATCAAGGACCCGCAATTCCAGTTCGCCTGCATGCGTGCGTTCAACGACTGGCTCGCCGAGTTCTGCGCCGCCCATCCCAAGCGGCTGTTCGGCATCGCGATGGTCCCGACCGACGACGTCGCGGTCGGCGTCGCCGAGATCGAGCGCGCCGCCAAGCTGGGCCATCGCGGCGCGATGATCAGCATCACCCAGGACGGCGGCGAAAAGGGCTACATGGACGAGCTCTACGAACCGTTGTGGTCGGCCGCCGAGGATGCGCGGATGCCGCTCAGCCTCCATGTCGCGGCGAGCAAGAAGAGCTTCGTCTCGACCGGCAACATCATGGCTGATTTCTCCTGTGCCTTCACGCCGACGATGTACACCGTCGCCGGCATGATCTTCTCGGGGCTGTTCGACCGCCATCGCAAGTTGAAGGTGCTGTCGGTCGAGAACGATGCGGCCTGGCCGCTCGGCATCCTCGAGCGGATGGACGACCGCTATGAGCATGACAATCTTTGGGCGGCGACCGCCAACTTCATCACTTCGGGCCGCAAGCCGAGCGAGATCTTCCGCGAGCATGTCGCGGCGACTTTCATGCGCGACCGCACCGCGATCCTGAGCCGCGAGATCATCGGCCGCGAGAACATCATGTGGGGCTCCGACTTCCCGCATTTCGACGGCGCCTGGCCGGACAGCGCCGGCGATCTCGCGTCGCAGTTCGAGGGCGTGCCGCTCGAGGACCAGCGGCGCATCGGGCGGACCAATGCGATCAAATTCTATGATTTGCCGCTGGCGGCCTGAGCCGTCGCAAATCCCGTGACAGAACACAGAGAGGGATGACCAGCATGAGCGACACTGCCGAGAGAACGCGCGAAGCCGCCGCGAAGACGCCCGATGCGACCAAGCCCGCGCGGCCGCATTTCGAGCGAGACCCCGACGCACGGTTGTTCCGTCTGCCGCCCGGCCGCAAGATCGGCGGCCTGCTCGATGCCCATTACGGACCTGATCGCCATCTCTGGCTGCTGACCCAGCCTGGACAGGGCGATGAGTTCCTCGCCAGCGTGGTCGAGTTCGACGAGACCGGCGAATATGTCGCCGACTGGGGCGGACCGGATCATATTCCCGCCGTCAACGGCGTCTCGCAATGGCCGTCGGGGGTCGAGGGACTGGAGGTCGACGCCGAGAACAACGTCTGGGTGTTCGGCTATCAGGCCGAGGATCACGCCGTACTGCGTTTCGACCGCAACGGAAAGCTGCTGCTGCGCATCGGCGAGCGCGGCGTGCCAGGCGACGATGCGAGCCGAACCCACTGCAACCGGCCGACGACCTGCTATCACGATGTCGCAGCGCGCGAAGTGTTCATCTCAGACGGCTACGGCAATCACCGCGTCGTCGCGTTCAATTCCGACACCGGCGAATTCACCCGGATGTGGGGCGCCTTCGGTAAGGACCCGGCCGGTCAGCCGGCCGCGGAGGCATTCGGCAATCCGGTCCACTGCGTCACCTGTGGACCCGGCGGGCTGATCTACGTCGCCGACCGGATCAAGAACCGCGTCCAGGAATTCGAGCGGATCGACGGCGGCGCGCGCTTCCTCCGCGAGGTCGTCATCGCGCCTGGCACATGGGGGTTCGGCTCGGCCTTCGACATCGCCTTCTCGCCCGACGGGGCGTACATGTACGTGTCCGATGGCACCAACAACCGGGTGTGGATCATCGACCATGCAAGCTTCGAGGTGCGCGGCTGGACCGGCAGCTATTGCCTGACCGAGGGCGACACCAACTTCCCGTCGTTCTACGGCCTGATCCACCGCTTCCTGACCGACCCGGACGGCAACATCCTGCTGGTCCGGCCGGGCAGCGGGCTCGAACTGCTGAGGTTCAAGGGGATCTACTAGCCGGATGGCGCGACCGGGGTCGCTGCAACGGCGGCCCCGCTCATCGCCAGGCGCATTTGGTAACGGCGGAAGCTGCGAAGCGTGGTGGGCGCGGCAAGGATTGAACTTGCGACCCCTGCGGTGTGAACACAGTGCTCTACCACTGAGCTACGCGCCCACGCTTCGCGTCGCGCCGTCTAGGGGGTGCGCCCGCCACCGTCAACGGCGGCGGGGCGGATCCCGTAACGGGCGCTAGTTGACCGCGTCCTTGAGCCCCTTGCCGGGCTTGAACTTCGGCTGACTCGACGCGCTGATCTTCATCGGCTCGCCGGTGCGCGGATTGCGTCCGGTTGATGCCTTGCGCTTGCCGACGGAAAAAGTGCCGAAACCGACCAGCCTGACCTCGTCGCCACGCTGCAATGCACTTGAGATGGTGTCGAACACCGCCTCAACGGCCCGTCCCGCGTCATTGCGGCCAACCCCGGTCAGGTCGGCAACCGTCGCGATAAGGTCTTGCTTGTTCATGCTTTCGACACCCCCTCTTTAGCGGATTCGTCGCGTTTTCTGGGGGGCCATCTAAAGCGGCGCGCAACCGAGGTGTCAATTCGATCGGGCGCGGCTGACCGCCGATTTGCCTAGTGCGGCAAGCCGGCGGTCGGCGTCGCGGCAGGCGCCGGATGCAGCGGCGCTGCAGCCAGCTCATCCGCTTCGGTCCAGTCGATCGGCGCGACCGGCGCGACCAGCGCCCTGGCCAGCACCTCATCGACATGCGACACCGGAATGATCTCAAGACCTTCCTTGATGTTTGCCGGAATGTCGGCGAGGTCCTTCTCGTTCTCGAGCGGGATCAGCACCGTCGTGATGCCGCCGCGGAGCGCGGCGAGCAGCTTTTCCTTCAGGCCGCCGATCGGCAGCACCCGGCCGCGCAGGGTGACCTCGCCGGTCATCGCGATCTCGCGCCGAATCGCGATCCCGGTCAGCGTCGAGACGATCGCCGTGACCATCGCGATGCCGGCCGAGGGACCATCTTTCGGCACCGCCCCTTCGGGCAGGTGGATGTGAATGTCCTTGGCGCGGAACAGGCTCGGCTTGATGCCGTAGGTCGGCGCGCGCGCGCGGACGAAGGACATCGCCGCCGAGACGGATTCCTGCATCACCTCGCCGAGCTTGCCGGTGGTCTTGACGTCGCCCTTGCCGCTCGAGGTGACCGCTTCGATCGTCAGCAGCTCGCCGCCGACCTCGGTCCAGGCAAGGCCGGTGGAGGCACCGATCTGGTCCTCCTCCTCGCCGACGCCGTAACGGAACTTGCGGACCCCGGCATAGTCGCCGAGGTTTTCGGACGTGATCTCGACCTTTTTGTCCTTGCCCTCGAGGATGCGACGCAGCGACTTGCGCGCCAGCCGCGCGATTTCGCGCTCGAGCGTGCGGACGCCAGCCTCGCGGGTGTAGTAGCGCAGCAGGTCGCGCAGCGCCCCTTCGGTGATAACGAACTCGGCGTCCTTGAGGCCATGCGCCTCGCGCTGCTTGCCAATCAGATGCTTCTGCGCGATCGCGACCTTCTCGTCCTCGGTATAGCCGGGCAGGCTGATGATCTCCATGCGATCAAGCAGCGGCTGCGGCATGTTCATCGAGTTCGCGGTGGTCACGAACATGATGTCGCTGAGGTCGTAATCGACCTCCAGATAGTGATCCTGGAAGCGCGAGTTCTGCTCCGGATCGAGCACCTCGAGCAGCGCCGATGACGGATCACCGCGGAAATCCTGGCCGAGCTTGTCGATCTCGTCGAGCAGGAACAGCGGATTGGACGTCCCGGCCTTCTTGAGGTTGGTGACGATCTTGCCCGGCAGCGAGCCGATGTAGGTTCGCCTGTGGCCGCGGATCTCGGCCTCGTCGCGCACGCCGCCGAGCGACTGGCGGACGAACTCGCGCCCCGTCGCCCGCGCGATCGAGCGGCCGAGCGAGGTCTTGCCGACGCCGGGCGGGCCGACGAGGCACAGGATCGGCCCCTTCAGCTTATTGGTCCGCGCCTGGACCGCGAGATGCTCGACGATCCGGTCCTTGACCTTCTCCAGCCCGTAATGATCCTCGTCGAGGATCGCCTGGGCCTCGGCGATATTCTTCTTCAGCTTCGACTTCTTGCCCCAGGGCAGGCCGAGCAGCACGTCGAGGTAATTACGCACGACGGTCGCCTCGGCCGACATCGGCGCCATCGTCTTGAGCTTCTTCAGCTCCGAGGTCGCCTTGGTCCGGGCTTCCTTCGACAGCTTGAGCTTGGCGATTTTCTCGGCGAGCTCAGCGACCTCGTCGCGGCCGTCCTCACCCTCCGAGCCGAGCTCGCGCTGAATCGCCTTCAACTGCTCGTTCAGATAATATTCGCGCTGGGTCTTCTCCATCTGGCGCTTGACCCGGCTGCGGATCTTCTTCTCGACCTGCAGCACGCCGAGCGCGCCTTCCATGAAACCGAACGCCATCTCCAGCCGGCGCGCGGGATCGAGCTCGACCAGCAGCGCCTGCTTGTCCGAAACCTTGATCGCGATATTGCCGGCGACGGCATCCGCCAGCCGGCCCGGATCCTCGATCTGGCTGAGCTGAGCGATCGTCTCCTGCGGCAGCTTCTTGTTGAGCCGCGCGTAATTCTCGAACTGACCGACGACCGAGCGCATCAGCGCCTCAACCTCATTGCCGGTCGCCTCGACGTCGTCGATCGGGCTGACCTCGGCGACGAGATGCTTGTCGGTCGCCTCTAGCCGTTCGAGCCGCGCCCGCTGGCGCCCCTCGACGAGGACGCGGACGGTCCCGTCGGGCAGCTTCAGCAGCTGGACGACAGTGGCGATGACACCGAGGTCGTAGAGCGCATCGGCATCGGGATCATCCTCGCCCGGATCGAGCTGCGCCACGAGGAAGATCGTCTTGTCGCCAGCCATCGCGCTTTCCAGCGCGGCGACCGACTTGTCGCGGCCGACGAACAGCGGGACGATCATCTGCGGGAACACGACGATGTCGCGCAGCGGCAGGACGGGATAGGATTCAGCCATCATAACTCCACGAGCGGGGGGTCACGATGCCCCGCTGCCGACTATATGGGCGCGCAACCTGAGGCGATCAATAACGCTCCTGTCACAGCAATTGGCAAAAGCAATTAATGCAGGGCTCACACACTAGCGAAGGACCATCTCGTCGCCGCTGATCGAGACCGAGCCGATCCGCTCGAGATAGCTCTGGCCAAGCAGCGAGATGTTGAGCCCGGCGGCGTCCGCCATGATCACGCCGCGCACCCCGGTGACCTCGTTGCGGCCCAGCGCGACGCTGTCGAGCACCACCTGCTTGCCCATCACCGGGCCGGAGGCGCCATAGCCGATCTGCTGAAACTCGCCCGAGTTGAACTGCAGTCCGGCGTGGCTGGCGTCGTCGGCGGTCAGCGCTACGGTGGTGGCGCCGGTGTCGACGAGAAACCGGATCTGCTGGCCGTTGACCGTGCCATCGACATAGAAATGCCCGTTCGGCTGACGCTGAATGACCATCTCCTTGAGCCCGATCGGCGAATCCCGCTCAACGCCGGTGCGCGAGGCAGTTTGAACCGCGGTGGCGACCAGCCCGGGCTTGGGCTTGGTCGTCGGCAGCACCCAGCCGACGGCAAAGGCGAGCGCGACGACGAAGATGGCGAAGCGGTTGAACATCGCCCTGCCCTAGCCCTGGAATGGCTGAAGCGGCGTGTAGCGACGTGGTAAACCGATTCTGAGGGTGAGCGCGCGGACCGCGTCAGGCGGCGTCGCCGCCGGCTTCCTTGCTCTTCTTGGCGAAGACCCGCACGGGCTCCTTGCGCCCTTCGACGACATCCTTGTCGATGACGATCTCGTCGACCCCCTCCATCGAAGGCAGGTCGAACATCGTATCGAGCAAAATGCCCTCGAGAATCGAGCGCAGGCCGCGCGCGCCGGTCTTCCGCTCGATCGCACGCTTGGAGATGCCGGACAGCGCGTCGTTCGAGAAGGCCAGCTTCACGCCCTCCATGTCGAACAGCTTCTGATACTGCTTCGACAGCGCGTTCTTCGGCTCGGTCAGGATCTTGATCAGCGCCGGCTCATCGAGATCCTCGAGCGTCGCGATCACCGGCAGGCGGCCGATGAACTCCGGAATCAGGCCGAATTTCAGCAGATCCTCGGGCTCGCACTGGCGCAGCGTCTCGCCGACCCGCTTCTCCTCGGGCGCGGCGACGAAGGCGCCGAAGCCGATCGACTTGCCCTGCAGGCGGTCGCCGATGATCCGCTCCAGCCCGGCGAAGGCGCCGCCGCAGATGAACAGGATGTTGGTCGTGTCGACCTGGAGGAATTCCTGTTGCGGATGCTTGCGCCCGCCCTGGGGCGGCACCGAAGCGGTGGTGCCCTCCATGATCTTCAACAGCGCCTGCTGAACGCCCTCGCCCGAGACATCGCGGGTGATCGAGGGGTTGTCCGACTTGCGGCTGATCTTGTCGATCTCGTCGATGTAGACGATGCCGCGCTGCGCCCG
>Ga0068855_100001916_pt1 | contig 25818 bp, 35 predicted proteins | sample KBSCornC52_FD_66592 | JGI IMG/M metagenome (GOLD analysis project Ga0068855, IMG submission 66592) | Corn rhizosphere microbial communities from Kellogg Biological Station, Michigan, USA - KBS Corn C5-2 | ecosystem: Host-associated > Plants > Roots > Rhizosphere > Soil ... | reverse complement strand
CGGCAGACGTAGAGCGGGTCAGTGCCGAGGTTATTAATTTACTAGGCTGCAGCAAGGAGGACATCCTACTAGTCAGCGCCAAAACCGGCCAGGGAGTTGAAGAGCTTTTGGAGCGGATCGTAAGTGATGTACCGGCGCCAATAGGTAAGCCTGATCAGCCAGCCCGGGCCCTAATCTTTGATAGTTATTATGATGATTATAGGGGGGTTATTTTGTACATTCGCCAGTTTGACGGCCAAATTGATAAGAACGCCGCCATTAAAATGCTTGGCACGAAGTCTGAAGGAATCGCTCTGGAAGTCGGTTCGCTTAATCCGGATATGAAACCGGCGCATAGCTTAAAGTCCGGAGAGATCGGCTATATTGTCACCAACCTTAAATCAACCCGTTCCGGCCGGGTTGGCGACACAGTCACGACTGCCACTGCCCAGGCCGAGCCCCTGGAGGGTTATAAGAATGTCCAGCCATTTGTTTACGCCGGATTTTTCCCGGAAAGCAATGAAAACTACCAGGCTTTGAAGGATGCCGTGGAGCGGCTGAGTTTAAGTGATTCGGCATTGCAGTATTCGACTGAAAATTCGCCGGTCCTGGGTTTTGGTTTTCGGCTCGGCTTTTTAGGATTGCTGCATATGGACATTGTCCGCGAGCGGCTGGAGCGGGAATACGACCTGGAGCTTATCGTTACCAATCCATCGACGGACTACAAAGTAAAAATAACTTCCGGTGAGGAGCTCGATATAAAATCGGCCGCGGAACTGCCGGAGATGAGTTTGGTAGATGAGATCCGCGAACCGTGGGTCAAGGGCGAAATAGTTTGCCCAAACCAATATGTCGGCAGTGTATTGCAGATGGTTGTGGCCGCCCGCGGCTTGCAAAAACATATCGGTTACGTGGATGCTCAACTGGCGGTTATAGATTTTGAGGCGCCGCTGGCCAACCTTCTGACCGATTTTTACGATCAGCTCAAGAGCATCACCAGTGGCTATGGCTCTTTCAATTACGAGCTTACGAACTACCGGACCGAAGATCTGGTTAGATTGGATTTTTACGTGGCTGGCGACCGGGTTGATGCTTTATCGATCATGGTCCATCGGACCGAGGCTGAACGAGTGGCCCGCAGTGCCGTAGCCAAGCTTAAGGAAGTGATACCGCGCCAACAGTTCAAAGTCGCTCTGCAGGCGGCGATCGGTGGTAAGTTCATCGCCCGCGAAGATATCAGCGCTTATCGTAAAGATGTGACCACCGGTCTTTACGGCGGTGATGTCTCACGCAAGAAAAAAGTACTGGCCAAACAGAAGCGCGGCAAGGAACGGATGAAGCGGTTCGGTAAAGTCGATATACCAGCCGAAGCTTTTGCTGTAATGTTAAAGAGAGATTAAATGACGCGTGACGATTTAATAAAAATTCTGCCAGAGCTGGTTCGTGACTATCAAGCTCCGCCCGAAATTATCGATCGCATTAGCGGCATCGATTTGCTGATGATTATCGGCGGGACCGGCGTTGGCAAGACCAGTATTATTAAACGGCTGGGCATACCGTTCGTGCCGACTGATACAACTCGCCCGATCCGACCGGATGAAATCGACGGGACCGATTATTTCTTCAGGACCGACTATCAAAATGTCGTAGCCGAGATTAAAGAGCGCAAATTTGTTCAGGTCGCCGTCGGCCCGGCCGGTGATTTTTACGGCACCAGGGCATCGGCATATCCACAGGTCGGCCTGGCGGTTTACGCGGTCGTGGCCGATGTCGTACCTACTTTCCGCCAGCTTGGCTTCAGCGAGACGATTAGCGCCTTTATCACTCCGCCGACTTTCATTGAGTGGATGCAGCGTATCGATCGCAATAACGTTGAAAGTGACCAGCTGTCTAAACGGCTCGAAGAAGCCAAGCGTTCCTTCAATTTCGCGCTCAACGATCCTCAGGTCCATTTCATCATGAATGACGATCTTGATAAGGCTGTATACCAAACCAAAATGCTGGTTAGCGGTAAACCGGATCAGGCAAGGGAAACTTTGGCTCGCCAGGCGGCTGAAAAAATTTACCAAGAACTGTCTTTCGCATAGATATATACTTTATTGATGGCCGGACTGAAACATTATTTGGAATTCAAAGCCATCCTTGATAATTATCAAGTTTCGGAACGGGCTAAGCTGGCTACAAAGGATTTGCGGCTAGTACTTTTGGTGGCGCCGACATCAGCTGGTAAAAACACAATCATCCGCCATCAGCTGGAAACCGGACGTTACTACAACCTAGTATCGGATACTACCCGTGAACCGCGTCTAAATGATGGCGTGATGGAACAGAACGGCCAAGAATACTGGTTCAGGAGTGAGGAGGAAATGCTGGCCGATCTCAAGGCCGGTGAGCTTTTAGAAGCCGAGATTATCCACGACCAGCAAGTCTCCGGTATCAGTATCCGTGAACTTGAAAAGGCCCAAGCCGCCGGTAAGGTCGCAATTACCGATGTCGATCTCGAAGGCGCCCATAACATAGTCAAGATTAAGCCCGATACGCTAGCTGTCATGCTGCTTCCGCCAAGCTTCGAAGAATGGATGCGCCGCTTTGCCAGCCGCGGCCAGATGCGGTCTGACGAGCAAAAGCGCCGCTTAGAGACCAGCCTAAGGATCTTTGAGGACGGCTTAAGGCAGGATTATTATCATTTTGTATTATCAGAGAATATCGATCAGTCGGCCGGGATTATCGATGCCATCGTAGAGGGTAAGCCGAACCCCCATCAAGGCCGGGCCCCGGGACTGATACAGCACCTGCAGGAAAGCCTTAAACAAAAGCTAATATCACTGGACCAAGTCTGATAATTAGCACTCTTGACATTCGAGTGCCAATTTATCTAAAATATAAGCACTTAGCAATTAAGTTTTGCGAGTGCTAAATGACACCACGGCAAGAGAAAATTTTGCAGGCGATAGTCGAGCAGTATGCCGAAGTCGCCGCCCCGGTGGGCAGCAGTTTGCTGGCCAAGGTTTTTGGTGTATCCAGCGCTACTATCCGTTCGGAAATGGCGGAACTGGAGCGCCTGGGTTATATTGGCCAGCCCCACACCAGCGCCGGTCGCATTCCAACTGATCAAGGTTATCGGTTTTACGTCAATAATATAGCAACGGCTGACGAAAAACCGACCGAACGCCGCGCCGAAAGGGCTTTAGAAGCCCGAGTATTAAGCGGCGGGCACCCGGAGCGGACTATCCGCAATGCCGTCGATACGCTGGTAGAACTGACCCATAATCTGGGCATCGCCACCATCGGGCCGCAGTTATATATGAGCGGTTTGTCGAATCTGTTCGGCCAGCCGGAATTTATGCATCCGGGGCAGGTGCAGGAAGTGGCCAGATTGCTGGACAACCTCGAACCGTGGTTGACCGAAGCCGCGCCCAATAAACCGTTAAGCGTTTACATCGGCCGGGAGAATCCAATCGGCCGGAGTGCGGGGGCCAGCTTGATCATCAGCCGTTTCCGCAGCCCATTCAGCGATCGCAGCTATATTGGTGTACTAGGCCCAACCCGCCAGAGCTACCGTGACGTGATGAGTCTGGTTAGCCGCGCCGGCGAAGCCCTGGAGGAAACGCTGTATGTCTAGGAAGCCGACTATCAAGGAACTGGAACAGAAAATCGGCGAGCTGACCAATGCGCTGCAGCGCGAGCGGGCCGACGCCGAGAACCTGCGCCGTCGGACACAAGAGGAGAAATCAAGGCTCGGCGAATTCTACAAAGCCATGGTCATCCAGGAACTACTGCCGGCCTTGGATAATCTAGAGCGGGCTTTCAAACACACCCCCAAAGAACTTAAGGATAGCGATTACGTCAAAGGCGTCCAAGGGGTTTTAAAACAGTTCGAACAGAGCTTTGCCCAGCTTGGGGTTAAACGCATCAAGACCGTTGGTGAGGTTTTTGACCCCAGACTGCACGAAGCAGTCCATATGGAGGAGGGCGCCGGTACAGTTGAAGTTGTTTGCGAGGAACTTCAACCCGGCTATCTCCTTGGAGATGAAGTAATTCGCCACGCCATGGTCAAAGTAAAAATGCAGAAGGAGAAATAATGGCAAGAATCATTGGAATCGATTTAGGAACTACAAACAGCGCGATGGCGGTGATGCAGTCCGGCAAGCCGGAAATCATCGCTAACAGCGAAGGCAACCGGACTACGCCTAGCGTAGTAGCGATTAACAAAAACGGCGAACGCCTGGTCGGCCAAGTGGCCAATCGTCAGCGTGTCACCAACCCGACCAACACCATTTTTGGCGTTAAGCGTTTAATCGGCCGCAAGTTCGAAGATAAAGAAGTCCAGCGGGATATCGAGCTAATGCCTTATAAGATTGTCAAAGCCGGCAGCGGTGTCAAGGTTGAGATGGCCGGTAAGGAATATAGTCCCGAAGAAGTTAGCGCTATGATTTTGTCTAAACTGAAAGCTGACGCCGAAGCTTTCCTGGGCGAACCGGTCACCGAAGCCGTGATTACCGTACCGGCCTACTTTGACGACAGCCAACGCCAGGCTACCAAAGACGCCGGTAAGATCGCCGGACTGGAAGTTAAGCGGATTATTAACGAGCCGACAGCGGCTGCTCTGGCTTATGGCCTGGATAAAGGTAAAGAAGAAAAAATCGCCGTGTTTGACCTCGGCGGTGGCACTTTCGACGTTTCCATCCTGCAGCTGGGCGAAGGCGTGTTCGAAGTTTTGAGCACCAACGGCGATACGCATCTGGGTGGCGAGGACTTCGACATGCGCATCGTTAACCATTTCGTCGATCAGTTTAAGAAAGAATCCGGCATCGATATCAAAGATGACAAAGCCGCCATGCAGCGGCTCAAAGAAGAGGCCGAAAAGGCCAAGAAAGAACTGTCTACTACCGAAGTCGCTGATATCAACCTGCCGTTTTTGACGGCTGACGCCGAAGGACCCAAGCACTTTGAGTACAAACTGACCCGCGCCAAACTCATCGAGCTGGTGCAGGACCTAATCGATAAGACCGCCGAACCCTGCGAGAAAGCCTTAAAGGACGCCGGCCTGTCCAAGAACGATATCAATGAGATCGTCCTGGTCGGCGGCATGACCCGCATGCCGGCCGTCATCGACAAGGTTAAGCAAATCTTCGGCAAAGATCCGCTGCAGGGAGTGAACCCGGATGAAGTTGTGGCCGTGGGCGCAGCAATTCAAGGCGGCGTATTGCAGGGCGACGTCAAGGACGTACTGCTGCTGGATGTTACGCCACTATCGCTGGGCATTGAAACACTGGGGGGCGTAACCACCAAGCTTATCGAGCGTAATACCACAATCCCAACCAGTAAGAACGAGGTATTTTCGACTGCCGCCGACAATCAGAACAGCGTCGAAATCCACGTTCTGCAGGGCGAGCGCGAAATGTCCGCTGATAACAAATCGCTCGGTCGTTTTGTGCTGGACGGCATCCCGCCGGCGCCGCGCGGCGTGCCGCAGATCGAAGTAACTTTCAATATCGATGCTAACGGAATTTTGAACGTCACCGCCAAGGATAAAGGCACCGGCAAAGAGCAGAGCATTACCATCCAAGGCAGTGGTAACTTAGATAAAGCCGAGGTTGAAAAGGCCGCCAAAGAGGCCGAGGCCCACGCCGAAGAGGATAAGAAAAAGCGTGAGTCCATCGAAGCCAAGAACACCTTGGAAAACGCTGTTTACCAGGCTGAGAAAATGAAGACCGACTACAAAGACAAATTGTCCGAGGAGGATGTTAAGACCCTGGATGAAGCAATTGGCGAGGCCAAAACCCATCTGGAAGCCACCGATAAAGACGAGCTGGAAAAAGCCGGCAAAGATCTATCTGACAAGATTATGCCGATTGGCGCCAAGATGTACGAAGCCGCTCAGGCTGAAAAACCGGCTGAAGAATCTACAGAAGAAGGCAAAAAGAAGACCGACAAAGACGAGCCTATCGAAGGCGAAGTCGTCGACGACAAGAAAGAGGACTAATGAAGCCGCTTAACTTCCTCCGGTACATTTTACTGCCGGCTGCGGCATTGGCCGCGGGAGTTAAGCTTGGTATAAAATACGCCGAAGACCATTACGTTTCCAAAGACCGCAAGTTCATCGAAGCCGAAATAACAAAGAGGGAAAAGCAAAGCAATGGCTAAAGTGCCCGGTGTCAATATATCCGAGATGTTCAACACACCTTTACCCGATACTCATCAGAGGCTCGAGATGTCTTATCAGGATCCAGTCGTCCAAGGCTGGGCGAGGGCATATGCGTATGCGCCGGCTGAAGCCCGCCCCGCCCTAGAAGCACAAATAAATTCTTATCTTGCGGCCGCTTATGCACTTTTCCCTGAAGAATCCCAAGTAATACATAGTTCACTGGAGCCTAAAGATGGCGACGTCTAAGCGCGATTACTACGAGGTTTTGGGTGTTGGTAAAAATGCCAGCGCCGATGAGATCAAAAAGGCCTTCCGGCGCCAGGCCGTGCAGCACCACCCGGACCGCGGCGGTGACGAGACTAAGTTCAAAGAAATCAACGAAGCCTATGAAGTTTTAAAGGATGAATCAAAGCGCAAACGCTATGACCAGTTCGGCCATGCCGGTGTCGGCAGCAGTGCAGCCAGTGACGGTAATCCGTTTGGCGGCTTTGGCGGTGCCCAGGACTTTAACTTTGATTTTGGTGATTTGGGCCTTGGCGATATTTTTGGCAGCTTTTTTGGCGGCGACATGGGCGGCGGACGTCATAACCAGAAAGTTCGCGGCCAGGATATTGAAACCAGCATTGAAATTGGCTTTGAACAGGCGGTATTCGGTACCCAAGTCGATTTAAGCCTAACCATTGAAGATACCTGCAGCCATTGTTCAGGTACGACCGTTGAACCAGGCTATGATTTAAAAACTTGCGATAACTGCAAGGGCAGCGGGCAGGTAACTAACGTGATGCGCACGGTCTTTGGTAATATTCAGCAGGCCGCGCCTTGCCCAAAGTGCCAAGGCCGTGGCCGGATTCCAGAAAAGATCTGCAGCGTCTGCCATGGTAGGGGCACTCAGCGACGGGCTCAAAAAATCGGTCTTAAAATTCCCGCCGGCATTGATGACGGTGCCACTATCCGCCTGCGCGAACACGGCGAAGCCATCGCCTACGGTCCCAAGGGCGACTTATACGTGAATATTCGGGTGAAGCCCCACAAGAAATTCACTCGCGAAGGCGACCTTATACTATCCAGCGAACGCATCAACATGGTCGATGCGGCTTTGGGCACGGAAATCGACGTTGATACGGTAGATGGCCCGGTTCGAATGAAAGTTCCGGCCGGCACTCAAAGCGGCACGGACTTCAAATTATCTGGCCACGGCGTGCCACATCTCAACAAGAAAACCCGCGGCGCCCACATTGTAACAGTCGCGGTCGACACGCCCACTAAGCTCAGCCGCGACCAGCGTGATCTTTTAGAATCACTCCGCGACAGCTAAGCTATATTTATGAGTGAATTAGATAGTACAGACCCCCGGCAAGGGGTCCAGCTCTATCAGGAAAGGAGCGGCGTTCAGGCCGAGCAATACTTCGAAGAAATAATATCTGGCGTGCAGCTCGAACTCTCAGAGCAAGACTACGAAACAGCCAAAGATTTTGCCGAATCACTATTTTCCGGAAACTACTCAGCTGATATATCCTGCACCAGTAAAAATGACCTTGAGAAAATTTATCAAAGCGCACCGGACAACCATACACAGACTTTTTACCCCGGTTATTTTGAAACTGAAGAAGGTCAAGCAGCCATACGGTCACTCGGGTTTGATTCTTTCTCATCATTAGCCGGCGAAGAAATCGAAACCGTTAAGTCCAAAACTCAGACCGCAGACAGAAAAAAGGTAGCGGCTGCAAGCCGTAAGTGGTATCTAAGGCAGCTTGCCGATCAATTGGCCAAACCATCTCAGCATGATAGCGATTATATAGATAAGCGGCCGGTCGATTTGAATTACGAACCAGAAAAACTAATTGAAAAAATTGAGGATCTGCAAGCCTTCCGGGCATTTTATAGGCGAGTAAGAAGGCATATAAAGCAACAACCTGAATCAGCTCTTAGGCAAGCTCAGGAAACATTACTGTTTGCTTACCGGGGAAGGGTCAACGATATAATGGCCCGCCACTACAAGGACGTTATCAGCCTAGTCAAGCAGCTGGATGTAATGCCGAATGACGGTCAGCTGCTTGGCAGAATCGGGGCTGCGCTGCCGGCGGTAAAAGCAACCTTCCTACAAGAGCGAGAAGATAGCGTATACGATATTGAACAATTGTCCGGGAACTTTTCAAGGAGGCTAGATTTCCTGCGCAATGGCGCCGCCTGGTCGGGCAGTGAAGATTTCACACCAATTAGTTCGGAATTATCAGAAATGGCAGCTGATGTTGGTTCGCAAAAAGAAACCGTGGGCCAACCGGAACTGCCGGAAGATACTATTAAGCATTTTAACGAGATCAACTGGAACTCTCAGCGGGTGAAAGACTTTGCTGAAGCTGTAATCTCGGAGTGGGGGCTTTTAAGCGCCCATCAGGCTACATGGGTTGAGATCGAGGAACGTGATGGCCCACCTGATGACGGAATGTGGCAAGTGATTATAACACCTAAAACGGAGAATATGTCGGTTGATGGCGCTAAGCACGTTTTCAAGATTCCCGAAGCTTATTTAAGAACCACCTTCAACAGTTATCCGGCCGGTGCTGTGCCGGGCGTGGCTCACGAACTCATGCATCTTGTACAGCACGAAATAGCCGCCAGACTGTCAGACCAAGTCCCTCTGGCAAAGATAAAAGGCCGTCACACTAATACGAATATGGAGCTAGGTACAATCAACCAGGAAAGAATAATCCAATCAAAAGTCGGCAAGGACAGACCGGTTAATGTTCATTATCTAATGGCATTAAGCGAGAAGCTGCACGGTGGTAACCGGCTGCAAGTAGCCCGAGTTTTTTTAAATTCCTACACTCAGGGACAAGTACTTTCTGAGGAAGCAGCAGCGGAAGCCAGGTTATTGGCGGCTGACCGAACCAATCGATTCTATACCCACGGTGGATATAATTCCGCGTCTTTGGCTTATTTGGAACAAGAGCTTCTCAGGCGGAAACTACAAGGTCTTTCGGAATCGGACCAACAAAAGATTTTAATTTTGGGATCGGTGTTTGACTTGCCGGATCTTAGCCGCCTGACGCGGGCAGGACTTATCACTTTTCCAGAAGACCTGCCATATAACGTGGCCGAAGATGTATGGAAGATTTTCTTGAGGGATTATGTTCAAGCTATCGAGACTTGAACATAACAATCGTAAAATCCTTTTGCAGATAGTGTGCCCGTAAAATCACTCGCGGGCATAAGGACTGGCAGTACTCAAAGATTTCTTTGGCATTGGCATAGGCAATCAGCGAATCATTGGGGATTGGGCGTAGGCCGCCGGCCATATTGAAGGACAAAACCTGGCTGGCCTGCTTGTAGAGGGCCGAAATCATCTGCTTGCGCTTCTCCAGCCAGCCTTCGTGATTACCATTCATAACCCCCGATGAAATTACCACGTCAAAGTCGCCAATTTTATCTTTGAAGGGGTCTCCAATCTTAAAATTATGGCCTTCGTAACGCCGTTTAGCGATATCGATAAAACCACTATTCTTATCCACGCCCAAGTAACGAAAACTGGTCGATTCGGCGTATAAAAACGGCAACAGATCGCCCATACCACAGCCGGCGTCAAGCACTGATTTGCCGTCTAGCGGCACATCTTTCACCAATTCCCGGAAGCGGATAGCCATCGACCGGTAATCCCACCACAGCAGCGCCTTGGGGCTCTCACCGTATTCAGCTAGACTTTTCTCATAATCCTCCGTCAAATCCTCCAAGCTGAAAAAACTCATGTATCCATTTTAACCCGGCACTTTAAATTATTTTTGGTTGTGCTTATAATTAGTACCAAGCGATAACATTAAAAACTATGAATAAAAGGCAAAATCAACAGGGGTTCATTCCAATGTTAATCGTATTCCTGCTGTTGATCGCAGTGGTTATATACCTCGCCTTTACCCAGGTACTCAATCACCAAAAATGAACATCCTTCTAGTCAACAACCACACCAAACATCTGAAATATCTTAATAAGGCCTTGGCTGGGCACAATGTTGAGGTCGTAATGTACCAACCTGGCGTCCAATTCAATTACCGGGATAAGGATTTAATAGTCTTATCTGGTGGCGGCGGCGAAGGTTTAGAGATAGACGATAAAGTCCAAAGCGGTAAGCTTTGGTACGAAGATGAGATGAAGTTTATTTTAAAATGTGATAAGCCGATTCTTGGTATCTGCATGGGTTTTGAGGTGATTGCCCGGTCCTTCGGTTCCCAAGTTAAGCAGATGGAAACCGGTTTGCTGGAGGGCTTTCACAAGATCAGCACCACCAAAAGGGGGAAGGAAGTATTTGATAAAGATCGCCTACGCCAATACGAAGCCCACGAATGGAGTGTGGAGTACATTGATCCTGAAGAGTTTGAGGTCCTAGCCGCCTCACATACTGGAATCGAAATAATCAAACATAAAAAACGGCCCATTCTAGCCACCCAGTTCCACCCGGAAAAAGGCGGCACCCTAAGCCTGCCGCGCCTGCTGACGATTTAATCTGTTATTATTCATCTATGAAGAGAGTTTTGGTGCTGGCTGGTATTTCTAATAATGGGCGCAGTACGCCGTATGGGAAGTACTTCAGCGAATATATCAAAGGCTTTGATTTTCATCAGATATACCTTGATCAACTTTATATAAGCGTAAAGCCTGGGAAATTTGAGGTTCTCGGAGGAGCTGAGGACGAACCGATCCGTAATTACGACCTTGTGATGATCAGGGAATACAGTGGTCAATTCTTGGATCTGGCATTTGTCATCGCCAAGTATCTCCAGATTCACCACACCCCATTTTTTAATGCTAATTACCTGGTTTATCGCCCGATGTCAAAAATCGCCCAGGCGGTATTATTCTATGAGCAAGCGGTTGATTTCCCGGCGACCTATTACTCGCTCAAGGCCGAAACTTTAGTTGAAAAAGCCAAGAGCTTAGGGTTCCCACTAATCCTTAAAGATAGGCTGGGTATGCACGGATCGGATAATTATTTGGTCAAGTCAGAAGCCGAGGCTTTGGATATACTTAAAAAAAATAGCCACATCAAGTTCATCGCCCAAGAATATTTACCCAACGATCACGATTACCGAGTGCTGGTAATGGGCGATCGCGAACCGCTTCAGATTAAACGTTCGGCGGCTTCAGGCAGCCACTTGAACAATACTTCTCAAGGAGCCAAAGGGGAATTAGTTAAAGAGCTGCCAGAGCGAATCCTTGGCGAATCAAAGAAATTGGCCAAAGCTTTTTCTATAGATGTCGGCGGCGTGGATGTCGTTCAACGCCAAACCGACGGCCATTATTTTTTTCTAGAAGTGAATAATCAGCCGCAATTGGCCACCGGAGCCGAGGTTCCGGCTAAGATGAAGTTATTCAAGGAATATCTGGAAGATTATTTTAGAGACGGCGATAGTTTATAGGGCGAAGTGCTCATAATATACAGCACGTTGCGATGCTCGGAGCCGGAAAAACTATTCAGGTATGTGTTTGGCGGGCCGTTGAAACTATCGACTATAAAGTTGCCGCTGGTGTCCAGCGATTGCCGGGCCGCCTGATTGATTTTGTCGCTTAAGCCGCTATCGATCCCGCAAATCCGGGCGGCTACTAAAAGCTCGAACTGATTATCGAGCTTAAACTTTCGGCCATCATCCAATACCGCCTCTAGCTTATGCAACATCACTTGATATAGCCCGATCCGGTCACTGGGCACAGCTCGGGCGTAGAAATTAGAATCGGCGATGATGGCGTGGGTGAACAGATAAATGAACAGATGCGATTGGACAATGTCTTTCGAGTCGTAACCATCGGCGATGGCTGTCAGCTCGCGCGGGTCGAATTGCCGCGGTTTTTCAAAAAGGATCTCGTAAAGAAAAAGATAGTCAACGGCGAACCGCGACAAAAGGCGGATGGCATCCGGGTCGGCCCGCAGACCGTTATAAATTCTCTCCATTACCTCCCGGCCGGCCAGCTCGATAAGCTGCTGTCTGGCATCAATCCCATAAAACTCCTTAAGATGCCGAACCCTGAACATCGCGTTATGAATGCCAAAAAGCCCCGGATATTTTTGGAAATAGGGCCGACGCAGCTCATAAGCGTATGGCCGGCTGGGCTGTGAATCCAGGATCGCCTGCAAAAGCGGTTTTAGGTCGGATTTGTCTGGTACCATATAAGCTGCCAGCCGCTCCAATTCCGATATGGCTTGAGGGTCGTTTTGCCAAGCCGCCAGGCGGCTCGCAAAATGGAACTGTTTATCTCGCGGCAGTTCAGAAAAGCGCGAAAAGTAGAACTGTTTTATCGTTTCGGCGAGTTCCATAATCAATAACCAGTATAACACCTCTGCTATTGATAAAAAAGCTAAAAAATGTTAGAATATATATGATGACAGACAAGCAAATAATCGGCCGGGTCGAGAAAATTTCCTTCCCGGAACTAGGTATTAGGAACGTCCACGCCAAAATCGATACCGGCGCGGATCTATCTAGTATTTGGGCGACCGGTGTTCACGAAGAAAATGGTGTCTTAAGATTCAGGCTATTTGGTAAAAAGTCCGAGTTCTACACCGGCAAAGTGATCGAATTCCAATCACCGCATTACCTGCTCACCCGAGTGGCTAATTCTTTCGGGCACCGCGAACTCCGTTACGTAGTCAAGCTACAGCTGAAACTGGGCGCAAAGACTATCGTCGGGACGTTTACTTTATCCGACAGAAGCAAAAAAACTTACCCGATCCTGATCGGCCGCAAATTGCTCAACCGAAAGTTTCTGGTAGATGTTTCCAAAGGCTCACCGCTGACCGAACTGGAAAGCGGCAAAAAAGTCCGGATGCAGCGAGAACTCGAAGTGTTTAAAATGTGGGAGAAGAAAGCATGAGAATCATAATTTTATCCAAAGGGCCGGCTAACTATACTACCAAGCGGCTTAAAGAAGTCGCCATTGCCCGTGGTCACGAAGTCCGGATAGTTAACTACGCCAAATGTTATATGGCGGTAGAAAAGGGCAATCCGGTCGTTTATTACAAAGGCGATAAAATCGAAAATGTTGATGTCATAATCCCCCGTATCGGCCACAGTTATACGCGTTACGGCTCGGCGGTTGTTCGGCAGTTCGAGATGCAGGGCGTCTATACCACGGCCAGTTCGATTGCGATCGTCCGCTCGCGCGATAAGCTTCGGGCCTATCAGCTGCTGGCTAAAGCCGATGTCGGCATACCTAAAACCGTATTTGCCCGCGAAACCGCCGACTTCGAAGAGGTTTTGGAGCTAGCCGGCGGCGCCCCGGTAATTATCAAAGTCGCCCGTGGCACTCATGGCAACGGTGTCGTGTTAGCCGAAACTCGTAAGGCCGCCAAAGCTGTGATGCAGGCCTTTTTCGTTGAAGGTGTTAACTTTTTAGTCCAAGAATTCGTCGAAGAATCAGCCGGGACCGATATCCGGGCGGTAGTGGTTGGCGGCCGAGTAGTCGCCAGCATCAAACGGCAGAGCCTGGATGATGATTTTAGATCCAATACCCACCAAGGCGGAGTCGGCACTACGGTCAAACTGTCGGAAGTCGAAGAAAAGACTGCAATCAAGGCCGCCAAGGCCATGGGCTTGCCGATCTGCGGCGTAGATATGATGCGCTCTGACCGCGGACCGCTGGTCCTTGAAGTGAATTCGTCCGCCAGTATCAAAACCCCTGAGTTGATTACTAAACGCGATGTCGCTACCAAGATTATCGAATATGTGGAGCGCAACGCCAAACAGCGGCCGCGCAAAGACCGGGTAGGGGCTTAAAACTTGAAGTTTGATAAGAAGTATCTGGGTCTAATCGTCGCTGGGCTGGTCTTAGTTACGATTATCGCTGTCGCACTGCTTGTCGGTCCCGGTGACTCTAAAAAGAAAACCGAAGCCAACCAGACCATAGGCACCTGCGGTCCCTACAGGCACGATTCCCAGGTGCGGGTTAACGGCCAGACGTTCGACGTTGAGCTACCAAAGAATCCGGATGCCTTCGCTAAAGGTTTAGGCGGCCGGCCCTGCATAACTTCGAGCGAGGGTATGCTGTTTAGGTTTAAGCAGCCCGGCCAGTACCCATTCTGGATGAAGGGTATGAAGTTCCCGATTGATATAATTTGGATCGGCGCCGATCATAAAGTGGCCGCTGTAGAAGTCAACGAAAGCCCATCCACCTACCCTGATAAGTTCGTAAATCAAAAACCAGCGCAGTACGTCCTGGAAATTAAGGCCAATCTTTCCAAAGATCTCCATATAAACATCGGTACCCCGGTAGCTTTCTAAACCGTTAATGCTAAAATTAGGGCATTATGTCCGATGCTCTTTTAGCTGTATTGATTCTACTTCCTGCGGTACTGACTTTTTTTCTCAAGAGTAACGGCGCGATCGGCTTCTTGGCGTTATGCGGTGGTTTTACGGCGATTACTTTATCCGGCAGCGATATAGATCATTTGGTCGGCCAGACAAAGATAACTTCGTTGACATCAAATAACGTGGACTTAGCGTTGTTGGCGGTGCCGTTACTATTCACATTATTGCTGACTTTTCGTACGGTTACTTCTAAAAATGGCCGCTATTTCTCTATTATCCCAGCTTTATGTGCCGGTGGTTTACTGGCTGCCGTGGCGGGCCCCATGTTCAACGACGCCCTGCAGGCCAATGTGACAGATTCGACTTTTTGGAAGCACTTAAAAGATTATCAGTCATACATTGTTGGCGTCGGTTTGATTAGCAGCCTGTTACTAACATGGACGGGCGGCTTTAAACACAGCCACCCGCATAACAAAAAGCACAAGTAGAACTACATCGGCAGAGCTTCGTAAACGCAGACTGCTCCGTCCTTCGAACCGACCAGCGGACAGCCCTTAGCCATCTCTACGGCTTCATCCATATCCCCGGCTTCGACAATCGAATAGCCAGTGGCCGGCATTTCTTTAACCGCCATTATGCCCTCTTTATTTACGGCTTGTCCGCCTTCGTTGAATGGATTTCCTGGATCCATGATTTTCTTGCCGAGTTTTTCGAACCACGTGGTCCACTCTTCGTTACTGCCGCCGTCAGACTCACTGCCGGCATAATATACATATACGAACTTGCCCATATTTTCTCCTTGGCCTCCCGGCCATTAATATTAGTTGCTTCCCAGGATCATTGGCGCATCCCAGAAATATAATTTTCTAAAGTTGCCTGGGCGCTGCCCCAGCCGGTTTTGTATTGGTTTATCCAGGCTTGAGCCAGCCTGAGTTTTTTTGGATTCAAAGCGATAAAATTGGTCCGGCCGGTTTTTTTGCGAAGAATTAAGCCCGAGGATTCTAGAATCACGATATGTTTGTGGATAGCCGGCAAACTAAGGTCGTGTCGCTGGGCCAGCTGCTTAACGGTAGCCGGAGACAAGGAAAGATCATGAATAATGAGACGGCGCTTGCCATTAGCAATGGCCTCAAGCACTGAATCTAACTCTTTACTACCAGCATCGATATTCATAATAGTTAACCTATAGGTTAACTATACTCTTGGAAAAATAACTGTCAATAAAAAATGCCCGATTTCTCGGACATTCGTGGAGGGCCCAGTGGGACTCGAACCCACGACACGCGGCTTAAAAGGCCGCTGCTCTAACCAACTGAGCTATGGGCCCTCGTCGGAAACGAGGCATCGGTTTCTGTAAGTTAGTATATCTAACTTACTTCCAACCTCGGCTCGTTTCCTCCTCTCAATTTTGCGAAATACTGCACTGCGGAATTTCGCAAAATTGGGACAAAGAAACCAGCTGTCAATTCGATGTCTACTAAGTTTTCGAGCGTTTCTCGCTCGATGCACCGATTTTTCGCTCAAGTGCAAAGCTCGTGGACGTCTAAGCTAATTGTTATTTTAACACTTTAGGCTAACTGTTTTTACTGTTAGTAGTCAACCCTAGCGGATATTAAAAACACCCGGGATGGGTGTTGCGTGTGTCCCACCCAGCCCCCAAGAGGGGCTGGGTGGGACGGGAGCGAGGCTGTCAGCCGGCTTGGCCGGTCATGGTCACCTTCGAGACCTTGGTCGCGACCAGCACGTCGTCGCAGACCATCTGATAGGTCAACGTGGAGTGCTTGTCGGTGGGGAAGGGCGCGCCGACGCCAGTCGTGGCGTCACTTGCGATCGTCACCGCCGACGTCCAGAAGTCGAGCTCCGGGATGTACACGGCACAGGTCGCGGGCGAGCCGGTGTTGTTCGTCTCGTAGATCGTGAACTGCAGGTTCGGTGCATCCTTGTGGACGACGACGTTGTTGTCCACGCTCAGCGTGAACGGCGCGACCGTCGGGGCAGCCGCTGTCGTAGCAGCTGAGGCCGTCGGCGCGACGATCGCGAAAGCGAGCGTGGCCATGGCGGCGAGCGTAACGATGATGCGGCGGGACATAAAGTCCTCCTCTGTAGAAATGACAGGTGCGAGCCTAGGCTCCGTGACTTATGATGTTCTGCCTCCTAGGCTTCCCACCTCAGTCTTAGTAGATATATTACCATAAACATCATAAAAAAGCAATAGCAATTAACTTCTCTGGAAAGGTGTGGGATTATGGGGATTAACAGATGAAGGAAATCCGCCGCACCACTCTTATAACCGTATTTTGCCTATCTGTTCTGGCCGGTATCGGTTTAGCCCGTAAAACCTCTTTAGTGCCTAACTTTTGGCTATGGATATTGCTACCCCTGTTAACTCTCTTTAAAAATAAAAGCTTGGCCCATCTGTTAGTCATAATTTTCTTAGGTATGGGACTGGGGCTCTGGCGAGGCGGGCAATACATGCAGAACGTCTACCAGTTAAGGGATTTAACGGAGAAAAAGGTGACTATCGAGGCTACGGCTACGACTGATGCCGTGTATTCGACCAGATCCCAGATTGAATTTACAGCCAGCAAGATCAGGCTGATCGAACCAAATTCTCAATTGCTGAGCGGCAGCTTTAAAATAAGTGGCTTTGGAGTGCCGATGGTTTACAGGGGTGACAAGGTGCGTATATCTGGCAAACTTTTCCCCATGCGTGGCAGTAATCAGGGCCGGATCGCTTACGCGCAGCTGGAAGTTATAGGCAACGACCGCAGTTTTATCAATAGCCTTACCCGTAAATTCAATGCCGGCATGCAAAGCGCATTGCCGGAGCCGACAGCATCTTTTGGCCTGGGTCTGCTGATCGGCCAGCGTTCGACTCTGCCGGCGGATATTACGAACGCGCTGATAGCTGTGGGTTTGGTTCATATCGTAGCGGTATCGGGCTATAACTTGACTATTATCGTGAGGGGCGTTGGGCGGCTGAAACTGGGATCGAAATACCAGAAACTTTTACTTTCGCTGGCGCTGATAGTCGGTTTCGTGCTGGTGACCGGGTTTAGCGCGTCCATTGTACGGGCAGCTTTGGTTTCGGCTTTAAGCCTATGGGCCTGGTACTATGGACGGCGAGTCAAACCGTTGGTACTGATCAGTTTCGCGGCAGCGATCACTGGCTTATGGAACCCGTTCTATGTCTGGGGCGACCTTGGTTGGTATCTGTCATTCCTGGCCTTCTTCGGCGTTTTAGTGATTGCCCCATTAATTAGTGGCCGGTTGTTTAGGAATCCGCCCAGGCTGCTGACGATGGTGTTAATTGAGACACTTTCAGCTGAACTTATGACTCTGCCCTTGATATTGATGACCTTCAGCCAGTTGTCGATCATCGCTCTGGTCGCCAATGTGCTGGTTGTGCCGCTTGTTCCGCTGGCGATGCTGCTATCAGCCGGCGCTGGGCTGGCCGGCATGCTCTTGCCTTCAATGGCCGGCTGGTTCGCGCTTCCCGCCCGCCTATTACTAACTTATATGCTCGATATCGTCAGGATGCTATCCAGCCTGCCTTCAGTGCTTATTCATCGCTCGATTAGCGCTGTGTACATGGTGGGGTTGTACATGGTTGTACTGGCAGTTTCGTTCACGCTTTATAAACGCCTGCCAAAGCGGCCCAAGTTTAGCGTTGACGAGCCTGTCTATAACACCTTAAACATGTTAAAATAACAGATATGTCAGGGCATTCGAAGTGGTCAACCATAAAGCGCCAGAAGGGCGCCAACGATGCTAAACGCGGCGCGATTTTCACTAAATTGGGCAACCAGATAGCCATTGCCGCTCGCGGCGGCACTGATCCTAATTCAAATTCGGCATTGGCTTTAGCCATCGAAAAAGCCAAGGCTGCCAATATGCCTGGCGCCAACATCGAGCGCTCCATCCAGCGGGCGGCCGATAAGTCTGCCTCTCAATTAGAACAGGCTATGTATGAGGGTTATGGTCCCGGAGGCGTGGCCGTGCTGGTAGAAGTCGCAACTGATAACAAGAACCGCACCTTGCCGGAAGTTCGTTTAGCTTTCACCAAGAATGGCGGCAGCATGGCCGAACAGGGCAGTGTGTCTTTCCAGTTCAGCCGCAAAGGAGTTCTTCGCGTTAAAGGTGGCGGTGATGAGCTGGAATTGGCAGCCATTGATGCCGGTGCCGAGGATATTTTCGAAGAGCCGGAAACCGGTGAAACTGTCATTCATACTGATCCAAAAGATCTGGCCAAAGTGCGCGACGCGCTGAAAGGCGCCAGCTATGAAATTGCCGATGCCGAGCTGACTTATGAGCCCAACAGTACTTTGGAAATTTCCGATCCGGAAACCGCCCGTAAAATCATCAAGATGATGGATGCGCTTGATGATTTGGATGACGTGGCAGCGACACACACCAACTTCGAACTGGCCGATAGTTTAAATATTGATTAATGCGCCTGTTTCTATCATCGGAAAATCTCGGCAACTATCCAGATGAATTTTTAAAGCTGGTCGGCCCCAACAAACGGCTGGCCTTTGTCGAAAATGCCAAGGATGACTGGGATGCAAAAGACAGAAAAGCCAAAGTAGAGGAGCACCTTAAGCAATTTAAGGACGTGGGTTTTGATGTTTTTGAATTGGACCTACGAGATTATTTTGGTAAGCATCAGGAACTGACTAAGAAGCTCTCAGCTTGCAGCGGGGTTTTTGTGGCTGGCGGTAATACGTTCATTTTGAGCCGGGCCTTCAGATATAGCGGTCTGGATAAGTTTTTGTATGATGCGGTACGCAAGAACGAGTTAGCTTATGGCGGCTCGAGCGCTGGCTCGATTATCGCCACACCTTCGCTGCGTGGATCGGAGCTGGGCGACCACCCTAAGGTTACGCCCAAGGGTTATAAAGATGAAATCATCTGGGATGGTCTGGATTTTGTAAATTTCCACGTCATTCCGCACTACAAGTCTGATTGGTTCGGTATCGAGGCCGAAGCCATGTTGGACTATATGAAATCACACGCCATGAACTATAAGACTCTGATGGACGGACAAGTCTTTTTAGTAAATGGTGACCGTGCCGAACTGCTCACTTAATTGAAATAATAAACTGTTAATTGTATAATATTGCGGCTGTTTCTGGTACTTTCGACGGAAATGAGGTGTGCTTTGGCAAGAAAAGTGCCTGTGCCGGCTCGGCCTGCCATTCAATCGGATGAAGAGGCTGGCATCGAAGCGCAGGAGTACAAGGTAGCGGTTGCCTCCATCAAGCAGATTGACGATGCTGAGGAGGCAGCTATCGCTGCTCTAAAGCAACAATTCGCCAACCTGCGGACACCGCACGAAGCAGTTCGTGACGACCGTTTCGCTCGTGTCCAAGCTTGGGCAGAAGCAACGCGCAATGGTCGGAAGACCATCAAGTTCCCCAACGGTCGCGTATTCCGCTGGCGCACCGCAGCCAGGGCTCGCCTGGTCGTAAGTGGTACGCTGGAAACGATCATCGAGAGTCTGCTGCAGCGCCCCGACTGGAGGACGTTCCTTGACGTCAAGCTAAAGAAGTCGAACTTGACAGCCCATGAGAGCGTTGTCGCCGAGACCGAGGGCCTTGATCTCGATAGAGGCGAGTTCGTCTCCATCGGATGAACGCAGAGACAGCAATGCCCGGCCGGCACAACCGGCCGGGCTGTCTCAATTAATGGGGTAGAATTAAGTAGATGGATGAATATTTAACTTTCGCATCTGCCTTAGCTAAAGAGGCAGGGGCAATTATGAAGACTTTTTTTGGAACAGAGCACTCTTTACCCAAGTGGAAAAACGCCAATGATCCTGTAACTTTGGCCGATAAAAGTATCAACACCCTAGTCATCGATAAGATCAAAGCGTCTTATCCTGATCACGGAGTCCTTGGCGAGGAAGAAAGTTTTAACACAGGGGCAGAATATCTATGGGTTGTTGACCCGGTTGATGGGACAATTCCTTTTGTGCTGGGCTTGCCAATATCAACTTTCTTGATCTCGCTGGTAATTAACGGTCGGCCCAAGGTCGGAGTAGCCTATAACCCCTGGATAGACTTGATGTATCATGCCCAAGAAGGCCAAGGGGCTTATTGCAATAATAAAAAGCTGACAATGACTGAACCTGCCACAAAATTCATTGAATTTATTTCTTGGCACTCCTCGCCATTCAGTAAAGAACTCGAGGGAGTAAAGGAAAAATTGGAAGCAGCCGGTTTAAGCCCTCAGAATTTTGCCGGGGGTAACTCGCGTTACAGCGTGGCCGAGAATAGACTCTATGGTGTAATTTTTGGTGGCAAAGACCCCTGGGATGCTGCCTTATTAGATCTCTTAATACACGAAGCCGGTGGTAAGGTGACCGACATGGACGGCAATCAGCTGGATTTTAGGGAATCGATTCATGGAGCTGTGGCCGGTACACACAAAACCCATGCTGAGCTTTTAAGGATAGTTAAGAATGAGAATCATCGGGATTGATCCGGGGACGGGTATTTTAGGGTTCGGAGTTATCGAATCTAACGGCGGCAAGAACCAGCTGGTTGATGCCGGTGTAATTCGGACGCCTGTCAAAGAGGACGACGCCGTGCGTCTGCAGACGATTTATGAAGAAGTAACCGATATAATCGCTCAAAATAAACCTGAGGAAATGTCGATCGAAAAACTATTCTTTGCCCAGAATGTCACCACGGCGATGACAGTGGCGCAGGCCAGGGGAGTGGTACTGCTGGCCGGTATGCAGGCCGGACTGACGATCGCCGAGTATACACCGTTGCAAATCAAACAATCGCTAACTGGCTATGGACGGGCCGATAAAAAGCAGATGCAGGAAATGGTCAGAGTACTGCTAGGGCTAAAAGATGTACCTAAGCCCGATGACTGTGCTGACGCGCTGGCCGCCGCTCTCACCCATGCCGCCGCCAGTAAGGTAAAATAAGGCAATGATTGCGACATTATCTGGGAGGATCAGTGAGAAGGTCGGTGATTTGCTGGTTATTAACTGCGGCGGAGTCGGCTACGGCCTGTATGTGACGTTTGAAGATTTCGGCGCGCTGCACCCGGGCGAAGACGCCAAGCTGTATATTTATGAGCACATTCGGGAAAACACCCACGATTTATTCGGCTTTAGGAACCTAACGGCTAAGTCATTATTCGAACAACTACTTAGCGTGAACGGGGTGGGACCTAAGATGGCGCTATCAATCATGAGTTTGGCTAATTCGAACCAGGTACGCCAAGCCATTGCCTCAGGAGATACTAAGTTCATTTCCGGTGCCTCGGGCGTTGGCAAGCGCGTCGCGGAAAGGGTAGTAGTCGACCTGAAAGATAAAGTCGGTTTGGCCTCAAGTGAAGACGCGACTGATTTTCTGACAACCTCGGCCAATCCAAACGACGAGGCCCTACAAGGTCTGGTCGCGCTGGGTTATTCAGTCCAAGATGCCGCCGAAGCGCTTAAGAAAGTTGATGCGAAACTTTCTGTCGGAGAACGAATCAAAGCCGCCCTCAAGTCTTGAAATTTCAATAGTTTAATTGTATAATATTGCACCGTGAGTGAATTGGAATCCGCAATAGATATTGCTCTCTCAACAGAGCAGCCGCAAGCCAACCGCGTTGAAGTCAGTGTTATTCCCCTGACATCCACAGAATCATTAGTGGCAACTCGCGGCTTGGCTAAGCATATAGATAAACTCTATAAAGCTGTCGCCAGGAATGCCAATGAGGACCGGGCACTTCTCCAAGTATTTAACTTCTTATCAACGGATGTTCAAAACTTCCGGCGACGGTCTTTTGATATTGCCCGGCTTCTTAATCCCGACGGACCGGATTTAGACCCTTCACGAGCCGGCGCGGCGCTGGCAATGGCTTCACTAATCCGAGGTGAACTGTGCCATAAAGCTCATAATTGGCCTAAACCCAAAGACACCGAGCAGCAGACAAATGCGATAGTTGCCGACTTGCTGGATATTAACGGCTTAGATTTTTTCGATCTAAGAAAAAGGCACTTTGACCAAGCTCGACACAACCTCATTTATTGGCAGTATCAACTAGAAGATTTACGGCCCAATCCCTATATGGTTCGGCTCCGAGAAGCTATCGAGGAGTCGGATCACGGTGTTGATGAAGTATAATAATGCTTGTGACAAAACCAGGGCACGAAGTAGATAGTTTTGAATATCGCGGCTACGCCGAAGATTCGCTTTTTGCCAATGCGGCTAAACAGGAGTCGCCGGTGGAGCAGCCGGAGCCGGCAATCGAAGATCTTGGCGCAACGGCTGTTAAGCCTGTCGCCGAAGTCTTGGAAGACCTCGAAAAACGGAGAGCCGAACGCGCCGAACTGGAACAGCAGCTGATTGCAAGAAACTGGATGCCGGGTTGGATACAAAGAGAACTGGACGCCAAATTTCCAGATCTAAAACCTGTTGAACAGCAGTACAAAGAAGATCAACAGCGCGAAGCCGCCGCCCGCCGCCATGCCCAGACCCTGCATGGCCCTAAGCGTCAGCGCAGTAAGAAGCTTAGGAATACCCGAAGCCCGCGAGATACAGGACCGCCGCCGCACATCGCTGAAGATGTCCGGCGGGCCCAAGGTCTGATAGAATAATATCCCAATGAGTTTTTTAGAGGATTTGCCAAAACCTTTTTTTGTTTTGGCACCGATGGACGATGTAACTGATACGGTTTTCCGCCAGATTGTTGCTGATTGCGCCAAACCGGATTTAATGTACACGGAATTCGTGAACGTCGACGGCTTGCAGAGCCCGGGAAGAGAGCATCTGCTGCCGAAATTGAAACTGACTGGTAAAGAGAAGCCGGTCATCGCACAATTGTGGGGCTTAAATCCCGAGAATTTTTATAAATCGACCAAAGATTTAATCGAGATGGGCTACGCCGGGGTAGACCTGAATATGGGCTGCCCGGTTAAAACCGTTATCAAGAACGGGGCTTGTGCGGCACTGATCAACAGCCGGGAATTGGCCGGAGATATCATCGATGCGACTAAGGATGCGGCAGGGGACGCCCTGCCCGTCTCCGTTAAGACACGAGTCGGATTTACAACGGTCGATATGAGCTGGATTGAATTTTTACTTACAAAAATACTTAACATGTTAAGTATTCATGGCCGGACAGCCAAGGAAATGTCAAAAGTTCCGGCTAATTGGGATTTGATCGGCCAAGCCGCTGAACTTCGTAATTCCCTGTCTCCCTCTACCTTAATAGTTGGTAATGGTGATGCTTTGAATCGTCGGCAAGGCTTAGAGCTGGCAGAGAAATATCAGCTGGACGGTATCATGATAGGCCGGGGCATTTTGCATGATCCATTCGCACTCGCCGCTGAAAGCCCATGGGCAGACTGGGATAAACGGCAAAAACTGGAACTATTCGCCAAACACATCGAGCTTTTTATAAAAACCTACGAAAACCATGAGCGAAAATTCGAGCCGCTGCGCAAATTCTGCAAACTTTATATCAACGGCTTTGATGGAGCCTCTGAACTACGCGCTCAATTCATGGAAACAAAAACTCCACAGCAAGCTCTTGAGCTGCTGACTTAGAATTTATTTGTGGACAAGTTAGAGGCGGCATTCAGTAAATTCGATAGAAGAAATTTTTTACCACCGGGAGCCCGGGACTTTGCGGGTGTTGATGCTCCAGTACCGATCGGTTATGGCCAAACCAACAGCCAGCCGACAACCGTAGAAATGATGCTGAGGTGGTTAGACGTTCAGCCGGGCGATAAGGTTTTAGATGTCGGTTCGGGATCAGGCTGGACAACAGCCTTATTGTCCTACCTCGTCGAGCCGAGGGGTCAAGTTTATGCAGTCGAAATAGTTCCGGAGCTTGTCGAATTTGGTCGTGATAATGCCGAGCGTGCCGGCGTGGCGAACGCCAGTTTTCACCAAGCCGGCAAAAGCTACGGGCTGCCAGAATACGCGCCCTACGACCGTATCTTGGTTAGTGCTTCGGCTGATAAATTACCGCAGGAACTTGTCGACCAGCTGAAACCCAGCGGCAAGATGGTGATCCCAATCCAAAATTCAGTTTTTGAACTAAGCAAAGACGCAAAAGGTAATTTAAAAACCCAAGAGCACCAAGGATTTGCATTCGTCCCCTTAACCTAGCGTCTATTCAAAATCTATAGATGAAACAAGATTGTCGAAAACTGTACCATAGCTGGGGTTGGCATACACAGTCTGTTGTACACTGACTGAGTACAATATTCCGTTATCGAAGAAAACCACATTGTGATTTGGGCCACCTTCATAAGCAAGATCAAACTGCATAGCCTCACGCCCGCCAACAGTTAAATCCTTCTTATTAGTGCCATACTGAGAAGTAACGATTGATGCGGCTTTATATTCCTGCAGGGACTTGTACGATTGTGAAACTGTTTTAGAGATAGAAAACTGCGCGCCAGTCTCAACTTCTCCTCCACCATCTGGAGTTCCGTCTATCATTGTTCCAGGGGCCTCTAAGTAGACAGTGTAGTAAGACTTATTATCCCCATTATCGGTCTTGGACCAGTTAGCTGGATAGGAGTATTTAAAAGGCAGGCTGTTAAAGTTGTTGGTTGATTTGTCAGATGCTTTATTTATAGGCGTACTTAAATTAGTTTTGTCAGTTATATCGAGTATCTGAGATGTCTGATTTTTAGATTTAATAACGTACCATCCGGTTCCGCCTATAACGAGCACAATTATTAGTAAAAGTATCAATTCCAATACCGCGAAACCTTTTTGTGTTTTATTCATGAGTCAATTATGCATAAAAAATAAGCTTTATGGAATAATGCTTGAATCATGGTGGGGGCGCCTGGGTTCGAACCAGGGACCAATCGGTTATGAGCCGACTGCTCTAACCACTGAGCTACGCCCCCGCCAACAGAGGTAATTATATCAATAAGTAGGGTTAATCTATAATGGTTAAGTATGTTCGAGAGCATCAAAAATGCGCTGACCAGTAAAAAAGCCAAGCAGTTGGCCGATGCCCGAAATATCGGCCTTTATATCTTTGGCCTGGTGGTGGTAGCGATCGCCTGGAGCGGCGCTAAGACGGTCCAGAACAACTATGCCTTACAAAAGCAAATATCTACGCTCAAACAGCAAAATGCCATCCTACAGCTTCAGAATGGAAATACCGCCCTACAGAATGAATACTACAAGACCGACCAGTATCTAGAATTGTCGGCGCGGCAAAATCTTGGACTGGCGGCTCCTGGAGAACAGGTGATGATCGTGCCTAAGTCCGTCGCCATGAGCTATGTGGATCCGAATCTTGCCAAAACTAGTACTGAATCGAATACTGCGGCTATTGATAAGCGCCCCGGTTACGTTAAGAATTTAGAAGCCTGGCGCGACTTCTTACTGGGGCGAAAAGCTTCCGGCTAAGGTGTTAGCA
>Ga0068855_100001915_pt1 | contig 25822 bp, 25 predicted proteins | sample KBSCornC52_FD_66592 | JGI IMG/M metagenome (GOLD analysis project Ga0068855, IMG submission 66592) | Corn rhizosphere microbial communities from Kellogg Biological Station, Michigan, USA - KBS Corn C5-2 | ecosystem: Host-associated > Plants > Roots > Rhizosphere > Soil ... | reverse complement strand
CCTGCTGGGTATCGCCCGGGGGATGGGTGGACGTACAGCGGCGGCGACTATCACCGTCCCGGCGTCGTGCTGTCGCTGCAACCGGTTGACGAGCTTGTGCGCTGGGGCGCCCTCGTACCCCTGGGCCCGCCCGGTGAGTTGGAGGTTGCGCCTCCCGTGAGCGAGGAGGACTGCGGTCGCAAGGTCGAATCCGGGATGGTGATGATGTGCTCGCCGTCGTGCGTGGAGGCCGGGAGGCATCTCAAGAAGGTCCTGTCACCAGCCAGCCCGCCCGGTGAGGGGACGGTGCCGGTGTGCTCGCCCGACTGCGGGAAGACGTACGGTGGTACTGGCGAGACGCAGTGGGCTTCGACGTCTCCGATGCTGTGCTCCGACGCGTGCAAGGCAGCCGGCCGCCCCCTGAACCCGCCCCCCGTCGCCCCGTCCGAACCATCCGGGAATCCCGGACAGTTGCCCCCGGCCCGTCCGACGCTGAAGGAAATTGCCGACGCCATCCGCGATGGTTCGTTCGCAGAGAAGGTGGGCGCAGCGATCAAACGCGCCGACGTCGCGGTCAGCCGGGGACCGCACGCCCCGCCCGCCCCCGTTCCGGTGGAAGCGCCGCGAACGTGGTCGTGTCAGTGCTCGATGCCAGGCGGCGAGTGCGTGTGTCGCGCGTCGGATGCGCTTAGTCAGCCCGCCGCCGAGCCCGCGAAGGCGTCGCTGTCGGAACAGATAGACAGGTGGTCGACGACAATTGGCAAACGCCCGACCTTGACGCTGCATCAGTGCGCCGAACGTGCGCGCGCCCTAGAGGCCGATCTTGCCGAGGCGAAGCGGCGTGACCGTGAGGAATGCTGTCAGTCCTATAAGCGGCTCGTCGAAGGGGAACGCGACGCCGCCCACGCAGAGGTCGAGCAGCTACGGGCGAAGCTGGCAGACTGCGAATCGACACGTATGTCATGGGTGCGCGCGCTTGCAAACGAACAAGCCGACGCCCGCGTGCTGGCCATGCGAACCGAGTGCGCGAAGGGGTGGGAGCCGATGGAGCAGCTCGCGCTGGACGTTCAGCGCATGTTCGAGCCCGGAAGCGAAGGCAGCCGAGCGTGCTCCGCGCTGTTTGCCGCCATCGTCAATCGCGTGGAGGCCATCGAACGCCTGCCCCTCGACGGGACGGCAAGCGCGGTATCCCAGGCCGACGCCCTAGCCATGGTGCGCGGGACGCGGGAGGCGGCGGCGCGGGAGATCGACCGCCAGGCGCACATTTGCAGTTACGCGTGCGACCACGCGGAGTGCAAGAAAGCCCGAGACGACGCTCGACGTATCCGTGCCCTCCCAGATACCGCCTACCTGGACACCGAGGCATGGAGGGGGAGGGCCGGGGGCGAGGCGACCGAGCCCGCACCCCAGGCCGACGCAGGGACGGCCAGCGAGACGACTAGGGCCCGACAGAACGCAGCGCTCGAATCGCTACCTGCCGGGGCATCGATCGCAGAGCAAGCGGCGGCGATGGAGAGGGCGGCCGACGGTGCGGGCGGGGACGGTGGCAAGTGATTCGACCCGAGCAGGAGCACATCGACGCGGTCATCTCGGAGTGCCGAAAACCCATCATCGTCAGCGGGGAAGGCTTCGCCTTCGAGGCGGTCGGGTATCACGAGAGCGTCATTGCTGCACTGGCTGATGACCTGGATGCGATGCGTGCCGCCCAGGCCGACGCCATCAAGGCGGCCGTCGACAAGGAGCGGGAGAGGTGCCGTGGGTGGTGGTCGTGGTTCAACGCGGCGCTGCTGAACCCGGACGAGGTCGACGTCCACCAACGCACGGGCGAGGGCATTCGCAGCGGCGCCGACGCGCCCGGGGCGGTGCCGAGAAAGATTAGGACTTCCAGTGGACTCGCGGTCGATGACCACGTGTGTCTATGCGAGCCTGCCTGCACGCCATCCGAGATGGATGAAGACGGCTTGCTTGGTGGAGAGTTCGAGGTCGGTATCGACAACGACGACAGGGACAAGTCGTGAAGACAGCCGCGCCCGGGGCGCAGGACGGTGGCCAGTGACGTGTTCCCAGTGCGGCAAGCGGTTCTCGGCGCGCGCATGCGGGCCGGACCATGCAGCAATTTTCGCGTGGACCGAGGCCGAGCGAAGGCGCATCAGGCGGCGCGTCGGCTACGCCTTGAAGGCGGCGCATGCGTGGGCGGACCTTCTGCCAGGGGCGGCGTGCCCCGGTCCGCACGAGGTCGGATTACGCAGAGCCCTGCGCGCCATCGATCGGGCCACCAAGGCACCCCGTGGGCGAGCCCCCGGGAAGGACGGTGGGCGGTGAGCGACTTCCCCGTGTGCGGCGAGGACTTCTGCGACAGGTGCGGCGACTGCTTGGCCTGTTACGGAGAGGAAAATTGCTACCCAGACGGCAGCGACCACGGTGACCACGTCGTCGAAGCCGATGACGGAATCCACGCTGTTCCATGGAGGACGCGACTGGCCACCAAGTCCCCGCCCGGGGCGGTGAAGCCATGACGCAGGGCTGAATTACCGGTCAACTTGACCGACAATCGGGCGAACGAATAGCCCTCTGGACAGGACCCGCGGCGACCTTGGACATCGGCGCAACGGGGCAAACGCGACCCGCGTAGCGGGGCTTGGGGTCGCACTGGAAGCCGGGGCCGCTCGACGGACATAGCAGGGAAGTAGCGCCGGCCGCCCCATGAGGCGGCGCCTGCCGACCTGCGCACCCAGAAGCCGGATTGCTCACAGGCACACGCCCATGAGATCGCCCCGCTTTGCCCGCGTGGTCCGCCGACAGGTGATCCGGTGTGTGCCTTGCGGTCTATGCGCGACCCTGCTACGGCGCACCAGTGTGCACCTGACAGAGGTCGCCCGCGCCGTTCTCGAACGCCTGGCCTACCTGCAGCGCCTGAAGAGCGCCGCGCTCGCCAGGTTCGGCCCAAGTGTCCCGAGTGACCGCCTGCGTGCGTCGGAGGTGGCCGCAGCCGTCGCGCTGGCGCTCGACGTGAACGACTCGGCCATCTTCCGGCGCGACCTTAACCTGGCGCTGCACAGCGCCGGGTGGCGCTCGGTGAACACGGCAAACCGGCGGTCATGGAAAGGGATGCGCCGACTGTGACGGCGCTCGAGCGGGAGTGGGCGGCGCGCCTGCGCGCCTCGGGCTTCCAGGACTTGGAGGGCGCCGATCGGGACGGACCGCTGTCGGACCGCGGGAACCTGCACGCCGTCGCCGAGACCGCCGAAGAGGACGCGCGCCTGGCGGACCGGATGGCAGCCGGCGAGGCCGAGATCGAACGGCGCCGCGCCATCCTCCACGCCCACCGCTTCCGGAGCGCGATCGAGCGGGAGGTGTGGCGCCTGCACGCGGACGGCGAAGGCGAGCGCGCCATCGCGGCCGCGACCGGCCTGACCCGTGACAGAGCTCGGAAGCTCCTGGCGGCGGTCAGAAGGCGAGTGACCCGAGTGAGGAGAGTTAAGCAATGGCGAGATCACGGCAAGCAGCAAAGGCGAGAGTTCCAGCGCCACCTGACAAGGTGCGACCCGAAGGCGCTGATGCAAGTGGCGGCGGTGCTGGCGCAGGGGTTGACCCGGAAACGCTCCTTGAGCAGTTCCTGGCGGTAGCCCAGTCGGACCTCGCCCGCGTGAAGGGCCTGGCCGACAAGGCGGACCGCGCGCTGACGCTCGACGAGTCCCGCATGGTCGCCTCCTACGTCCGCTCGCTGTCCGCGCTGGCGCGCGACCGAAGGAAGGCCCGCGCCAAGGACGACCTGGCCGACAAGTCCACCGAAGAGCTGGTGGAGCTCGCCATGAGCATCCCCGAGCTGCGCGAGCTGCTGGAGCGCCGATGACCGCCATCGTTCCGGGCACCGAGCGGGACGGCGGGCCCTCGGACCTGAACCTGGTCTACGACTCCTGGCTGCGCAGCTACCGGAAGAGCCAGCCCGAGATGCGGGACACCGACTACTACGCCTTCCAGCGGCGCCGCATCGACCGGCTGCTGCGCGGGCCCGGGTACGTGCGCATCATCCACCCGACGGGCGCGCCCTCGGTGATCGCGGCCTGGGCCTGCCTGGACGTCGCCCCAGCGGTCGCCCACTACGTGTACGTGCAGCAGGAGTACCGGCGCCGGGGCTTCGCGCGCCAGCTCCTGCTCGGCCGCGGCGTGGTGACGCACCTGACTGAGGGCGGGAAGCTGCTGAAGAGCCTGATGGAGCTGCGGTACCTGCCCCACCTGCTGGACGGGCCGCTGTGAGCGCCGGCGACGTCATCGTCCGGCTGGCGGCGTTCGCGACCATCATCGCGCTCGCCTGGTTGTTGCGAGACAAGTGAACGCCCAGCAGATCCTGGCCGAGCTCGCCCGCCGGGCAGGCGCGAAGCGCTGGGATCCGGTCGCCTTCGCCGGCGGCCACGGCCCCCAGCTGTCGTTCGTGACTGACCGGTCGCCCTTCACGCACGTCATGTGTGCCCGGCAGAGCGGCAAGACGTGGGGCGACGACTTCATCCTGGGTGAGAACGCCACCGAGCACCCGCGCAGCGTGGGCCTGTTCCTCGGCCTGAAGGGGACCGGCGTGAAGGTCTCGAACTGGGTGCCCATCTGGAAGCAGGGGCTGTGCGAGCGCCACGGCGTGCCGCCCGACTGGCATAACGAGACGTCCATGGTCACGACCTGGCCGAATGGCTCCCGGGTGATGTTCGGAGGCACGGACGACCTGAGCAACGTTCGCAAGTTCCTGGGGAACAGCCTTCGGAATTACGGGATCGTCATCATCGACGAGGCGCAGGACCAGCCCCCGCAGGTGCTGAAGTACATCCTGAACACCCTGCTGGTGCCGATGCTCGGGCCGAAGTCGCGGATCATCTTGAGCGGCGTGCTGCCGGACGTCCCGGCCGGCCCGTTCTTCGACCTGGCCCACCCAGCGTCCCTCGAAGGCGAGAAATGCACCTGCAGCGCCTGGCGTCACCACGAATGGGGGAGAGCAGCCAACATTCACACGCCGGAGGCGATGGACCAGCTCCAGCGCTACATGGCCTCGCGCAACCTGACGGTCGACGACCCGCAGATCCAGCGCGATTGGTACATGCACCGGGTGTGGGATATGGCCGCGACGGCCTACCGCTACTCCCGCGAGCGCAACGGCTACAAGCCCGAGGTCCCTGAATGGCTCGGTGACGTCGACTGGGAGCACGGAAAGGCGCGCGCCGCCGTGCCGCACGAGGGGATCGACCAGTTCACCATCGGCATCGACCCCGGCGGCGGCGACCGGACCAGCATCGTGGTGTGGGGCTGGGGCGAGAACACCCACGAGCTGCAGCACGTGTTCGAGTGGGTGACCCCCAGGGACACGGCCGTGCCGCTCTCCGAGATCGCGTCCACCCTGGCGGTCGCGGTGGAGCACTACCCGACCACGGACATCTTCTGGGACCCGGGCAGCGGCAGCCTGGAGATCGACACCTTCGGCAACGACTACGGCATCCCGCTGGTGCGCGCCGCCAACAAGACGGACTTCCCCGGCCAGGTGCGGCGCAACAACGACCTGCTGTCGAAGGGCTGGATCCAGGTGATGGAGGGCTCAGCGCTCGAAGAGGACTACCAGCGCGCCCGGTTCGACAGCGACGCCCGCGCGAACGGCAGCTGGCGCTGGTCCAGCCAGTGGCATCCGGACCCCAGCGAGGCAGCGCGCTACGGCCTGCAGGGCTACTACAACGCTTACCGCGAGCCACCGCCCGAGCTGCCCGTGGAAGAAGCGAAGCGCATCAAGGCCATCGAGCGCCAGCGCCGCTACCTGGCGAAGAAGCAGGGCAAGCGTCCGATCGAGGACGACGAGGCCGAGCTGTTCGCCGGGGACCTGCTCGAATGACGCGATAAATCACGTACGCCGTGTACGGAAAGTCGCCCCGATCCCGGGGCCACGGCCCACGCCTTGGCTCGCGTGGATCACATCCGGACCGTCCGCCCTTTGCACTGCAGCGGCTCAGCCGGTAGCCCAACCGTTGTGACCCGTGCATGGGCATCCGTCAACTGACCGCGCTCCTGCGCCTGCTGCAGCGCCACGGCGTCACGAGCTATCAGCAAGGCGACCTGAAGCTGACGCTAGGCGCCCCGCCGCTGCTTCCTGGCGACCTGGGCGAGACCGAAGGCGCCGCGGACCTGATCGTCCCCGAGGGCGTCTTCGACCCGCGCAAGGAGATCGCCAAGATCTACGCCAAGCACACGAAGCCGGCGAAGGCGGCGGCCCAGTGAAGTCCCGCAAGCCAGAGGTGATGTCCAAGCACGACTTCAGCCAGTCGAGCGCGCCCGCTGACCGGCCGCAAGGCTGGTGGCCTGAGAAGGTCGACGGGGAGCGCGGCGCCGCCATGGTGGCCGTGGCCAAGCAGATCGAGACGTCGCCCGCGGAGATGATGCGGAACGACCTGAACCTGCTGTACGCGAGTATGTACGAGGGGCGCGGCCTCACGTCGCTCTACCAGTACGGGGGCGCCGCCACGCTGCAGAGCGCGGGCGCCATCGTCGGCGTGCCCACCGGTGACGTGACCTGGAACCAGGTGCGCTCGGTCGTGCAGACGGTGTCCTCGCAGGTCTCGCGCAGCAAGCCCAGGGCCCGGTTCGTCACCACGGGCGGCAATTACAAGCAGAAGCGCCGGGCGAAGAAGCTGACCGCGTTCTGCGACGGCCTGTTCCAGGAGGCGAAGACCTACGACAAGACGCAGCAGGTGTTCGTGGACGCTGGCGTATTTGACGTGGGCGCCCTGGAGGTCTACCGGGACGGCGACCGCGTCCGGATGGCCCGCATCCTGGCGTGCGAGATCCTGATCGACGCGAACGACGCCATCTACGGCACGCCGCGGAGCATGTACCGGCGCCGGTTCATCGACCGGTCCCAACTCCTGGCGAAGTTCAAGCTGCCCGCGCAGCAGACGGCCATCAACCAGGCGCACGCCCAGGACCCGCTGGGCCAGGGCGGCCGCGGCGACCTGGTGGAGGTGTACGAGGGCTGGCACCTGCCCTCCACGCCCAAGGCGAAGGACGGGCGCCACGTCATCGCCATCGCCGGCGCGGGCGGGACGCTGCTCGACGAGGTCTACAAGCGCGACTACTTCCCCGTGATCCTGTTCGTGTGGGATCACGCCCTGGCCGGCGCGTACGGGCGCAGCGCGGCCGAGGTGCTGCTGCCGAACCAGATCGCCATCAACACGCTGCTGGACAAGATCGCGCGGGCCCAGCACCTGGCTTGCGTGCCCCGCGTGGGCATCCAGCGCGGCTCCAAGATCCTGAAGTCGGAACTGACCAACAACATCGGGTCCGTGGTGCAGTTCGGCACCATGCCGCCGGTGTGGTGGTCGCCCCAGGCGCTGTCCCCCGAGGTCTACCAGCACCTCGAGCGGCACTGGGCCAAGGGCTTCGAGGCGTACGGCGTGTCGCCGAGCGCCGCCAGCGGCCAGAAGGAGGCCGGCGTCACCAGCGCCGTGGCCATCCGCGAGTCCCTGGACGTCCAGACGGCCCGGTTCGCCGTTCTAGCCCAGCGCTGGGAGCAGCTGCACCTCGACGTGGCCCGCGCGGCCATCGACATCGCCCGCGATATCTACGCCGAGAACCGGGAGATGATCGTCAGCGCCCCCGGCACGCAGCTCCTGGAGTCGATCGACTGGAAAGACGTCGACATGGAGGAGGACGAGTACGTGATCCAGGGCTACCCGACGTCGCTCCTGCCGCTGACGCCCCAGGGCCGCATCGACCGGGTGAAGGACCTGGTCGCGGACGGCATCTGGAGCACGCAGCGGGCCGAGGCCGCGCTGGACGACCTCGACATCGAGTCCGCCATGTCGGGCGCCCGCGCCGCGGAGAAGGACATCGAGCGCATGTGCGAGGACATGCTGACCGACGGCAAGTACGAGGGGCCAGAACCGACCATGGACCTGACGGCGGCTCTCCGGATCGGCTCGCAGTACCTGAACGTGGGGCGCATCGACGGCGCGCCCGCCAAGCACCTGGACCTGCTCTACCGGTTCCTGGACGACGTGGCGGCGATCAAGGCCAGCATCGCCCCCGCGGCACCCGCCGCCCCTGCTCCGGCGCCCATCGCTCCCGCGCAGCAGCTGCCGCAGGCGGCCTGAATATCCGTACGCCGTGTACGGTAATTCGGCGACCGGCCTGACCGGGGCATGAACATCGAGTGCAGCGTCCCTGAAGAGCTTCTGCGGCGGGAAGAGACGCCCTTCGACGAGTCCACGAAGTTCGGCGTGCGCATCGCCTACTTCCTGGGCGACGTACGCGTGGCGCTGTACGAGCGCGGCGTGCCCAAGGTGAACACCTTCCAGGCCGGCAAGGTGGAACTCGGATTCGCCGTCACCGAGGACATGGACGTGACCTACCCGGTGGAAGACCACCCACAGGCGTTCGTGTCGATCGTCGAGGCGCGGCGCAAGGGCAGCGACGAGATCCTGCATCGGGGTGTCAACCCGTTCATCAAGCACGGCGCCGTGGCGGGCGTGCACCAGGCACTTTTCTGAGAGGACCAGCACCATGGCGAACACCGCGGCGATCTGCACCAGCTTCAAGGTCGAGCTTCTGCTCGGCCAGCACCAGTTCGGCAGCGCGTCCCTGACGTCGCGTGGCAGCCTGACGGCGCCCACCGCCGATACGTTCAAGGCGGCCCTGTACCTGGCCAGCGGCTCACTGGGAGCCGGCACCACCGCCTATAGCGCCACCAGCGAGGTCAGCGGCACCGGCTACACGGCGGGCGGCATCAGCGTCACCAACGCCACCGCGCCCACCAGCTCGGGCACCACTGCATTCTGGACGCCCAGCGCCAGCCTGAACTTCGGCACCGTCACCCTCTCCACCGCGTTCGACACGGTGCTGATCTACAACAGCACCCAGAGCAACCGAGCGGTGGGCGTGTACACGTTCGGCTCCCAGACGGTCACGGCGGCGAACTTCACGCTGACCATGCCCACGAACGACGCGACCAACGGCCTGCTGCGAATCGCATAAGGGCAGCCCGTGGCGATTGCCTTCGGCACGCCCTCGACCGGTGGCGGCGTCTTCGCCCCCGGTTCGACGACTGTCCAGACGACGCTGACCGTATCCGCGGGGAGCACGATCCTCGCCGCGGTCACCACCGCGGGCAGTTCGGGAACCATCACGTGCTCGGACAACGTCAACGGCGCGTACACGGTCATCGACACGCTGACCGATGCGACGTTCACCAGCACCACGACCTTCTTCCGCTTCACAAACAGCGCCAGCGGGTCGCTGACCATTACGGGGAGCTTCCCCAGCAACAACTTCCCGATCATCTCGGCAGTCGAGATCACGGGGGCGGTGACCACGGGCATCGACGGCCACAACGCCGCCCAGCAGACCGCGGGCAGCGGATCCACGCTGTCCCCAGGGTCGTTCTCAAACGGCACGCAGCCGGCCCTGGTCGTCGGCTACAACATCAACGACACCGGCAACTGTGCCACCACGGGGGCAGCCGGCTACACCGTCGTCACGACCGGAGCGGCGACAGGCTCATGGCAGTGGCAGAGGGTCACGTCCACGGGCGCGCAGGCGCCTACCTGGACGTCGGCCGACTTCGGCGGGCACATGACGTTCGGCGTGGCCATCGACGAGGCGGCGAGCGGCGTATCCGTTGCCATGACCGGCCTGTCCGCCACCGCGAGCCGCGGCACGGCCTCCCCGGCGGTCGCTCCCGCGCTCACGGGGCAGGCGGCCAGCTCGGCGCGGGGCACGCTTGGACCCGCGGTCTCGGTGGCGCTGACCGGCCTGGCCGCCACGGTCCAGCAGGGAACCGTGACGCCTCCCGCCGGCGGGAACGCGCTCACGGGGCAGCAGGCGACCACCTCCCAGGGCACGCCCGTGCCGTCTGTCAGCGTCGCGCTCTCGGGCCTCGCGGCCTCTGTTGCGGGCGGATCGCTCGCAGGCTCAACCTCGCCGCCGCTGGGCGGCCTATCCGCGTCCGTGGCGGCGGGAACCATGGCGGCCGCTGTCTCCGTCCCGGTAGCCGGATCGGTCGCCACGGTCGGGCTGGGGACGCTCACGCCGCCCGTGCCGCCCGTGTCTCTCGCCATCACGATGCCGATCCCGTACACGGCCCGGATGACCTGACGCAACCGCCCTGACCGGGGCATGGCAAAGGCGAAGACGACGGCCACGGACGGCGCTGACGAGACCCCGAACGAGCTGGGCCTGACGGAGACCCAGGCGCAGGCGATCACCCGGCTGCGCGAGCAGCGGCAGAAGGTGAAGGCCGAAAAGGGCGGCGAAAAGCCGCGCGTGATCACGAACTACCACGACGCGGAGCGCCTGTTCCGCCTGGGCGCGCTGTCGCCCGAAGAGGTCGTGGACCTGGAGGAGCGCGGCCTGCTGTCGGCCGACGTCCTGCGGGCCGGCGGCGTCGCGCTCGAAGGGGATGACGAGGTCACCGCCTGATGGCCGACACCCAGCCGACGGTGGACACGAGCGCGCCGGACGCCCCCGCCGGGGACGCGTCCGATGCCGCGCGCATGGACGCCATCCTGAACGAGGTCCTGGCGGAAGGCGAAGCTGCGTCCGCGGCAGAAGCCAAGCCCCAGGAGGCGCCGGCCGACAAGCCGGCGGCGGACGCCGAGCCGGCAACCGAGACGAAGCCGGCCGACGCGCCCGCGGACGAGACGCCCCAGGACGCGCAGCTGCGCAAGGGCTTCGCGAAGCTGGCCCAGGAGAAGGAACGGCTGCTGACGCTGCAGAACGAGGCGCGCACGGCCATCCAGACCGCCAAGCAGTACGAGGACAAGGCCAAGCAGTTCGACGCCCTGTCGGCCGAGCTGGACGGCGACGTCGCGGCCCTGGTGCTGAAGCGCGGCGGCCCCGAGGCCATCAAGAAGCTGCTGGACGACGTGGTCGCGCTGGAGAAGTCCCCCGCCGAGCGCCGCCTGGACGCCCTGGAGCGCGAGCGGAAGGCCGAGCTCGAGCAGCAGAAGCAGGCCGAGCAGCGCCGCCAGGTGGAGACCTGGCACCGGTCGGTAGTGGACCACATCACCGGCAAGGGCGAGGCGTACGACCTGATCAACACGCTCGGCCAGCACGCCGCCGTGATCGAGATGATCACGCAGCACTACGCCGCCAACAACGGCGCGATCCTCGACATCGACGTGGCCGCCCGCGCTCTCGAAGAGACGCTGGCCGGCAGCCTGTCGAAGTCCAAGAAGTTCGGCCCACGCGGGGCCGCGCCGGCTGCGAAGCCGGTTGCAACCGCGCCAAGCAAAGGAACACCTGCCCCCAAGCAGACGGGCGCCACCTCGCTGTCTTCCGTCCACGCGTCGGAGATCCCCGCCACTCAAGGCGCGGACGATCTCCCGCTCGACGACAAGCAGCGCTTCGACAAGGTCCTCGCGGAGCTCGGCTTCGCCTGACCTGAAAGGGCAGCTCCATGTCTTCCGGCGCGAATTCCACCAACGGCGCGGCGTTCCTCAAGCGGTTCTACAACCCCGCTTTCGTCGTCAACACGATCAGCAAGAAGGAGAGCCGCCTCCTGAACCTGATCGACCACATGACCGAGGGAGCCGGCGACTCCTACAACTCGATGAACATGTACTCGGACAACCCGTCCGGGTCGGCCACCTTCTCCGAGGCGCAGGAGCGCGGCCAGAACGCGCAGAGCGCCGCGGTCCAGTACAACATCCCGTGGTTCAACGACTTCCAGGCGCCCAGCGTCTCGAAGGAGATGATCGCCAAGACCCGGAACGCCAAGGGCGGCTGGATCCCGGCGCTCAAGAACGAGGTCGACTCGGCCCTGCGCTACTCGGCGCACCGCCGCTCCGTCGCGTTCTACACCACGGGCTACGGCGAGCTGGCCACCATGACCAACGCGCCCGCCGCCAACGGCGTCATCACCCTCGGCAACCCGCGCACCGGCGTGGCCGATCGCTCGATGGCCTACCGGTTCGTGAAGGGCATGAAGCTGGTGTTCTCGGCCAGCATCAGCTCCAACGCGCTCCGCGCCGGCCAGTCGGCCACCGTGCTGAAGGTGGACCGCTCGGCGGGCACCATCACGCTCGACACGAACACCAACGCCATCAGCGGCCTGGCGCAGAACGACATCATCTTCACGAAGGGTGATCGCCAGGACAGCGCGACGCCCACCCGCCTGCGCCCCCCGGGCCTGGCGTACTGGATCCCCACCACGGCGCCGTCGGCCACCGACTTCGGCGTGGACCGCAGCCAGGACACCTTCCTGTACGGCTGGATCATCGACGGCACGACCGTCGGCAAGCCGTTCTCGCAGTGCCTGGTCGAGGCGGCGAACCTCTGCTCGACGGTGGGCAACGCCAACCGTCTGGTGGCGGCCGTCTCCACCGACAAGTTCATCGAGCTGTCGAACTCGATGGAGGACAAGCAGTACACCGAGATCACCGGCCGGGGCGGCACCGGCTACAAGACGATCGTCGTCTACGCGGACGGCATCGAGCTGCCCGTCATCTCGGACAAGTACTGCCCGAACTCCGAGGCCTACGTGCTGGATCCCAAGGCGATCAAGCACCCGTCCATCGGGCCGGCCCCGCACATCGACGACGACGACGGCAACAGCGTGCTGCGCCAGTCGGCGGACTCGGGCCTGGAGGCCCGCACCGAGGCGTTCGAGTGCTTCTCGAACGAGAACGGCGCGGCCACCGCGGTGATCAAGCTCGCCTAATCCACATGGGGATCCCGGGGCGGCAGTAGTGCCGCCGCCCTGGGCTCTTCGAAAGGACCCATCCCATGCCCGAGCTGCAGAAACACCGGAACCTCAAGACGGTCCAGCCGAACATCACCATCCTCACCGGGTCGATCACCATCGGCGCGTCTGGGGCGGTCACGGCTCAGACCGACACGCGCAACGGCGGCATCACGTTCACCAAGAACGCGACCGCCGGCCGCTACGACGCCGTCATCCACCGTGCCTACCGGCGCGGCATGCGCGGCACCGCCAACATCATGGGCGCCACCGCCGGCACGGTGCCGAGCGGCGCCAAGCTGGCGTACGTCACCGGCATCTCGGCGGCGAACGTCGCCGGCACCGCCGGCTTCAGCACCTTCAGCATCCAGTGCACCGCGGCCGACGGGGCCACGGCCACCAACCCGGGGAGCGGCGACATCGTGACCTGGGAGCTGCAGGTGAGCGATTCGCCGTGAGCACCCCCAAGGAGCTCGCGGTGCTGGCGCTCGGCAAGCTCAAGAAGGAGCCGCCGTCCGATGGCGACGGCCCCGACTCGGAGGGCGCCGACGACTACGACCCCGCCAAGGCGTCCATGCAGGCGTTCATCGATGCCGTGAAGAGCGGCGACGCCGGGGCGGCGCTCGACGCCTACCAGGACGTGATGGCGAACTGCAAGGGCGAGCCGGCGAAGGACTGACCCGTGGCGGTCCCGCTCTCTGAGATCCTGTCGGGGGCCAAGGACCTCGCGGATTATCAGAACAACCCGTCCGTCTCGGACGTCACCTGGCGGCGCTGGATCAACCAGGCGCAGGAGGAACTGTACCGGTTCCTCTTCCGCCTGGCGCCCGAGCGCTTCATCGCGTCCACGTCGTTCGCGCTCAGCGGCGGCGTCAACACCGCGGCGCTCGCCGCGGGCTGGCGACGCGTGTACGGCGTGAGCCGCGACCCCACCGTGGCGGCCACGCGCACCACCCTGCGCCGGTTCATGTTCGACGAGCGGGACGGTCAGGGAAACAGCGGGATCGGCGGCTACGACTCCCGCCGCGCCTACGACATCCAGGGCAACAACCTGGTGATCGAGCCGGCCCAGTTCTCGGCGGGTAACTACGCGTACTGGTACACGATCGGGCCGACGAAGTGGGCGACCGACGGGAGCCAGGACGCGACCGCGATCAACGTCATCTTCGAGCCCTACGTGGACTACCTCGAGCACCGGGCGGCGATCAACACGCTGGGGCGCGAGGAATCTGACACCTCGAACCTGCGCGTGAACCTGCAGCAGATCCGGGACGACATCGAGGCCGAATTCGGTGGCAGCACCGAGCCGGCGACCATCGTCGATAGCGAGAACACCGGCGGGTCCACCTTCTGGCCATGAGGTCGGGGCTCCTCAAGAAGCTCACGTTCCCCGACTCGCTGCTCAATCAGCTGGTGGCGAACCTCTCGGACGCCCTGAACACGCTGTCGGGCGACGATGACGTGTTCACGGCGCCGTCCACCATCCTGGTCGGTACCGGGAAGATCCCGGCTGGCGCGGCCACCGTCTTTTACCGCGGCGCCCCCGCCGCCCAGCTGACGCTGCCGACTGCGCAGACCCCGGCCGTCCAGGGGATCGCGCGCGCGGCCATGATCGTGCTCGGGAACGAGTCCTCCGGTGCGGTCACGCTGGTGGCCAGTGGCGGCGACACCATCAATGGCGCGAAGTCTCTGTCGGTGGCCTCCGGCGCGCTGGCCGTGGTCGTCTCGGACGGCTTTTCCCGGTGGCTGGTGCTGGCTCCCGCCGTCAAGGTGCCGGTCTTGATCGACGCCGCCACGCTGTCAGCGGCCACGGGGTACACGAGCCCGACGTTTGCCGCCGAGGCCTACTCGAAGGTCTGGATGGAGATTTCCGGCCTTGAGACGAGCGCCAGCTTCGAACCATTGCTCACGCTTGGCGGCGTTACGTCCGCCAGCGCCGGGGCGACCAACGCGATCTATGTCACGTCGGCGGCGCAGACCGTATTCAGCAACAGCTCGTTCACTTACGTCGGGATCCTGGACTCTGCCGGCGGGAACATCGACGTTGACGGCATCGTCGAAATCTTCCCTCTCACCGCCGGCCGGAAGCGGCACTGCATGTTCAGGTGGTCATCGAGCGGCGTCATTGGCTACACCCACGGCAACTGCCGCAACAGCGACACCACGCACGGGGTGACGTCGGTGGGCTGGTCCGGTTCCACGAGCTTCACGGGGACAGTCCGCGTCTGGGGCGTCCCCTCCTGACCGCCGTGACCAGAGCATGGCGGCACCGCGCGTATCCCGAGGGCTGAGCAAGGTCCAGGTCCCCGTCTACATCGGGGCCGGCATCGACACGAAGAACAACCCCAAGCTGGTGCAGCCCGGGGCCCTGCTCGAACTGGAGAACATGTACCAGCTGCGGACCGGCGAGCTGCGCTTGCGGAACGGCTTTGCGGCCCTGAAGACAACGGCCGGGCCATTCGCCGCCGACAACCTGTTCCCGCTGCCCGGCGGCGTCCTGGGCAACGTCCAGGTCAGCTCGTCCGGCGTCGCCCCGAAGCTCTTCGAGAAATACGCCACGTTCAACAACACGGGCAACTGGGTACCGTCCGAGCGGAAATCGTTCTTCCCATATCCGGTCGCGGTGACCGGTATTTCGGGCGTAGCTGCCGAGTCCTCGTTCGCGATCTCGCAGTCGATCCCGGACCTGGTTGACGGCTCGACGGCCGTCGCCAACGGCGTGCAGCTCACCAGCTGGATCGAACTCGCCACCGGCAACATGAACTACCTGGTCAAAAAGCTGGGTGGGGCGACCTTCGACGCCGGGTCTCAGGCGATCGCATCGAACGGGCGGCCGCCGGTGTGCGCCGCCGCAGGAACGGCCGGAACGGCCCTCTTCTACCTGGACACGGCGGGCACCCCGAGCCTTTGCGCCCTGAACTTCACGCTCAGCGGATCCGGCTTCAGCAGTGGCGCGACGCTGGTCCTGAACGGCGTGTCCGCCGCGCAACCATGGTTCGATGCGAAGTCCATCCCGGGCGGCAACCTGATCGCCGTCGCGTACCGCGCGAGCGGCGGCGGCGTGTCGGTGCTGGTCTACAACGCGGCCACGGGCGCGGTGACGACTGGGCCCGTCAACATCGCCGCTGCCGATGCCTCCATGTGCCTTGGCTGGATGGACAACGCCCTGGGTGGAAACCTGTGGCTCGCGACTGCCGGCGCCACCTCTGGCGTCGTCGTCAGGGGCATCACCGCGTCCACCTTGGCGGTCGCTTCCACCAACACCATCGACGGCACCGCCACCGCGAACGTCCGCCAGATCACCGGTCACGTCACCGGCGCGGGCACCCAGGCGATCTACTGGGAGACGTCGGCCTCGCCCACGTACAACTCGGTGGTCAATCGGGGCACCTGGAACGGATCCAGCGCCAGCTCTGCCGCATTCGCGGCCGGGTACTGCCTTTACTCCAGGACCTTCAAGGGTACCGACGGGCTCTACTACTTCATCGGCGCCTACGACTCGACGCTGCAGCCGACCTATTCGGTCATCCCGGCGGACGTCTACGATACGTCCTTCCCCAGGATCTTCAGCAGCGCGGGCCAGATTTTCAGCGGCTACGCCGGCGGGCGCCGCGCTTCGGTCAGCTCGCTGGCGACCTGCGAGGCCGGGACGGCGGGGACGCTGATCCCGCTCGCCCGCAAGCAGCAGGTGACGACCACGACGGGGACCACGACGGGGCTGCGCGCCATGAACATGGGCGAGGTCGTGTTGACCTCGAAATTCTACCGCCCCCGCGAGATCGGCGGCACGGTGTTCATCCCCGGCGGGATCATCCACCGCGACGACGGCGTGAACGCCGAGGCGGCCACCGCGCCGTTCTACCTGGAGACGCCCTCCCTGGCCTCGTCGGCCACGGGCAGCATGACCGCCAGCGGCGCCTACGCCTACCGGTGCGTCCTGAAGCGGATCGACGCCACCGGGCGGGTGACCCGCTCCGCTGGATCCGTGGTGGCGACCATCACCCTGGGCGGCGGCGATGGCCAGGTGACCCTGACGCTGCAGAACCCCCGCCTGCTGCCCGCCGACTGGGAGACCTACTACGTCGAGATCTACCGGGCGGGCCCCGCCGCCACCGGCGCGGTGAATTACAACAAGGTGGGCGAGGCGATCCCGCCCCTGTTCTCGTCGGCCAACACCTTCACGTTCGTCGACACCATGAGCGACGCCAGCGCCCAGGCCGGCGAGCTGCTGTACAGCACCGGCAACGTGCTGGAGCACTTCGAGCCACCGGCATGCACCCTGCTGGAGGTCTGCGGCCCCCGGGTCTGGATCGTGAGCGCCGAGGACACCACCCAGCTCTGGTACTCGAAGGAGTACAAGCCCGGCGCCGGCATCGGCTTCAACCCCGCGCTCACCATGCGCGTGACCGGCGACGGCTACGGCGGCATCACCGCGCTGGCGGCCATGGATGGCCGGCTGATCATCTTCAAGAGTCAGGCGATCTACGTGATCAGCGGCGACGGCCCGAACGACCTGGGCCAGGGCACGTTCAACCCGCCCCAGGCCGTCTCCCTGTCGGTCGGGACCGTGCTGCCCGGATCGGTGGTCGCGATGCCCGACGGGATCATGTTTCAGGGCGCCGCCGGCATCTATCTGCTGGACCGGGGGCTGGGCCTCACCTACCTGGGCAAGCCCGTCGAGCAGTACACCCTGGCCGAGAGCGTCGTGGACGCCTCGCTGGTCCAGGGCATCAATCAGGCGCGGTTCGTCATGGCCTCGGGGCGCTGCCTCGTGTGGGACTACGACCTGAAGACGTGGAGCACGTACAAGCTGCGCGTGGACGGTTCGACGATCGTCGCCTGCGCGAACGTCCCCTCGGGGTGGTGCTACGCCCTGGCCAATGGCACCGTGTACCAGGAGACGCCCGGCGTCTACGCCGACGTCAACGGCACCTCGACGGCCATCGTTCCACGCGTCGGCTTCCCCCACCTGAACCTCGCCGGCCTCTCGGGATACCAGCGGATCTACAAGGTTGAGGTCGTCTTCGACCCGATCGGGGACCACGCCATCGCCCTCGACTGCGAATTCGACTATTCGGGCGCCGTGACCGGCACCCCGCGCACCAAGGCCGTCGTCGCCGGGGCCGCCTCCTCCATCGTCGAGTACAACCCACCCGAGGGCCACGCCAAGAGCACCGCCATCCGCCCCGTGCTCACCACCAGCGCGCAGGCCGCCGGCTCGGGCGCCTTCAGGTTCACCGGCCTGGCCGTCACCGTGGGCGTGAAGCGCGGCTCCAACGTGCCGTACAGCAACCGCCTGACGTAGCGCGCAATTATCGTACGCCGTGTACGATAAATCGGGCCAACCGCGCTGACCCGGACATGGCAACTGCACCGTCTGGCGCCCCGCCCGCTGCGCCGCCGCCCGGATACACGCCCTACTACGACGCCCGGGGAAACCTGGCGGGCTACACGGACCCGAACGGTGTCGTCGTCGGCCAGATCGACGGTGCCGCGCGAAACGCCGACGGAAGCATCAGCTACCCGGGCGGCCTGACCACCTATCCCGGTGGCGCCTCGAAGGCGACGAACGGCTACACGACCACGACCTACGCGCCCGACGGGACGTCGCAGGGCACAATCAGCAACTCGACGGGCCAGGCGGCCACCCCCCAGGAAATCAACACCGGCAACAACGCCGCGGGCGGCCCCATCGGCGCCGGCGGCATCCTCGGCCTGGGGACGAATCCGTTTTCAGGAGCCGCGACCGCCATCGGCGCTGGAGCTGGCCAGGTGCTTGGAGCGGTCGGTCTCGGCGGCAGCGTCAACACCGATGCCGCGAACGCGGCCATCGCGCAGTCGGCCGCCCTGGCGCAGCAGTACAACCAGCAGTACCAGAACTTCCAGCCGACCGCGGCGCCTACTGTTCAGGCGACGCAGCTCGCGCCGCTGACGCCCGCCCAGCAGCAGGCCGCCATCCAGTACCAGGCGGCCCAGTCCGCCCAGATCGCGCCGTATGCGGCGGCGGCGGCGCCGGGGCCCATCTCGGCGGGTTCGGCCAGCGGCGGATACGCCAGCGCCGGCATGGCCCAGGCCGACAAGATCCAGCAGACCATCCTCGCCCAGCAGCAGGCCGCCATCCAGGCGCAGCAGGTCCAGGCGGCGCTCGCCGAGCGAACGCAGCTCGGCCCCACGGCGCTGGCGAACCAGACGACGATCGACCAGACGAACGCCGCCCAGACCCGCGCTCAGCAGGAGGGCCTGGTCAGCAGCCTGCAGGGCACCATCGCCGGCACCGCGCCCAGCGTCGCGGCCATCCTGCTCAAGCAGCAGACCGAGGCGAACATCGCCAACCAGTACGCGCTCGCCCAGGCCGCGACCGGGCAGAACGTGGGCCTGGCGCAGTTCCAGGCGGCGAACAACGCCGGCAATCTGAACCAGCAGTCCATCGGCCAGCAGGCGCTGCTGCGCGCGCAGGAGATCCAGGCCGCGCAGGGGCAGCTCTCGAACACCTTGGGCCAGGTCGGTGGGCAGGACATCACCCTGGCCTCGAACCAGGCCGGCCTCACCCAGGGCGTCAACCTGGCGAATCAGGGCGCCCTCAATACCTCGACGCTCACCCAGGGGCAGCTGGACGCGCAGCGCGCGCTGCAGAACGCCCAGCAGACGAACGTCGTCGGCCTCGCCAACGCCGGCAACAACCTGCAGGCGAGCACCACGAACGCGACCCTGGCCCAGCAGGTGGCCCTGGCGAACGCCGCCGCCCAGAACGACACGAACAAGACGAACGCGACCCTGGGCACCCAGGTGAACATCGGGAACGCGAACAACCAGACGCAGGCGAGCGTCGCCAGCGCCAACAACGCCACCCAGGCCAGCGTGGCGAACGCGAACAACGCCACCAGCGCGAACACCGCGGCGGCGCAGCTGGCCGCCCAGGTCGCGATCGCCAACGCGTCGAACCAGAGCCAGCAGGCCATCAACCAGGCCCAGCTGACGAACCAGACCAACCTGGCGAACTCGCAGAACCAGCTGACGGCGGGCATGACCAACGCCCAGCTGGCCAACGCCCTGGCCATCGCCAACGCCAACAACCAGACTCAGTACGGGATCGCCCAGGGAACTCTCAGCAACCAGGCGAACATCGCCAACGCGTCGAACCAGATCAGCCAGCAGCAGGTCAACCAGGCCGGCCAGCAGAACCTGGCGCAGAACGCGCTCACCGCCCAGGGCCAGGCCACCACCGGCCAGGTTGGACTGGCCGACACGCAGGCGAAGATCGAGGCCGCTAAGTACGGCGCCGCTGGCGCCGGCGCCGCATCCCTGCTTACGGCCCTCTCCGACCGCCGGGAGAAGACGGGCGTCAAGGACGGCAGCCTCGACGTAGACCGCTTCCTGCGCGACCTGAAGGCCTACAACTTCCGGTACAAGGATCCGGCGACACCGGGAGCCGCGCCGGGCCCACGCGTGGGCATCATGGCCCAGGACCTCGAGCGGAACCCCGTCGGCAAGTCGCTGGTCAGCGAAGGGCCGGACGGGCGCAAGCGCGTGGACGTCGCCCAGGCGGCCATGGCGGCGCTGGCGGCACTCGGGCAACTCAACGCCCGGGTGTCGAAGGTGGAAAGGAAGGCCGCCTGATGGCGCATATCGACCCGACGACGGGCAGCTGGGAGCCGGACGAAGACGGCCCCGCGCCGGCGCAGGCCGGCCTCATCGGCGAGCAGGCCGCGCCTGTCCCGCCGCCCGCGCCGTTGCCGGTGACGCCCGATCCGCAGCTCCCCAGCGTCCAGCTGCCCGAGCCGCAGCTGCAGGTGCCCGGCGGCGCGCCCTCTGCGCCCACGCTCACGCCCGGCGCCCCCCCGCCCGCGCCGGGCGGCCTCCCGGACGTGCAGCCCTACCAGCCGCAGGCGCCGCAACTGCCGGCCGTGGACCGCGTGGTGTCGCCAGCGGAGCGCGCCACGCTGACGGCCCAGGACGCGAACACGGGCGCGCGCGCCACGACCGAGCAGCAGGGCGCCGAGTTGGACAAGGCGGGCGCCGCCGCGAAGCTGGACGCCGCTGAGCGCGACCAGCAGGCACACATCGACCAGGAGAAGGAGCGCCAGCGCATCGAGGCCGAGTTTCAGAAGCGCATCGAGGCGGCGAACGCGAAGGCGCAGGCCGACTACCAGGCCTACCGCCAGATGGGCCTCAAGGACCCCGAGGCCGAGCAGAGCTTCGGCCACAAGGTCCTGGCCGCGATCGCCATCGGCCTGGGCCAGTACGCTGCCGGCATCAACGGCGGCTCGAACCAGGCGCTGAACATCATCCAGGCCGCCAACGCGCAGAACATCGCCCTGCAGAAGGCGGCGATCGACAAGAAGCTGAAAGAGGCCGAGTTGTCCGGGAAGGACGCGGCCGAAGTCGAAAAGGAGCGCGCCGACGCCTACCGACGGCTGGACCTGAAGGGCTCGGCCCTGCTGCAGGCGAGCGCGGACAAGCTGAAGGTGGAACTCGCGCGCATCGGCGTCCCCGCGGCCCAGATCGCCTCGAACGCGGACATCCAGAAGCTGGAAGCCGAAGCGCTGCAGAAGCGCGAAGGCGTGATGGAGAGCATCCGCAAGGACGAGACGATCCTGCAGCGCGAGGATATCGCCGACCAGGCCCGGCGCGCGCGCAAAATGGGCGGCGGTGCTGGCGGTGCAGCCGCCGCGGCCAGCGCGGGCGAAAAGCTGGCGCAGTACGCTCAGGACAACCCCGGCGACATCCCCGGCCTGTACAAGCTCGCGGCGCAGCTGAAGGTGCCCAAGCCCGAGCAGGCCGTGGCCGCGGCCATCAACCACAGCAAGTCGACCGAGTCCCAGACGAAGGACGCCAAGCAGGCGGCCATCGGGCTGCGCGCCGTGAACGACATCGAGCAGTCCGGCTACACCCCCTCGAAGGGCGAGATCCAGAAGTGGCTGAACAACCAGAAGCAGGTGGCGCAGGCGGCTGAAGCCGGTAAGGGCGGCGGTGTGGGGGGCGTGCTAGGCGGGGCGGTCGCTGGCTTCGCTCAGGGCCACGGGCTGCTGGCCCAGAGCGAGACGGACGGGCTCTCCCCCGAGGCCCAGAAGTATTTCGCCAACGTGCGCCGGTTCATGGAGACGATCGGGCGCGCGCAGTCGGGCGCCGCCATCAGCCCGACCGAGTGGACGAACTTTTTCAACCAGTACGGCCCCAACTCGTCGGGCGGCCTGCAGGCGGCGCGGCAGTACCTGGTGGACCAGTTCCACGCCTCGGGCACCGCTGGCCGTCAGATCGCGGGCGGTGCGCCGCCGACCGGCGAAGGCGCGCCCGCGCCGAAGCCGTCGAAGGGATCCTCCGATCGCGAGGAAGCCAAGCAGTGGCTGCGCGAGCACCCGAACGACCCGCGCGCGGGCGCCGTGCGGCAGAAGCTGGCGGCCATGGTGGCGGCGGACCTCTGATGGCCTTCGATCCCAACGAATTCCTGGCCGCGCCCGCGGCGGCGCCCGCGCCGGCCGAGGACGATCCGGAGCTCAGCTTCCTCAAGAAGAAGCCGAAGGGCGGCGGCGGGTCGTTCGACCCTGACGCCTTCCTGGCGGCGCCCGCCGGCCCGCCCGCGCATCGCCAGATCAACAACACCGGGCCCGACGCCGCCGGGCAACTGCGCGCGGAAGCGGCCGCCCTGCCCGCCCAGATGGCGAAGAACGCCTCGGCGGCGGACGCCGTGGCGAACGGCATCTGGCGCGGCGGCACGTTCGGGTTCAGCGACGAACTGGAGGGCGCGGCCGCGCGTGCGAAGGACATGCTGGCGGGGCGCGCCTCCAGCTACGCCCAGCGGCGGGACGAGGTGCGCCAGCAGGACCAGGCGCTGAGCGAGGCACACCCTATCGCCACGGGCGCTGGTCAGATCGTGGGCGGACTCGCGACGGCGCCGCTGGTAGCGGTGCGCGGCGCGGGCGTCGCCAACGCGGCGCTGAACGGCGCCATCCAGGGCGGCATCGCGGGCGCCGGCAACAGCGAAGCGGACCTCGCCAAGGGCGACGTGGGCGGGCTGGCCCGCGACGTCGGCGTGAACGCGGGCCTGGGTGCCGCTACCTCGGCCGTCACCTCCAAGATCGTGGGCGGCGCGCCCGAGCGGGTGGACAAGCGCCTGGTCTCGAATATCTCACGCGGCGAGGCGGGGGGCGCCGCCAAGGACAAGCTGTACAAGAACCTGGTGGCGAAGGCCGGCGACGAATTCGGCGACCTGAACGACGTGCTGAGCCGCCACCCGGGCGTCAAGGAGACGCTGGCGAACAGCGCGGCCGCGAACCCGGCGAAGGGCGCGAAGGTCACCAACGGCGTGATCAAGGGACTGGACGAAGAGCTGACCCCCATCTACCGCGCCATCGACAAGGGCCCCGCGGCGCCCACCTCGTACGACCTGAAGTATCGCCTGCTCGAGCTGCAGGACGCCCTCAAGCAGAAGGGCCGCACGGACCTGGCCGATCACGTGGACACGTTCATCAACCACATCGACAAGCACTACCCGAACGATGCCGACATCCTGAACGCGTCGATGCTGCGCGAGCTGCGCAAGGGCGTGGGCCAGGTGGCCTTCAAGGACATCACCCAGGCGAACGCGCCCGCCGGCGTCCAGGCGAAGCGGATGATCTACCAGGCCATCAACGACACGATCGATGACGCGGGCGCCAAGACGCCGGGCGTGAACGTCGACCGGCTGCACGTCCTGAACAAGGACACCAGCACCATGATCGCCGTGCGCGACGTCCTGAAGGACCGCAGCGAGAAGGCGGCCGCCGGCCGCACGTCGCTCTGGCAGAACCTGTTCAGCGCGGGCGTGCTCGGGGGCGCCGTGGGCGCCGCCACCGGGTCCACCGGAGCCGGCCTGGGCGCCCCCATCGCCGCCTACGCGGGCAAGGAGATCTACGGCGTCGCCCAGCAGGGGCTGCGTCGCGCGGACTTCCAGCTGGCCCGCCTCGTCCAGGCCGCGCGCGGCGGCTCGACGCCCGCGCAGCTGGCGCAGACGGCCCTGGAGCTCGGACTGTCCCGCGAGGTCGCGAATCAGATCGCCCAGCGCGGGATCGGCGCGCTCACAGGGCAACCAGCGGCCCAGGAGTGAACATCCCGGCCGAGAAGCATCCGAACGTGGCCACGGCGCTGCCGCCGCTGGCCAGGTTGCGGGCGAAGATGGTGACCCCATCGGAATACGTCAGGGTCAGTGATGAACCGCTGACTGAGAACGGTGTGTTATAGACCTTCGTCACCGTCGCTGGGCAAGTCGTCTGCTCGGCGGTGTAGACGATCAGGTTGTTCTGGATCCTGAAGGTGCCAGTCTCTTCGGAGAGGTCGAGCGCCGCACTGGTCGCATCAGGGCAGAGCACCAGCCGGGCGTAGTTATCACCGGTGAATGTCAGCCCTTCTGCGCACTGGCCGATGGTCACGACCCAGTTGCCTTCCACGGGGCTGTCAGTGCCACCGCTTGCGCCGCCGCACCCCGCCAATAACAGCACCGCCAGCGCCGCTAGTCTCATCCGCGCATGGTGCACGTGACCGCCGCGCCAGCGCAAGGCTGCACGTTTGCGCAGCCGACTTTCCTGTACGCGGCATACGGTAATTCGCCGCGTTAAATCCGCTGGGCGTCGGTGCTTTCGCTGTCGGCGCCCTGGTTCCCGCTGGCGGCGCTGGGCTTGTTCGCGGCGGGCTTCTGCGGCTGGGCCGCGTACAGCGCCTGGAGGTCGGACGCCAGCTGATCGGCGGTGCGGTCCTGGCGCTTGCCGAGCACGCGCAGCAGCGTCTCCTTCTGGCGCAGCAGCCGGAACTTCGGGTCGACCGTCTTCTTGTGGGTCAGCACCTGCGTGATGCCCTCGTCCATGCGCTTCCAGGTCAGCGGGAACATGTCGGCGCAGCCTGCCACCTGGTCACGGGACAGGGCGTACTCGTTCAGGTCGTCCAGGATACCCACGGGGTCGCAGGCCACCTGCCAGAGGCGGCGGAAGCGCGCCACGTCGGCGTGGGCGGGCGGCTCGTCCTCGGGGCCCGCCAGGGACATGTGCACGCGCTTGGGAATGCGCTGGACCAGGTAGGCGCGGATCTTGGCCACCAACTGCACGGCGGCCAGGGCGAAGTCGCCGTCGTGGAAGGCGGCGATCGTGCGCTGCAGCTGGGCGTGCGTCTCGGCCTCCGTCTGATCGGCGCCCGGGGGGCCTTCCAGCCAGCCCCGCACCTCGTCGAAGTCGAAGTCAGGGAGCGGCGCGACCGGTTCCGGCTCGTCCCGGGTCATGAACCGCAGCAGCTTCCGGTCGATCTCGGCGGGTAGCTTCTCCGCGCGCTGGTACTGGTAGTCGGCCACCTTCCGCAGCGTGTGGGAGACGAACGGCTGGATGCCGATGGCGGCCACCAGGGCCTCGACTTGGGCGGGATCTGGGCCGGCCGGCACGGGCGGCGGCGCTTCCTGCGGCGGGGTCTGAACAGGGGCTGCTGGAACGGGCGGCGGCACGGCGCTCATGCCTTGGTCACGGCGGTGGGCAACCGGGCTGACCAGGGCATGGCGTACCTCACCCAGCAGCTCGTCAGGTCGGCAGGCGCGAACAACATGACCGGGACCGCCACTGTCCTGTCCGCCTGGGTCGACATGGCGTTGCTCGACGAGCTGAGCCTTGAGATCCAGGCCACCGGCACCGGCACCGGCACCCTGACGCTCGAAGGCACGAACCAGCTGGACCCATCGAACGCCCAGCAGCCCAACCCCTCTGCGACCTGGGTACCGTTCGCCTCCGGAGCGAGCGTTCCCGCGCTGTCGAACCCCGCGGGCGCGAACCTGGCGCAACTGGTGGGCCTTGTCGTCCTGGGCGGCCAGGGTTCGGCCCGGTTCGTCCGGTTGCGCTACGTGAACGCTTCTGGGGCCGGGAAGCTGGACGTTTACGCCAACGGCTCCGGACTGTGAGGCCGTGGGAGACGACAGCAACAACCGCTGGTGGCACACGCTGGCCTTCACGGCTGCAGCGAGCGCCGGCACGTTCATCGCCTCGCACTGGGGGGGCGTCACCCACGACGACCTGAGCGGACAACTGCGCCAGCAGAAGGCCGAGATCATCGAGGAAGTCTCCAAGAAGGTGAACACGCTCGACGGCCAGCGCGCCAAAGACGTCGATGACCTGCGGCGGTACATCGACGCCA
>Ga0068855_100001914_pt1 | contig 25824 bp, 26 predicted proteins | sample KBSCornC52_FD_66592 | JGI IMG/M metagenome (GOLD analysis project Ga0068855, IMG submission 66592) | Corn rhizosphere microbial communities from Kellogg Biological Station, Michigan, USA - KBS Corn C5-2 | ecosystem: Host-associated > Plants > Roots > Rhizosphere > Soil ... | reverse complement strand
GAGCGGCGCAGCTGGCGCAGCAGGAAGAGCGAGCGCTGGTCGTCGCGTTCCGCGCGGAGGCGGTCGGCCTCGGCCAGCGTCGCTTCGTGGTCCTTGCGCAGACGCTCGCGGATGTCGTCCTCCGGAGCGCCGTCGTTGGCGGAGCTCCGGGTCGCGTCCGGCGATTCGGGCATGTGCGCGGCGGGCCCCGGATTACTTGTGCTCGTCGGCGGAGCGCTCGATCTTCTTGCCGCCGGCCTGCACGTCCTGCCCGAAGCCTTCCATGGTGTTGCAGGCGCTCAAGACGAACGCGCCGAGGATGATCGCGATGATTGCTTTCATTGTTGCCTCCGTCGGAAGTTGTGAGTGGGAGGGCCTTGGCGACCGTCCCGCCAAAAAACGCATCCCCATCCTGAACGAGCGGGGTCACGGGGCAAATCAGGCGAGCCCGCGGGCGGTTGTCGGTGGGGTCCTACGCCGGTCGCCTCGGCGCGGCCATGCGGACGAAGGCGAAGACGGCGGCGAGCGCCGCCGGCACCGCGCACGCGAACGCGGCCGCCACACCCAGCCCCGGAAGCGCCACCGCGAGCACGAGGAAGAACGCGGCGAACCCCGTGAGCCCGGCCACGAAGCCGCGGACGAGGCGCGCGAGCGCATCGGCCCCGTAGAGCGCCAGCGTGAAGGGCGGCATGATCGAGCCCGTGACCGGCACGGAGAGGAGCACGCCGCTCACCACCGGGCCGAAGGCGCGCGCGCTCCAGAGGATCGCCGCGGCGAGCACGAGCGCCGCGGCGAGCCGGAGCTGGAGCTCCGCGCGCGGGATCGCGGGCGGCGCGGCGCCGCCCCGGCCGCGGGGAAGCCAGCGCCAGGCGGCGGCGAGTCCGGCGGCGGCGAGCATCGCCGCGGCGAGCGGTCCCGGCGCGATCGCGGCCACGGTGACGGCCGCCGCGGCGAAGGCCGCCCATCCCGAGACGAGCGCCACGGGCCAGCGTGCATGCCGCCCCGCGTGCGAGAAGGCGAGGAGATGCGCGGCCTGGCCCACGATCGCCGCGAGGGTGAACGTCGCCGAGCGGGCCGCGAACTCGGGGCCGTAGTCGAGCGCGAGGTAGAGCGTGATGGGACCGCCGATCATCGGCAATCCCCCGAGGTAGCCGGAGACGGCATGGCCCCAGCGCCGCGCGGCGAGGCTCGAAACCCACACCGCCGCGGGCACGAGCGCCAGGCGCAGGAGCGTCGTGACCTCGATCGATTCCATCGACGCGTCGCTACGCGCGCTTCGGCGTGTCCCGGCCGCGCTCCGGCCGGTTGCCGCCCGCGACCATGCGGTACTCGTAGAGGCGGCACTCGAGGGCCCCGTTGAAGAGCACGGTCTTCCGCGACGGGTGGAGGCGGATGAGGCGCGCGAGCTCGGGGTCGCCGGAGAAGATGAATGCGGTCCACCCCGCGAACTTGCGCTTGAGGAGGTCGCCCAGCTGCGGATAGAAAGCCGCGAGGCGCTCCGCGTCCCCCAGCCGCACGCCGTAGGGCGGGTTGGTGACGAGCATGCCGTGGCCGGCGGGCGCGGAGAGCTCGAGGAGGTTCGCCTGCTTGAGCGAGACCGCCGCCTCGAGCCCCGCCTCGCGGAGGTTCCTGCGCGCCTGCTCGACCGAGCGGCCGAAAAGATCCGAGCCGAAGATCGGGAGCGCGGCGACCGGCCTTTCCTCCCGCGCGGCCGCCGCGTGCTCGCGCTCCCACGATCGCGCGTCGAAGCGCGCGAGCTTCCGGAAGCCGAACTCGCGGTCGCGTCCCGCCGCGCGGCCGAGCGACATGTCCGCCGCCTCGGAAAGGAAGGTGCCCGCCCCGCACATGGGATCGAGGAGCGGCGTTCCCGGCCGCCATCCCGCGAGCCGCAGGATCCCCGCGGCCAGGTTCTTCTTGAGCGGCGCCTCGCCCACGTGCTCGCGTCGCCCGCGCTTGAAGAGCGGATCCCCGCTCGTGTCGAGATAGAGCGTGCAGGTGGCCGCGTCGAGGAACGCGTGGATGCGCACGTCCGGGTCGCGCGTCGCGACCGAGGGCCGGCGCCCGGTCGCCTCCCGGAAGTGGTCCGCGACGGCGTCCTTCACCCGCAGCGTCACGAAATCGAGGCTCTTCACGGGGCTGCGGTGCGCGTTGGTCTCGATCTTGAAGGTGCGCTCCGCGGAGAAGAGCTCGCGCCAGCGCACGCGCTTGGCGCCCTCGTAGACGTCGTCCTCGCTCGCGTACGGATACTGCGCCACGCGCCAGAGGATCCGGCTCGCGATGCGGGAGCGCAGGTTCGCGGCGTAGGCGAGCTCGAAGGGGCCGGTGAACGCGACGCCCGCTTCCGCCGGCTCGGGGTGGATCGCGCCCAGCGCCGCCAGCTCCTCGGCGAGCGCGGGGGCGAGGCCGCGCGGGCACGGCGCGAAGAACGCTTCGTCGCCGGGCGGCGGCCGGGCGGGCTTGCGCAATATTTCCCGCCTGGCGGTGTTCCCCATGGGAGCCCGGGCGTTCCCGGATCTCCTAGAAGGGCTTCACCACCACGAGGATCACGATCGCGACGAGGAGCACCGTCGGCATCTCGTTTACCCAGCGGTAGAAGACGTGGGAGCGGCGGTTCGCGTCGCGGGCGAAATCCCCGAGGAGCTTCCGCATCCAGAAGTGGTAGGCCACGAGCAGGACGACGAGCGCCATCTTGGCGTAGAGCCAGCCGCCGGCGAAGCCGTAGCGCAGCCACAGCCACAGGCCCGAGGCGAGCGTGAGGACCATCGCCGGCACCATGATGCCGCGGTAGAGCTTCCTCTCCATCACCTTGAAGCGCTCGTTGGACGGCGCATCGGCGGCCGTCGCGTGGTAGACGAAGAGCCGCGGCAGGTAGAAGAGTCCCGCGAACCAGGCGATGACGAAGACGATGTGCAGGGCCTTGAACCAGAGCATAGGTGTATCATTTTACGTGATGTTTTCACGCATTCCGGCCGCGGCGGCGACCGCGGCGCTTTTGCTCGCCGCGGGCATCGCCCATTCCGACCCGCTCGTGAAGACGGAGCACGTCGAGGCGCAGCTCGTCTCGGACCAGGCCTCCGCGCAGCCGGGGAAGCCGATCCTGGTGGGCCTCAAGCTCCGCATGGCGGAACACTGGCACACGTACTGGAAGAATCCCGGCGACTCCGGCCTGCCCACGCGCATCCAGTGGGCGCTCCCCGCGGGCTGGACGGCGAGCCCCATCGAATGGCCGTATCCGTCGCCGCTCCCCGTGGGCCCGCTCATGAACTACGGGTACGAGGACGACGTGGTCCTCCTCTCGCACCTCACGCCGCCCGCGGACGCGAAGCCCGGCACCGCGGACATCCGCGCCCACGCGGAGTGGCTGGTGTGCAAGGACATCTGCGTGCCGGAGAAGGGTGAGCTCGAGCTCTCGCTGCCGGTGTCGGCCGCGCCGCCCAGGCCGGATCCGCGCTACCGCGCGCACATCGAGCGCGCGGAGGAAATGCTTCCGGTCTCGCCCCCGGGCTGGAAATCCGAAGCGGCCATCGCCGGGAAGTCGCTCATCGTGCGGATCACCGCGCCGGAAGGCTCCGCGCCGCCGGCGAAGGCCGCGTTCTTTCCGGAACGCGAGCTCCTGATCGAGCCCGCCGCGCCGGAGAAGGTCACGCGCGAAGGCCGTACGCTGCAATTCGAGATGAAGCTCGCGGATCCGCCGCTCGCGGACGTGAAGTCCGTCGAGGGGGTCGCGGTCGCGCAGGCCGGCTGGCCGGGGACGGACGGGCGCCGCGGGCTCGCGGTGGCGGCACCCGTCGTGGCCTCGCTCCCCGGCATGGCGGGCTCGACCGGCGGCACGGTGGGAACCGAGGCGATCGGCGGGAGCGCCTGGGCCGCGCTCGCCTTCGCGTTCGTGGGCGGGCTCATCCTCAATCTCATGCCGTGCGTCTTCCCGGTGCTGGGCATCAAGGCGATGGGCTTCGTGAAGCACGCGCACGGCGAGGCGCGCGCGATGCGCCTCCAGGGCTTCGTCTTCGCGGCCGGCGTGATCGCCTCGTTCGGCGCGCTCGCGGGGATCATGCTGGCGCTGCGCGCGGGCGGCGCGCAGCTAGGCTGGGGGTTCCAGCTCCAGTCGCCCGTCGTGGTGGCGCTTCTCGCGTGCCTCTTCTTCGTGCTGGCGTTGAACCTCTCCGGCCTCTTCGAATGGGGCGCCTTCGCGCAGTCGATGACCTCCAGCCTCACGGCCCGCGGCCGCTACGCGGATGCGTTCCTCTCCGGCGTCCTCGCGACCGTGGTGGCCACACCGTGCACGGCGCCCTTCATGGGCGCGGCCGTCGGCTTCACGATGTCGCAGGGCGCGGGACTCGCGCTCGCCGTCTTCCTCATGCTGGGCGTGGGCACGGCGCTCCCCGTCTTCACGCTCGCGCTCTTTCCCGCGCTCCTGCGGAAGCTCCCGCGGCCGGGCGCCTGGATGGAGACCTTCAAGCAGGTGCTCGCCTTCCCGCTCTTCGCCACCTCCGCCTGGCTCGCGTGGGTCCTGGGCGCGCAGGCGGGCAACGACGCGGTGCTGGCGCTCCTCCTGGGCCTCGTCTTCATCGCGCTGGGCGCGTGGATGTACGGCCGCTGGGCGCACGCGGGACGGCGCTGGCAGCCGGCGCTCGCGGTGCTCCTGGGCGCGCTCGGGCTCTTCGTCGCGTGGCCTTCGAGCGCCCCCGCCGGGCGGACCGCCGGCATGGCGCGCGCGGACGGCGAGGCGTGGGAATCGTGGACACCGGAGAAGGTGCGCGGCTATCTCGCGCAGGGGCGGCCGGTGTTCGTGGACTTCACCGCCGCCTGGTGCGTCACCTGCCAGCTCAACAAGCGCGTGGCGCTGCACGACGGCGCCGTGGAGAAGGCGTTCGCGGATCGGCGCGTCGCGCGACTCACCGCGGACTGGACGCGCCAGGATCCGGACATCACGCAGGCGTTGGCCGCGCTCGGGCGCAACGCCGTCCCAGTCTACGCGCTCTACCTTCCCGGCGAGGAGTCGCCGCGCCTCCTTCCGGAAGTGCTGACGCCTTCCATCGTGCTGGGCGAGATTGACAAGCTGCCGCCAGGCCCCGCCACCGCGATCACGCAGCGCTAGGCCGCGAGGCGGCGGCGGAAGAGCACGAGCGCGATCGCGAACCCCGCCGCGCCGTAGCCCAGCAGCACCGCCACGTGCAGGAGCGGCGCCTCCGGCCACCGGCCCAGCAGGAGCGGGCGGCCGAGCGCGATGCCGTGGGTGAGCGGGAGCGCCTTCGCCACGGCCTGCAGCCACCCCGGCATGTTCGAGAGCGGGTAGAACACGCCGCAGACGAGCATCATCGGCGTGATCGCGAGCGTGAACCAGTACATGAAGAAGTCGTAGGATTTGGCGAGCGCCGTCATCACGAGGCCCAGGCCGGAGAAGCACAAGCCGATCAGGAACGCGGTGGGCACGACGAAGACCATCGTCCACGAGTGCCCGAGGCCGAGGGCCACGGCCACGAGGAGCACCGCCATCCCGGAGAGGAAGCTCTTCGAGGCGGCCCAGATCCACTCCGCTAGCACCACGTCCTCCAGGCTCACGGGCGCGTTGAGGATGCCTTCCCACGTGCGCTGCACGTGCATGCGCGAGAAGCCCGAGTAGAGCGCCTCGAACGAGGCGGCCATCATCGTCGAGTAGCAGATCGTGCCGCCCGCGAGGTACGCGATGTAGCGCACGCCGTCCACCTCCGGGACGAGCGTCCCGAAGCCGATGCCGAAGCCCACGAGGTAGAAGAGCGGCTCGACGATGTTGCCCAGCACGGACTCCGCGGCGAGCTTCCGCCACACGAGGAAATTGCGGCGCCACACGGCGATCCACGCGCGCGAGATGGGAATCGCGAGCGCCGTCATTCGCGCATCTCCCGCCCGGTGAGCTTCAGGAACACGTCCTCGAGGTTCGCGGGCCGGTGCAGGAACCTCAGGCGCGGGAAGCGCCGGAGCGACTCCACCGCGGGCGCGGGATCCCCCAGATAGCAGAACGCCGTCTCGCCGTGGAGCTCGCTGCGCGAGCAGGCGTGCCTGCCGTGCGCCGAGAGCCATTCCTCGACGCCCTCCCCGTACACCTCGACCACCTCCGGCTCGATGTGCTCCGCGATGAGCGTCCGCGGCGGACCCTCGGCCAGCGTGCGGCCGTGGTCGATGATCTTCAGGCGGTCGCAGAGGCGCTCGGCCTCGTCCATGAAGTGCGTCGTGAGGAGGATCGTCTTCCCCTCGCGCAGCAGCACGCGCAGCTTCTCCCACATCTGGTGGCGCGCCTGCGGGTCGAGGCCCGTGGTGGGCTCGTCGAGGAAGAGGAGTTCGGGATCGTTCACCAGCGCCCGCGCGAGGATCAGGCGGCGCTTCATGCCGCCGGAGAGCTCCTGGATGCGGCTCGCCGCGCGCGTCTCGAGCGCCGCGAACGCGAGGAGCGCCGGAAGGCGCTCGCCCATGCGCTCCGCCGTGAGCCCGAAGTAGCGCCCGTACACCACGAGGTTCTCGCTCACCGTGAAATCCGGGTCGAGGTTGTCCACCTGCGGCACGACACCCACGCGGACCCTTCCCTCGCGGGCCGCCTTCGGGACGGGATGGTCCAGGAGCGTGATCGTGCCCGCGTCCGGCGCGGTGAGCCCCAGCAGCATGCGGAGCGTCGTGGTCTTTCCGGCGCCGTTGGGGCCGAGCAGCCCGAAGCACTCGCCGCGCGCGAGCTCGAGGTCGATGCCCGCCACGACCTCGCGCCCGCCGTACGATTTCCGGATGCCGCGCGCCGCGAGGATGGTCATCGCGACCAGCGCAGCACGATCTCGCGCAGCACGTGGAGCTTCCGGTGGAAGAAGTGCTCGCCGCCGGGCACGACCACGACGGGCACTTCGCGCGGGGTGGCCCAGGCGATCGAATCCGAGAGCGGCACGGTATCGTCGCGGTCGCCGTGGATCACGACGGTGTTCGCGCTCGTGTGCCGGCCGGGCGCGCCGAGCGCCGGGTCGTCCGCGTCCGGCGGCGCGCCCATGCCTTCGGGCGAGATGCGGCGGAAGCCGGGTGCGACCAGCACGAGCTGCGCGAAGTCGACCCGGCCGCTCGCGCGCACCGCGACCGCGCCGCCGAACGAGAACCCGGCGAGGACGAGGGGAAGCCCCGGATGGAGCTCGCGTGCGTGCTGGGCGACGCGCACCATGTCGTCGGCCTCGCCGCGGCCCTCGTCGTGCGCGCCCTCGGTGGCTCCCACGCCGCGGAAATTGAACCGGAGCGTCGCGGCGCCGGCCTCGCCGAACGCGCGGGCGAGCGTGGTGACCACCTTGTTGTCCATGGTGCCGCCGTAGAGCGGATGGGGATGCGCGATGACCGCGACGCGCAGCGGGGACACGGCCCCGCCGGCCGCCACCTCGATCGCGCCCGCGGCGCCGGCGATGCGCGAGCGCGGCTCCGCGCCGGCCATCAGATGCGCAGGCGCTCGACCGGCCGGCCGTGCACCAGGTGCTCCTCGATGATCTCGTCGATGTCCTCGCGGTCGACGTACGTGTACCAGACCTCCTCCGGGTACACGACGATCACGGGACCTTCCTCGCAGCGGTCCAGGCAGCCCGCCGCGTTGATGCGGACCTTCCCCGGGCCGCTCAACTTGAGCTCCTTCACGCGCTTCTTCGCATAGTCCCTCATCGCCTCCGAGTTGTGGCAGGCGCAGCACGCCTCCGGAGCCTCGCGGCGGTTCAGGCAGAAGAAGACGTGGTGCTTGTAGAAGGGCATAGCCGGGGATTATTGCACGGCCGCGCGGCGCTCCCGCAGGAAGAGGGCGATGAGGAATGTGAGCGCCGCGAGCGGCCAAAGTTCGTGCAGGAAGCGGGTGAGCGTGGTGAAGCTCGCGAGCTGCCCGTAGGGCCAGCGGAAGAGGTGCAGGAGATCCTCGAGCGGGCTGTAGGCGCCGAAGATCTTGGAGAGGAGCGCGCCCGCGAGGATGCAGAGGATCGCGAGGTAGATTCGCCCCGCGCGCGGGAGCCTGCGCAGGGGTGCCAGCGCGGCGAGGCCCACCGCGATGCCGATGAAGCGGCCGCTCGTCACCCACTCGTCGGAGAAGTGCGGCTGCAGCATGACGGAGGCCGCGACGAACTTGAGCCAAAGCGCGGCGCTGAGGAGGAGGAGCGTCATCCGCAGCGTGCCGGCTTCCCCGCGCAGGATCGCCGAGGCGAAGAGCCCGAAGCCCGCGATCGCGAGCGCGACGGACGGCCATTCCAGCGCCTCGGTGTGCGCCAAGGCGTCCCCCGGCGCGGCGATGTTCCCCGCGCCGAAGAAGGGCAGCGCGGGATTCAACTGCGCGAGGAGCCAGAGCGCCACGAGCATGAGCCCCGCGTCGCCCCAGGCGCCGCGCATGAAGGCCTCCTCGCGCCACCGCCCCATCGGTCGCGTGACGACGGAATGGAACGGATCGACGAAGGCGAGCGCGCCCGCGAGCGTCCCGGCGGCGTTCGCGGCGATGTCGTAGACCGAGGCCACACGGTTCGGGATGAAGAGCTGGCAGCATTCCATCGCGAGGCTCGTCGCCGCGCCGAACGCGACCGCACGCGCGACGGAGCGGCCGCGCACCGCGCCGCCCGCGAAGTAGAGCGTCGCGAGCATGCCCAGCGGGATGTAGGCGACGATGTTGAGCACCACGTCGAAGGGCACGACGTAGCGCGGCTTCACGAGGCCGGCGGCGAGCGCGTCCGCGGAGGGAAGCCGCAGCGGCCAGAACGGGTAGAGGCTCGCGTAGGCGATCAGCAGCAGCCAGACCGCGAGCGATCCCCGGTAGCGGCTCGCGGTCATCCCAGGGGCTTCAACCCCCGGCGGTAGAGGGCGGAGCGCTCGACGTAGTGCTGCGCGATCCACGTGTTGGTCGCGATCTCCTCGGGCGTGAGCGCACGCACCACCTTGCCGGGAGAGCCCAGGACGAGGGAGCCGTCGGGAATGGATTTTCCTTCCGTCACCATGGCGCCCGCGCCCACGAGGCAGTTCTTCCCGATCACCGCCCCGTTGAGGACGATGGCGCCGATGCCGACGAGCGAGTTCTCGCGCACCGTGCAGCCGTGCAGCATCACGAGGTGGCCGACGCTCACGTTCCTCTCGAGGACGACCGGCACGCCGCCGTCGGTGTGGATCACGCTTCCGTCCTGGACGTTCACGTTCTCGCCCAGCGTGATCACGTCGTTGTCGCCGCGGATCGTGACGTTCCACCACACGCTGGAGTCGCGCTCCATCACGACGGAGCCGATCACCGCCGCGTTCTCCGCCACGAAATAGTCGCCCCTGAACACGGGCTTGCGATCGTCGAGCTGGTAGATCACCGGTCCCCCGCCGTTCCCGCGGGGGCGGGAACCCAGCCGCCATTTTGCCCGATGGCGGGCAGGGTCACATCTGCTTGAAGAGGTGCGAGTAGATCCGCGAGACGACGAGGCTCTCGTCGCGGCCCTTCACCTTCACGTGCGCCTGGCCGCGGAAGTCGCGGGTCACGCCCGCGATGGCGCCCACGTTGACAACGGTCGAGCGGTGGATCTGCCAGAACGCGGCGGGGTCCAGGCCGTCCAGGAGCTCGCGGATGGGCGTCTTGATGAGCGCCTCGCCGTCGGCGGTGACGACCCGCGTGTATTTCTCGTCGGACTGGAAATACGCCACGTCGGCGACCGGGATGAGGCGCAGGTTCTGGCCCACGGTGGCCTTGATCCATTGCAGGCGCTCGCGCCGCGGCTCGAGGCGCTCGGCGATGCGCGAGAGCACCTCGTTCAGGTCCCGGGGCGGGGTCGCGAGCTTCGACTTCAGCCGCTCGATCGCCAGGGCGAGACGCTCGTCGGTGGGGGGCTTCAGGAGGTAGTCGACGGCACCCGCCTCGAAGGCCTGGATCGCGTACTCGTCGTACGCGGTCACGAAGACCACGTGCGCGCGGCCCGCGACGTGGCGCGCGACCTCGACGCCGGTCATCTCGGGCATGCGGATGTCGAGGAACATGAAGTCCGGGGTCGCGTCCTCCAGCGCCTCGAGCGCCGCGGCGCCGTCGCCCACGCTCGCCGCGATCCGCAGGTCCGGCCACAGCTTCGCGAGCTTCGCTTCCAGCTGCGCGCGCAGGATCGGCTCGTCCTCGGCGATGATCGCGGTCGGCATGCGCGGATTCTACGGCGCGGCGGGCGGGGAGGCCTTGGCCCGCGCCCCGGTGTCCCTGCGGGCGCGGCGGACGAGCCACCAGGCGCCCAGGCCGGCGAGGACGAAGGGCGCCACGACCGGGAAGATCGACACCGCGATCATCACCGGGATGAAGATCGCGAGGCCGGCGAAGAGGAAGCCCAGGCCGTAGACCACGCCGAACACGATCACGAGCGCCAGCACCACCACGGCGAAGACGAGGAGCATCGCGGCGATGCCCAGGAGCGCGCCGGGTGCCCCGCTCACGGCGTGCCCCTCGAGCTGCACGTGGAGCGCGCCCGTCATGAAGGCGACCATCGCGAGGCCCGCGCACACGGCGGCGATCGCGACCAGGACCACGAACGTGAACGAGAGGCCCTTCCGCCAGGCGCGCTCGACGGTGCCCATCGCGGCGAGCGTGCGGGCGGCCCTCCCTCGCGATGCCGCCTGGGGTCCGGCCTGAGGAGGAGCCACGGCAGGGCCCGAGTCCACGCGCTCCGGGGCCTTGCGCGGCACCTCCAGGATCGCGCGCACGCCGCGCGGGGCGTTCGCCTCGAGGGTGAGCCGGGCCTCCCCGCCGTAGAGGGCCCCGAGCCGCTCGCGGATGTTGGCGAGGCCCACGCCCTCGCCGGGCGTCTCGCCGAAGCCGCGGCCGGTGTCCGTGACGGTGACGCGGATGCGGCCGTCAGACTCCTGCGCGGCGATCGCGACGGTACCGCCCTCGCGCAGCGGCTCGAGGCCATGCTTGATGGCGTTCTCGACGAGCGACGGCAGCATCAGCGGGGGAAACGGCGCTTCCGCGAGCTCCGGAGGCATCGCGATCTCGAAGGCGAGCCGCTCGCCCATGCGCATCTGGAGGATGTTCAGGTACGCGCGCACGAGCTCCATCTCCTGGCCCACCGTGGACACCGACTCGCGCATCTTCGGCAGGGCGCTCCGCAGGTACTGGATGAGGTGGCCGGTCATCGCGTTCGCCCTCGCGGGATCCACCTCCGTGAGGGCCTGCACGCTCGCGAGCGTGTTGTACAGGAAGTGCGGCTCCACCTGCGCCTGCAGCGCCGCGAGCTTGGCCTCCGTCACCTGGCGGCTCATGCGGTGGTAGTCCGCCTCGCGGCGCTTCACCTCCGCCATGCGCTGCGCCGCGCGCGAGCGGTCGATGAAGAACTTCGACACGATCGCGAGCACGAAGAGCGGGATGAAGACGAGGATCAACCCGGTGCCCACGCCGATCCGGTAGAGGTCTCCCGTGACCTTCTCGCGGATGTTCGCGCGCATTTCCGGCGGGAGCGGCGGCAACGGCTCCAGGGCCGGGGGCGCCGCCACGTCGGGCACGCCGGACTTGGGCACGACGGGTGGCGGCGGAACTTGGGACTGCGAGTCGCGCCGCGCCTCCTCGCCCGCCTTGCGCGCCGCGTCGAGCGAGCGCTCGATCGAGCGGCGGACGTTCGCCGCGACGCCCGCGTCCTCGAGAGCCTTCGAGGCCTGCCGCTTCGCGTCGGCGATCGCGCGCTCGGCCTCGCTCATCGCCCCGGCGACCTCGCCCGCGCTCTCGCGCCGCGCGCGGTCGACCTCGCGGCCCGCCTCCCGCACGCTGTCGCGCGCCTGCTCGATCTCGTCCAGCGCGCGGTCGAGCTCCTCGCGCCGGCCGGGATCGCGCGAGTGGTTGCGAAGCTCGCGCACGATGCCGCGGGCCATGTCGAGCGCGCCTTCCGAGAAGGTCGAATCGATCTCCCGCTTGATCGCGCGGTTCTCGGCCGGCGTGGCGCCGCTGCGCTCCAGCCGGATCAGGTGGAACGGCGTCACGTAGAGCACGAGCCCCACGAAGAGCACGAAGCCGCCCCCCACGAGCGCCCACCAGGGCGTCCTGTGCAGGAGGTTGGAAAGAGCCTTCATGGGTGCCCGCGGATGCGCATGGCCGCCACTCTACCGGCCGGTGCCGCTCCGGGCCATGCCGGCGGGGCGAAATGCAGAAAGCGCGGAGCGAAACGGCGGGAGGCGGGACGGCTGGACGCCCCCCGGTCACATCTGCTTGAAGAGGTGGACGAAGGCGCGGGAGACGACGAGGGTCTCCGCGTGGTCCCGCAGGCTGATCTCGGCCTGATCCTTGAGCCCCCGGCGCACCGACGCGATGCGGTCGACGTTCACGATGGTCGCCCGGTGGATCTGCCAGAAGCGCGCGGGGTCCAGCTCCGCCAAGAGCTCGCGGATGGGCTTGCGGATGAGGGCCTCGCCGTCGGCGGCCACGACGCGCGTGTACTTCTCGTCCGACTGGAAGAAGAGGATCTCCTCGACCGGGATCAGGCGCACGTTGCTGCCGACGGAGGCCTTGATCCAGCGCAGGTGCGGCGAGCCGCGCGGCCGCCCCAGGCGCTCGGCCAGGGACTCGACCAGCGCCTCGAAGTCCGGCGGTCGCACGCCGAGGCGCTCCTTGAGGCGCCCGACCGTGACCGCGAGGCGCTCCTCGTCGAACGGCTTCAAGACGTAGTCGACCGCGCCGCGCTCGAAGGCCTCCACCGCGTACTCGTCGAACGCGGTCACGAAGACCACGTGCGCCCGGCCGCCGATCGCGCGCGCGGCCTCGAGCCCGTTCACGCCCGGCATGTGGATGTCGAGGAAGAAGAGCGAAGGGGCGTGCGCGCCGATCACGCCGTCGACGTCCCGCCCGTCCGGCATCTCGTGGACCACGCTCAACTCCGGCCAGAGGCGCGCGAGGCGCGCGCGGAGCTGGGCGCGGAGGAGGGGTTCATCATCGGCTATTACGGCGCTTACGCGACCACGGTCCGCGATGACGGCGCTTACGCGGTCACGATCGGCTGCGGCGCCGCCTCCGCGATTCACGCCGGCACCTCGATCGAAGCGACGACGCCGCGCGGCGCGTTCTCCTCGAGCACGAGGTGGGCCGCGGACCCGTAGAGCGCCTTCAGCCGCTCGCGGATGTTGGCGAGGCCCACGCCGCCGCCCGTCTTCGGCCGGACGCCGTCGCCCGTATCGGCCACGGAGACGCGCAGGCGCCCGGCCTCCTCGCGGGCCCGGATCACGATGCTGCTGCATTCGCAGCACGGGTCCACGCCGTGCTTCACCGCGTTCTCGACGAGCGAGATCAGCATCATCGGGGGGAAGGCCCGGACCTTGAGCGTCTCCGGCACGTCGATCGCGAAGTCGAGCCGTGCGCCCATCCGCACCTGGTGGATCTCGAGGAAGGCCCGCGCCATGTCGAGCTCGCGCCCCAGGTTCGTGCTCGCCTCGCGCATCTGCGGGAGCGCCGCGCGCAGGTACCGGATGAGGCTCTCCAGCACCCGCGCGGCACCCGGCGGGTCCGTCTCCACGAGATGCTGCACGTTGGCGAGCGTGTTGAAGAGGAAGTGCGGCTCGACCTGGGCCTGCATGAGGGCGAGCCGCGCCTCGAGCACGCTCTTCTCGAGCTGGTGGCGCTCCGCTTCCGCGCGGAGGATCCGCGCCTGGTCCCGCGCGTGCTTCTCGCGGAGGATCAGGCCCGCCACCACGACGCAGCCCACGCCGATCCCCAGGCCCATGGTGATCATCACGCCGGAGAGCCGCTCGTGGAACATCTGGCTCACGTCGCGGCCCTTCACGATGCCCGCGAGGACGGTGCCGAGGAAGGAGCCCACGACCACGGCGAGGACCTGCATCGCCTCGCGCGGCATGGCGCGATGGCGCAGGTTCCCGGCCATCGTGAAGAGCAGCATGCTGGTGTAGCCCACGCACAGGGCGCTCACCAGCAGGTCCCAATAGGTGTTGTAGAAGAGGCGCAGGACCGCGAGGGCGGCGGCGGCGCAGAGGGCCGTCACGGCGAGGAAGCGGCGGACCGTGAGGCCCTCGAGGAGGGAGGCGGGCGGGTTCACGCCGCCAAGTTACCGAATCTCACCCCCTCCGTGCAAAGCCCGTGCGACGAAACGCGCAATCCGCTACCCGCGCTGCGCCTCCACCGTGATGGTCTCGTGCATGTCCGGCACGATCGGCAGGGGTGCTGCGCACACCATCGTCGCCTGCGGGGAGGCGGGGGCCACGGTCACCCGGTCGGCGAGGATCGCCCCGCTCGCCGCGAGGAACCAGGCGGATACGAGCAGCGTGAGCACCGTGGGGACGGTGGACTCGCCGCGGTGGGCGGGGAACGGCTTGGTCGGCATGTCTTCTTCTCCTTGGGCCTGATGCCGGGCCAGGTGCGGCCGGGCATGGGGCAGATTAGGGACCCGCCCCGGGCCGGGAAAGGAGAAAGCGACGAAATGCGGAAAAAGCGGCCCGAAACGCCGGGGCGCGGGCCTCCCGCCGGACCGCCTCAGCGAAGCTGGGAGCCGGCGTGGGCCTCGCGGGGCAGGGCCCCGCCCACGAGGGAGCCCGCGATCATCCCCCCGAAGCTCGCGACGAGGCCCGCCAGCTGCGGCGGGACCGTCCCCTCCGGATTGAGGACTTCCATCCAGATCCAGACCGAGAGCCCGAGGACGATGGAGAGCATCGCGCCCAGGTTGGTCGCGCGCTTCCAATACAGGCCGCAGACGAGCGGCACGAAGGCGGCCACGAGCGTCACCTTGTACGCGTTCTCCACCATGCCGTAGATGCTCGACTTCGAGTTCAACGCGAAGAAGGTGACGAGCACCGTGAAGCAGACCAGGACCCCCTGCATGAGGCGCAGGAACTGCTTGTCGCCGATGTGGGGGAAGAAGCCCTTCAGGATGTTCTCGCTGAAGGTCACGGACGGCGCGAGGAGGGTCGCGGACGCGCAGCTCTTGATCGCCGAGAGGAGCGCGCCGAAGAACATGATCTGCGCGAAGACCGGCACGATCGGCGACTTGATGAGCGCGGGGAGGATCTGCTGCGAGTCGGTGTCCAGGTAGCCCGCGACCATCTTCGGGTCGATCACGAGCGCGGAATACGCGAGGAACATCGGGATGAACGCGAAGCAGAAGTAGAGGACGCCCCCCAGGATGGACGAGCGCCCGGCCGTGTTCTCGTCCTTGGAGGACTGCACGCGCTGGAAGACGTCCTGCTGCGGGATGGACCCCAGCATCATCGTGATCCACGCGGCGAAGAATCCCAGCACCTCCTTCGCGTTGGGCGCGGGGAGCAGGTGGAACTTCCCGTCGGAGGCGGCCTTCGAGATCACGCCCGTGACGCCGCCCGCGAGCCCGCTCACCTCCCAGCCGATGTAGAGCATCCCCAGCACGATGATGATCATCTGGATGAAGTCCGTGATCGCCACCGAGAACATCCCGCCCAGCATCGTGTAGACCAGCACGGTCGCCGCACCGATGATCATGCCCCACTGCTGCGTGATGCCGCCGTCGGAGACCACGTTGAAGACGAGGCCCAGCGCCTTGATCTGCGCGCCCACCCAGCCCAGGTACGAGATCACGATGCAGAGGGTCGTGAGCATCTCGACCGGCCGGCTGAAGCGCTTGCGGTAGTAGTCGCCGATCGTGAGGAGGTTCATCCGGTAGAGCGGACGGGCGAAGAAGAGGCCCACCAGCACGAGGCAGAGCGAGGAGCCGAACGGGTCGGCCACGACTCCGGAGAAGCCCTCCTTGATGAAGGTGGCGGGGATCCCCAGCACCGTCTCCGAGCCGAACCAGGTGGCGAACACCGTCGCCGTGACGATGTACATCGGCAGCCGCCGGCCGGCGACCGCGAAGTCCTTCGTGTTATGGACCCAGCGCGCGGCGTAGAGGCCGATCGCGACGGAGATCACCCAGTATCCGATGACGAACCAGAGCAGCATGGCGGCGTGGGGCTTGGCGGGCGAGCCCGTGTCGAGGGAACCAGGCCTCCATTCTAGAGGACTCCCGCCTCCGCGAGGATGGCGCGCCCGGCCTCCAGCCGGTCGAGGTTCGAGGTCCGCGGGCCCGGGGTGAGGTTCATGGCGAAGCAGGCGCGCGGCCGGCCCTTGCGCTCGATCCAGCCGACCCACCACATGACCGCCTCGCGGCCGCTCGGCACCGTGTCCGCCTTGGCGTAGAGCGTATGCTCGCGCGTCTTCTCGACCACGAGGGCCTCGCGCACGAGACGCTGTGCCCGCTGCGTCATCGGAAGGCGGCCTTCCGCGAGCCGGTGGAGGAAGGCCACCTGCTCCATCGCGCTCACCCTGAGGCCCCCCTGCAGCCAGAAGAGCTCGATGCCGCCGGAGACGTCGCGGTTGCCGTACTCGAGGCGCTCCAGCCACTCCCGCATCCGCGCGCGCCCCGTCCGGCGGGCCACTTCCTGGAACATCCAGACCGCGTTCGCGCGCATGCCGGAGGCGAGCGTCTGGTCCCGCTCCCAGGCCGCGCAGGGCTTGGGCTTGCCATCCCAGTGGAAGACCTCGTCCTCGCCGGCGACCGAGCCCACCTCCAGGCCGATGAGCGCGTTGGGGATCCCGAACGTGGAGGCCGGAAGGAATCGGCGCCCCGCCCGGGCCGTATCGAGGACGCGGTAGCGGTCCTCCATCGGCTCGAAGAGGACGAAGGTGCCCTCCACACCCTTCGCGTCCAGGTGGCGGCGCCATTCGGGCACGGCGATCGTCTCGGGCGCGGCGGCGGCGAGGCCGGAGAAGAGCTGGAGGAGCGAGGTGGCGAGGCGGTCCATGCCCGGATCGTGCCGCGCGATTGTGGCAAGAATGGGGCGAAGCGCTGTCCCGCGGCTGAAGATGCGGTCCCGCCCTAGCGTCCGAAGACGATCCGCTCGGTCGCCAGCATGCGGGCCACGACGCCCACGAGGACGATCGCGATGCCCACGGCCTCCAGGCCCGCGCCGGCGAGCGCGGCGGCCGACACCGGCTTTCCGCCCAGGATGCTCATGCCGGCGCCGTATTGCGCGAGGAGCGGCACGGCGTGCGCCCACGCCGCGTCCGCGATCGGGTAGAGCGTAAGGAGCGCGCCGGCGGCGACCACGGGGATGATCAGCACGACGGCGTAGCTCTGGGCCTCCTTGTACGACCGGGCGAAGCACGCGAGGCAGGTCTGGATCGCCGGAAGGAGGAGCGCGAGCGGCCCCATGGCGAGCGCGAGCAGGAAGAGCTCGTGCGGGCCGAGATGGATCCGCACGCCCAGCTGCTCCAGCGACAGCCGCGAGAGAACCCACGAGAGGGTCGCCAGCGTGAGGATCATTCCCGCAAAACCCGCCGCGCTCGCGGCGAGCCACTTCCCGGCCGCGAGCTGCCAGCGCGGCGTGCCGTTCAGCAGCAGCGCCTCGAGCGAGCCGCGCTCGCGCTCGCCGGCCGTCGAGTCCGTGGCGATCTGCATCGCGGACGTGATGATCGCCATCGCGAGGAAGCTCAAGACCACGCTCAGGAGCGTGGCGCCGCGCTGCTGCGAGTTCGCGACGTCCACCTGCTCCAGCCGGATCGGCGCCGCGACCTCGGGCGACACGCCCCGCACGATGAGCCGCTGGGCGGCGACCTCGGCGCCGAACCGGTCCACGAGGGCCGCGACCCGTTGCGCCTTCGGGCCGCCCGCCGCACGGGTCGAGTCGGTGAAGAGCCGCACGGTCGCCGGGCGCGAGCGCGCGAGGTCCGCCGGGAAGTCGTCGTCGATCACGACGGCGATGTCCATTCCGCGCCCGCGCACCGCGGCCTCGGCGTCCTTCGGCGCCGCCACGATCGAGACGCCGTCCTGCCGCCGCAGCCAATCGACCAGCTCCGGCGCGCGCTCCGCGCCCGCGACCGGCACGTCGATCCGCTCGATGGCGCCCTTCTGCACGGCGCGCTGGTTCAGCACGAAGGAGATGAGCAGCGGTCCCAGGAGCGCGGTGGCCGCCATGGTGAGGATCGACCGCCGGTCGCGGAACGCGTCGGCGAGCTCCTTCAGCGCGACGAGTACCACGGGCCCGAAGCTCATTGCAGCCCCACCAGCGCCATGAACGCGTCCTCGAGCGAGGTCACGCCGGTCGCCGCGAGGAGCTCGCCCGGCGTGCCTTCCGCCACGACGCGCCCCGCGGCGATGATGACGATCCGGTCGCACAGGGCCGACACTTCCTGCATCACATGGCTGGAGAAGACGACGCAGCGCCCCTCCCGCCGCAGTCCCCGGACGACCTCCCGGACGGCGCGGGTGCTCGCGACGTCGAGGCCGTTCGTGGGCTCGTCGAGGAGGACGTTCTGCGGGTCGTGCACCAGCGCGCGCGCGAGCGCGACCTTCGTCCTCTCGCCGTGGGAGAACCCCGCGACGCGCCGGTCGGCTACGGTCGCAAGACCGAGGGCGGCGATCCAATGCTCGACGCGCCGCGCGAGCTCCGCGCCGCGCAGCCCGCGCAGCGCGCCGAAGTACCGGATGTGCTCGCGGGCGGTGAGGCGGCCGTACAGTCCCGAGGCGTCCGGAAGCACGCCCAGCCGGCTTTGCGCGAGCTGCGGATCGCTGGCGACGTCGGCGCCGTCGATGGTGATGGTGCCGGCGTCCGGCTTCATGAGCCCGCAGGCGAGCCGCAGCGTCGTGGTCTTGCCGGCGCCGTTGGGACCGAGGAGCCCCGTCACCCTGCCGTCGGCCGCGCTGAAGGAAACGCCGTCGACGGCCGCCGCCCGGGAAAAGCGCTTGCGAACGTTCTCGACGCGGATCATCGCGCGGCCTGCGGGCCGGCGGCCGGTCCCGAAGGGCTCAGGAAGAACGGCGGGCGCTTCGACCGGCCCGCGCAGGATGCGTCGACGCCCGCGGCACTCCCGGCATCGAGGAACGCCGCGATCATCCGCACCACGCACTGCGTGGAAGACTCGCCGGGCGCGACGTGGAAATGGCCGGCTCCCGGCAGCACGACGTGCCGCGCGTTCTTCCAGTGCGCCGCCACGTCCGCACCCCACGCGGGGGGCGTCACGGGATCGAGGGCGCCGGAGACCACGAGCGCCGGAAGGGTCGAAGGCGGCATCTCGTAGTACGCCGGATCCATGTGCGCCACCGGCCAGAATGCGCAGGGCTCCAGGAACGATCGGGCCGTGGCGGGCCCGAGGAACGTGCCCGCCGATTCGCGCTCGATCGCGCCGGGCGCGATCCGGGGCGCGTCCTCGCTGCAGACGACGGAATACTCCATGCCCTTCGCGACGCTATCCGCCGCGCGGCGGAACGACGCGCCCATGGCGAGGAAGCCCGCGAAGTTTCCGTGTTCGGCCTCCTCGACGAGCAACGGGATGTCCGCCGCGGTGGTCGGCGAAAAGAGCGCCGTGAAGAGGATGCCCCCCAGCATCGCGCGAGAGAGATCGACCTCGCGCGGGAGCCCCGTCTGCGGGTCGGCGAAGCGGATGCGGCGCGGATGGGCGCCCACGTCGTCCAGGAGCGCCGGGAGGCGCCGCCGCAGGTCCGGGAATCGCGCGTCGCAGGCGGGGTCGCTCGCGCAATCGCGAAACAGCAGATCGAGGGCGCGCTGCGCGTCGCGGGCGAAGTAGAGCGGCAGCCGCGAGTCCGGCGGCGTCACGCCGTCGAGGACCACCGTCCGCACGTGCTCCCCGTGGCGCCGGACGTAGACAATCGCCGCGCGCGTGCCGTACGACGCGCCGTACAGGTCGATCGTGGAATAGCCGAGGAAACGGCGCACGTCGTCCAGGTCGTCCATCGCGACGTCGGTCGTGTAGCGGGTGACGTCCGCGCGCGGCCGGTACGCTTCCAGGCACGCGCGCATCCGGGCGGCGAGGCCGCCGGGCTCCGTCATGGCGGCGTCGCGCCCGTTCCGGCACTCGAGGGGATTGGACTTCCCGGTGCCGCGCTGGTCGACGAAGACGATGTCGCGGCGGATCTCGATCGGCCGCAGGATCTCCTCGTACCCGGCCGCCATGTCGGCGGCGCCCTGCCCCGGCCCTCCCGCGAGGATCACGAGCGGGTCCGCGGCGTGGTCCTGCTTCAACGCGGGCAGCACCACGACCTTCAATCCGATCCGGCGGCCGGTCCGGGCGCCGCGGTCCTCCCAGACGTCGACCACTCCGCAGTAGCCGTCGGTGGGACCGTCCGCGGCGGAGCACGGCCGCAGGCGATCGAGCGCGTCCGTCTCGGGCCGCGAGGAGCAGGCGCAGACCAGGAGCGCCAATGCGAGGGGCCAGCGCACTCAGTGTCCCGCGAAACGGATGAGCCACAGCAACGCGGCGAACCCGGCGAGGTACGCGCCTCCGAGGAGCGACAACCGGTGCGCGATGTTGAGCGAGTAGCCGCGCGCGCCCTTGAGCACCAGCAAGGGAATGCCGGGCTGGAAGCAGACCAGCCATCCCGCGAGCGCCGGCTGGCCCAGGAGATCCGGGAGCCGCACGGGCCGCGTGCGGGCGAGCACGGCCTTCAGCCGCTTTCGCCGGATCTCCGCCCACACCGTGCCGCCGATTCCGGCGACGGTCCAGAGCACGAGCCACAGGCCCACGACGGCGGCGTGCTCCTCCGGGGCGGCGCTCACGACCATGGGCCAGTAGAGGAAGGACACGGCGGCCACGACGCGCGACCAGTCGATCAAGGCGAGGAGATGCTTGCGGGCGATCTCCCGGACCGCCCGGTAGCGCGCCGCGCCCTCGCGCGGGAGCGGCATGCGCCACTCGATCGCGACCCATTTCGCGTAGAGCATGCCGGCCTGGAGGTAGAGGAGGAGCACGGGCGTGCCGAAGAGGTAGCCCGCGTCCGGACGCGGGCTCGAGCCGAGATAGCGAGCCGCGAGCCACGCGAACGTGACCACGGCGAGGAGGGCCACGAGCGCCTCGATCGCGGGATGGGAGTAGTCCCGCACCCTGCGCGTCGCGAGCGAGACGCCGAGGCCGGCCGAGGGCACGGCGCGGTGCCGGTCCTCGAATCGCCGGGCCTCGCGCTCCGCGCGATCGACGGCGATCGCATGCCCCGCGTGGATCGCCACCGAGAGCGCCACGATGAGCGCGTTGAGCATGGCCACGTTTCCCCACGCGAAGATGGCCGCCGCGATCGGGACGTCGATCGCGAAGGGGACGAGGAGCCGCAGGCGGTAGCGCCGCAGGATCGCCCGGCCCGCGCCGGCGTAGAAGCCGGCCGGCACCGGGACGTCGAAGAACCACTCCGCGCCGCGCATCAGGGGCTCGCGAGAGCGCCGGACGAAGCCGTTGATGCGGACGATCCAGAAGATCGCGTAGAGCGCCACGGAGAATTCCCCGATCGTCATCTACTTGCCTCCCTTCCCCGCGCCCCGGAGCTCGCGCAGCACCAGGCTCTCGATCCGGCTCGCGGGAAGGCCCGAGAGCACGAGATCGGTCAACGCCGCGCGCAGGGGCCGCAGGAGCTGGTCCTGCGTGCGCTCCACGGCCCTCCGGGAGGTCACGACCGATCCCGCGCCATGGGCGATCGAGATGAGGCCCTCCTTCTGGAGCTCCCGATAGGCGGCCGCGATCGTATTGAGGTTCACGCCCAGGTCCGCCGCGAGCTGGCGCACGGGCGGGAGCGCCGCGCCTTGGCCCAGCTCTCCCCGCGCGATGAGCTCCTTGATGCCGTCGGCCACCTGCTGGTAGATCGGCCGGGGGTCGGCCGTGTCGATGCTCAGGAACATTGCGCCCGCGCCCTCCGCCTGGTCATGTATGGTGTATGTATACGCCATACACATCCGCCCGTCAACGGCCCGTTCCCGCGAGCGCTTTGCGCTAGTATCGAGCCGAGGCGGCGCTCATGATTCTCGTGACCTGGAACATCCAGTGGGGCCTGGGGCTCGACGGCCGCGTCGATCTCGCGCGCATCGTCGCGGCCGCGCGCGCCCTCGCCGACTTCGACGTGCTCTGCGTGCAGGAGGTCGCGGACAACTTTCCGGGGCTCGAGGGTAACGACGACCGCGACCAGTTCGCGGAGCTCTCGCGCTTCCTGCCGGGCCACGCCCGCGCCGATGCGTACGGCGTGGACGTCCTGGGCGAGGGCGACCGGCGGCGGCGCTTCGGCAACGCGATCTTCAGCCGCTACGCCATCCTCTCGGTTCGCCGGCATCCGCTCCCGTGGCCCCCGGACGCCGCGGTAGGCACCATGCCGCGCGTGGCGCTCGAGGCGACGCTCCAGGCGCCGATGGGCCCCGTCCGCGTCACCACGACGCACCTCGAGTACTACTCGGAGGTGCAGCGGCGCGCGCAGGCGGCGCGGCTGCGCGAGCTCAACGCGGAGGCGTGCGGGCGCGCCGCGCGCCCCGCGCCCGAGACCCGCGAGGGCGGCCCCTTCGACAGCACGCCGCAAACGTCCCACGCGATCCTCGTGGGCGACTTCAACTTCCCGCCCGAGCATCCGGCGTACGGGGACATCCAGGCAGAAGCGGGCGAAGGCATCCCGCGTTATCGCGACGCGTGGCCGATCGTCCGCGGACGCGAGCCGCACGCGCCCACCTTCTGCGTCCATGCGCGCAAGTACGCCAAGGCGCCATACTGCTGCGATTTCGCCTTCGTGACGGAGCCGCTCGCCCGCCGCGTGCGGCGAATCGAGGTGGACGGCGCCACCGAAGCGTCCGACCACCAGCCGGTGGTCATCGAAATCGACGACAACTAGGAGCCCCCGCATGTCCGGCCGAACGCTTCCCCTTTCCGATGCCCTCCTCGCCTACGTGGCGCGAAGCTCCGTGCGCGAGCATCCGGTCCTGGCGGAGCTGCGCGCCGCCACCGCCTCCATGCCGCACGCGCAGATGCAGATCGGTCCGGACCAGGGCGCGCTCATGGCGCTCCTGGTGAAGCTCCTGGGCGCGCGGCGCACGCTCGAGATCGGCGTCTTCACCGGGTACAGCGCGCTTGCCGTCGCCCTCGCCCTCCCGGCGGACGGGAAAGTCGTCGCGTGCGACGTGAGCGAGGAATGGACCGCGGTCGGGCGCCGGCACTGGGAGAGGGCCGGGGTCGCGGGGAAGATCGACCTCCGGCTCGGCCGCGCCGTGACAACGCTCGACAAGCTCGTGGCCGAGGGCGCGGCCGGGACGTTCGACTTCGCGTTCATCGATGCGGACAAGCAGGGCTACGCCGCGTACTACGAGCGCTGCCTGGTACTCCTTCGCCGCGGCGGCCTCATCGCGGTCGACAACACGCTCTGGAGCGGCGCCGTCATCGACCCGAAGGACACCTCCGCCGATACCGTCGCGCTGCGGGCGTTCAACGAGGCGCTCGCGGGCGATTCCCGGATCGACCTCGCGATGCTCACCGTGGGCGACGGCCTCACGCTCGCGATGAAGCGCTGAAGGCCTCCCCTCCCGCCCGGGCCGGGGCTCGACCGCGTGCGAGCCGCATGAGGGGCCGCTCGAATGCGAGCCACGAGACCGCGGCGACGGCGAGCGTCGAGACGAGGGTCGCCGCGAGCACCTCGACCGGCCGCTTGCCGAACGCCTCGATCGCCAGCGTGATGGCGAAGAGGTGCCAAAGGTAGATGCCGTAGCTCATCTCGCCCACGAAATGGAACGGCGCGAGCCAGCGGCGGGCGAGCACGGTCGGCAACGACACCGCCGCGGCGACCCCGCACGCGAGGAAGACGGCGAGCGGCGTTCGCCAGGCGATCACCATCGCCGGATCGTCCCAGTACCTGGAGTGCGCCCAGTAGAGCGCCATGGCGGCGTATCCGCTCGCGCAGGCGGCCGCGAGCCATGCGAGCGGGTGGCCCGGAAGCCGCCCGCCCGCGTCGAGCACCCATTTCGCGAGGACGATTCCGGCCGCGAACTCGTCGAGCGAGCCCGGAAGCTGGCTCGTGCGCACGAAGAGGTGCCAGCCGTCCGTGGGCGCGAAGGGCAGCATCACGGCCGCTCGCCATGCCCATGCGACGAGGACCCCGCCCAGCGCGATCCGCCAGGCCGGCGCGCGGTCGATCCACGGCACGAGGAGCGCGACCGCGACGTAGAACTGCATCTCGACCGCGAGGCTCCAGTTCGGGCCGTCGATCGAGCCGAACGTCGCCGGCCAGAAATTGTGGATGAACGCGAGGTGGCTCCCGAGATGCCACGCCCAGGCCCGCAGCGGCTGCGCGAAGAACCCCGGCCAGAGGAACGCGATCCAGAGCGCCACGGTGAGGAAGTGGAGCGGCACGATCCGGGTGAGGCGCCGGATCCAGAACTGCCGGGCGAAGGCGGCGGGCGATTGGCGATAGAGGATCAACGCGCTGTACGAGATCACGAACCCGCTGATCACGAAGAAGAGGTCGACGCCCAGCCATCCCACGCGAAACGTGACGAGCGGCCCGGACGACGGAAACGCGCTCCATCCCGAATGCTCGATCACATGGTAGACGACGACGGCGAGCGCCGCGAACGCGCGGAGCAGGTTCACGTTGTCGAAACGCTCGGGCGCGCTCGCGCTCAGCGCAGCACCATGACCGCGACCAGGAGGGCCAGCACCGCCGCGATGCCGAAGAGCATCCGCACCTGGCGCTGCTGCGCGCGCTCCAGTCGCTCGAGCGCGCGCTCCAGCCGCTCGGTGCGCTCGGTGGAGAGCGCGCGATGCACGAGCCGCGGGAGCTGCGGGAGCGTCTTCGCCCAGAGGGGCGCCTCGTCGCGCAGCTGCCGGATGAAGGCGCGCGGCCCGACCTGCTCGCGCATCCAGCGCTCGAGGATCGGCTGCGCGGTCCGCCGGAGGTCCAGGTCGGGATCGAGCTGGCGGCCGAGCCCTTCGACCTGCAGGAGCGTCTTCTGCAGGAGCACCAGCTGCGGCTGGATCTGCATCCGGAACCGGCGCGACACCTCGAAGAGCCTCAGGAGGAGCTTCCCGAAGTAGATCTCCTTCAGCGGCCGGTCGAAGATCGGCTCGCAGACGGAGCGGATGGCGCCCTCGAACTCGTCCACGCGCGTATCCGGCGGGACCCACCCGGCGTCCAGGTGCGCCACGGCCACGCGGTGGTAGTCGCGATGGAAGAACGCCATGAAGTTGGTCGCGAGATAGCTCTTGTCGCCGTCCGAGAGCGTGCCCATGATCCCGAAGTCCACGCCGCAGTAGCGCCCGTCCGCGCGCACGAAGATGTTGCCGGGGTGCATGTCCGCGTGGAAGAAGCCGTCGCGGAAGACCTGCGTGAAGAAGATCTCCACGCCGTCGCGCGCGAGGCGCGGGATGTCGATGCCCCGCTCGCGCAGCTGCGCCACGGCGTTCACGGGGATGCCGTCGATCCGCTGCATCACCATCACCTCGCGGCTGCACCAGTCCCAGTAGACCTCGGGGACCACCAGCAGGCGCCCGTCGGCGAAGTTGCGGCGCAGCTGGCTCGCGTTCGCGGCCTCCCGCAGGAGGTCCAGCTCGTCCGTGATCGTGTGCTCGAACTCCATCACGACCTCGCGCGGGCGCAGGCGCCGCCCTTCCGCGAACACCACCTCGATCAGCGCCGCCAGCGTGTGGAGGAGCCCCACGTCGTCGGCGATCACGGCGGGAATGCCCGGGCGGAGGATCTTCACGGCGACCTCGCGGCCGTCCGGGAGCGTCGCGAAGTGCACCTGCGCCACCGACGCGCTCGCGATCGGCACGGTCGTGAAGCTCGGGAAGACCTCCGCGTGCGGGCGGCCGTACGCGCGGTCGAGCGTGGCCGCGACCTGCTCCCACGGGAAGGGGGGCACGTTGTCCTGCAGCTTCGAGAGCTCCTCGGAGACGTCCTCGGGAATGAGGTCCGGCCGCACCGAGAGGAGCTGGCCGAACTTCACGAAGATGGGGCCCAGGGACTCGAGTGCCAGGCGCAGCCGTTCGGCGCGCGGACGCGAGCGGTCGCGCCAGAAGTAGGCGATCGAGAAGCCGAGGCGGATCGCGCGGCTGCCGCGTCCGGTGAGGAATTCGTCCAGGCCGTAACGGCCGATGGCGTGGACGATGCGCGCGAGGCGCAG
>Ga0068855_100001913_pt1 | contig 25829 bp, 18 predicted proteins | sample KBSCornC52_FD_66592 | JGI IMG/M metagenome (GOLD analysis project Ga0068855, IMG submission 66592) | Corn rhizosphere microbial communities from Kellogg Biological Station, Michigan, USA - KBS Corn C5-2 | ecosystem: Host-associated > Plants > Roots > Rhizosphere > Soil ... | reverse complement strand
TAAAATGTCATTAAAAGATCTTGGGAGGCGCGGGGCGGGGGTTTGGCAGGGTCGCGGAACGTGGATTTGGCGGAGTTTGGCCGGGGGTCAACTGGCTATTTTACGGTTGAATTTTCACGGGGTTTAGGGTACATTTCCTATGTGGATAAGCTGGCTTTGGTATAGTTTTCGCCCTTTAAGGGCAGGCCTGGAGGCAAACTTTAAATCCGTTTCCTTATGAGAAAGACAATTGTCTACAACACGCTCCTTATCCTCGGCTACTACCTGGTCCTGCAATTGCTGGTCTGGCTTTCGATGATATTCAGATAGTATGCGGTGGGCCCTCGCGAAGCGAGGGCCCACTAATCTAATAGATCCGGACGTCGTTGCCTGGTCCGCTCGAGGGATTGTTCATGCCGCCAGTCTTCGATCTTTCGGGGGTCGCCGCTGAGCAGGATCTCCGGCACTTTCTCTCCCCGCCATTCGGCGGGACGGGTATAGACCGGAGGGGCCAGCAAATTATCCTGAAACGAATCGAACAACGCCGAGGTCTCGTCATTCAGGACCCCGGGGATCAGTCTTCCGACGGCGTCCACCAGGACGGCCGCGGCCAGCTCGCCACCACTGAGGACATAATCACCGATAGATATCTCCATCGTCACATAGCGGTCTCGGATGCGCTGATCGATGCCTTTATAGTGCCCGCAGATCATCAATAAATTATCTTTCAACGAGAGCCGGTTGGCGGTCCGCTGGTCGAGGGTATTGCCATCTGGGGTGAGATAGATGATCTCATCGTAAGTTCTTTTCGCCGACAATGAGTCGATGGCCGCCGCCAGCGGTTCGGGCATCATCACCATCCCTGCCCCCCCGCCATACTGGTAGTCGTCTACCTGGCCGTATTCGTTGACCGCCCATTGGCGGAGATGGTGTACGGTTATTTCCAGCAAGCCCTTTTCTTTTGCACGCCGGATTATGGAATGGTTAAATGGCGATTCCAGCAATTCCGGTAAAACACTGAGTATGTCAATGTTAAGGCTCATGCTGCAAACCTACTTAAAAACCGCAAGCTTTTTGAAGAGGGAACAGGCATCCTTTTTGTGTTAAGTGTCGTTTGTCTGTTGAATAGGGTTGCGTTAATCGTTCCATATCCATTAAACCTTTAGATTTCGGCCTGCTCCTGGTTTCCGGGTAGTAGGCCGAGACGTTTTTGGGGGGCGATGATGAAGGGACTGCTTCTGCGGACGGCTGATCCGCCGTGGTCATTCCTCGAGAAAATCGTCGAGGTCGCGGCGCTGCTTTTTGGTGGGGCGGCCGATCTTGCTTTGGCGTTTGCCGGTGCTGAAGCTGGCGGCCTGGAACCGGAGGCGCTCGACTTCTTCGGCGGGGGTGATGTCGATATAGTAATCGATCGCCTGCGAATATTGGAGACGGTGATCGAGAAGGGCAGAGACTTTGATGCGCCAGCGTTTGCTCTCTGTTTTTACCTCGTATTCGTCGCCGACGCTGACGTTTTTGGAGGCTTTGGCGGCGAGGCCGTTGTATTTGACCTTGCCTTTGTCGCAGGCTTCGGCGGCCTCGGTGCGGGTCTTGAACAGACGGATCGACCAAAGATATTTATCGAGACGGAGCTTTTCCTTTTCGGGCATGGAGCAAAATTAGTGAATTGGCGGGATGGCGGGCGGCGATTGGCGGATTTGGGTACATTTGTGGTCGTGGTCGCCGAATGGCGGGTTCCTCATCGCGGATCAATCGGTGAATGGCGCCACAGTATCCACTGGCGGACTAACGGCGAAGGGCGCTCGCGTAAGGTCGGGGAGCGGTGAAAATGGCCGGAGGCAAGGGGATAGCCGCGGCGGGGATCAATATTATCCAGGGCGGACAAAAGGGGCTGGAAATTTTGCGGTCAGGCGCGGAATTTGTACTTTGGAAGCCCATTGACCTCTACCTCGTCGCCGTTTATCAACCTGTTTATCAACTGTGTAAACGAACCGATGACTATTCATGGAATATCAAAAAGACGAACTCAGCATTGCCCTGGCGCAAATGCAGGACAATCTGCGCAAAGTCGCGGACGAACATTCCGAGCGGCTCTGGCTCCAGTCCGGCAGGAACATACTGAATAACAAGCTCCGCGGAGACCGGAGCCTCCCGGAATTATCGCAGGACGTCATAGATTTTCTGGCCACTTATTGCGAGGCGCAATTGGGCGCCCTTTACGTGCTGGAGGGCGACACTTACCACCTGCAATACCGATATGGTATCACCGGGCCAACGCCGCCGCCTTTCCGCATGGGCGAAGGGATTGTAGGCCAGGCGGCTGCGAACAAACGGCTCACGGTGATCAGGCCGGTTCCCGACAATTATTTCCGGGTCGAATCGGGTCTGGGCCACCTGGCGCCTGGAACTATCGTCGTCATACCTACGCTATTCGAGAACAGGGTTGTCGCAGTCATCGAGTTAGGTAAATTCGGGGAATGCAGCCCGCTCCATCTGCGGTTGCTGCACGAGATAACCGAGCCGGTAGCCATAGCCGTCAGTTCGCTTTTGGCCAAAAAAGATCTCGAAGGCCTGGTGCGCCAGCTGGATGGAAAGGAAAAAGAACTGAACAGCCGCATCACGGCGATCAACCGCAGCAATGCCGCATTGGAATTCGATCTCAACGGTATCATCCTAAGCGTGAATGAGCAATATCTCGATATGACGGGGTACAGGGAGGAGGAAGTAGTAGGCAGGCATCACAGCATGTTCGTCGAAAAAGGGTATGAGACGTCAAAGGAATACCGCGATTTCTGGCAGCGGTTGAAAAAGGGCGAGTACCAGCAGGGCGTGTTCAAACGCATCACCAAGAGCGGTGAGCCGATCTGGTTGCAGGGGAATTACAATCCGCTGATGGACGACAAGGGAAAACCAGCCCGGGTACTGAAGATCGCCACGAATATCACCCCCGCCAAAAGACAGCAGATAGAACTCGATGCCATTACGGACGCGATCTACAAGTCGAACCTCACGGTGGAATTCGACATGAATGGTAAGATCATAAAGGCCAACGACAATTTTCTTCATCTGCTGGACTATACCGCCGGCGAGCTGATCGGGCGACACCATAGCGTGCTGGTTGAAAAAGGGGTCGAAAAGACGGCGGAATATGCCGCGTTCTGGGACGCGCTCAGGAGAGGGGAATTCCAACAGGGCGAGTACAAACGGATGACCAGGAAAGGCGAGCCGGTTTGGATCAGGGGGAACTACAATCCCATCATGGATACGGAGGGCAAGCCGTACAGGATATTGAAGATCGCCACCGATGTCACGCTGGCCCGGATGCAGGCGCAGGAGCTGGCGGCGCAGGCGGAGGAACTCGAGGCGCAGCAGGAAGAGCTGAAACAGATGAACGAGGAAATGAGGGATAAGAATGTGTTGCTCGAGCGTTCGCAGGCGGAGCTGGAGTCCCAGCAGGAAGAGCTCAGGCAGACCAATGAGGAGCTGGAAGAGAAGGCGGGTATGCTGGAAGAGCAGAAACAAACGCTGGAAGTGGCCAAACTAGAGGTCGAGACCAAGGCCCGCGAATTGGAGGTTTCGGGGAAATACAAATCGGAATTCCTGGCCAACATGTCGCATGAACTGAGGACCCCACTGAATAGTATCCTGATACTGGCGCAGCTGCTAAGTGAAAACAAGAGCGGAGTATTGGGAGAAAAAGAGGTGGAATTTGCGAAAAATATCCGCACCAGCGGCGCCGACCTGCTGAACCTCATCAACGAGATACTCGATCTCTCCAAGGTGGAGGCTGGAAGGATCGAGCTGGACATCACGGAGATCAACCTGGGAAGTCTGAAAGAGAAGCTGGTCTCCCTATTCGGCGAAGTGGCGAAGGACCGCGGCATTCATTTTGAAATCAATGTGGGAAAGGAGGCGGCGGAGCACGGCCTGTCCACGGACGGACAACGGCTGGAGCAGATACTCAAAAATCTGCTTTCCAACGCTTTTAAATTTACGGAGATGAACGGAAATGTCACCCTGGATATCCGGCTGTTGCCTGAAGCCGGCCAGGCAACGCTTCCGGGGCCGGGGCAGCCGGCGACGGTGGGCTTTTCGGTCAGGGATACGGGGATCGGGATACCGGAAAGCAAACGGGAGATGATCTTCGATGCCTTCCGGCAGGCGGACGGATCGACCAAACGAAAATATGGTGGAACAGGTCTCGGTCTTTCCATCAGCCGTCAACTGGCCAATGCGCTGGGCGGCGAGATAAGTATGGAAAGCGAAGAGGGCAAAGGCAGCGTCTTTACCCTTCGTCTTCCCGGCCGGCCGGATCGTACCGAAGACGGACCCGGCTTTAAGGAGACTGTTGGGAAGAAGGCGGTCCGTAAGGAAATGAATTCAACGAAAAGACCGGTCAGGGGCTCGGGCGTGAAAGCCGGGGTGGACATTGCCGACGACCGGGACTCCATCGGGGAAAACGACAGGGTCGTCCTCATCATCGAAGACGATGCTGATTTCGCCAGTATCCTGCTGCATATTACGCGCGAGCGTGGATGCAAGGGGATCGTCGCCCGGCAAGGGAACTCGGGTCTGAGCCTGGCAAGATTTTATAAACCGGACGCGATCCTGCTGGACATGAAACTGCCGGTCATGGATGGAGCGGATGTCCTGAGGCAGCTGAAAAACGACCCGGCGCTCCGGCATATTCCCGTGCAGATCCTCTCGGGAGACGACCGGCGAAAGGAGGGATTGGACCTGGGGGCTTTCGACTTTATTCAAAAGCCCGTGTCCCTGGCGGAACTACAGCGGGCTTTCAGCCGTATGGAGGAATTTGCCAACAAGAAGCTGAAGAAACTGCTCATAGTGGAAGATAACCAGCAGCAGAATACGGCCATCCGGGAACTGGTCGGCAATGGGGACGTACAGACTGTGCCCTGCTTCACCGGCGAGGAGGCTTACGGTCTCCTCCAACAACAGCCTTTCGATTGTATCATCATCGACCTCGGTCTGCCGGAAATGAGCGGAATGGAACTGCTGGAGAAGATCAGGGACAACGAGGAGCTTAGGCGTATGCCCATCATCATCTACACGGCAAGGGATCTCAGCAGGGAGGAGACAACCCGGCTGCATAAGCTGGCCAGCACCGTGATCCTGAAAACCGCGGACTCGAGGGAAAGGTTGCTGGACGAAACCACCCTTTTCCTGCATCGCGTGGAATCGCGTCTTCCCAGGGAAAAGCAGCAGATCATCCGCAAATTGCACCGGACGGACGAAATCCTGAAGAATAAAAAGGTGTTGCTCGTGGATGACGACATGCGAAACATCTATTCGCTGACCAATGTGCTGGACGAGGAAGGAATGCATTGTATCACGGCCGAGAACGGCCAGGCGGCGGTTCAGTTGTTCAGGGAGACACCGGATATCGACATCGTGCTGATGGATGTGATGATGCCGGGCATGGATGGGTATGAGGCGACCAAGGAGATCAGGCGGGCTCCGGGGGGAGCGCGGACGCCGGTGATCGCCCTCACGGCCAAAGCGATGAAGGGGGACAGGGAGAAATGTCTCGAGGCCGGGATGTCCGATTATATCTCCAAGCCTGTGAATTTAGAGCAGCTGCTCTCCCTGATGCGGGTCTGGCTTTATCGTTGAGGCATGAATACGATAGAAGGTATGGAGACGACAGAAGATATGCTAAAAGGGAAGAGTATCCTTATCGCGGACGACGATGCGCGCAACCTGTATGCATTGTCCCGCTATCTTGAAGCAATGGTGCCGGGGATGATCATTTATACGGCGACGGGCGGACGGGAGGCCATCGAGCTGTTGAAGGAGCACCAGGACATATCCCTTGTACTGATGGACATCCTGATGACGGATATGGATGGTTATGAGGCTATCAGGCAGATCAGATGCTGTACGGAATCGAAACAGGTGCCGATCATAGCAGTAACGGCCCAGGCCATGGATGGCGACAGGGAGAAATGCCTGGAGGCGGGCGCCTCGGATTATGTATCCAAACCTATCGACATGGAGCAACTGTTGAAATCCATGGCAAGTGCGGTCAAGCCCGTGTAAGAAATGATAGAAACAACCGATCTCAGAAATCTGCTGGATTCCATCCGGCTGGTGTACGGGTACGATTTCACCGAATATTCGGAAGGATCGCTCGGGCGGAGGGTAGCTCATTTCATGAAGACGCAGAATATCGCGGACATCCATGAGGTAGCGAAGGCGATCCTCCGCGACGAAGCGGTATTCGAGCTGTTCGTACAGGACGTGACGGTGACGGTGACCGAAATGTTCCGCGACCCCGCGTTTTACAAGAGTTTGCGCGAAAAGGTGAGCGCCAGGCTGGCCACCTATCCGCTGATCAGGGTCTGGATAGCGGGTTGCGCCACGGGCGAAGAGGTTTATTCCGTGGCTATCCTGTTAAAGGAAGAAGGGCTGCTTGAACGAAGCCTGATCTATGCAACGGATATCAATCAACGCAGTCTTCAGAAAGCCAGGGAGGGGATCTTCCCGATCAGCCATATGGCGAAGTATACGGCCAATTATCTCAAAAGTGGGGGAAGGGGTAGTTTTTCAGATTATTACCTGGCGAAGTATGATGGCGTCCTGATGGATAAGACGCTGAGGCAGGCTACTGTTTTTTCAGCTCACAATCTGACGACGGATCAGTCGTTCAATGAGTTTCAGCTGATCCTATGCCGCAATGTGCTGATCTATTTCAATCAGAGCCTGCAAAGCAAGGTGATCGGGCTTTTTCATGAGAGTCTTTGTCCGTTCGGCATCCTGGCGCTGGGCAACAAGGAATCCCTGCTTTTTACAGATAAAGAGCATAAGTACAGGACAATGGATAAGAAGGAAAGAATATTTATTAAACAGGAGTGAGGGGTCGCGCCGCGGGAATGGTTATGCAGGCGGCGGGTATGGCGGCAACAAAAAAGGGGCATAGAGTATGGCGGCAAAAAAGGCAATGATCCTGATCGTCGATGAAAATGCGCGGAATGTCCGTTCGCTGGAGCGGATGTTGTCGGCGCCAGACAGGCTATTTGTCTCGGCCTCGAATGGGAAGGATGCGTTGAAGACGGCGTTGAGCACGGACCTGGATCTCATTTTGCTCGAGATGCAGATGCCGTCGATGGATGGGTTGGAGGTGGCGCAGATCCTGAAGACCAACCGAAGGACAAGGGATGTGCCGGTGATATTCCTGGCGGAGAAGGGGGAGGGGCAGGCTGTCGGGATGGGGGGTGAGGCGCAGGGTGGTTCGGGCGGCCGCGATGTCGGGCAGGCTGTCGGGATAGGGGGTGAGGAGGCGGCCACCGAGTATCTATACAGACCGTTGGATCCGGCGATCACGGGAGCCAGGGTCTCCGCGTTGCTGCTGCAACAACGGCAAAAGAAGGAGCTGGCGGAGAAAGATGCGGCCCTCGAAAATTATTCCCTATTGATCGGCAATTCGACCGATCTTCTATGCACTCTCGATGCGGGGACGTTGAAGTTCGAAGACGTGAATGCGGCGGTGAATGACATGCTGGGCTACACTGTAGAGGAGGTCAAGGGCAGCTGGCTGCTGTTCTATCTGCACGAAGAGGAAAAACAGAAGGTGCAGGCATTCGGCAAGGATACCCGGGAGAAATTCTCTTTTGAAACAAGGGTTTGGACGAAGAGCAGGGCCGTCAGGCTGTTGCAATGGCAAGTCGTCCGGCGAAACGGCCGATGGTTTGCCGGCGCCCGGGATGTCACGGGTGTGAAGGAAGCCGAGGAAATAAAGCATTACCTGGCTACCGTCGTCAAACAATCGGATGAGGCCGTTTATCTCCATGATGCCGAAGGGCGGATCATTTCCTGGAACACGGGCGCCGAGAAGATCTATGGATTCACGGAAAAGGAGGCGTTGCAGATGAAGATCTGGAATATCGTGCCCGAGCACCTGATGGCCGAAGCGCAGCAGCTGGTGAATACCGTCATTGCGGGCGCCGAGGTCAAGTCGCTGGAAACGACACGGATCACCCGGCAGGGGAAGGTGATCGACGTGCGGTTCTCGGCCTCCGTCCTGGTGGATGCCGAGAAGAAGGTGTTGTCCATTGCGATAACGGAAAGGGATATAACGGAAGAGAAGCGGGCGAAGGAGAAGATCAGGGAGGCCAACCGGGAGCTGGAGAAGGCGCTGTCCGAGCTGCAGCTGGTGAACAAGGAGCTGGAATCGTTCTCCTATTCCGTCTCGCACGATCTGCGCGCGCCGCTAAGGGCGCTGGACGGGTATTCGCACATGCTATCGGACGAATTTGGGACGGTGCTGAATGAGGAAGGCAAGCGTCTGTTGGGCAATATCCGACGCAATGCCAGGCGGATGGGAATGCTGATCGATGTCCTGCTGTCGTTCTCGCGTCTGGGAAGGAAGGAATTGCATAAATCGCCTGTGGATATGCGGGAACTGGTGGTCGAGGTGCTGCAGGAACTGGACGTTTTTTCGGGTGACGCCGACGAGAAGGGGGGCGTTCGGATCGAGGTTCGCGAGCTGCCCCCGGCGCATGCGGATCAATCGTTGCTGCGGCAGGTGTGGACCAATCTCATCTCGAATGCGTTGAAGTATTCGGCAAAGTCGGCGGAGCCGGCGGTGATCATTGGGAGTGTCGGGGGTGCGGGTGTGGGTGCGGGTGTGGGTCGCCCGGATGCGATGGATGGCTTGGGCGGTTTGGGCGGCGCGGGTGGAACGGAGGATGGGTGCGTCTATTTTGTGCGAGATAACGGGGTTGGCTTCGATATGGAATATGTTGGCAAGCTGTTTGGAGTTTTTCAACGATTGCACAGCGACCAGGAGTTCGAGGGCATGGGCGTCGGGTTGGCGATCGTTCAACGGATCATTTCCCGGCATGGCGGCAGGGTATGGGCCGAGGGGGAGCCTGGAAAGGGGGCGACCTTTTACTTTTCGTTGCCTTGTGGCGATGGGGTGAATGGTAAATAAAAAGATGTGGGTATTGGTAAATAAAAAACGGTGAGTATGATAAAAGTTCTAATTCTAGAGCATGAGGTCCAGGACGTCGAACTGCTCCGGTACGAGTTGAAGAAGAACCACCTGGAATATGAAACAGACGTGGCGCAGACCAGGGAGGAATATGCAGCGGCGCTCGTAAGGTTCCGGCCGGAGATCATCCTCGCCGACTTCAATCTTCCGTCGTTCGATGCGGAGAGAGCTTACCGCATGAAACAGGAAGTGCTGCCGGATACGCCATTCATCATCGTATCGGGCGCCATCGGGGAGGAAAATGCCGTGTCGCTGATCAAGAAGGGGGTCACCGACTTTGTCCCCAAGGACAAACTATTCACCCTATTACCGAAAATAAGCAGGGCCCTGCAGGAGGCGAAGGAGCGGCGGGAGAGGCTGGAGGCGGAACGACGGCTGGATGAGGAGCGGATACGCCATGCGAAAATGCTGACCCGAGCCGCCATCGAGGGGCAGGAGAAGGAAAGGGCCGTTATCGGGAAGGAACTGCATGACAATATCAACCAGACTCTTTCCATTATCAAGATCTATATCTCGCTGGCCGAAGAGGGCGGCGATAACTGGCGGCAACTACTGCAACAAAGCGAGGGCATGATCAATAAGTGCATCAACGAGATAAGGGGGATCTCGCACCTGCTGATACCACCGCCCCTCAAAGAGGAAGGGCTCATCTCCGCGGTAGATACGCTGATCGAACGGATACAGGCTGCCAGACCTTTTGCCATTCATTTCAATCATGAAGAAAGCCGCGGAAAGGAAATAGACGAAGAGGAGCAACTGGCGCTGTACCGGATCATCCAGGAACAATTCAACAATATCATCAAGCATGCCCATGCGACCCAGGTGGATGTCGAGCTGACGGAGAGCGACGAGCAGGTATTCTTAAAGATAACCGATAACGGCCAGGGTTTCGATACGGGCAAGAAAGGCCGCGGGGTGGGACTAAACAATATGCTCAGCCGAGTGCGGGTATTCGACGGCGATCTTCAGATCATTTCCGGCCGTGGGGCGGGGTGTACGCTGAAAGTGCGTTTGCCAAAGGAGCATGAGCTGGCGCATTGAGGGGCTTAGTCTGCGGCGAATCGTGGCTGTTGCAACTAACGGTTAAGGGAGAGCGAAGTACATCTGGGCTGGTCATCTAAATAGAAACACTTAAGCGTGAATGTAGGTGGTGCACGGTTATGGCCCAAATCGACAAGGATGCGATATTTGTTTCTTAGACCATTAGTAAACATATCTTCCATGTTCAGGTATTTTGACAAGCTGTTTGTCCGTATATACAGGTGGTATGCATCGTTTCAAGGGGAAGAAACACCTGCCTTAACCAGTATGCTGGTGATCTCCCTTTTTCAGGCGTTCAACGTGATGGCAATCATTTTCCTCGTGGGGGGTGTGTTGTACGGACGGAACTGGGTGATAACTAAACTAGACATCATCGTGCTTTTGGTCGTCATGTTAATCTTCGATTATATCAGGATATACCGGATCATAGGATTCCAAACGATGTTGGAGCGATATCATTCAAAGGAAAGCAGGACTGTAAAGCTGCATCCGGCGATTTATTTTTGTGCCAGCTGTTTACTGTTAGGTCTCCTTCGGTTGATTGGTTTTTTCCCTCAAATGCAGTAGGTGCGGAGATGTATCCGCTTTGCCGGCGCCGACCGTGAAGGCCAGGAGGCAAGTGCTGAGGATAAAGTTCAGTATGTTATAAGGGGTGGTCAATGGATAAAGCCATCTTCGGCCTATTAAGATAGGGAAAGTTGTAATCGGTTGCAAGTAGATTAACGAAAACTAAGCGGGAGAAGTCGGGCGACGGCGAGCCAAGCGCTGAAAAGGCCTCGAATGGCACGAGGCGGCTTAATCCGCGAAGAACTTGCAAGAATTGTCCACAAGTTTGAAATGTTTGCCGATGTAAGAGATTCGGAAGATTTTGCGCGTCTATAAAGCAAGAAGCTCCCTACGTGAGTATCTAGCTTTCTGCAAAAAATTTATGGAAGTAAGGGATCGTTTCGATGCCCTTGTAAAAATTTTCGAGATCGAACTTCTCGTTGGGAGAGTGGAGGTTGTCGCTGTCTAGACCGAAGCCCATGAAGACGATCTTGACGCCGAGCTCTTTTTCGAATAGCGAGCAGATGGGTATGCTGCCGCCACCGCGGACGGGGATGGGCGACTTGTGGAAGACGGCTTCGATGGCCTTCGCGGCGGACCGGTACGCCTTGCTGTCGATGGGCGTCATGTAGGGTTCGCCGCCGTGATGTTCCTCCGCCCTGACGGTGACGCCGGGAGGAGCGATCTGGCGGAAATAGTTGAGCAGCTTTTCGGTGATCTTGCGGCTCGATTGGTTGGGCACGAGACGCGCGGAGATCTTGGCGGTAGCTTTGGATGGGAGCACGGTCTTGGCGCCTTCGCCGGTGTAGCCGCCCCAGATACCATTGAGCTCGATCGTCGGCCGGATGCCCGTCCGCTCGTTGGTGGTATAGCCTTTTTCGCCCCATAGTTGGGTGACGCCGAGGTCCTTTTTGTATTCTTCCTCATTGTATGGCGCCTTCGCCATCAGCGCGCGCTCGGCCGGCGTGGCTTCGACGACGTCGTCATAGAACCCTGGAATGGTGATATGGTTGTTTTGGTCGTGACAGGAGGCGATCATTTTCGCCAGGATCGTGATGGGGTTGGCAACCGCTCCGCCATAAACGCCGCTGTGCAGATCGCGGTTGGCCCCGGTGACTTCGACTTCGATGTAAGACAGACCGCGTACGCCGATGTCGATCGACGGGTTTTCGAGGCTCAGCATTGCGGTATCGCTGATCAGGATGACGTCTGCTTTGAGCAGGTCTTTGTGTTTGCCCACGAATTTGGCGAGATTGGGGCTGCCGATCTCCTCTTCGCCTTCTATGATGAATTTCACATTGGTGGGAAGGGATTTCGTGTTGATCATCGTCTCGAAGGCCTTTACGTGCATGAAGAACTGTCCTTTGTCGTCGGCCGAACCGCGGGCATAGATCTTCCCGTCCTTTATCACGGGTTCGAACGGGCCGCTGTGCCAGAGCTCGAGCGGATCGGGTGGCTGGACGTCATAGTGACCATAGACCAGGACGGTGGGTTTCTTGAGATCGATGATCTTTTCGCCATAAACAACGGGATGGCCCTCGGTGGGATAGATATCCGCCTTGTCGACGCCTGCCTGGAGGAGGCTGGCCCTGACGGCCCCGGCGCATTTCTGCATGTCGCCCTTGTGGTCGCTCCGCGCGCTGACGGAAGGGATGCGAAGGAGGGCGAGGAGTTCGGTGAGGAAGCGGTCTTTGTTTTTTTCTTGATAATCTTTCCAGGCTTGCATGCGCAAATATACGGTATATCGGGTATCGCCTTATTTCCTAAGATAGCCGTCGGACTTATCCAGCCAGTCCTGGCGGGGTGGGGCCCAGGTGTCGATCTCTATGGTATCCCCGATGATGGTCGCTTCGTGGGGGAGGTTGGATGGAATGACGATGACGTCGCCGGGACCGAGGTCCATCGTTTCCTCTTTGTCGGCTCCAAACCAAAAACGCATTTTTCCCGAGACGACCTGGGTTACCTGTTCGTGGTGATGGGAGTGAAGGGGAACCGTGAAGCCGTCCTTGAATTGGATGCGCGCGATCATGAGTTTTTCGCCGGTGACGATCTGTCTGGTCATGGAAGGGTTTACTATTTCGACGGGAACGGAGTCCCAATTCAGGCGAGTGATCATAATAGACGTTTAATGCCCGATGTTTGTGTTTGCCGCGGGCATTTAAATGTAATGTTTAGTGTTCAGAAATGGACAATTCCTGTAACGAAAACGAGCCGGGTGTTCGGGCTGGATTTTACCAAGGCCTGAGAATCAATTCGCTGTGATTCGGCATTGTGGTTGATAGAGGGTATTGACCAAAACTTTTCCCATGCTCAGAGAAAATTTCAAACTAGCCTGGCGCAACCTGCAGAAAAATCGAATTTCCTCTTTTATCAATATCGCCGGCCTGACGGTAGGGACAGCTGTGGCCATCCTTACCGGCCTGTGGTTGTATGACGAATTATCCTTCAATACTTATCACGATAATTATGACCGTATCGCGAAGGTCGCCATCAAAGGGAAAGACCCTCGCCACGAGGCTGATTTTGTGAGCCCGACGCTTTCTTATCCGCTGACTTTCGAGCTCAGGGAAAAATACCGGGAGGATTTCAAGAGGATGGTCAGATCCGCCGCCGTGGGGCCGGAGATACTAACTGCCGGGGAAAAGAAAATGTCCTGCCAGGGACAGTACATGGACGAGGAGGCTCCCGATCTGTTCTCCCTCCGGATGGTCAGCGGCAGCCGGGCAGGTCTGTCGGATATGCATTCCATACTCCTGGCGCGGTCCGTGGCTACCGCATTGTTTGGCGACGCGGACCCGGTCGGTAAAGCCATGCTTATCGGCAAGAATACGGCAGTGACGGTTACCGGTGTCTATGAAGACCTGCCGATGAACACGGATCTGCACAAGATCAGATACCTCGCGCCCTTCGGGCTTTGGCTTAGCGAAAACGAATGGGTAAAAACAACGACATCCGAATGGTTCAATCATTACCTGCATATGTATGTGGAGCTGAAACCCGGGAGCAGCTTTGCCGATGTCGACCGCCGTATTGCAGATATCGAGGCCGAAAATCTCCGGCATCTCAATGACCAGAACAGCAAGGGGGAACTGGCGATACAGCCGCAGATCACGCTTTACCCAATGGCTAAATGGCACCTGGAGGCCGCCGACAAATTCAGAAGGGACTCGGAGATGTCTCCATCGCGAATGGTCTGGCTCGTCGGGCTGATCGGCGCGTTCGTCCTGGTATTAGCCTGCATCAACTTCATGAATCTTTCGACTGCCCGCAGCGAGCGCCGTGCCAGGGAGGTGGGTATCCGGAAAGCCGTGGGTTCGTTGCGGCAACAGCTGATCGTGCAGTTCTTCGGCGAATCGCTGGTGTTGGTAGCGATCGCTTTCGCAACAGGGCTGATCCTGGCGCAGGCGTCGCTGGATTGGTTCAACCAGCTGGCTGCAAAACAAATGGACATTCCCTGGGCCAACCCGTGGTTCTGGTTGATCGGCTTTGCCTTTATTGTTGTCACGGGCGTCATCGCCGGGAGCTATCCGGCTTTGTACCTCTCCTCCTTTCAACCCGTAAAAGCACTGAAGGGTAATGCGCGATTGGGCAGAGCATCTGTGGTTCCACGGAAGGCGCTGGTCGTGCTGCAGTTTACCATATCCGTGGCGCTGATCAACTGTACCATCATCATCCTGCAGCAGGTGAGACACGCCCAGGACCGGCCCGTGGGCTATTCCCGTGAGGGGCTCATCATGGTCAACATGCGATCGGACGACTTTTACGGCAAGAAGGATCTGATGCGGGCCGAATTGCTTAAAACAGGAGTCGTCGAAGAGATGGCTGAATCGATGGGAAAAGTGACGGAGCTGGCTTCCAACAACGGTGGATTCGAATGGCCGGGATACGATCCTAATAAAGAACAGAACTATGGCACCCTGGCCGTATCACCGGAATATGGGAGAACCGTCGGCTGGCAGTTCGTGATGGGCCGTGATTTTAACAGGGACTCGCCCGTGGACTCTTCTGGTATGATCATCAACGAATCGGCGATGCGGGCGATGGGTCTGAAGGACCCTATTGGGACACCGGTCACCTGGACATGGTGGATGGATAGATCGCGGGTGATGCGATACAGGATAATCGGGGTCGTGAAGGACATGATCGTGGAGTCACCTTACGCGGTAACGAAGCCGATCGTATATTATCAAAAAGGGTTGAACGGCGGAGTGGACTGGATAGAAATAAAAGTAAAACCCGAAGTAGCCATGAACCGGGCGCTTCCGAAGATAGCCGCCGTCATGAAAAAGATCGTGCCATCGGCGCCTTTCGATTACCAGTTTGCAGACGATGACTATGCGCTGAAATTTGCATCCGAGATAAGGATGAGTAAATTGGCCGGTTTTTTTGCGGTGCTGGCGGTCGTCATTTCCTGCCTGGGATTGTTCGGTTTAGCAGCTTTTACAACGGAGCAGCGGACCAGGGAAGTAGGTATACGCAAGGTGCTTGGGGCTTCCGTGATCGAAGTATGGCGATTGCTGTCGAAGGAGTTCGCGGTACTTGTCGGCATTTCATTGTTGATCGCCATACCGGTCGCCTGGTATATCATGGAGCATTGGCTTATGAACTACAACTACCGGGTGACCATTTCGGTTTGGGTCTTTGTCGCATCGGGGTTTGCTGCATTGGTGGTGAGCATGGTGACCGTCAGCTACCAGGCGGTGCGGGCGGCTATTATGAACCCGGTGTCTGCGTTGCGGAGCGAGTGAGGAAGGGAGCGGATGAGGAAGGGGAGCGGGTGAGGGGGCGGAGCGAGTGAGGGATTTGGGATGCGAAGGCAAACTGATCTGGTCAATAATGATGAAACTGCATCTGTTCTGTATCGCAGAAATAGCTGAAATTTGCCGTATCAAATATAACAGCTATGGAAAAATTTCAGGAAGAAGGCCTGGACCCGGCCAATTGGGACGAGATGCGCCGGCTGGGGCATGAGATGGTCGATACGATGATGGATTATCTGCGGTTGGTAGGCAAGCGGCCGGCGTGGCAGAAACCGCCGGAAGAGAAGATGAAAGCATTGCGGCAGCCGTTGCCGGTCCATGGACAGGATATGCGATCCACATACGAAGAATTTGTCGGGGGGGTGCTGCCGTATAATCTCAACAATATCCATCCGCGATTTTGGGCCTGGGTGCAGGGCGGGGGCACGCCATTCGGGATGATGGCCGATATGCTGGCCAGCGGGATGAATTCCAATCTCGCTATCGGCGACCAGGCGCCTGTTTATATCGAGCGGCAGGTCCTGGACTGGAGCAAAGAACTTTTTGGCTTTCCGCCGGAGGCGGGTGGCATCCTGACCAGTGGCGCATCGATGGCCAATATCACGGCGCTGATCGTCGCGAGAAATCATTTTTCACCCGGCATACGCAAGAAGGGACTGCAGGACCAGGGCGGCATCCTTACGATCTACGGATCGGCGGAGACGCATAATTGTGTCATCAAGGGTGTCGAAGCTATCGGGATAGGCAGCGAATATTTCCGCCAGGTGCCTGTTAATGGTGATTTCAGGATCCGGACCGATCTGCTGAGGAAGATGATCGCCGCGGATCGCAGAAAGGGTTATCAGCCTTTTTGTATCGTGGGCAACGCGGGGACGGTGAATACGGGTGCCATCGACGATCTCGAAGAACTCGCGGAGATAGCGCGTGTTGAAAAATGCTGGTTCCATGTCGACGGCGCTTTCGGCGCGATCCCGAATATCCTGCCCGAATGGAAACCGCGTCTGAAGGGATTGGAGCGCGCCGACAGCCTGAGCTTCGATTTCCACAAATGGCTCTATATGAATTACGAGGTGGGATGTGTGCTGATCCGGGATGGGGCGGCGCATAAGGAGGCTTTTACGGTGCCGGCTTCCTATCTGCTGAAACATGAACGCGGCATGGCCGCGGGGCCGGAGCCTTTTGCTGGTTACGGTCTTGAGCTGTCGCGCGGATTCAAGGCGTTGAAGGTTTGGATGCTGCTGAAAGAACATGGCATTGAAAAATACGGACGACTGGTGCGGCAAAATCTCGAACAGGCACAGTACCTGGGGTCGCTGGTGCAATCCTCGGCGGCGCTGCAATTGCTGGCGGACGTGTCGATGAATATCGTCTGTTACAGATGGAATCCCGGCGGAATTGGGAGTGAGGAGTTGAACCAATTGAATAAAGAGATACTGATCCGGCTGCATGAGGATGGGATCGCCGCGCCCTCGTATACGGTGCTGAACGGGAGGTATGCGATACGCGTATGTATAACCAATCACCGGAGCCGGCGCGAGGACTTCGATGTGCTGGTGCGCGAGACGGTGCGGTTGGGGAGGGAGTTGGCGGAGAAGAAGGGGGCGGGGGTCGTGAAATAAACGGAATTGTCCGAATTCGCATTCAGGGATATATTCTTCAATGAAACCCGGTGGCCACGTCGGCTTTTGGTTTGGAGGGGTTGACACTGTCTATGTTTATAGTTTCCGAGTTGGTGAAGCTCATAGTCAGGATCAAAATACAAAAAAGGAACAAAGATGAGTAAGCGATTAATCTTGTTTCATAGAATAACGCTGCTTTTTTTTATATTTAGCTTCGGCTTGTATTTTGTGAATGATGCGTTGCTGAAAAAAAAGATACCGACAGACTTAATCGGCTACCTGGTCTTTTTGAGCTTGGGACTCTATGTAGGTTTTCATGTTTGCCAGGATGAGGTAAAACGAATAGCTAATGGAAAGGGAAACCCCAAAAACAACTGAGCTCGCGGTCTATTTCTGCGGGACTCGCCGATGATGGAGAACGGGAAGTCTTCGTATCTCGCGAAATCGTAAGATTCCTGGAGGCAAAGAGCAAGAGCGCGGGATATGCTTTGCTCTTTCCCTTCCGTCGTTAAAGATGGGTTATACTATACCCGGACATACGTCAAATCAACTTATGCATATTCGCGCGGCAAAGGCAGACGATATACCGGATCTGGTGGCCTTGGTGAACAGGGCTTATCGCCGGGAAGGGGGATGGACGAATGAGTCGCATTTGATCGGCGGACCGCGGACCACGGTGGCGGATGTGGACGAATTGCTGCGGGAGCCGGGCGGGGTGATCCTAACGGCACGGGATGATGACGGTTTGGCGGGTTGCGTCTATTTGAAGAAGTCCGGCGACAAGCTTTATCTCGGAATGTTGAGTGTTTCGCCGGCGAGGCAGGGCGGGGGGATCGGTAAGCGTCTCATGGTCGCTGCGATGGAGCATGCACGTCAGCAGGGATGCACAGCGATCCGGATCACGGTCATTTCGTTGCGCGATGAATTGATCGGGTGGTATGAGCGGCAGGGGTTCCGGCGGACAGGCGAGATCGAGCCGTTTCATGCCGGGGATAATTTTGGAACGCTGAAGCAGCCGCTGGAACTGGCGGTACTGGAAAAGGAGGTTGACTAAATCGATCGCATTCGTTGAACGGATAGCCAACCAGATCAGGCCAGATTGCGGGTGGATTCGCGGGAGATCAGTTTTGTTCTCAATTTGAAGACCTGATTTTTGTTTTTCTTGTTTTTGATCTCGTCGATGAGGACTCCGATCGCCAGCTTGCCGACTTCGTAGCCGGGTTGCATGACGGTGGTCAGTGTCGGGTCGATCAAGCGGCTCGCGGGATCGTCGTTGAAACCCACCACTTTGATATCCTGCGGAACCCGGATGCCGTGTTTTTTCAGGTATTGGAGCGCGGCAATGGCGGAGAGGTCATTGATGGCAAACAGACCGTCGGGCAGTTTTTTCAGCCTCATCAATTTTTTAGTGGCTGCCTGGGCGTCGTCCTCGAAGGAATTGCAGGGGATGATCAGTCTCTCTTCGACCGGAATTTTATGCTTCTTTAACGCTTCCAGGTAGCCATTCATCCGGTTGATCGAAACCGACAATTCGAAAGGCCCGGAAAAATGCGCGATATGCCGGCATCCGCTCCTGATCAGGTGCTCCACCGCCTTGAATGCTCCTTCGAATTCATCTACAATTACCCTGGTTACCGGAAGGCCAGCCAGGATGCGATCAAACTGCACGATTGGAATGCCGTTACTCAACACTTCGTCAAATACGGATCTGTCCTTTGTCTCTTTCGATATCGAAATGAGCAACCCGTCTACGTGACAGGCGAGTAATTTTTCCATGCTCTTTCGCTCGAGTTCGGACGTTTCATTGCTCTGGCAAAACATGAGATAATAATCGTGTTCGTTGGCGACATCCGTCATTCCGCAAAGCGCCTGTGAGAAATAGTGAGAGTATATGGTCGGAACGACAACCCCGATGATCCTGGTCTGCTGTTTGACGAGACTCTGTGCGAAATAATTAGGCGAATAGTGTAATTCCGTGGCGAGCCGGATCACTTTTTCTCTTGTCTCCCGGTTGACTTCACCTGCATTCCTCAACGCCCGCGACACTGTGGCGATAGAGACGTTCAGTCGTTGCGCCAGCTCTTTTATGGTGACCGTATGTTTACTCATTTGCTGCTCAAGGTAGCACACAAAAATGCTTTTTTTCCGAAAACGTTTACGGCCCCCGGACTTCAATTTAATGTTAGGAAACTGCCTTTCCGCATGGGTTTGCCCTAATTTCGGGGCACTGAAATTCGAATCAGGAAAAAAGTACGCAACCAAATGAAAAGATTATCCCTATTGATTGTTGCCAAACTACTATTTATGAGTAATCCTATTGTTGCCCAATCCTCTTTGAATCACAACTCTTATCTGCGCAACCGCTATCCTCTGCATCCCAAAGCTTATTTGTCTTTACCTTTTGGGGCTATCAGGCCGAAAGATTGGCTGTTGCAAGAATTGGTATCGATGAAGAACGGAATGTGCGGCCATCTCGACGAGCTGTATCCTTCCGTCCTTGGGAAAAGGAACGGATGGCTGGGGGGAGATGGAGATGTCTGGGAGCGCGGACCCTATTGGCTGGATGGGCTGGCTCCGCTCGCCTTTATTCTCGATGACGCTGAATTGAAGGCAAAACTGCAGCCCTGGATCGAGTGGTCAATCGCTAACCAGCAGCCCGACGGCTATTTTGGTCCTGTCCCTCCGGAAAAAGAACCGGCGCCGGAGCCAGGTCTGCAAAGGGACCGGGCCAGGGATTGGTGGCCGAAGATGGTAATGCTGAAAGTGTTTCAGCAATATTATCTCGGAACGGGCGACCAGCGGGTTATTCGATTGATGCTGCGTTATGCGCGATACCAGCTGAAAACACTGCCCGTGACTCCTTTGGGACATTACTCGTGGTGGGGCGCGCAACGGGGGGGTGACAATCTCCTGATCGTTTATTGGCTGTACAATCTCACGGGGGAGAAATTCCTTCTGGACCTTGCCGAACTGATCCATCACCAGGTGTTCGACTGGACGGGAACCTTCCTGGATTCTGACGAGCTTAGCCAGACCTATCGTTTTCATGGCGTGAACCTAGCCCAGGGCATCAAGGAGCCTGTGATCTACTTCCAGCAGCATCCGGAGGACAGGTATATCCATGCGGTGAAGAATGCCCTCAGGGACATCCGCATGTATCAGGGGCAGGCGCAGGGCATGTACGGCGCCGACGAAATGACGAGAGGAAACGATCCCGTGCAAGGTTCTGAGCTTTGTTCGGCCGTCGAGATGATGTACTCGCTGGAAAATATGATCTCGATAACCGGAGATGTCGGGATGATGGATCAGCTCGAGAAGATTGCTTACAATGCACTGCCCGCTCAAATTTCTCCTGACTATACCTCCCGGCAGTATTACCAGGAAGCCAACCAGGTCATGATAACCCGTCATCAACGAAATTTTGTGACCTCCTATGACGGCACCGATCTGTGTTTCGGCGTGCTCACGGGTTTTCCCTGTTGCACGACCAATATGCACCAGGGATGGCCGAAGTTCATCCAGAACATGTGGTTCGCAACAGAGGACAAGGGTCTGGCCGCGCTGCTGTACGGCCCGTCCGAAGTGACGGCCAGGGTAGCGGACGGGGATGAGGTGACCATCACGGAGGAGACGCAATATCCATTCGCGGGGAAGATGTCCTTTACGATGAAGACCGGAAAGGAAGTAGAGTTCCCGCTTCATCTGAGGATACCCGCATGGTGCGATTCGGCTACCATACGAGTGAATGGGCAGGTCGAGAAAGTGGCGAAAGGAAATCAGGTCATACGGATCAGCAGACGCTGGAGGGACCACGACAAGGTCGAGCTATTCCTTCCCATACAGAATAGGCTCAGCAGGTGGTTCAATAATTCGGTCGCTGTCGAACGGGGTCCGCTGGTGTATGGACTGCGGATCGGCGAGCAGTGGAAGGAAATAAAAAATGACGACCATTACGGAAATTTTATGGAGGTCCACCCGACGACAACCTGGAATTACGGATTGTCTGAAGACGCCGTGCTGAACCCCGAGTCGATAGAAGTGAAAACAAAAGAGTTCAGCGGCAACCCCTGGACGCTTGAAAATGCCCCAGTCGAGCTAAAAGTGAAGGGCAAACTCATTCCCGAGTGGACCTTGTACAATGAGACGGCCGGTCCTTTGCCTTACAGCCCTATCGAATATTTGAAAAAGGAAACCCCCGTTACGCTCACGCTAGTCCCGTATGGCTGTACGAAACTGCGGATCAGCGAGTTCCCGGTGGTAAAATAGTTGTAAAAGAAGAATCTATCATTAATTACCAAACGACACACTTATGAACTACAAACGATGCTTGCGGATCATTTTTCCCGTCCTGGTATGTGTTTATTGGACCGGATTGCATGCGCAATCGACGAGGATCCATGGAAGGGTCCTGAATCAAAATGACCGGTCGGCCATTAATGGCGCGACCATCCGGGTGAAGAACAGTCCCGCCTACGCCCTTTCGGATCAACAGGGAAATTTTGAATTGTCGTATGAATTTAAGCGAGGCGATTCGCTGGAAATTACTTCGGTCGGATATGCGCCTCAAACGATCGCGTTTACAGGCGGTCAGCCACTGACCGTGTATATGAGCGTGGAGTCCAAAGCGCTGACGGACGTGGTCGTCACCGCGCTCGGGATCAAAAAGGAAAAGAAGAAGCTCGGATATGCCGTTCAGGAAGTGAAAGGCGATGCCCTTGTCAAGGCGCGCGAACCGAATGTGCTGGCAGGATTGACCGGCAAAGTGGCGGGTCTGCGGATCGCCAATTCGGCCGATTTCTTCGGAACACCGGATATCAAATTGCGTGGCGTGACGCCCCTGATCGTCGTGGATGGGGTTCCCCTGCAAGGGACTACCATGTGGGAGATATCGGCGGATGACGTGGACAACTATAGCATTTTGAAGGGACCCGCGGCCTCGGCGTTATACGGATGGAGGGGTGTCAATGGGGCGATCCAGATCACTACAAAAAAAGGAAGCAAGTCCCATGGTCCGGAGTTCAGTTTCAACTCGACGACGACCTTCGATATGGGCACTATCCAGGAGCCAAAGCTGCAAAATGAATACGGGACCGGTTACGACGGCATTTATAAACAGGGAGATCCAACCTACGAATACTGGGGGGCATGGGGACCGAAGCTGGACGGGAGAATGCTCGTGCAATACAATAGCCCGGTGAACCCGGATGGGACGAAAAAGCCGCTGCCCTGGATAGCGAGGGGAGCAAACAACCTGAAGCATTTCCTCCAGACGGGGGTGCTGACGACCGATAACATCAGCGTGTCGGCTGGAAACGAGAATGGCAATTTTCGCGCTTCCCTTACGCAGATGTACCAGAAGGGAGTAGTGCCGAACACCCGGCTCGGAGGGACGACGTTCAATATGTCAGGCGGTCTGAAATTGAATAAGCGGCTTAGCCTCGATGCGGACATCAACTACAATAAGTTCTATACCCCGAATTATCCCAGCATCGGGTATGGCAGGGCCAGCTTCATTTACGGTCTCGTCCTTTGGACGGGCGCCAATGTGGACGTGCGGGATCTGCGCAATTATTGGGTGCCCGGACAACAAGGGTTACAGCAAATGAACTACGACGATGCCGGCGACTATAACAATCCCTATTTTGTTGCTTATGAGCAAACAAATGGCTACTATAAGGACAACATTTTCGGGAATGTGTCGCTGAAATACAACGTCGCGAAAAACCTAAATATCACGGCTCGTACGGCCATCAACAGTAACGGCCTCTATCAGCCGAAGGTGTATCCTCAATCCTACAATCATATACCGCTGGGCAACTATTCGGAAGACTGGTACAATATGTTCGAGTCCAACTCCGATGTCCTGGTCGATTACAGCAAAAAGATGGGTAATTTCGAGATCAAAGTCAATGCCGGTGCCAGCGCCAGGAACTGGTCGGAACGCAACATCTATGGTTCCACCGACGGTTTGAGCGTGCCGGGATGGGATAACTTCGCCAGCTCGATCAATCCAGCCACTCCGACCAATTATAAGAACCAGCTGCAGGAATACGGCACATACGCCAGCGCCGATGTCAATTTCAAGAATCTCCTCTTTTTAGGGCTTACCGGGAGATACGATTGGTCGTCTACCCTTCCTCAGGCCCACGACGGTTATTTTTATCCTTCGGCTTCGCTGTCGACCATCCTGAACGAATATATCGATCTGCCGAAGGTGGTCACCTATGCCAAACTACGCGCCGCCCTGGCCCGGGTCGGCGCAGGGAGGACGCCCTACAGCTTTACAACTAATTACATTCCGGGAGTAAGATGGAACGACAACCTGACACTCGGGTACCCCGCAACGATCATCAGCCCGAACATCAAGCCGTCCTTCAGCACCGGATTCGAGACTGGCGGCGAGTTCAGGTTCCTGAACAACCGGGTGGGTCTGGACCTCACGTATTTCAATTTTGTGGATGGACCGCAAACTTATTATCAGGCGATCTCCAATACGTCCGGGTTCACCTCCGTACTGACCAATGGGCGCAAGACCGTAAGGAAGGGCTATGAGGTCGTAGCAGATGCGACCCCTGTCAGCACGCGTAATGTCAAGTGGAATGTAGCGATCAACTGGTCCACCTATCAGCAGTATCTGAGGGCCCTGGCGCCGGGCGAGACGAATGAAGGGCTCCTCAATGTCGGCGACCGGACGGATGCCATCATCGGAACCGACTATATGTACGCGGCGGATGGACAGATCATCGTCGGATCGAATGGCTTGCCGACGGTCGACCCGATCAAGAAGAAGTTGGGTCATTACAACGACACCTGGATAGGCGGCGTTACCAACAACATTTCGTATAAAAATCTTTCGCTGTCCTTTTCATTCGACGCGCGGGTGGGAGGACAGATCATCAGCACCTATGAACGCTATTTGTGGGCGGGTGGCCGGCATCTCGGCATCTCCAATACCGACAGGGAAAACTGGTATGCGGGGGGGAGCTATGTCGTAAAGGGCGTCAAAGTGGTAAGCGGAACGCTCCAGCGCGACGGCAACGGGAAAGTGATCTCCGATACGCGGAAATATGCGACGAACGATGTCAAGACCGACTATTTCGACTATGTACAAAACACCTTCGGATATTGGGGGATCGACCGTCCCGCTATCATCAACAGGAGCTATATTAAATTGCGGGAGGTCGTACTGACCTATCATCTGCCCAGGACGGTCCTGTCGAGGACCTTTCTGAAGGATGCCAGTTTCTCCGTAGTGGGAAGGAATCTTTGGCTTTCGACCCCGTCAAGCGTTATCGACCCCGATCAATTTACCGGAGCGTCCGACAATCTGCAGACGCCCGCATTCAGGGAGCTGGGTTTCAATCTGAATGTCAATTTCTAATTCCGTATTATTTAATAAATATTGTATGAAGAAGAATTTCCGGAACATTTTATATATGGGCGCATTGCTGCTGCTCATTGGTACGGGGTGTACCAAATTCAAGGATCTGGAGCTCAACCCCAATCAGCCCACGCAAAGCGTTCCCTCGCTGATCTTCACCGGCGTGGAGGCGGATGCGTTTCAGTTCAATCCCATCCTCGGATATGAAACGAGGGCTTCGCAATACCTGGTGAGCGACAACAGTCAGCAGGCCGATCAGTCTTACCAATGGGATACGACCGAATACTGGAGATATTATAATACGTTGCGTAATGTCGAACAAATGCGGATCGAAGCGGAACGTACTTCGGCTCCTATTTATGGGATCATGGCCAAGTTCTTTAAAGCGTATTGTTTTGCCGAATTATCCAAACAAGTGGGTGATATACCCATGAGTCAGGCCCTGGAGGGGAAATCGGGGGACTATACACCGGCCTATGACTCACAGGAGACCGTAATGGACAGTTGTCTGATGCTGCTGGATCAGGCCAATACGGGGATACGGTCGCTGATACAATCCGGCAACGCGCCGGTCCTCAGCGGGGATATCATCTATAACGGCGATCTGATGAAGTGGCAAAAGTTGTTCAACAGCTACCGGTTGCGTCTACTGATCGATCTGAGTAAGAAAGTGAACGACAATGTCTTGAATGTAAAATCGCAATTTTCGACGATATTCAACAATCCGGGTCAATATCCCATCTTTACCTCCAATTCCGACGGGGCCGTTTTTCAATGGTATGATAAGGATGGCGATCGTTATCCCAGGTACTATGTGCCGGCCAATATGGACTATTACCGGTTCGGCAGTACCTACACGCAATACCTGACGGCATTTGACGATCCGCGGATAATGGTCGTTGGTGTCATGACGCAGACGGCCGCGGCGGCGGGGAAACAGCCGTCCGATATCACAGCGTATAATGGGCTCAGCAGCGGGCTTAGCATTTCGGATATCTATAACAAGAAGGATAGTGCATCCGCGCTGAATGTGGCGCGTTACTCTTCGGCCACCGGCGAACCTATGATCATCGTCGGTTATCCCGAACTGTGCTTCAATATTGCCGAAGCGATCAACAGGGGTTGGATCTCCGGGGATGCGAACGCCTTTTATCAGAATGGCATCCGCGCATCGATGCAGTTCTACCAGCAAACGGGCGGACAGATAACAGACGGGCAGATAAACGCCTATCTCGCACAGTCGCAGGTGCAATACAATGGCGATCTGAACAATATCCTCATCCAGAAATACCTGTCTTTTTTCAATAATTCCGGATGGGAGAGCTATTATAATATACTGCGCACCGGGGTGCCCGTACTGGCAGTAGGCCCTGGAAATGGCAACAACGACAAAATTCCCGATAGATGGATGTATCCTCAAACGGAGTATGCCTACAATGCCCAGAACGTGCGGGCTGCGATCCAGCGGCAGTTCGGCGGTTCGGATGACA
>Ga0068855_100001910_pt1 | contig 25843 bp, 21 predicted proteins | sample KBSCornC52_FD_66592 | JGI IMG/M metagenome (GOLD analysis project Ga0068855, IMG submission 66592) | Corn rhizosphere microbial communities from Kellogg Biological Station, Michigan, USA - KBS Corn C5-2 | ecosystem: Host-associated > Plants > Roots > Rhizosphere > Soil ... | reverse complement strand
ACGTCGAGCGGCGTCCCAACTCGCTCAGCCCGTCAACACCATGCCAATGACCGTCAACTCCGGAGGACCAAGCTCATGAACGTTTCGGTGAAAAAACTGACCGCCACGTTGGCACTCGCTCTGCTTGCCTGGATCCCATACGCCTCGCCAGCCGCGGCGGATGAAATCGTTTCTTTTGCGACCGGCGGGTACGCGAGCGGCCTGCGCACGAAAGAAACGATGCACAAGATGGACGCCAACGGGGATGGCATGCTTTCAAAAGACGAATGGATGGGCTTCCAGACACGCATGTTCGACGCGCTGGACAAGGACAAGTCAGGCTCGCTCGACGAAACGGAGTTCACAGGACCCTTCAATGAAAACCTCGCCTTCGCCACGGCTGCCTATGCACACGGGTTGATGACGAAAGACATGTTCTTGAAGATCGATACCAATGGGGACGGCAAGATCTCGCGGGAGGAGTTTCTCGCCTACCACCGTAAGATTTTCGACATGCTCGACAAGCAGAAGAAAGGGATGGTCGGGCTCGTGGATTTCATCCGCCCCGGCGGCACTTGATGAGCCACTGCGATTGCGCCAGGCGCCCGAGGGTTCGCCTCGGGCACCGGGCGTGGCACGCGGCCGAGATTCACGCGAGCTTCATGCCGCGTACCGCTGTGCGAGCGTTCGATACAATGGAGGGGAAAGCAATTTCGAGGCTGCAGTTGCAATCGCCGCGGTCACCATCAGTGGTAACACCATGTCGTGTCGCGTAGTCATTTCCATCACGATCACGAACGAGGTGATCGGCGCTTGTGTCACGCCGGAGAGATAGCCGCACATTCCGGTAATGGCAAAAGCCACCGCGGCCGGTTGCCCCACCAGATCGGCGATCGATTGCCCGAGCCCCGCTCCAACCGACAGCGACGGCGCCAGCAGACCAGCGGGAATACCGCTCAGATAAGCCAGCAGACTCGCCATCGCGCGCCCGGGCGCGTAGAACCACGGCAAATGCTCACCGCTCTCGAGAATGGATCTGGCTTCGGAGTAGCCGGAGCCATAGGTCAGACCGTGCGAAAACCACCCAACGACAACCACCAATAACCCGCACGCGCCCGCGAATATCACCGGCTGCCCTTTCTGCAGCCGACCCAGCGCACCGGGCAGGCCACGCACTCCGGCCAGAGTCAACCAACTGAACAGCCCGCCGGCAAGACCACTGAGAATGGCAACAACAATCGTCCCTGGTGAGATATTACGCGCCGCCTCGCCAACCACCGGCTGGCCAAAATAGGTGTATTCACCCACCAAGGCGATGGCAATGACACCCGCGAGAATGACGGCCGTGAGCGCAGTTCCGCTGGCACGCTCCTCAAAAGATCGGGAGAGCTCCTCGATCGCGAAAACGATACCGGCAAGCGGTGTGTTGAAGGCTGCAGCCACCCCCGCCGCGCCCCCGGCAAGTATCAAGGCTCTTTGCTGTGCAGGTACGCTGCCATGAGGCATCCAGCGCGCGAACGTATGAGCAATGACGGAGCCGACATGGACAGTGGGACCCTCGCGCCCGATCGACCCGCCGCATAACAGACCCGCGCCGGCGAGCATCACTCGGCCAATCACAACCCGCGGCCGCAGTAGCCACAGCGTTCGGCTATCGGGCTCAGACTGGAGTGCGAAAATAGTTTGCGGGATTCCGCTACCCTCGGCCCCACGGAAGTATCGCCTCGTCAACCATGCGATGATCGCGAAACCCATCGGCGTAACGATCCACGGCCACCACTGCGACAAACGCAGCAGGGAAAAGAATCCCGACTGCGCGCGATCGGCCAACCAGGCGAACCCGACAGCCGCCCCTCCGACCGCCGTCCCCGCGCCCCACAAAAGCATTCGCGCCTTCCAGTGGTGCACCGAAAGGAGCGACCGCGTCGCCTGTTGCACGGATTTACGCTTGTGGGGCAGGAGCACCGCTTACCTCCTTCGCACCGGCAGGGTTGCGGCACGGTCAGCTTTGCCATTATAGAAATCTTTGCCCAAATGTACATCGCGAACCCGAGCCGCCGCGCTCACGTCCGATCATTGTCCTGCGGCTGGAATGAGCCAGTCGCGAAACAGGCCAGCTGGCGTGTCCGCGCGGGTGCCGCGCGGCAGAGCGAGGTACAGGTTATCGGTCGCCGCCAGCGGTACGTCGAACAACCGCCTCAGTTGGCGAGCGCGCAGCAGATCCTCCGAGTAGCTCGTCCGTGCCAAAGCGACACCATGCCCCAAAGCGGCCGTTTCGAGCGTCAGGCGCATAGAGTCGAACTCCAGGCGCGGCACGGGAAAGTCGTCCTTCATTCTCGCGGCCTCGAACCACTCCCGCCAACCCTGCGCAAATCCGATCGTAGCGAGCAGCGGCTGCGAACGCAGGTCAAACGGGCGGCGTAGACGCGGGCCGTGGACCGCGACCCGAGGACTGCACACCGGAAAAATCTCGTCGTGTGTCAGTTGATGTGATTCTGCTTCCGCAATGGGCCCCGAGGCGATCCTGAGGTCGACATCGACGCTGGAGTCCAGCGGTTGCCCTGACCAGACACTCGCGACCACCCGCAGATGTATATCCGGGTACCGCATGGAAAACGAGGCGAGCTTGTCGAAGAGCCATTGGCGGGCAAATCCGAGCGCCACCCGCACCACGAGTTGGTCCTTGCCTCGTCGGCCAAAGAGCTCGGCGAGCGCCGCATCCAACCGGCCGAACGAGTCCCGGCAAACCGGCACCAGTGCTTCACCCGCGCGGGTCAGACGCAAACCCCGGGGGTGGCGCACAAACAGCGGCACTCCAAGGCGCTGTTCGAGGTGGCGCACCTGCTGGCTGACCGCGGCAGTGGTCACGTTCAGCTCTTGCGCGGCTCCCGACAGGCTGAGGTGGCGCGCCGCCACTTCGAAAGCGCGCAACCAGTTCACCGGCGCCCTGGACGCTGTCATTCAAGGGAGTCTATAGAAAAACTTAAACCTTGTCCCACAAACGAATTGATTGCTGCGTCAGCCACGCACGGCTTAGATTAAAGCCGACCGCGGGCTCTATTGGGGGACGTCATGCTCGCTTCCGATGATCCGACGTTGAATTCGGCACCCGTGATGGCAGATCTCGCAGCCCACACGACTCCTCACTCGATCGTCTCCGTGCAATATGATCCCAAGGGCGTGACGCTCGGCTGGAGCGACGGCCGCAGCAGCCGTTTTCACGTACTTTGGCTGCGAGACAACTGTGCGTGCCGCGAGTGCCGCCACCCGCAGGCACTCGAGCGCACGTACATGTTCATCGACCATGCCCCGCCGGTGGTGATCTGCGCCAAACTCGACAGCCGCGGCGCCCTCGAAGTCCGGTTTCAACAGGGGACGGAAAGTCACGTCTCGCGTTTCCTACAGGGCTGGCTCCAAGCGCACGATCCCGAACAGTCCCTGGCGAGTGCCGGCGCTCTCAGGCCACGGCCGTGGGACGATCACAGCGGCGATCGTTTGCAACGAGTCGATTACACCCGTTACATGAACGACCGCGAGGGTGTTCGCGCCTGGATCTCGGCGTTGAAGGTGGATGGCATCGTTTTGATCGAGGCAGTCCCGCAGGTCTCGCGTCAGCTGCTCCCGGTCGCCAATCGTATCGGTCCGGTACGAGCCAGCAATTTCGGCGAATACTACGATGTAGTATCGATGCCGAAGCCGAACGCTTCCGCCTATACATCCATGGGGCTGGAGTTGCACACGGATCTTGCGAACTGGCGCTATCCCCCGGACATCCAGCTGTTGTTCTGCCTGAAAAGCGCTGTAACAGGCGGCGACTCCGTGTTCGCAGACGGATTCCGCGTCGCCGCGGACCTGCGAGCCTCAGACCCTGTTGCATTCGGCCTGCTGGCGACACAACCGGTGGAATATCGTTTCCACGATGCCAGCTGCGACATTCGCACGCGCGCGACCCCGATCGAGATCGACCGGGATGGGAATCTACAACGCATCCGGTTCAACAATTGGCTCCGCGGCGCGACTGTCTTCCCTGAGGCGATTCTCGAGCCCATGTATGCGGCCATCGGCAAGTTCTGGCGCATGTTGCGCGCCCCCCGGTACCAGCTGCACCTGCGGCTGCGTCCCGGCGATCTCATTGCCTACGACAATCACCGGGTGTTGCATGGGCGTGCGCCCTTCGATGCCTCCTCGGGCGAGCGACACCTGCAGGGCTGCTATATCAACCAGGAGGACGTCGACAGCACGCTGCGCATGCTCGATCGTCCCGCCTGACCCCGCGGATGGCGACACTCGACCTGCTGGTGCTGGCCGCCTATCTGGCGGGCATGCTGGCGGTCGGGTTCTGGACGCAACGCAAGGCCGTCAACCAGGAAGAGTTCCTGGTCGCGGGCCGCTCCGTCGGCCCCCTCCTGTACTCAGGCACCCTCGCGGCAATCATCATTGGCGGCGGCGCGACTGTCGGCGGCGTCAAGCTCGGTTATACCTACGGACTCTCGGGCATGTGGCTCGTGTCCATGTATGGAGCAGGCATGATCGTCATGGGACTGGTGCTGGTCCCGCGCATTCTGAATCTCAAACTCTACACGATCACGGAGATTCTGCAGCGCCGCTACGGGGTGCCCGCGCGCGTCGCCGGCGGGGTGGTAATGGGATCCTACGACTTCATGATCGTGGTCGTGTCGATCCTTGCTGTTGGTGCAGTCGCCGAAGTCATCGTCGGCATTCCCCGCACGCCGGCGATACTGCTCTGCAGTGCGGTCATGATCGCTTACTCTGTTCTCGGCGGTATGTGGGCTCTCACGCTCACCGACATAGTGCAGTTCATCATCAAGACCGTCGGTTTCCTGCTGATTCTCCTGCCCGCGGCGATTCTGCGCGCCGGGGGACTCCATCATATGCAGACGGCCCTGCCGAGCGGGTTCTTTTCCCTCAACCACATAGGTTGGGCCAAGATCGCCTCGTTCGTCACGCTGTACTTTCTGGGCATCCTGATCGGACAGGACGGGTGGCAACGTGTGTTCACGGCGCGCAACGTGACTGTTGCCCGTACCGGGGGCGTCGTGGTTGGACTTTATTGCATCGCGTATGCCGCAGCAGGCGCGCTGATCGGCGCCGCGGGCCGCACCTTTCTGCCATCGCTGCCGGATACCGACCTCGCGTTCGCGAAAATTGTTCAACTCGTACTGCCGGTCGGTTTGCGAGGTCTGCTGTTGGCCGCATCTCTGGCTGCGATCATGTCGACGGCCACGGCGTGCCTCCTCGCGACTTCAACCGTATTTCTCGAGGATGTCTATCTCACGCTTCGAGGTACGAACGGCACCGGATCGGTCACCCAGAGCCGGATCTTGACGCTTGTGCTGGGGGTACTTGCCGCCGCGGTTGCATGCATGATGCACGACGTCATCGCCGCACTGACGGTGGGCTACGACCTGCTCGTTGGCGCGATCTTTGTGCCGATACTCGCGGCGATAATAGGGGATTGGGGCTCCCCGATGGCGGCGGCGATTTCCATCGTGACGAGCGCCATAGTGGTGGTCACACTCATTCTGGTCTACGGCATCGATTCGGTTACACCCATTTACGGGGGGCTTATCGTCGGCAGCGCAACATTTCTCATCGGCTCGCGCTTGCGTACCGGGACCGCGGTGCGAGGCCCCATATGCTGAGGAACAGGTCCGAAACCGCGGCTCGTCGCTGGTATGCCTTGCTGTTGCTGACCGCAGTGTATGCATTCAACATCGCCGATCGCTATGTGATCTCGACTCTCATCGAGCCCATCAAAACGGAGCTGCACCTGTCCGACACCGCGATCGGCTTGCTCACCGGTACCGCGCTTGCCATTGTCTACACGGGAATGGGCATCCCACTGGCCCGCATTGCCGACACGGGCGAGCGCCGCCAGCTGTTGGTGATCTCGATCGCCGCCTGGTCGATCATGACCGCGGCCTGCGGGGTGGCAACCTCCTTCCTGTTTCTCCTGCTGGCGCGTATAGGAGTAGGACTCGGCGAGGCAGGTGCCACACCGGCTTCTCAGTCGATCCTCGCCGACCTGTTTTCATTCCAGGAACGCATGCCGGCCATGTCGGTCTATGCTCTCGGTGCCGCCGTGGGCTCGATGTTAGGTGGAGCGGCGGGCGGCTACATCGGCGAGTCCTTCGGATGGCGGTCGGCATTTCTTGGCCTCGCCTTGCCAAGCCTGGTTCTCGCGCCGCTGGTCCGGTTTTCATTACGTGAGCCCGCGCGCAGCGGCTCGTCGAGCACCGCGGACCATTCCAACACGGTGCGTGACCTGTGGCGTTTCGCCATATCACAGAAGGCGCTACTACACACGCTCATCGGCGCGACAGTATGTACGTTCTGGAGCTGGGGCCTCCTGTGGTGGACGCCTGCATTTCTCGCGCGCTCGTACGGATTTTCAACGGGCCAGGCCGGTTTGTTGCTCGGTTTGATCAACGGAATCGGCGGCACGGTCGGAGTCCTCGTGGGTGGGTTCATCATTCATCGGCTGGGCTTACGAGATGCGCGGCGCCAATGTACGACCCTCGCGGTGATTGTTGCGATCGCGACGGCTGCGTCTGTGATTGCTTATGCCGTACCCAACCGCCTGTCGATGATCGTAGCGACGAGCTTGTTCATTCCGGTCGCCTACTTGTACCTTGCGCCGGCATTCGGCTGGATACAAAGCCTCGCTCCGGCGCGCACACGCGCCACGTACTCCGCAGTTTTTCTCTTTGGTGCCAACATCGCCAATCTGGCACTCGCGCCGCAGCTCATCGGGTATGGCAGTGATCTGTTGGCCACGCGCCCGGCGATCGGCCACGAGTCGCTGCGTTGGATGCTGGTGGCTACCTCCTTTACCGGCTTCTGGTCCGCCGCTCACTTCTGGAAAGCCGGGCACACCTTCAGAGCGGATCTCGAACGGGTCGACGGATCGGTGAATGGAGGATGCTCGCATGCCTCGGCGCGGACCTAGTGGGCGAGACGCCCGGATCGCCCGACGGGCGGAGCGCCCGCAAGCACCGTCCTTCATCACACGGCACATGCCACCCTATGCGCCTTTGTCGGAAGAGGACTTGGTTGCTATCGAGTCGCACGCCGACCTGTTACTGCATGAGATCGGCATGGAAATACGGGGCGATGAGGTCGCCCTGCAGCTCTGGAGGAATGCGGGAGCAACCGTGGAAGATGGTCGCCGGGTACATGTGCCGCCCGGGCTTGCGCGTGCGGTAGTTCAGAAATCAGCTCCGCCCGAGTTCACGCAGTACGCGCGCAATCCCACCCGCAACGTGCGGATCGGAGGGATGCACACTGTTTTCGCTCCAGCGTATGGGTCCCCCTTCGTTACGGATCTCGACAAGGGCCGGCGCTACGGCACCCTGGGCGACTTCCAGAATTTCGTCAAGCTGACCTACCTGACACCGTGGTTGCATCACTCGGGCGGCACTGTATGCGAGCCGGTCGACCTACCTGTCAACAAGCGCCACTTCGACATGGTGTACGCCCACATACGGTATTCTGACAAACCCTTCATGGGCTCCGTGACGACGGCGGCGCGCGCGGCGGACTCGATAGAGATGTGTCGCCTCCTCTTCGGCGCGGAGTTTGTCTCTCGCAACTGCGTCATTCTCGGGAACGTGAATGTGAATTCGCCGCTGGTCCTGGATGGTGAAGCCAGTCGGGTCATCCGCACATACGCCGCCGCCAATCAGGCCGCCGTCTGCGTGCCTTTCATCCTGGGCGGCGCGATGGGCCCGGTAACCACGGCGGGCGCGTTGGCACAATGCTTTGCGGAGGCGCTGTTCTGTGTCGCCCTGACACAACTCGAAAGGCCCGGGGCACCGGCGATCCTCGGTAACTTTCTTTCCTCCATGTCCTTGCGCAGCGGCGCGCCGACATTCGGCACCCCGGAGCCTGCCCTGGCATACCTTGCCATCGGTGAGCTCGCGCGCCGTCTGGGTGTGCCTCTACGCTGCGGGGGCAACCTGTGTGCCTCGAAAGTCCCCGACGCCCAAGCGGCCTCCGAAAGCGCCAACTCTCTGTGGCCCGCGTTTCTCGCGGGTGCGAACTTCATGTTGCACGCGGCCGGCTGGCTCGAAGCGGGGTTGTCCATGTCCTACGAGAAATTTGTCATGGACATCGACCAGCTCGGTGCGTTTCATACGCTCGCCAGGGGTCTCGCCCTCGATGAGAACGGCTTCGCGCTCGACGCGTTCCGCGAGATCGGTCCGGGCAAGCACTACCTAGGCTCGGCCCACACCCTCGCGAACTATCAAACGGCGTTCTACGATTTTGACCTTGCCGACAACAACTCGTACGAGCAATGGATCGTGGAAGGTTCACGCGACCAGCTTGCACGCGCCAATGTCAGATGGAAGCGGCTTCTGGACGAGTATCAGCCGCCAACATTGGACTCAGCCTTGGATGAGCAGCTGCGGGAGTATATCGAGCGTCGCAAGAGCGAGATGCCCGACGAGATTGCCTGATGCTCCATGCCCGGCCGCGCCGGGGTCCATCCGCGAACCCCGCCAATACGTGCGGGGCTCGCGGCTTTCTGACATCTAGTGCGTCGGCCGTGTAGTAGTCCCTGTGCCCGTGCTGACGGTTCCTGTAGTGCCCTCCACCGACTCCTTGACTCGCAGGTTGTTTTGAACATGCCGCACGCCCGGGATATCGTCCACGATATCTTCGGCGCGCCGCTTGGAGTGTCGGCTCTCAACGCTTCCAGTCAGAGTCACTTCGCCCTTGCTGACGTTCACCTCAACGTCCGATGCGTCTACGCTCCAGTCGTATGTCAGACGCTCACAGACATCTTCGCGGATCCGCTCATCCGAGCGTGTAAAGCCCTTGGGGCCACGTCCGTAGTGGCTTCGCTGCCGCATCTCGTCCATACGGCGACGGCGTTCAGCCTCATCATCCCCCATCCATGAGCGCACTTCGTCGCGGGTGCGATCCCACCAACCGCGGTCCTGGTCCCCCCCGCCACCATAAGCGCTACCGTAGGAGCCTTGACTCCTCCAGTCCCGCCCGCCGTAACCGCCCATGCCCTGGCGACCCCTCCAGTCCTGATCGTATTGACCGCTGCTGCGCCACTGCGAGCTACGGCCGTACTGACCGGACCCGTACGGATCGTCGCCGTAGCCGAAGGACCCCGACTCCCAACGAGGGCGGCCGCCATAACCGAAATCCGGGCGATCACGTTCGTAATCGTAGCCGCCACGGTTTGCCTGCCCATATCGCTGTCGGTATTCATCCTGACCGAACTGCCGACCGTAGTCCTCGTCTCGACCCCGCCCCTCGTAGTCGGGGTAGCTTCCTTGAGCATAACCCCCGCTCTCATAACCGGCCCACCCTTGACCCCCTCCGCCCGAGCTGGAACCCGAGCGACCATACCGGTTCTCATCTCCGCGCCGTTCATCGTCTCGCCATCGATTGCTGGCCATAGTGTGGCTCCTCAGTATGCAGGCATTGCCTACTCATCGCTGCGACGGAGAAACGGCGGCAACAAAGCGGAGTTCCGCTTGAGAGCAAGGCCCAAGAAGCTTATGTTAGAGGCATATGGAGATCGCAGCAGTATCAGGATTCGTCCGGCTCAGGAGCGTCAGGCGGCGAATTGCGGCGGTTGTGCTTGTGAGCAACCTGGTGGCGGGGTCGGCCGGTGCGGTGTCGCCAGCGGCGAACCCGGAGATGACGGTTGCCAAGTGGGTGCCCCGTACCGTGCACTTCATGTACGCGGCCGTGGCTCCGAGCTCCGACACCACATTCTACTCGTGCGACAGCCTTCAGGAACGGATCAGCGCAATTCTGCGCCGGCTCGGCGCACGCGACGCGGTTGTAAAGCCCTTTGGGTGTTTCACCAGTGGCGGAGCGGAAAAGTTCCCCGGCGTAGACGCGACATTCTCAGTGCTCGAACCGGCAGGAACTGGCGATCAGGGCGAGTCCAAGAAGATTGAGGCGCACTGGGAGAAAGTGACCCTCAGCCCCGACGACTCGTGCGGCCTCATCGAGCAAGTGAAGCAGCACATCCTTCCTTTGTTCCCGACACGTAATCAGACTTCCGGTTGCAGCCCGCCCTTCAGCGTGGAGGTCCTGCAACCGGTCAGTCGTTAGACGCGTTGGAAACTCCCGCACGTCACCGCGTGGAGTAGAGCGGCATTTCGCCTCGCGTGGCGATCGGTAGCCGGTAGATGCTGGTGGAAGCCGTGATATAGGCCATCTTGCCTTCGTTGGCGAAGGCAAGATTGGCGGCCACTTCCGGAAGCTTGATCTGTCCTAACACCTTGCCGCGGGCGGTGACGATCCGTATGCCACCGGGGCCTGTCGTCCAGATGTTGCCCGCCGTGTCGACCTTGAGGCCGTCCGGGCCCTCTTTGCCGGGTGTGTCGTCGGAATACTCGATCAGCATATGCCCGTTGGAGAGCCGGCCATCGGGCCCCACATCAAAAGCCTTCACATACCGCTTCGGACCATAGTTGGAAACGTAGAGTGTCTTGCCGTCCGGGGAAAAACCGATGCCGTTGGGGAGCGTGAGATCCGTGATGGCGGCGGTGAGGGTACCGCCCGAATAACGGAACACGCCATTGAAAGGAAGCTCCTTGGCGGGATCCTTGTCCATCCCGAGCAGCCCGAAGGGGGGATCCGTGAACCAGAGCGCGCCGTCGGGGGCGAAGACCATATCGTTCGGGCTGTTGAGTTTTTTGCCTTGGTAGCGCTCCAGAAAAGGATGCGGGTGCAGTTGGCTGTCCAGGCGCACGATTCTTCGGCCCCCCTGCTGGATCATCAGTACGGAGCCATCCCGGTCCGGGACCATGGCGTTGGAGCCCAGGTAAGAGTTGGGCGGCGGGTTCTTCACCCCGCCGGAGTTGGTAATCAACACCTCGGTCTTGCCATCCGGCGTAACCGCCAGCATCTTGTCGTCAACCAGGTCAGAGAACCACAGCCGCCCTGCCCGCCACATCGGTCCTTCCGTGAACTTGAACCCGGTCGCCACCCGTTCGATCTTCGTGCCAGGAGCGATCACCGCATCGAGTGCGGGATCGAGACGGACGATCTGTTCTTCCGTTGCTGCCGCGTTGAACGAGCCCACCAGCATCGTCACCGTCAGTGCTGCGAAGGCAAGCTTGCCGTACTGGTTCATGCCTCCTCCGTGAGCAGCACCAGATAGCCTTTGTCGGCCACGGTGTTCTCGACCATCGGCCAGTACTTGCGGTGGTCGGCGGAGGCAATCCATTTCTGGCGCAGCTCTTCGCTTTCGTAGGTGAGTTGAAAGCGATAGTTGATGCTGCTGGCCGGGGCGGGTCCGCCCTGGATCACTTTGCGCAGTTTGAGCATCTTCAGGTCAACGTAGCCCGGATGCTTTTGCGCGACAGGTTTGAAATGATGATGGAAGGCATCCAGCATCTCCTGCTCGCGGGCTGGATCGATAGCCAGATCGCAGTACAGGACGATCGGGCGTCGAGTGCTCGAGGGCGCGGCCATTGCGCGCCGGACCTTCGGGATGAGCCCGGCGGTGCCCAGTAGAGTGAGGGACTTCAACCATGACCTTCTATCCATCATCATCTCCTTGGTGGAGCTGTCAACAATGCTGCTTTGGCTGCCACGTCGCGGGCAATGCCGATCACCATGAGCTCCAACGGCGCGCCGCCTGTGTTGGCAAAAACCGCTGCTTGCCCAAGGTCGACGGGGATGACATCCCCTGTATGTAAGGCGGCCGATTCGGAATCGATGCTGACCGTGCCGTCGCCAGCTAACACGTAGTAGGCGCTGCTCACGTCGGACTGGTTTTGCGGACCGATCGAGGCTCCGGGTGCAAGAAGAAGATGGTCGACATAGGACCATGTCGTGGCGAACACACTAGGCTCGAGCAAACGGCGGTATTGCACGCTGCCGTGCACCTTGGCCTCGCCTGCCCTCGGACCGCTCAACGGCTGCAGTGCGGATCGGTCCAGACGCATCGTGATGAACTGTGGAATGGGATCAATCGGCACACCGACGCGAGGATCACCGAGGTTGAAGGTGTCGTATGTTTTCGTGAGGCCGACGTTGATGTTGAGCCATTGAACGGGGTTTCCCGTGGCGTTGTAGATCCCGTGCGCGTGTCCCATACGGTCGGGAACGCCTGCAGGCCCTTTGAGTATCGATGTCCGTCCATCGATGGTGAACTCGGCTTCGCCATCCAGGATGACAAACATCTCCTCGCATTGGTTGTGGAAATGCTCGCCGATGCCACTGTGCGGCTGGATGACACCGCGATGAAAGAATATCAGGTTGGTACTGAGGGCCTGCGCATCCAACAGCACCTCGAAATCCATCGACCCCGCACCCTCGTGCACGGCCTTCAGTTGGCGATACCTGGCGGGATCGGTGTGCCCGATACGTTGCGCCAGCGGCTGTGCGGCCACGCACGAAGCGGAGATACTCAGGATCACAGTGAGAAATCCTTGGCTTCTGCTCACGCCGGTCCCCTTTTGGGCAACTTCACTTTAGCTATGCCCCGGGCAATCCTATACGATAGTATATAGGAAAGGCAGTCTCAGCATCGCAGGCGACCTCATGCGGTACTTCCTGATCTTCTGGTTGTTCCTGTTGAGCACGATCGCCTTCCTGGATCGCACCAACATTTCGATCGCCGGCGTAGCCCTTGCCCGCGATTTCCACTTGAGCAAAATCCAGCTGGGCTGGATCTTCAGCGCGTTCCTGCTCGGTTATGCCGCATGTCAGATTCCGGGCGGTTGGCTTGCGGCCCGGGTCGGGCCGCGCCGCGTGTTGGCTGCAAGTGTCGTCGGCTGGGGTGTCTTCACCGCCCTGACGGCTGCCGTGCCGGCAGATGCGCGGCACGCACTCGCTGCTCTCATCCTTGTACGCTTCGCTCTCGGGATGAGCGAGTCGGCCGTATATCCTGGAGCCAATCAGTTTGTGGCGCGTTGGATCCCGCTGCACGAGCGCGGGAAGGCGAATGGCTGGATCTTCGCAGGTGTCGGCGCCGGTTCGGCACTCGCACCTCCCCTGCTCACCGCGATCATCGCCAGCTACGGCTGGCGCGCGTCGTTTTGGTTTTGTGCCGTCGTAGGGGTCATCGCCGCGATCGTCTGGTATCTGGTGGCCCGGGACCGGCCCGAGAATCATCCGCGAGTGACCGCGGAGGAGCTGGCGCACATCCGAGCGGGTGTCGCCCCAGAGGCGCCGGAGAATCCACGCACGGTGCCTTGGGCAGCGATTTTTCTCAACAAGGAAGTCTGGGCGCTGAGTGTCGGCTATTTCGCCTTCGGCTATGTCATCTGGATCTTCTTCAGCTGGTTCTTCATTTACCTCGCGGAAGTGCGCGGCTTGAATCTCAAGACCAGCGCTCTCTACAGCATGCTCCCGTTTGCCGCGATGACGGTGTGCTGTCTGGTGGGAGGTGTGGTGAATGATTGGGTGGCCCGGCGTTACGGTCTGCGCTGGGGCCGCTGCGGTCTGGCCGTGGTCTCGTTGGTGCTGACTGCGGTGTTTCTCGTCTGCGGCTCGATGGCACAGAGTACGTTCCTGGCGACACTCGTCCTTGCAGGCGGCGCGGGAGCAATCTATCTCTCGCAGAGCTCCTTCTGGTCGGCGGCAAGTGACTTTTCCGGACCGCATACGGGAGTCGTGTCAGGCGTGATGAACATGGCATGTCAGATCGGCGGTGCACTCACCGCATCTTTGACGCCATGGATTGCGGCGCAACTCGGATGGACCGCAGCGTTCATCGCGGCAGCCACCATCGCCTTGATAGGCGCAGCGGCCTGGATGTGCGTCAATCCCGAGAGACCGTTGCTCGAGGAGCCCCGGAGCACGACAGGCGCGGCGTTCGGCAGCATCCAACCTGATCAACCCGGAGGTTGAAAGTTGTGCATGCCATCCGGCCGCGGGTTGATCGCCACCCGCGTGGACATGGCCGCGCCGCCCGAGCTTGCCCGGTGCCAGCGTCCCTTCGGCACGTAGACGACATCGCCCTGCGTAGCGCTGAAAAAAGGCACGCCTTCGATCTGGTAGTCGATCTGCCCCTCGAGAATGAACCAGAACTCATCGAAATCCAGGTGGAAGTGACCGAGATCGGTATTGGGGGGCGGTGGTGCGCCGTGCCCTCTGATCACGTTGACGAAGGTCTTGTCGTCACTGACGAAGGCGCCGGGGCGGGTTCCGTCCTGGACAATGACTTTGTTGAAATCGAGGTAGGGTTTGTTCGCCGCGTCGTAGCTGCCGTGGCCATAGGTACTGACCTTGATGTACTGCTTACCGGGCACCGGCGGCGGTGTCTCGTTGACCGGAAAAACGGGAGTGGCGCCGGTTGCGGTGACTTCGAAGCGCAGTGATGGCGCATCCCCGACCGTCTCCAAGTGGTAGACAGTGCGGTACGGCACTTCCACCAGGTAGCCCTGCGATGCCACGAACGGCTCTTGCCCGGCGATGCTGAAGCGAATCTGTCCGGACTGCACGACCCACACCACTCGATCATCGGCGTAGAGCTGCGGCGCGGTACTCTTGCCAGCACCCATGGAGACATAGCGGGCGGTAAAGAAATCGCCGCGAACGATCGTTTCGGACCAGTCCGGTTGGTGCGTGTGCCGCGCCAGGATCTCAGACAGCTTCCAGTGCGGCTTGTTGGGCGCGACCCAGGGGCCGGGATGGACCGGCTTGGGAGACCAGACCAGAATACGCTCGGGGCGTCGCGCCTGCGCCTGTGTTTGCGTTTGTGCCTGTGTCTGTGTCTGTGTTTGTGCCGCCGCGAGCGATGAGATCGCCAGCAGGGCTGATGCCAACACGCCAAGCTCGATTCCCTTGAATGCTTTCATCCTGACTTTCCCCAATGCCGTGCTCAAGCCTGGACCAGTGGCCCGGGACGTTTGAGATAGGTTTCCTTCAATGTGGCGGCGAGACGGTAGGCGAGCGCACCGGTGGGCCCGGTCGGATTGCGCCCTGCATTTTGCGGAAATGCGCTCGAGCCCACGACGAACACGTTCGCGACATCCCAGCTCTGCAGATACTTGTTCACGGCGCTGTTGTGCGGTTCGTCCCCGAACACGGCACCTCCCGTGTTGTGGGTCGTCTGGTAAGGCACGATCGAGAAGTGCCGCGCCATCTCCCGGCGCGCGAACACCTGCTCGGCGCCCATTTCCTTGGCGACTTCCGCCGCGATCTGCGTCTGATGTTGCATGAGTCGCTTCTCGTTCTCCTGCCAATCGAATGTGAGTCGCAACAACGGGCGTCCGAAGGCATCCTTGTAGGTGGGGTCGAGGTCCAGATAGCACTGCCGGTATGCCATGACCGAGCCTTGCCCGCCGATACCAACCGAGCGCTGGTAGGTATCCTGTACTGCCTTCTTCCAGGCGGAGCCCCAGCGCGGTGTGCCCGGCGGTGTCGGATGATGTCCGATCGGCGTGCCACTGTTGCTGCCTGCCTCGAGGCCGCCGCCGCCGATGTAGCCGGATTTCGCGAAATCGTGATTGTCACCGTTGAAATCATCGACCCAGGTGCCGAGCGCCCCCGAGCCCATGAACGGATTGAAGAAGGTGTCCCGGCTGAACAGCGCGCCGACTCCCGCCCCGCTCTGATAGGCATAGCTGCGCCCCACTACGCCTGTGTTGGTCTCGTAGTCATACGGCTTGCCGATCCCGGAGTGCAGCATCAGGTGCACGTTTCCGAAGACGTAAGCGGCCAGTATCACCAGGTCCGCCGGTTGCTCGAGCTCGCGTCCGAGCGCATCCAGGTAAGTCACTCCCACGGCGCGCTTGCGCGTGGAGTCGAGGTTCACCTTCATGACCAGCGAGTTGGTGCGCAACTCGAAGCTCGGGTTCTTGTGAGCCAGGGGGACCAGTGTGAAGTGCGGGCTCGCCTTCGCGTCGGCCTCGCAGCCGTAAGCCGTGCAAAACCCACAGTAGTGGCATGGGCCGAGCACCACACCATCCGGATTGACATAGGCGCGCGAAGCGTTCGAGGCCGGCACCGGGAAAGGATGGTACCCGAGGTTGCGTGCCGCCCGCTCGAACAGCACCATGTTGTAGTTCTGTTTTAGCGGAGGGTTCGGATACTCGTAGCGGCGGGGACCTTCGAAGATGTTACCGCCGTCGATCTTCTTGCCGCGCAGGTTGCCGGCCTTGCCGGAGGTGCCGCAGCTCTTTTCGAACTTGTCGTAGTAGGGCTCGAGCTCGTGGTAGTCGACCGGCCAATCCTGCAGATTCATGTCGGCGGGGATGATCTGCCGGCCATATTTGGCCACGGTCCCCGAGTACATCTTGTGCTCCCATTCCAACCAGCGCCATGTCAGGCCGGACCAATGGGTTCCGGCACCGCCAACACCCTCACCAGGCCAGAACGCGCCCAGCTGTCGCATCGGCAGAGCCGTTTGCGCGGGATGGTTGCGAAAGGTGAGCGTCTCCTTGCGCAGATTCTGGATCAACTCATGGCGGTTCCAGTAACGCAGCTCGTCGTGGACCTGTGGCGCGAGGAAATCGGGGCTCGTGGCGCGTGGCGGACCGCGCTCGAAGGCAACGATCTTCAATCCGGTGGCGGCGAGCTCCTTGGCCACGATGGCGCCGGCCCAACCCAGACCTACGATAACGATATCGACGGGCTGCAATTTGCTCGTCATCTTGCCGCTCGTCTCATGTCAGGTCCTGGATGCCGACCGGATCGGCGGTATAACGCTTGTTGCGGTACTCGGTGATCTTGTCCGCGTACATGCCGCCGATACCGGGAAAGCCGAGCATCTTCCAGGAGCCTTTGCCGTAGTTGCCGCCGTGAATGGGGTCGGAGAAATACCCCTGCAGGGTCAGCTCGTAGAGCAGATTGAAAAAGACCTGCGCCGGCACGGTGGTCAGTGTCGCGGTCCCCGCCTCCAGCCCATGCAACACCGCGTTACGGTCGGACGATGCGAGATCGTGGAAGCTCGCGTGGTACTTCTCCCGACAATACGCGTCAACATCCTTGATTCCCGCCTGCATCAGCTCGGCAGGCGTCATCCGTAGCTGATAGCCTTGTTCCGGCGTGCCTTCGATAAAAGGGCCTTGCAGATACATGCGATCCCCTCGCCCGTAGCCGGAGCTCATCTGTCCGTCGATGAAGAATGCCACTCCCAGCTCCAGTGCGCCGGGCCCCACCTCATCGGCAGGAATCAACATGTCGACGGCGGCCTCGACAAACAACACTTCCTCGAAATTGAAGAATCCGTAACGCGGCGCGCCGGGCGAGCCCACCGGCTTTGCGTCACCGGCCGGCGCCTGCTTTTGCTGCTCATCGCACGCAGCCGCCGCGCCGAGTGGCAGTGTTCCGGCGCTCGCCGCGCCGACCAGTTTGAGCAACTCCCGACGGTTGACTCCGCCACCTCTCGCATCGTTCGCGGACATCCTCACTCCTTTCAGCAGCCGATATGTAGTCAGCCGTGCGGCACGGCACTCTGGAATCGCAACCGTTGCGACGCATCGATCCGCCAACTCAGCACTGCGGCTATCACGGCGAGACCGGCGAGGACCAGAAAGGCCGCTTGCCAACCGCTGTTCGCAACGATGTACCCGGTCAGTGCGGCTGCGGCGGCGGCGCCGATGTTGCCCCAGGTGTTCATCACGGCCGACACCGAGCCGGCGTAATTGCCGCCTATGTCGAGTGTGATCGCCCAGGAGATACCGACAGTCAGCTCCAGCCCAAAGACGGCAAGACAGAAGAACCCGATACTGGCCAGCGGGTCGGATGCAAAGCATGCGAGAGGTATGGCGCAAGCGGTCAGTACAAATCCGCTGGTCGCGACCACGCGCCGCGCGAGCTTGAGATTGCCCGAGCGCCGTAGCAGAAAGTCGGACAACGTCCCGCCGCACAGGTCACCTGCAAAACCCGCGAGCAGCGGCAGGCTTGCATACAAGCCCATCTGCCGCAAATCGAGCCCGCGCGCAGCCTGCAGATATTTCGGGAACCAGGTCAGAAAAATCCCGATGTCGTAGCCATAGCAACAATACATGGCCGAGAGCAGCCAGGTCTGCGGCTGGGACAGGATCGCCCGCCAAGGCACGCTGGCGGAGCGGCTCGGGGCCGTCCCGAGCGCCGCTGCGATGAGCTGCCGCTCTGCCTCGTTGGTCCCGGGATGCTCACCGGGCGTGTCCCGATAGAACGCGAACCAACCGACCGCCCACAGAATGCCGGCCAGAGCGAAGGTGTAGAAGGGCATGTGCCAGCCGAAGTGCGCAATCAGCGCAACGGCCAACACGGGTGTCAAGGCACCGCCCAGCCGAGAGCCCGCATGCGTGGCACCCTGCGCAAATCCCCGCTCCGAAGGGAGCATCCAGCGGGACAGCGAGCGGGTAGCGATCGGGAAAGCACCGGCCTCTCCCATGCCGAACAGAAAGAGGCATACGGCCATTGATGTCGCCGACCACGTGAGCGCCGTCAAGGCGGTGAAGGCCGACCACCAGACCACCACGGCCGCCAGACTCCACCGCGCTCCAAATCGATCGCCAAGCCAACCGCCTGGAATCTGGAACACGGCGTAGGCGATCTGATACGCCCCGAGGACCCATCCCATGGTGATGAGGGAGAAGCCGAAATCCTTCTGAATGGATGGAACTGCCGCGGATAGGAGCACACGATCCAGGTAGGTGATCATGTACGCCGCGACCGTCAGGAGCAGCACGAGATAGCGGACGCGCGTCGGGGCTGTTGCAGCGGTCTGTGTATCCGCGAGCAACTCGCGGCTTTCTGGGGAGAGCACGCTGATCACGGCCCGTCCGGCCCGCCTTTGCACTCGTTGACAGGCCTGCCAACGCAGAGTTGCCAGATCGTCGGGACCGGCCGCCCGGCTACGTACACCGCGTGAATGGCTCGCGTGTTACGGATGTCAGCTACGGGATCGCGGTCGAGAACGACGAGGTCGGCCCATTTATGGGGTGCAATGGTGCCCAGGCTCGCTGCGCCGATGAATTTCGCGTTGCCCCCGGTCGCGGCGGTGAGTGCCTGCAGTGGCGTAAGACCGGCTTGGACCATGAGCTGCAGCTCCCAGTGCGCGAAGTAACCGCCGAAGCGCCCCGACGGTCCGCTGTCGGTGCCCATTCCATAAGGAATGCCGGCATGTACTTCGCGGCTCATGTTGCTCATTGCGGTCTCGAACGCCGGCCCGTACTGAGCGAAGTGCGGGGCAGCCTGGAGTTGGGCCGCACGTTGCGGACTGGACAGCTCCTGCAGGACCTCGGGCGAAACGGCACGACTGAAGAAAGGATCCTCGAGAAAGGGTAGCTTCGGGTGAACGAACGATGCTTCCCGGCTCAACGTTGCGGCCATCTGCCACGTGCCGTGACGCTTCATGGCGCTCAGCAGATCCTGGTCCACGGGCTTGTCCCGCACACTGTGCGCTAGTCCGTCCACGCCCTGCGCCACCAGCGTCTCGGCATTATCGAGATAGAAAACGTGCGCAACGACCTTCAGATGATGCCGGTGAGCCTGATCAATGATCGCCTGGCTGACAGCAGCCGGCATTCTGACAGGCAACGTTCCAAACTCGTCATCCACCCAGAACTTGATGAGATCGACGCCCTTGCGCGCTTGGGCATCGACAGCGGCCCGCGCCTCCGTCGGCGTGCTTACCGGCTGGTTGAGTTTGGGAACCCCGCCGTACGAGCCCTTGTAGACGATTCCCTGGCCGGTGGTAAACACGCGCGCGGCCTCGGGCCGCCCGGCGCGCTGCGCGGCACGGATGTCGAAAATCAAATCTTTGTCGGTGCCCAGCACGAGGACGCTCGTGATGCCATAGGCTGCATAGGTCCTCAGTTGCTCCTGGACGAGGTCCGTCGTGTAGAAGTCCACGTCCTGCTTCAGTCCGTGGACGAGCCCGAGATGCACGTGATCGTCGATGATACCCGGCATGACGTACTTACCGGCAAGGTCGATCACCTTCGCACCGCCGGGCCTCTCAAGGCGTGCGGTGGCTCCTACCCACCCGATATGTCCACTGGCATCGATGACCAGAGCCGAGCCGGGCATCGGCTGCGCGCCGGTGCCATCGATGAGTGTGAAGTTCGTCAGAACGACAGTCTGCGCCCGCGCTCGCCCGGTGGCGAAGCAACCGGCAACAGCGAGCACCATCAGGAGAATCGCGCATCGGCACTTCATGTGACTACGAAAGACCCCCTGTAGGTTCAAAGGTTCACGCGCACTCCGGCCGAGAGGATGCGGCCGATCGGGTTCGACACAAAGCCGTTGAACCCGGCCGAGCCGCCGAGGATGCCGGCGGTGTTGCCATTGTAGAACGGCGGATTGCGGTTGAAGATGTTCTTGCCGTCGAGATAGATCTGCGCATCCTTGAGCGGTCCCGCACGAAAGTTATACGCGGCGTGCAGATCGAAGGTGAGATTGGAGGCCACTGCGTCGCCACCGCCGATGGGATTGCCCGATGCATCGCTGATGATGGGATTCACTGACGTGTTGCTCCAGTTGCGATAGCTGCCAGTGAAGTTCGCGAAGGCATCGATGGCAACCGGGCCGCTGCTCCACCCGACATTCAATCGGTCCTGTGTCTGGATGGACGGAAAGGTCGTGTTATAACCTGACGTGTTGAGCACACTGAAGCTGTTGCCGCCGAAATCCTGATCGAACTTCATGAAATAAGTGAGCGCATCGGCGAGCCTGAAGGTGCCCCACCGGCGGGTCGCGTATTCGTAGCTCAGCTGCACGTCGAGGCCCTGGATCCTGAGGTTCAGCACGTTGCCCGAGTTCTGATCGAGGAGGAAGTATACGGCCGACGGGATGGGCGTCGACAGGATCACACCATTGGCCGTATTGGCGAAGGCGGCGATCTGCTGGGGCGTGCACCCGTTCGGACAGAGCGTGAGCCGATTGTGCAACCCCGCCGAGTTGACTATCGAGTTCGGATTGGGAGAGGTGACGCCACCCCTGAAGTCGTTGTTGAAGAGCGTGACGTTCGCCACGAAACCGGGCAGGAACTGCGGCGCGAAGTCCAGGCCGACCGACCAGCCTTTGCCCGTTTCGGGCTTGATGCCGTCGAAACCGCCGCCGAGCTGCCGGCGCAATCCCTGGTTGGTGGCCAAGCCAATGGCACAGGTGGTGGTCGCGGTGGCGCATCCGGGCACCCCACGAACTTCCGGGTAATTGGCCACGGGCACGAACAGCGTCGCGCCCTGCAGACCGACGCTGCCGGAAGCGTACAGATAGCCTTGGGTCGGATCACCGATCACCGCGAGCGGCGGAGCAACGAAGGATCTGGAGTAGTTGGCGCGCAGCTTGAGGCCCTCCGCCAGCGTCCAGTTGATCGCGAACTTGGGGTTGGACGTCGAGCCAACATCGCTGTACTTGTCGTAGCGGCCGGCGATATCCAGATCGATGGCGCGCGCCAGGGGTATGCCGTTGCCGCCCCCGAGAACCGGAATCGAAAACTCCAGGTAGCCGGAGGTGATGTTGCGGCCAAAATGGTAAATGCGCTGTGTCGAGCCGCTGTAGGTGGGACCGGTATTGTCCGCGCCGACGAGAGTCTGGGTGAGATGCGCCGTCATGACCTCGCCGCCGACCGCCATGCGCACATCCCCCGCGGGCAGTTCGAACAATGGGCCTTCCGCCGAGAGCTTCGCCTGGTTGAACGTGTTTAGATTGGTATTAGAGGTGTTGTAGCTGTAGAAGCTGTTGTAGACGGTCGGGGACGTAAGGTTCGCGCCCGGCGCATTCCACACGTCGAGGGAGTTGGCTGCCGTGAGCGGGGTATTGAGAGCGATCACATTCTGATTACTGATGTCGGAGGCGGTCGTGCTGCCGGTCACCTGCGTGGTACCGTTGAGCGCCAGGTTGGCGCATGCGGTGCAGAAGACATTGCTCGATGTCAGGCTGCTCTGGTCCCATCCGACCGCATCGGCGAAGGTGAGCTTCCACTTCGATGTCACATCATAGTTGGCGACAAAGGTGCCGTAGACGACGTCCTCCTCGGAATCGTTGGTCCCGTAGCCACCGCTCAACAGATCGAGCCAGCTGATCTGCTCGGAAGTAGCCGTCGGGTTGCCCGCGGGGGCGACGAAGAAAGGGTTGATTTGGCCGGTCTTGCCGGAGCCGGGACCGAAAACGGTCACGTTGCTGAGCGTGCCGGGTGTGCCCGGCTTGGTCGTCTTGAGAATGTTCGCAACGACCGTCGTGGTGGTATTCAGCCGCTCGGAGAGCTCATCGGAGATCTTCACCAGAAAACTGCCGCGCTGCGCCTCGGGCAGCGCGCTGCCCCAGAGATTCGTGTTGCAGGGAGAGTTGGCGGCGGTGTTGGGGACGGCGGTCGTCGCGCCGGGCGAAAGGTAGATCGAGCTCGATCCGGGCGGCGCCTTGATGGTCGCGGGCGAGCAGTTGTAGGTGTTCATGTTGCTGCCGCCGATCGGCCTATAATCACCCAGGGACAGAAAGGCGCGGTCGATATTGTCCAGCCGGCTCTGGTGCGTGTACTGCGCCGCGATCATGACCGAACCCGCCTGCCACCGCGTACCCCACAGCACGTCGCCGGTGTAGTCATGATACTCGTCCGCCTTGCCGGCCTGGAGGTTGACTTGTAACCCCTCGAAGCTGCGGCGGGTGATGAAGTTGACTACACCCGCGACCGCATCAGATCCGTAGACAGAGGAAGCCCCGTCGGCGAGCACCTCGACACGCTCCAGCGCGCTTGCCGGGATGATGTTAGGGTCAGTCTCCGAATACTGCGTTCCGCCGCCCGGGAGCCGGAGGCCATCCATGATCACCAGCGTCGAATTGCTCGCGCTGCCGCCCAGGCTGTGAATCTGCGGCGAGTAGTAGGAATAGACGTTCTCTCCCTGAGGCGCCGAATTGGCGGTAGTGATCGCAGGCACGGTGTTCATCAATTGAGACACGGTGACAGCGCCTGTTGCCTCGATCTCTTTCTGGCTCAAAGTGACCACGTTGGAGCCGATGGGCGCCACGCCGCGAATGCTGGTGCCCGTCACTACGACCTCCTGGAGCTCAGTGTCCGCACTTTGCTCCGTGCCCCGGTGGGGTGGACCGGCGCCGCCGGAGGCAGCCGCGGCTGAAGTCGAACTGGTTGTGGCCTGAGGGTCAGGCGTGGTTCCGGCAGCCCCCTGAGCAGCCACTCCCTGAGACTCGACTATCAGGGTCACGAATAAGGCAGCCACGAGCGTTGGCGTCGATGCACCCGGCTTCTGCATGTCCCTTTCCCCCTTTCCCAGCGAGATCTACATAGCGCCGATGGTCTGACTATTGTTCATATCCTATATCATATCTGATTTGAATGATGCAACGCGGGTGAGAGCGTGTCAATCACGCGCATTGGAATGTGAGAGGGCGCCGAATCGGCGCAGGAAGACCAGTCAGTCGACCGTGAACTTGACCAGCCGCTCGTAGGATTTCTGAATGTGGGAGCGCATTGCCGCCTCGGCCTCTTCAGGCTGCCGCCGCTGCAGGGCTCGCGTGATCAGCGAGTGCTCGGCGAAAGCCTCCTTGGTGATCTCTGGATGAAAGCGCAGGCGGAAGATATGCAGGTGTGTGTGCAACCGGGACAGCGATTCTTCGATCAACTCGTTACCACTGCCGCGCGCAATACGTGTGTGGAACTCCGAATCCTGCTCGGCGAAACGGTCGTACGCGGCCCGCGACTCGTTGGCCCGATCCGGACTCATCTGCAGTGCCAGCCCGCAAAGATCTATCAAATCGCGATCGTGCATTTTCTCGGCCGCGCGGCGCGCACCGTAAGGCTCGACCAACAGCCTGATCTCGTAGAGATCCTCGAACTGCTTGCGGTTGAGAGTCGGAGCCGTGCAGTATCCGATGAACCGCTGCTTGGTGACGAGGCCGTTGGCTTCCAACATGCTCAGGGCTTCGCGGATCGGAGTTTGCGACACACCGAGCTCGCGCACCAGGCTGTCCACCGAAATGCGCGTGTTGGGTGGAATTTTCAGCGACATGATGTCGTCCCGGATCCGGGCGTAGACGTTCTCGACCAGGCCGGACGGTCGGCTGATCTGACCGCGGCTCGCGGGCGGCTCGGCGGATGGGACCTTTGTGTCCATTGCGTTTTGCTCTTCTGATATGCGGGTGCGACCGCTCGAGAGCGTCTCGAGCCTCCCCGCCATTATGCCGTACCGATCTCCTATAGTATTTGGCGTCCGGCTTCGTTACGATCCGATATCATATACGATATGAAGGGAAGCGAATGCAGGACCAGCCGCTATGAACCTGTTCGGAGCCATGCGTTTGCCGCGAACCGTCGTCTTCGGCTCGGGACATCGCGCGAGTCTGGGCGCGATGACAGCGGAGATCGGCAGCCGCGCGTTGGTGTGCACGGATGCCCGGCTGAGCTCGGACTCTCAGTTCCAGACGATTCTCAGGGATCTGGAGCACGCCGGAGTGGTTGTGCACCTGTACGACAGGACGCAGCCAGACCTGCCGCTCGAGTCCGTGTACGACTGCCTGCAGGACTGCGCCAGCTTCGGGGCACAGCTCGTCATCGGGATCGGCGGCGGAAGTTGCATGGATATGGCGAAAGCCGTCGCGCTGCTGCTGCGTCATGGTGGCCGGGCCCAGGACTACTACGGCGAATATAAAGTCCCCGGACCCATTCTCCCGGTGATCGCGGTACCGACGACCGCCGGTACCGGCTCGGAGGTCACACCCGTCGCAGTGGTTTCCGACTCCGAGCGCAATCTGAAAGTCGGCATCGCCAGTCCTCACCTGATTCCGGTCGCAGCGGTGTGTGACCCGGAGCTGACCCTGAGCTGTCCGCCCGCCCTCACCGCCTTCTCGGCGGGGGACGCTCTGACTCACGCGATCGAGTCCTACACCGCGCTGGCCAGGACGCCTGTGCCCGGATTGACACAGCAACATGTGTTCGTCGGCAAGAATGCGCTCTCGGACCAGTTTGCGCTGCTCTCGATCGCCTCGATCTGGAAAGGACTGCGCCGGGCGTACGCCAACGGCCAGGATCTCGAGGCCCGCGAGCTTCTGATGTTGGGAGCGCTGGCCGCCGGATGCGCGTTCGGAACTGCGGGGACAGCCGCAGCGCACGCTATCCAATACCCGGTCGGGGCCCTCACGCACACGGCGCACGGAGCCGGAGTTGCAACACTCCTGCCTTACGTCATGCAGTTCAACAAGCCCGCCTGCGAACGAGCCTTCGCGCAGATCGCGCGCGCGGTCGATCTACCGGATGTAGGCGGAACCGACGAGAGCCTTGCACAGAGGCTGATAGACGAGGTAGCCGCACTCCTCGGCTCCGTCGGGATTCCCACTACTCTGCGGGATCTGGGACTGGCGAGTGACAAACAGGACTTTACGGCCGAGAGCGCGCTGGCCATCGCGCGCTTGATCAAAAACAACCCGCGGCCGCTCGATCTGCCGGCCCTGCGCAAGATCACGCATGCCGCTTACAGCGGTGATCGCCTTTCCCTGCAAGGCGTTTGAAGGACGAAGCGAGGAGCTCCCGGTGCCATGAAGAGCCAACATGATTTCCGGCTGCCGGGGTCGTCAGCCGGACCATGGTCCATCCCGACTGACCTGTTGATCGGGACGAGCTGGCGGGAAGCCGCCAGCCAGCAGCGGCTGGACGTGATGAACCCCTCGACCGGAGAGCACATCACCACAGTGGCCAATTGCGGCCTCGCCGAGGCCATTGCGGCAGTGGATGCCGCCGAGCAGGCTTTCGCGGCATGGGCAGCAGTCGCGCCCCGCAAACGATCCGAGATTCTGCGCGCCTGTTTCGATAAAATCCTCGAGAACCGCGAGCGGCTGGCGGAGTTGATCTCTCTGGAGAACGGCAAGGCCCTCGCGGATGCGCGGTCCGAAGTGGTCTACGCGGCCGAATTCTTCCGGTGGTACGCCGAAGAAGCCGTCCGCGTGAGCGGCGACATCCAGACAGCTCCCG
>Ga0068855_100001907_pt1 | contig 25848 bp, 8 predicted proteins | sample KBSCornC52_FD_66592 | JGI IMG/M metagenome (GOLD analysis project Ga0068855, IMG submission 66592) | Corn rhizosphere microbial communities from Kellogg Biological Station, Michigan, USA - KBS Corn C5-2 | ecosystem: Host-associated > Plants > Roots > Rhizosphere > Soil ... | reverse complement strand
AAGGGCATCCACGAAGGCTGCATCGAGCAGGCCAACCGCCTGCTGCGCGAATTCATGTACCGCGCCGACGGCAAGCCGGCGCCGCTGGACAGCGACGGCCGCCTGCGCCTGGACGACTGGGAGCTGCGCGACGATGTGCAGCAGGCCTGCAAGGCGCTGTGGCCGACGGTGACCACCGCCAACCTGAAAGAGATCACCGACTACGAAAGCTTCAAGGCCGAGTTCCAGAAGCTGTTCGGCTTCGGCCGCAAGGACGTCGACTACGCGGCGGACGTCAACCCGGACGTGCATTTCGACGTCGTGCAGCCCTGATCCCACCGCCGCCGGCGGTCTATCGGCTTGATCGAGGGCGCCTCCATGCGGAGGCGCCCTTTTTCATTGCCCGCTCAACCGTCGCACAGCGGCTCGGCCGCCGCGGGCTTCGGCTTCGCCGGCGCCACGCGCTTCTTCTTCGCCACCACCGTCGGCTTGGCCCCCGTCCCGGGCGCCGGCACATGGCGCGGCCCCACATGCTTGCTCTTGGCGATGGCAGCCTTCTTCGCGCCCGCCGCTGCACGCGGCCTGCACTTGCCCAGCGGAGCGTCGTCCGCACCCGCGGGCTTGCCCGCCATCGCCGCCCCAGCACCGGCAGCACCGAGCGCGGCGCCGGCGACGATCGGCGCGGCCTTGTCGCTGCGCGAAGACGAAGAGGCAGACGGATCGTCCGCCGCGGGCGTCGCCGCCGGCACCGCCGCAGCGGCGGGAGCCAGCGACGCAGCCGGCAGCGCGTCCATCCGATGCGCGCTCGCCGCCATCGCCGCGGCCGGAGCGGCGAAGCTCCAGCGCACGCCGAGGTTGGCGGCATGGCTGTCGCCGCGGCTGGCGATATCGGCGGTGTAATAGAAGTAAGCGCTGGCCTGCGGCGAGATATCGAAGCTCAGGCCCGCGCCGGCCTGCCAGTGGTTGCTCACGCCAGGCGTGCCGCGCGTGGTAAAGCCCACGTCCGGCGCACCGGCAAAGGCCATGCTGGTGCTGACGTCCGAATCGGCACGCGTGTCGTGCAGATAGCGCAGCAGGAAGATCGGGTGGATCTGCGTGCCATTGGCCTGCTTGGCAAAATCGCCGATCACGCGCAGACCCGCGCCGTACGCCATGCTGCTGGCGCGCGACCGGCCCACGTTGAGATTGGCGTCGCCCGCGCCGGCTTCAGTGAAGGCGTCGTACTTCACCTTGGCGTAGTAGGCGCCGATGAACGGCTCCAGATGCCAGGCGCCGGTGTTGAAGCGATAGCCGCCTTCCAGGCCGGCATTGAGCGACTTGCCGTCGTAGCGCGAACTGGCGCGCGAGTCGAACAGCGGGCCGACCTGGATGCTGCGGTCGCCGCTGGCGCGCTGCCAGCCGTACGAAGCCGCGCCTTCCACCCACCACTGCTCGGCGGGCATGTACAGCGCATGCAGGCCCACTGCGTACTGGTCGATATCGACGAGGTCGCGGCGGCTGTCCACCTGCGTGCGCGAGTTGGCGAAGCTGGCATGCGCGCCTAGCCGCAGGTCGGAGCCGACCGAGGTATCCGCGCCGACGATCACGCCGCGGATGCGGTAATCGGTCTCGGCAATGCCATTGCTCGCATCGCGGCTGGAACTGTAGGTATACGGCTCCGCCCACACCGCCGCGCCCTGCTCGCCGGTATCGCGCGCCAGCTTCAGGCGATGGAACACCGTGTCGAGGAACTGGCCCTGGCCGTTGAGCTCGTAACGCGCGGACGAGGCGTAGGTCTCGCCGGTGAGCGTGTCGAACGAGCTGATCACCTGGTCGTTGGTCAGGCCGCGCGCATAGCCGAGCAAGGTGGTCAGGCGTTGCGGCGTCTGCTGCGAGATGGTCTGCAAGGCGCCCGCCATCGCCACCTGGTTCGAGGACAGCCCCGGATACTGGTTGAACGGCGTGCCGGTGGGCGCGCCGTTGCCTCCCTGCGTAAGCGTCAGCAAGACCGCATTGCCTTGCGTGGTCACGCTGGCGGTAAGGAACGGCAGCAGGTTCTGCACCACGCTGGCGTAGTTGCCGCTGAGGCCGCCGGTCGCGTTGAGGATGGTGTAGGTGGTAGTCGGCGCGTAGGAACCGGCCGCCGGCAGCGCCACCAGCTGGCCGCCCAGCGCAGCCGCGCCGTTGACCTGGATATGGTCGCTGGTGCCTGCCGCGGTGGCGCGGATATCGGTGACCGCACTGCCGCCGCTGCTCAGCCCGCCGAGCGTGATGGTGCTGCCCGCCGCGCCGCCGCCCGCCGCCATGCCGCCGGCGCCGGGCAGGCCGCTGGGCGCCAGCGTGCCGTTCAAGGTGACATTGCCGCCGACCGTGCCGCTGCCGATCAGCGCGCCGCCATTGGTGATCGTGGCCGGACCGCCGAGGCTGCCATTGCTGTTCACCACCAGGTTGCCGCCGATCGTGCTGCCGCCGGCAAAGCTTGCCGCGGTTCCGCCGGCGACGCCCAGCGTGCCGCCCGCACCCACGTTGAGGTTGTCGATATTGTTGAAGGCACCGGACGGCAGCGTCGCCTCGCCGCTGCCGGTGAGGTTGAGCGCGGTACCGACGCCCTGCCCGTTCACGCTGCCGGTCACGCCGCTCAGGGCGCCGTAATCGACATTGACCGCACTGCTCGCACCCAGGTTGAGCGTGCCGGCCAGCGGACCGTTCACCGTCGCGCTGCTGCCGCTGCCCTGCAGGTTGGCGGTGGCGCCGGTGCCGACGCTGATGCCGCCGGTATACGGCGAAGTGGCCGTGAGCGTGCCGCCGTTCACCGCGAGCGCGCCGCCGAAACCCGCAAGCGATCCGCCAAGCGTCAGCGTGCCGGCGCCTTGTTTGTCCAGCGTGCCGGTGCCGGTGAGGTTGCCGCTCAGACCCAGATCCTGCGCGCCTTGCACGGTGAGTCCGCCATTGCCAAGGCTGACATTGTTGGCGAGCGTCACCGCGGTATTGGATTGCAGGCCGCCGCCGTTCGCCGTCAGGGCGCCGCTGCCCAGCGCGCCGGCGTTGCCCACCACGAGATTGCCGCCGCCGAGCGTCACACCGCCGGTGAAAGTGTTGGCGCCATTCAAGGTGAGCGGTGCCGTGCCGCCTACGTTCACCGCGCCGGTGCCGGAAAGCGTGCCGCCCAGGGTGAGCGCCTGCGCACCGCCGACGTTGAGCGCCGCACCGAGCATGACATCGTTCGCCACCGTGAGCGGGCCGCTCGCATCGAGCGTAGTGGCGCCGGCGACGTTCAGCGCACCCGTACCGAGCGCATTGGCATTGCCGAGCACCAGACCGCCGCCGTTGCTGGTCAAGCCGCCGGTGAAGGTATTGGCGCCGCCCAGGGTGAGCGTCGAGGTGCCGTCCTTGATCAGGTTGCCGGCGCCGCTGATCGCGCCGTTGAGCGCGAGCGCACCGCCAGCTCCGGGCAGCGTCAGCGTGGTGCCGCCGCCGAGCGCGATGGCATTGCCGACTGAAACCGGCGCCGATGCATCGAGCGTCGCCGCGCCATTCACCGTAAGCGTGCCGGTGCCCAGCGCGCTGTTATTGCCCAGCGATACGCCACCGCCGTTGAGCGTCACGCCGCCGCTGAAGGTATTGGCGCCGCCCAGCGTGAGCGTGGATGCGCCGTCCTTGATCAGGCTGCCGCTGCCGCTGACGGTGCCACCCAGGTTCACTGCCCCACCCGCGCCGGGCAAGGTCAGCGCCGCACCGCCGTTGAGGCTGACGTTGTTGGTGACATTCAGCGCGGTGGTCGCATCGAGCGTAGCCGCGCCATTCACCGCGAGTGCGCCGGTGCCCAGGGCATTCGCGCTGCCCACGATCACGCCGCCCGCATTGAGCGCGACGCCGCCGGTGAAGCTGTTGTTGCCCGACAGCGTCTCCACGCCAGTGCCGTTCTTGATCAAGCTGCCGCTGCCGCTGATCGTTCCGGCGAACGACTGGTTGCCGGCATCGCCGAACGCCAGCGCATTCGCGCCGAGATTGATGCCGCCACCCGCGCCGCTCAGCGCGCCGATGGTCTGCGCGCCGCCCGCGCCGCTCAGATCGAGCAGGCCGCTGCCGTTGAGTGTCACCGCACCGGTCGCGGCGAGGCTGCCGCCTGCGCCCAGCGCCACTGCGCCGGCGTTGATCGTGGTGCCGCCGGTGTAAGTGTTGGCGCCGTTCAAGGTCAGCGTGGCGTTGCCGTCCTTGACCAGGCTGCCGCTGCCGCTTACCGCGCCGTTCAAGCTGAGCGCACTGCCGCCGAGCACGTCGAGCGCGGCGCCTGCGCCGAGCGCGACGCCATTGCCCAGCGTGATCGGGCCGCTCGCATCCAGCGTGGCGGAAGCTCCGACATTCAACGCGCCCGTGCCCAGCGCCGCGTTGTTGCCCACTACCAGCCCGCCGCCATTGAGCGTGACGCCGCCGCTGAAGGTGCTGGCGCCTGACAGCGTCTGCACGCCGGCGCCGTTCTTGATCAGGCTGCCGCTGCCGTTGATGGCGCCGGCGAATACATTGCTGCCCGCGCCGCCGAGGGTCAGGTTGGCGGCCCCCAGGTTGACGGTGCCGGAGGCGCCGGCCAGGGCGCCGATGGTCTGGTTGCCCGACGCGCTGATATCGAACGCGCCGCTGCCGCCGAGCGTCACCGCGCCGGTGGCGCTGAGGCTGCCGCCTGCACCCAGCGCCAGCGTGCCGGCATTGATGGTGGTGCCGCCGCTGAAGGTGTTGGCGCCGGTCAGGGTCAGAGTCGCCGCGCCATCCTTGATCAGGCCGCCCGCGCCGCTGATGGAGCCGCCCAGGGTGAGCGCATTGCTGCCCAGCACGTCGAGGTTGGCATTCAAGGCGACCGAATTGCCCAGGCTCACCGCGGTAGTGGTGTCGAGCGTGGCCGCGCCGTTGACCGTCAGCGCGCCGTTGCCCAGCGCAGCGGAGCTGCCCACGCTCAGTCCGCCGGCATTGAGCGCAACGCCGCCGATGAAGGTGTTGGCGCCGGTCAGCGTCTGCACGCCGCTGCCGTTCTTGATCAAGCCGCCGGTACCGGAAATCGATCCGGCATACGTGGTGTTGCCGACACCGTTCAAGGTCAACGCATTGCTGCCCAGGTTTACCCCGGTGCCGATGCTGCCGGCCAGCGAACCGATCGCCTGGTTGCCGCCGGCGCTGATATCGAAGATGGCGCCCGGATTGATCAGCGACAACGCACCGGTCGCCGCCAGGCTGCCGCCCGCGCCGATCGCCAGCGTGCCCGCATTGATGGTGGTGCCGCCGGTATAGGTATTGGTACCGGTCAGCGTCTCCGTACCGGCGCCGTCCTTGACCAGGCTGCCGGTGCCGGCGATGCCGCCGCTGAAAGTGCCGTTGGTGGCGCCGCCGACGTGCAGCGTATTGGCGCCCATGTTTACTGCGCCGCCGCCGGTGAGCGTGCCGAAGGTCTGCGCGCCGTTGCCGGCGGAGAGATCGAAGGTGGCACCGGTGGCGACATTGACGATGCCACCCGCGTTGAGGCTTGCACCCGCGCCCAGCGCCAGCGTGCCGTTGTTGATCAGCGTGCCGCCCGTGTAGGTGTTGGCGCCGTTCAAGGTCAGCGTCGCCGCGCCTTCCTTGGTCAGGCTGCCCAGGCCGCTGAGATTGCCGTTGAGGGTGAGTGCGTTGCTGCCGCCGAAGGTGAGTCCGGCGTTGAGCACGATGTTGTTGGCGAGCGTCACTGCATTGTTGGAGTCCAGCGTGGCCGCGCCGGCGACGGTAAGCGTGCCGGTGCCGAGCGCGGTATTGCTGCCCACCATCAGCCCGCCGCCGACCAGTGCGACGCCGCCGCTGAAGGTGTTGTTGCCCGACAAGGTCTGCGTGCCACTGCCGGTCTTCACCAGGCCGCCCGTGCCGCCGATGGTGCCGGCGAAGGTCTGGTTCGTGCCATCACCAAAGGTCAGCGTATTGGCGCCGAGATTCACGCTGCCGGAAGCGCCGGCCAGCGAACCGATGGTCTGATTGCCGCCCGCGGAGATATCGAATGCGCCGGTGCCGCCCAAGGTCACCGCGCCGGTGGCGCTGAGGCTGCCGCCCGCGCCGATCGCCAGCACGCCCGATTGGATGCTGGTGCCGCCGGTGTAGGTATTGGCGCCGGTCAGCGTCAGCGTGGAACCGCCATTCATGCTGAGGCCGCCGGCACCGGAGATCACACCGCCCAGCGTCAGCGCGCCACCGCCCTGCACGGTGAGTCCCGCACCCAGGCTTACGTTGTTGCCGAGCGTGATATTGCCGTTGGCCGCCAGCGTGCTGTTGCCATTGACGCTGAGCGCACCGGTGCCGAGCGCCGCGTTGTTGCCCACCACCAGTCCGCCCGCATTGAGCGCGACGCCGCCGCTGAAGGTGCTGGCGCCGTTGAGCGTCTGGATGCCCACGCCGTTCTTGATCAGGCCGCCGGTGCCGCCGATCGCGCCATCGAAGCTTGCGTCGACCGCGCCGCCCAGGGTGAGCGAATTGCCACCGAGGTTCACCGTGCTGCCGGCGACGCCGGACAAGGTGCCGATCGACTGGTTGCCACCCGCGCTGATATCGAATGCGGTGCCCGCATTGATCAGCGATACCGCGCCATCCGCGGCCAGGCTGCCGCCCGCGCCCAGCGCCAGCGTGCCGGCGCTGATGGTGGTGCCGCCGGTATAGGTATTGGCGCCGGTGAAGGTCTCCACGCCGGCGCCGATCTTCACCACGCCGCCGGTGCCGGCGATCGCACCGCTGAAAGTGCCGTTGGTGGCGCCGCCGACATTGAGCGTGTTCGCGCCCATATTGACGGTGCCGGCGCCGATCAGCGTGCCGAAGGTCTGCGTGCCGTTGCCGGCCGACAGATCGAAGGTCGCGCCCAGCCCCACATTCACCGTGCCGCTGGCGGCAAGGCTGGCGCCCGCGCCCAGCGCTAGCGTGCCGCTGTTGATGAGGGTGCCGCCGAGATAGCTGTTGGCGCCGTTCAAGGTCAATGCGGCCGCGCCGTTCTTGATCAGCCCGCCGTTGCCGCTGAGCGTGCCGTTGAGCGTGAGCGCATTGCTGCCGCCGAAGGTGAGATCCGCATTGAGCAACAGATTGTTGGCGAGCGTGAGGCCGGTCGTCGTGTCCAGCGTGGCCGCGCCCCCCACGGTGAGCGTGCCGGTGCCCAGTGCGGTGTTGCTGCCGAGGCTCAAGCCGCCGGCGTTCAATGCAAAGCCGCCGGTGAAGCTGTTGTTGCCGGACAGCGTCTGCGTGCCTGCGCCAAGCTTGATCAAACCGCCCGTGCCACCGATGCCGCCCGCGAAACTCACGTTGCCCGCGCCGCCCAGCGTCAGCGTATTGGCACCCAGATTGACGTTGCCACCCGCGCCCGCAAGCAGCCCGATCGACTGATTGCCGCCGCCCGAGATATCGAACAGACCGGTGCCGCCAAGCGTGACATTGCCGGTCGAACTGAGGCTGCCGCCCGCACCCAGCGCCAGCGTGCCGGCATTGATGGTGGTGCCGCCGGTGAAGGTATTGGCACCGGTGAGCGTCAGCGTGGAAGCGCCATTCATGGCCAGACTGCCGGCGCCGGACAGCACGCCACCCAGCGTGAGCGCGCCGTTGCCCAGCACGTTCAAGCCGAAGCCGGTGCCGAGGCCGATATTGTTGGCCAGGCTGATATTGCCGTTGGCGGCGAGCGTGCCGTTGCCCGCGACATTGAGCGCGCCGGTGCCCAGCGCCGCGTTGTTGCCGACTACCAGGCCACCCGCGTTGAGCGTCAACCCGCCGCTGAAGGTGCTGGCGCCGCCAAGCGTCTGGATACCCGCGCCGTTCTTGATCAAGCCCCCCGTGCCGGCGAGCACGCCGCTGAAATCCGCATCGACCGCGCCACCCAGGGTGAGCGCATTGGCGCCAAGGTTCACCGTGGTGCCGGCGATACCGGCGAGCGAGCCGATCCCTTGATTGCCCGCGGCGCTGATATCGAACGCCGCACCCGCACCGCCGAGACTCACCGCGCCATTGGCGGCGAGACTGCCGCCCGCGCCCAGCGCCAGCGTGCCGGCGTTGATCGTGGTGCCGCCGAGATAAGTGTTGGCGCCGGTCAGCGTGGTGATGCCCGCACCCAGCTTGAGGATGCCGCCATTGCCACCGATGCTGCCGCCGAAACTCAGATTGGCGGCGCCGCCGAGACCGAGGTTGTGGCTGCCGAGCGTGATGCTGCTGCCAGCGACGCCGGAGAGATCGCCGATCACCTGATCGGCGCCCGCCGCGGACAGATCCAGACTCGCACCCGCGCCGGCGAGATTCAGCGCGCCGTTCGCGGCAAGGCTGCCGCTCGCGCCGAGCGCCAATGTGCCGGCATTGATGGTGGTTCCGCCGGTAAAGCTGTTCGCGCCATTGAGCGTAAGCAGCGCGGCGCCGCTCTTCACCAGCGCGCCGGCGCCGGAGATCGCGCCATTGAAGCTGAGCGGCTGTCCGCCGAGCAGGTTGAGCGTGCCGCCCGCGCCGAGGTTCACCGCATTGCCAAGCGACAGCGCACCCGTGCCATCGAGCGTGACGTTGCCGCCGACGCTCAAGGTGCCGGTGCCGAGCGCGGCGCTGTTGCCCAGCATCAGGCCGCCCGCGCTCAAAGCCAGGCCACCGGTGAAAGTGTTGGCGCCGGTCAGCGTCTGGATTCCCGCACCCACCTTCACCAGACCACCCGAACCGCTGATCAAACCGCCGAAGCTCTGGCTGGTTCCATTGCCCAGCGCCAGTGTCTGCGCACCGAGATTGACCGTGCCGGTGCCGGCCAGCGAGCCGACCGTGACGTTTGAGCCGCCGCTGAGGTCGAACGTCGCGCCCGCGGCAAGCGACACATCGACATTCGCACCCAGGCTGCCGCTCGCACCCATCGCCAGCGTGCCCGCATTGACGGCAAGACCACCGGTAAAGGTGTTGGCGCCATTCAAGGTAAGCAGCGCACCGCCGCTCTTGATCAGCCCGCCTGCGCCGCTCAGTCCGCCGTTGAAGACCAGCGGCTGGCCGCCAAGCACGTTGAGCGAGCCACCCCCGCCTAGCGTGATGGCATTACCCAGCGTCAGTCCCGCCGACGCATCCAGCGTGACATTGCCGCCCACGTTCAAGGCGCCGGTACCCAGCGCCGCACCGTTGCCCAGCAGCAGGCCGCCCGCATTGAGCGCGAGACCGCCGCTGAAACTGCTGGCGCCATTCAAGGTGAGCAGCGCGGCGCCGTTCTTCACCAGCGCGCCGGTGCCGGAGATCGCGCCATTGAAGGTGAGCGGCTGGCCGCCGAGCAGATTCAGCGTGCCGCCCGCGCCCAGATTCACCGCATTGCCTAGCGACAACGCACCCGTGCCATCCAGCGTGACATTGCCGCCGATGCCCAAGGCGCCGGTGCCCAGCGCCGCGCCGTTGCCCAGCAGCAATCCGCCCGCGTTCAAGGCCAGGCCGCCGCTGAACGTGTTGGCGCCGGTCAGCGTCTGGATGCCGGCGCCGACTTTCACCAGGCCGCCGGTGCCGGCGATCAGGCCGCCGAAGCTCTGGCTGGTCGCATTGCCCAGCGTCAGCGTGTGCGCGCCGAGATTGACCGTGCCGCCCAGACCCGCAAGCGAACCGATGGTCTGATTCACGCCGCCGCTCAGATCGAAGGTCGCGCCGCCGGCCAGCGAGATATCCACGTTCGCGGTGAGGCTGCCGCTCGCACCCATCGCCAAGGTGCCTGCATTGATCGCCAGGCCGCCGCTGAAATCGTTGGCGCCGTTCAAGGTCAGCAGGCCGGCGCCACTCTTGATCAGACCGCCCGCGCCGGTCAGCCCGCCGTTGAAGACCAGCGGCTGGCCGCCGAGCACATTGAGCGAACCGCCCGCGTTGAGGCTGATCGCATTGCCCAGCGTCAATCCCGCTGAGGCATCGAGCGTGACATTGCCGCCGATGCCGAGCGTGCCCGCACCCAGCGCACCCGCATTGCCCAGCAGCAGGCCGCCGCCATTGAGCGCAAGTCCGCCGCTGAACGTGTTGGCGCCGTTCAAGGTCAGCAGCGCGCCGCCGCTCTTCACCAGCGCACCGGCGCCGGAGATCACGCCGTTGAAAGTCAGCGGTTGCCCACCGAGCAGATTGAGCGAGCCACCCGCGCCGAGGTTGACGGCATTGCCAAGCGCCAAGGCGGCCGAGCCGTCCAGCGTGACATTGCCGCCGACGCTCAGTGCACCGGTGCCCAGCGCCAGCGCATCGCCCAGCACCAGGCCGCCTGCGTTCAAGGCCACACCGCCGCCGAACGTGCTGGCGCCGGCCAGCGTCTGAATACCGGTACCGAGCTTCACCAGTCCGCCGGTACCCGCGATGCTGCCGGCGAAGCTGGTGTCGCCCAGGCCATTGAGGGTGAGCGTGCGTGCGCCGAGATTCACCGCGCCGCCCAGGCCGGCCAGCGAGCCGATCGCCTGGTTGGCGCCGGCGCCGGAGAGATCGAGATTGGTGCCGGCGGAAAGCGTCAGGCCCGCGCTCGGCGACAGGCTGCCGCCGGCGCCCAGCGCCAGCGTGCCGCCAAGAATCGAGAAATTGCCGCTCAAGCTGTTGGCGCCGCCTAGCGTCAGGGTCGACGCGCCGTTCTTCAGCAGATTGCCCGCGCCGGACAGTGCGCCATTCAAGGTGAGCGCATTGCTGCCGAGCAGATTGAGCGAACCGCCACCGCCGATCGCGATGGCGTTGTTGAGCGCGAAAGCGCCGCTGGTATCCAGCGTGGCGGCGCCGCCGACGTTCAGCGCGCCGGTGCCCAGGGCACCCGCATTGCCCAGCAGCAGGCCGCCGCCGTTGAGCCCGAAGCCGCCGCTGAACGTGTTGGCGCCGTTCAAGGTGAGCAGCGCGGCGCCGCTCTTGGCCAGGCCGCCCGTGCCCGCGATCAGTCCATTGAACGTGAGCGGCTGTCCGCCGAGCAGGCTGAGCGTGCCGCCGGCGCCGAGGTTCACCGCGTTGCCGAGCGAAAGGCCCAAGGAGACATCGAGCGTGGCATTGCCACCCACGTTCAAGGCACCGGTGCCCAGCGCCCCGCCATCACCCAGCATCAAGCCGCCGGCATTGAGCCCGAAGCCGCCGCTGAAGGTGTTCGCGCCATTCAAGGTGAGCAGCGCGCTGCCGCTCTTGGCCAGGCCGCCGGCGCCGCCGATCAAGCCATTGAACGTGAGCGCCTGGCCGCCGAGCAGGCTCAGCGAAGTGCCGGCGCCGAGATTCACCGTATTGCCGAGGCTGAGGCCCAGCGACGCATCCAGCGTGGCATTGCCGCCCACGTTCAACGCACCGGTGCCCAGCGCTCCGCCATTGCCCAGCATCAAACCGCCGCCGTTGAGCGCAAAGCCGCCGCCGAAGCTGTTCGCGCCGTTCAAGGTCAGCAAGGCGCTGCCGCTTTTCGCCAGCCCGCCAAGGCCGGACAGCACGCCATTGAACACCAGCGGTTGTCCGCCAAGCAGATTGAGCGTGCCGCCCGCACCGAGGTTGACGGCATTGCCCAGCGCCACGTTCAGCGACGTATCGAGCGAAACATTGCCGCCGACATTCAACGCGCCGACGCCCAGCGCGGAACCATTGGCCAGCACCAAGCCACCCGCATTGAGCGAAACGCCGCCGCCGAAGGTATTGGCGCCGCCCAGCGTGATCGGCGCCGCGGCATTGATGGCCAGCCCGCCGGTGCCGGACAACACGCCGCCGAAACCGAAGCTGTTCGCGCCGCTCAAGCTGAGGCTGCCATTCAAGGCAAGGTTATTGCCCAGCGACAAGCCCGCGGTGGACGACGCCAACGCGCCGCCGTTGACCGTAAACAAGCCGCTGCCGAAGACATTGGCGGCATTGAAGTTGATCAGGCCATCGTTGAGCGTGGCATCCGCGCTGACCAGCGCACCCTGCAGGTTCCAGGTGCCGCTGTGCACGGTCAGATGCTGGAAACCCAGATAGCCGGTGGCGCCGATCGTGGTCGCCGCGCCGCCCGTGCCCGAACCCGGACCCGTCGCCGAGTTCTGCAGGATCAGCGCATTGTTCGCACCGGTGCCGGCGCTCACCGTGCCGGCCGCCGCCAGCTTCACGCCGGTCACGCCGGTCATCACGCCGGCGATGGCGGTACCGCCGGCGGCGTTGACGCTCGAACCGGATACCGCGGTGAAGGTGCTGCCAGCCGCCGAATCGCCGAGATAAATGCTGCCGTTGACCGTGCCGGCATTGAGGAAGCTGTTGCTGCCGCTGGTGGCCGTGCCCATGCCGATGCGGCCGGTGATGGTGCCGGTATTGGTGAGGTTGACGCTGCCGCCGCCGTAGGTCACCACCGCGCCCGCGTCGGCGGTATTGCCGCCGCCGAGCAGCGACATGCCGATGGTGCCGTCGTTGGTGATGGTGGTGTTGCCGCCCGCACCGTTCTGCACGGTCAGCGCCTGGCCGCCGAAGCCGAACAGCGTGGCGATATTGAACATGCCGCGCATCGAGCCGCCGGCCTGGTTGTTCACCACGATGGTGTTGGCGGTGGCGTTGCCGATCACCGAACCGGCCATCACCAGGGCCAGGCCCGCGCTGTTGGTGGTCGGATCGATGCTGCCCTGGTTGTTGAGCGTGATGCCGTTGCCACTTAGCGTGAGCGAGTTGCCGCCGATGATCGGCGGCGAGCTGACCACCGCGCCGGTCTGCACGTTCACCGTGACATTGGCGGTGCTGTTGCTCAGGTTGTTGGTGCTGGAACCGGTCGCGCAGGTGACCGTGGTGCCGGCGGTGGTACACGCGGCGAAGGCGGCGCCGCTGGTGAACGGCAAGGCGATGACCGGCGCCAGCGCAAGCAGGATGCTTTGGACCAGGGGGCGGCGGCCGAAACGGCCAGAACGATGCACCTGCATGACGGTTCTCCTTTGCACGGATGGGCACGCACCGCAAACATCGCGCCGGCCCGCGCAAGGCGCGCGGGCGCACGGCGACGTCGCCGCCTGGCGGGCGGCGAATCGACATCAGACGAAAATCGGGAATCCCCTCCCGCGCCGCTTACGCGGGACGCGGGTCTACTGGCGACACCGAGGGAGGCCCATCTCCTGGGTATGAGCCACGGCGATAGCTGGAACGAAGCAACTGCATGACAGCCTCCTTACCGATAGGCACCGCACCGTTGCCAGCTCGCGTACCCCATGGAGGTCGTTCCACGCCCCCGAACCACCGCGAGCCGGTCCGCCGCTTGCACAAAGCGGTCGGTCCACTTCCATCGAAGGATTCGCACGACTCCGCATGCGAGCTTCGATCCCCTGCCGGTCGTCCGCTCTTCACGCCGGTGAGAGCGGCGGCGATGTTCCTTTCCGTAAAAAATGCGCTGCGCATCACGAAACGCGCGCGCCGCGGAGTTTGCCGCCACGTACCGTGAACAGGCCGTCAATCAGCCGTAAGGCCTAGGGAAAGATCGTTATGACAAGGACGACGCCTGGGACGAGGTCCGAGGCTGAATGGCCGCCGCACGAAACCGGGATTGAGGCGCATGAGTCGGACTTGTCTGAAAGAGCCGTCCAAAGCCACTGCCTAGACTGCCGCCCATCCCGCCCGTCCCGCGACGCGGCGGGCCGCGCGGCCGGGATACGGGGGCACCCCGCACGGCCGTTCTTTCAACGAACGGAGGGACAAGACATGACGCACGGCATCCTCGCGTGGCTGGTCATTGGTGCGGTCGCCGGCTGGCTGGCCGGTCTGGTAACGAAGGGGGGCGGCTTCGGCCTGCTGGTCGATATCGTGATCGGCATCGTGGGCGCCTTTATCGGCGGCTGGCTGTCGGGCGTGCTCGGCATCAGCCTGGGCGGCGGGATGATCGCCTCGATCGTCACCGCCACGCTTGGCGCGATCGTGCTGCTGTTCGTAGTGCGCCTGTTCAAGCGCGCCTGAACACGCCGTCCGATCCAACCAGCAAGGCAGCGCGCGCGACGGTGGAATGCCGTCGCGCGCTCCAGCCGGGGGGCGACATCATGCAGACCATCATTTACCGCATCCAGGAAGACCACAACGGACTGTGGACCCTGTGGTCCGGCGACCTGGCGATCTCGGGCGGCCTGCGCTTGGGCCCCGCGATCAAGCTGGCGCGCCTGCTTGCGCGCGAACGCAGCGACGACGACGCGCGCATCGAACTGGTCAGCTGCGGCCACACCATCGCGGTGGACCGCTGCTGAAGCGCCTGGCGTAGCGCGGCGTGGAATCAGTAAAGGCGCCGCAGCGCCAGCACGGCGCGGCGCACCAGGTCGCTCAGTTCCGGATCGACCGCAATCAATCGATCTTCCGCGCGCAGCATCGCCAGCGCGAGTTCGTCGCGCAGTGCCGGCGCACCCCATTCCGCTTCCAGGATGCGCCGCAGCAGCGGCAGGCGGATCCGTGCCAGCGAGGCCGGATCATCCGGCCGGGCATCGGCGGCGAGCGCGGCAAGCTCGCGCCACAAGGCCATGTCGCGCGGGCTGTGATAAGGCCGCGTGCGCGACTCCGCCACCAGCCGCAATACCTCCGGCAACTCGCGGCGTTGCGTAGGCCACGCGGTGGCTGCGCAACTGCCCATCAGCGGTTGCGCTCCGCCATGGCAATCTCGGTGAGGCTGACCTGCACCACGACGCGGCGATTGGGCGCGAGGCATTCGATCAATGCATCGCGCTGTGCATCGCCGCAGCTGCGTACGGGCTCCGCCGCGCCCAGACCCTCCGCCTGGAACCATTCGGAAGGCAGGCCACGGCCGACCAGATAGTCCCTCACCGCATACGCGCGGCGACCGGACAACTCGTCGTTATGCGCTTCGCTGCCGAGCCGGTCGGTATAGCCGGCGATACGGATATTGGCGATGCGCCGCCGATGCGCCAGCAGGTTGTCGGCCAGCGCATCCAGCTGAGCGCGGCCGTCATTGGTGATGTCCGCCACCGTGGAGCGATCGAACGCAAACAGAGCGTCGGCGGAGAGGATGAAGCGCTCCGTCGAAGCGGCGGCGACGGCTTGTTCCTGCTGATAGCGCGCACAGGCCTCCGGCTTCCAGTAGAAGCTGCTGGCCCGCTTGTCCTGGTCGAACAGCACTTTGAACTGGCAGGTGGTGAGCTTGCCCGCTTCGCGGAAGTGGAACAGGTAATTCCACTCGCGCACGCCCCACACGCCTTCGCTGAAATGCGGATAGCCGATCAGGCCGGCCACCTGCTGCTTGTCGAGACCGGCGCCGAGCTGGCGGACATTGGCGGCGACGGGAAACGTGCCGTCCTTGTGCATCGGCGTGGCATCGCCCGGCTCGGGCCATACCAGCGCCTCGGCGGAGCGGCCATCGCGGGCGATGCCGCGGCTGACATTGCCGCAGGCGGTGAGCGTGCCGGCGATCCCGGCCACGCCCAGCAGCAGGGCGAAGGATTTGAAGGAGATGATCATTGTTCGACTCCTGAGTACTTGACTGAGGTTCGAATCCCAAGGGGAGATTCGAACCTCAAAACCATCACCAAACCATGCCCGCACCCACACCCACGCCCGCATCGCCGCGCGAGTTGGTGGTGGCGTTGAGCTTGAACACGTAGCGGCCGCTTTCGCTGATGGTCGACACGCCGACCGCGATGCCCGTTTCGCCGTGGAAGTTGCCCAGCGCCACGCCCGCGGAACTCTGGTTCGGCTGGTAGGCCTGCGGCAGGCTGGCCATCGCCATTGCCGCGGCGATGCCGGCATTGGCGCGGTTGCCGATCTGGTTGAGGTTGCGGTCGACCGTTTCGAAGCGGCTGTCGGTGTAGCTCTTGGACCAGTCCTTGGCCTGGTTCAGCGCATCGTTCAACTGGCCGACGTTGGCCGCATCGGTGGTCGCCGTGCCCGGACCGACGTTGTGGATCACCGCGGGCGAACCGCCGCCGTTGAGCGTCACGCTGCCGTAGTCGGTATCGCCCTTGGTGTTGACGTCGTACTTCACCACGCCCGACTGCGAGGACTTGAGCTGGCTGACGTTCACCGCGTCGGTATCGGCCGTGCCGGCCGCCACATTGGTGACCTGCCGCTCGCCGCCGGCCGCGCCCACCGACACGCTGTTGGCGCGATCGGCCACCGAGCCGCTGCCCACCGCCACGCTGTTGCTGGCCGTGGCCTGCGCACCGGAACCCATCGCCGTGCTGTTGCCGCCCGATGCCACCGCGCCGGCGCCGCCGGCGGTGGCATCGGTGCCGGATGCCTGCGGCTTGCCCTTGGCGGAGCTGTCGTTGACCTGGAAGTAGCCATCCTTGCCGTTCTGCAGATCGGTGATGGCCGTGCTGTTGTTTGTCACCTGCTGGTTGGTGGCATAGAGCTGCGCGCCATTCACCGCATCCGTGCTGGTGGCGTTGAGCGCGCCCTGGTGCACATTGGTGATGGTGGTGCCGCCGGTGACGCCGCCGTCGGTCGACGTGGCGCCGCCCAGCGTGACGCTGCCCTTGCCGCTGTTGTCGTACTGCACGGCGTTGCTGCTGAGGTTGTTGACCTGCGAGCCGAGGTTCTCCACCGCCTGGTTGGTGGCGTAGAGCTGCGAACCGTTCACCGCATCGGTGCTGTTCGCGTTGACGCGGCCGGCGGCGACATTGGTGATCGTGCGCTCCGCGCCCGCGCTGCCCACGCTCACCGTGCTGGTGGGCGTGGTGCCGGCGAAGCTGTAGCTCTTGCCGCTGATGGTCGTGCCGGTGGTGGCGACCGCCGCCGAGCTGGTGGAACCCGCGCCCAGCGCGACATCGCCGGCGTTGCTGGCGGTGGCGCCGGAACCGATCGCCACGGCGTTCTGCGCCGAAGCATTGGCGGTATCGCCCATCGCTACTGCGCCCGCGCCATTGGCAGTCGACGCATTGCCCAGCGCCACCGCGCCCTGCCCGTTCGCCGCGCTCTGGTTGCCGAGCGCGACGGCGCCCTGACCATTGGCAGTGTTGTTCGCGCCGACCGCCACCGCACCGGTGCCGGTCGCGGTGCTGGGATCGCCGATCGCCACCGCGCCGTTGCCCGACGCGGTATTGCCGACGCCGATCGAGACCGCCTTGCCGCCGGTGGCGGTCGCGGACTGGCCGATCGCTACCGCACCGGCCGTATCGGCCACGGCGCCGGTGCCCTGCGCCACCGAGTCGCCGCCCGTGGCCTTGGCGCCATTGCCCAAGGCGATGTCGTTGGCGACGGCGGCATTGCCGCTCACGCCGGCCACCGCATTAAGGCCCTGCGCGATCGAGCCGTTGCCGTAGGCATTCGCGGCCGGACCGATGGCGACGCTGTCCGTACCTGCGGCGACACTGTCCGCCAGCGCGGAATTGGCATGGAAATACTTGATGCCGCCGCCGTTGATCGAACCGCCGATCTGGTTCAGCACGTTCTGCACCGAGGTATAGGTGCCGCCGTTGTAGTCGAGCGAGGTGCTGACCGTGCCGGTGCCCGGGTCATAGCTGCTGTTGCCGCCCAGCGAGGTGGCCACCGAGCTGCCGAGGTTGCTGACCGTGGTGTTGGTTGTATTGAGCTGGGAGCCGTTCACGGCATCGGTGCTGGTGGAAGACAGCGTGCCGGCGGCGACGTTGGTGATCTTCTGCGGCGAGCCGCTGCCGTGGCTGGCGTCGTAGGCGCCCAGGGCCGGGTTCCACTGCAGCGCGTCCTGCTGCAGCGCCGAGATGTTGCTGGTATTGGTCGTCGTCTGGTTGCCCAGATTGGTGATCGCCGTGGTGTTGTTGGCGATGTTCGTGGTGTTCTGGCTCACCTGCTGGTTAGTCGCATTGAGCTGCGAGCCGTTCACCGCATCGGTGCTGGTCGAGGACAGATTGCCCGCTGCCAGGTTGGTGAGATTCACCGGCGTGGTGGAACCGGCGCCGCCCAGCGTCACGCTGGTCTTGCCCGCGTTGTCGTACTGCACGGCATTGCCGGATACGGTGCCGATCTGCGTGCCGAGGTCGTCGATGGCCTGATTGGTCGCATACAACTGCGAGCCGTTCACCGCATCGGTGCTGCTGGCGCTCAGGCGGCCGGCAGCCACGTTGGTGACGGTACGCTGAGCACCGGACGTGCCCACGCTGACCGTGCTGCCTGGCGTGGTGCCGGCGAAGCTGTAGCTCTTGCCGTTGATGGTGGCGTTCGCCGTGCCCACCGCCGCAGCGGTAGCAGAACCTGCGCCCAGCGCCACATCACCCGCACTGGCACCCGCGGCAGCGCCCTGCCCCAGCGCAACCGCGCCGGTCTTCGAGGCGGCACTGGTCGCGCCCAGAGCGATGGCGTTGTCCGCCATGGCCTGCGCACCGGCGGTGATGTTGCCGCCGATGGCGATGGAGTTCGCGCCACTCGCCTGGGTCTTCTTGCCGATCGCAATTGCATCGTCCACCGCCGCGCTGTTCGCACTGGCGCCGATCGCGATGCCGTTGGCACCTTGCGCCGTGGCGCCGTCGCCGCCGGCAAAGCTGCTCACGCCCAGCGCCTTGCTGTTGGCGCCGATGCCGGTCGCATTGGCGGCCGTCGCCTGCGCGCTGTCGCCCGCGGCGAAGGCGCTGGTGGCGGTGGCCTGGGTATTGGCGCCCAGCGCGCTGGCATTGATGCCGCTGGCGCTGGACTTGTCGCCTGCCGCCAGGCTGCTCGTCGCCGTCGCCTGCGTGTTGGCGCCGAGCGCCGTGCTGTTGGCGCTATGGGTCCTGGCGGAATCGCCCAGCGCCGTGCTGCTGGTGCCGCTGGCCTGGGCCGCATTGCCCAGGGCGATGCTGTCCACGTCGTTCGCCACCGCGGTGTTGCCCAGGGCGATCGAGGAGACGCCATTCGCCACCGACTGCGGCCCGACGGCAACCGATTCCGTGCCGACGGCCTGGCTGTCGGCGGCGGTGGAATTGGCGTGGAAATACTTGATGCCACCACCGTTGTTGATGTTGTTGACCGTGCTCGTCAGGTTGCTGACGTTCTGGTTGGTGGCGTAGAGCTGCGAACCATTCACCGCATCGGTGCTGGTCGAGGACAGCGTGCCGGCGCCGACGTTGGTGATCTTCTGCGGCGAGCCGCTGCCGTGGCTGGCGTCGTAGGCACCCAGCGTGCTGTTCCACTGCAGCGCATCCTGCTTCAGCGCAGTGATGTTGCTGGTGTTGGCGGTGGTCTGATTGCCCAGGTTGGTAATCGCCGTGGTGTTGTTGGCGATGTTCGTGGTGTTCTGGCTGACCTGTTGATTGGTGGCATAAAGCTGCGAACCGTTCACCGCGTCGGTGCTGGCGGCGCTGAGCGTCGCCGGCGTCAGGTTGGTGATCTTCACCCCACCCGCCGGCGCACCGGCACCGCCGGTGGCGCCCAGCGTGACGGTATTGCCGCCGGCCGCGTCGTACTTCACCGCGATGGTGGCGGTGTTGGCCACGTTGTTGTTCAGCGCGCCCAGCGCGGCGGCCACGGTGGTCTGGTTGACCGGGGCGCCGACGGCGCCGGTGGTGCTCACGGGATTGATCGGCTGGCCGAAGCCGCTGATCGTGCCGCTCGTGCTGTTGTAGGTCGCGCCGCCGCCGATCGTGCTTGCGGTGGCATTGCCGAGATTGGTGACCGTGCTGCCCAGCGTGCCCACCGCCTGGTTGGCGGCGAACAACTGGCTGCCGTTGATGGCGTCGGTGCTGGTGCCGCTGATACGGCCTGCGGCCACATTCGTCACCTGGCGCTCGGCGCCCGACGCACCCACGCTCACCACGCCGCCCGCTGCCGGCGCAACGCCGGCAAAGCCGTAGGTGGTGCCATTGATGGTGGCGTTGGCGGTGGGATTGGAAGCCGCCACCGTCGAGTTATTGCCCAGCACCACCGCGCCATCGAGGCCGCTGGCCACGGTGACATTGCTGCCCACCACGAATGCGTTGTTGGCGTTGATCGTGTTGTTGTTGCCCAGCGCATACGAACCGGTGCCGGTGATCACGCTGGGATCGCCGATCGCGCCGGAGTTGTTGCCGCTCACCGTATTGCCGGTACCGATGCTGATGCTCTGCGAACCGGTAGCCTTGGTGCCCTTGCCGATGGCGACGGCATTGCCCGCGGCATTGGCGCCATCGCCTGCGGCGAGGCCGAAGGCAGCCGTCACGGCGGCACCGCGGCCGAAGGCGATGCCGGAGGTGGCACCGGAGGCCACCGACGACTGGCCGCCCAGCGCGATCGCATCAGCCGCCTGCGCGCTGGCGCCAGCGGTGGCGTTGCCGCCCAGCGCCATGGCGCCGGCCGCATTGGCGAGCGCCGACGCGCCCGCCGCCATCGAATTGCCGCCCGTCGCCTTGGCGCCATTGCCCAGCGCAATGTCATTCGCCGTCGCGGGCGTGCCGCTCACGCCGGCCACCGCATTGGTGCCCTGCGCGATCGCGTTATTGCCGTAGGCATTGGCCGCGGTGCCCAACGCCATCGCATTGCTGGCGGAGGCCTTGGCGCTGGCGCCCAGCGCCATGCCGGCATCAATCACCGCGCTGCCGCCGTCGACGACGGCGCCGCTGCCGAGCGCAATGCCGCGCGTAGTGTTGTTGGTGGTGCTGGCGCTGGCGCCGATCGCCACGCCGCTGTTCTGCTGCGCAAAGCCGCTCTGGTCGGCATTCGCGCCGGTGCCCAGCGCAAAGCTCTGTCCGTAGCTGGTGGCGCCCACGCCGATGGCGATGGAGTTGATATCGACGCTGCCGCCCAGTGCGGAAGCGCCCTTGCCGATCGCGATGGAACCGGCACCGGCGACGCCGGCGCCATTGCCGATCGCCACGGAGTCGGCCGTGCCTGCGTTGGCGCTCTTGCCGATCGCCACGGCGTTGTTGCCGGCCGTGGCGGCATCGCCCGCGGCCAGGCCGAAGGCAGCGGAGACGGAGGAGCCGCGGCCCAGCGCGACACCGGAGGTCGCGCTCGACGCCACCGATGACTGACCGCCGATGGCAACGCCATCCGCGGAGGCCGCCTGTGCGCCTTTGCTGCCATTGCTGCCGATCGCGACGGCGCCCGCGCCGGACGCGGTGGTCGAATTGGCCACCGACAGCGGCGTGGTGCCGTTGCCGCCCGCGCCGCCGATCGCCACCGCATTGAGCGCCGTGGCATTGCTGCCGAAGCCGAGTGCGGTGCTGCTGGTGCCGGAGGCCACAGACTCCAGGCCCATGGCGGTGCCCCAGCTCGAGGCGGAGCTCTGGATGCCGTAGACCGTCGCGCCATTGCCGTTGGCCTGGGCGAACGAGCCGTACACGGTCACGCCGGTCCAGCCATTGCCGCTGGCATTGCAGCCGGCGACGTTGGAATAAGTGCCGCTGCCGTCGACCGCATAGGCCGAGGTGGTCCCCGGATTACTCCGACCGACGGCGCCGCTGCTGCCCGTGACGCAGGTCTGGCTGGAGTTATAGGTATTGGCCAGCGCGGCCGATGGCCAGAACTGCACCACCGCGGCCAGTGCGGCCGCCAGCGTGCCGAGCTTCAGGCTGGCCGAGGCCGAGCCGCCCGCGGCGTGACCGCCGCTGTCGCCGGTCGCCAGTTCCGACGCCACCACGATCTGGCCCAGCGAACGATTCCAAACCTTGCTGAAAATCCTGTTCATGACTACCTCTCGAGCACCCATGGAGAGGCTCCGCGCCAAGCGCGGACGCCTCATCGCCTGGAAAGCGGGGGTGCGCGAGGCCGCAGCGGGCCGCGCCGGGCGCTATGCCCAACGACCGGTTCGATGGTGGTTCGCTACCCCGTGGACCCCTGTCGAAATGAGATCCCGGTACCCAGGCGCCAGGGGGCTAGAGCCTGAGTACCGCCAGCGTTACCTCGCCGACACACACGCATCCTTGGCATGCGGGAAACCGGGTGCGGCACGGGGTGGGCTCTGAGCCCAGAAAAAGCGGACGTGCCCCGTCGCACTTGGTAGGGGGTATTTTGGTGACGGGGCGCACGCTTTGAATCAGAAAAGTCCTAGCACGGGCAAAATGTGCTGCAAGTCACGTAATTAACGGAAATGACGTGATAGCCGCCAACCCGGTTCAGGACCGGGGCGGGAACCGAGGGAAACGGGAGGGGCTACACCAGGCCGTTGGAACGGGCGTAGTCGAACAGCTGCTTATCGCCTTCCAGGCCGAGCTTGCGCATGGCGTCGCGCTTCTGCTGGCTGATGGTTTTCACGCTGCGCCCGGTGCGACGGGCGATCTCGGACACGGTGACGCCCTGGGCGAGGAAGCGCACCACTTCGGCCTCGCGCGGCGACAGCGCGCTGGTTTCGTCGCCGCCTTCGATCTGCCGGCGCGTGCGTTCGCTCAAGTAAACGCGGCCGGCCTTGATCACGTCGATGGCGAGCATCAGCTCGCGGGTCATCGCCATCTTGTCCACCACGCCGCGCACGCCGGTGGCGAGCATGCCCTGCACCAGGGCGGGGTTGCTGAGCATCGTGAGCACGAGGATGGGCAGCTGCGGCCAGCCTTCGCGCACGCGGGCGAGCATGGCCAGGCCGTCTTCGTCGGGATGATCGCCAGGCATGGCGAAATCGGTGATCAGCAGGTCGCAGGGTTCGCGTTCGAGCAGCGCGAACAGCTCCTTACCGCTACGGGCTTCGCCAACGATGCGGAAGCGATCGCCGTAGCCCTGCAGGGCTGCCTTCAATCCCATCAGTACGACGGGATGATCGTCGGAAATGATGACCCGCAACGTGCCCTGCCCTTGCTTGCGTTACCCCCTTGTCAGGCGGGTTCCTCCCGCCGGTCCGTCCGGTTTGTACCGGAACGGCGGCAACAGTAGCATGAACGCGCAGCGGGACATGGACACCGGCCGCCTGCGCCACGGGGAGTATCGCCACCACAGCAGGCCGCCGGTCACCGGCGCGTTTGCCGCGCACCCGATCGCCACCGCGTCGCCCAGGAACGCCATGCCAACCATGCTTCGCCGACCTTCCTCCAGGCACGCTTTCCCCAGCCTTGCGTCCTCCCGGCCGGCTGCCGCCGCGCTGGCTTTCGCCTGGGTCGGCGAGCTGCAGGTCGACAACCAGGCCGTGCCGGTCACTGGCGCGACCTTGATGCTGGCGGGACTGCTGATCGTGGGAGCGGTGGCCGCGATGGCGCTGGCCTGGCGCCTGCACGTGCAGGCCGAGCGGCTGCGGCAGGCCGAACAGCTGCTCGCTTCCGAGCGCGTCGCGCACAGCGCCGACCAGAGCCTGCGCGAAGTCGTGCAGCACATCCCGGTGGTGGTGTTCACCTTGCTGCGCGATGCCGATGGCACGCGCCACGTGACTTTTTCCGCCGGCGACGTGCAGGCGCTGTTCGGTCTGGATACGCGCGATCTGCTGCAAGACGGCGACGTGCTGCAGGAGCGGCCGCTGAGGGAACGCATCCATCCGGACGACATCGACGCCTTCCTCGCGCTGATCTCGCCGATCAGCGGCGACAACCTCGCGCCACGTTCGCTCGACTTCCGCGCGTTCGGCGCCGAGGGCCTGCGCTGGATCCACGCCATGCTCGCGCCGCGCGCCCTGGCGGAAGGCCGGCTCAGCCTGGCCGGGTATTTCATCGATACCACCGAGCTCAATGCGCGCAACGAGGCGTTGCGCATCGCGCGCGACGTGGCCGAGCGCGCCTCGAAGGCCAAGGCCGATTTCCTCGCCACCATGAGCCACGAGATCCGCACGCCGATGAACGGCGTGATCGGCATGCTCGAACTGCTCGGCCGCACGCCGATCAACCACGAGCAGCGCGAGCTGCTGCGCGCGGTGGAAGACTCCGCCGGCGTGCTGCTGCAGGTGCTCAACGACATCCTGGATTTCTCCAAGCTGGAAGCCGGCGATCTGCGCCTGGACGACAGCGCCTTCGATCCGCGCGTGCTGGCCGACAACGTGGTGAGCGTGATGGCCGCGCGCGCGCAGGCCAAGGGCCTGGCGATCCGCCTGGCGGTGGACGCCACCGTGGCCGGCACGCTGCGCGGCGACAGCGTGCGGCTGCGGCAGATCCTGCTGAACCTGCTGAGCAATGCCACCAAGTTCACCGAGCGCGGCAGCGTGTCGGTGCGGCTGGTGGTATTGAGCGATGACGGCGCGCGGCAGCAGTTGCGCATCAGCGTGAGCGATACCGGCATCGGCATTCCGAAGGACAAGCAGGCCCATCTGTTCAACCCTTTCACCCAGGCCGAAACCTCGACCAGCCGCCGCTACGGCGGCACCGGCCTGGGCCTGGCGATCTGCCGGCATCTGGCCACCCTGATGGACGGTTCGGTGGAACTGGACAGCGCGCCCGGCGCCGGCACCACCGTGTCGTTCGACGTGCGCCTGCCGGTGGAACGGCGCGAGACGGCAGCGCCGGCTTCGCTGCGCGGACGGCATGCCGTGGTGCGCCTGGCCGCGCCGGAGATCGCCGCGGCGGTGGGCGAGCATCTGAAATCGCTGGGCATGACGGTGGAACGGGCGCCGCCGGAACAGCCGCTGCGCGCCGGCATGGCGGCCAGCCTGCTGTTCGTCGATCCGGCCGATCGCGACAGCGAGACGCAGATCAGCTCGCACCTGGTGGCCGTGACCGACCAGGCGATTCCATCCGGCGGCACCGCGCAGCGCGACGAGCGCTGGCTGCTCAGCGCCAATCCGCTGCGCTGGCAGGCGCTGCTGCGGGCCTGCCTCGGCGCGCTGGAACTGCGCGACGAGGCCCATCCGGAGCTGCCCGCCGTGGAAGAAGCACCGATGCCGGCAGCCGTGCCCATGGCCGCGCTCTCCGCACATCGCGGCTACATCCTCGTCGCCGAAGACCACCCGGTCAGCCAGCAGCTGATCCAGCGCCAGCTCGCCGTGCTGGGCCTGGATTGCGAGATGGTGGACAACGGCGCCGATGCCTTCGACGCGCTGTCCGGCCACGACTACGCCCTGCTGCTTACCGACTGCAATATGCCGGGCCTGAGCGGCTACGAGCTGGCCACCGCCTGGCGCCGGCACGAGGCGCAGAGCGGCGCCGCTCGCCGCCTGCCGATCATCGCCATGACCGCCAACGCCATGGCCGGCGAAGCCGTGCGCGTGCGCGAGGCCGGCATGGACGACGTGCTGGCCAAGCCGCTGCAGCTGCTGCCGCTGAGCCAGGCGCTGGAGCGCTGGCTGCCGGGCGTCGCCACCACCATCGCCGACCAGAGCGGCCTCCATCCCGGCCGCACCGCGCCGCTGCCGGGCATCGCCGAGGCTGAGGACGGTCCCGCGCTGTATGCGGACATGCTGCGCGCCTTCACCAGCGCCAGCCACGACGATCTGCGCGAACTGCGGCGCAGCGTCGAGCTCGGCGATCCGGCCGCGGCCGCCCTGGGCCTGCACCGGCTGCTGGGTGCGCTGCAGTTGTTCGACGACGGTCCGCTGCTGGGCCGGGGGCGGCAGCTGCTCGAAGCGCTGCACGGTCCGGCCGCCCCGGACACCCTGCCCCAGTTGCCCGGCTACGCGGCCGAGGTGGAGGGACTGCTGGCCAAACTGAACCGTCTTCCGGCCGATCAAGGGGTTGGTTAGCTATTTTCGTGGGCGTCCGCGACAATAGGAATTGTCTGAATCCGCACGGGTGGATGGATTTCTGGATGATCCATCGACCCGGAGGGACCGCGCGGTGAGCGTCAGGGGGCGCAACAGGAAAGAGGTTTTCCCATGACATACAGGGTTTGGGGGCGGCCCAGGCTCGAACGCCGTTTGTGCACCGCCCCGACGATTTTCAGCACCGTTTTCGCCCTCGCGCTCGCCTTCGCCGGTATCGCGCAGGCCGCGCCGTCGTCCGACTGGACTTACCGGGTCCGGCCCAAGGACAACATCTGGGACCTGGCTTCCCGCTACCTGAAACCCGACGTCCCGTGGCAGAAGCTGCAGGACTACAACCACGTCGCCGATCCGCTGCATCTGCCGCCTGGCATGACCCTGCACATCCCGGTCGCCTGGCTGCGTCTGGAGCCGGCCAAGGCCACGGTGGTGGCGGTGATCGGCGAGGCCAGCGCCAAGTTGCCTGACAGCGCCACGCCGGTGCCGGTGAAAGCCGGCATGAGCTTCGGCTACGGCGCCAGCCT
>Ga0068855_100001905_pt1 | contig 25892 bp, 22 predicted proteins | sample KBSCornC52_FD_66592 | JGI IMG/M metagenome (GOLD analysis project Ga0068855, IMG submission 66592) | Corn rhizosphere microbial communities from Kellogg Biological Station, Michigan, USA - KBS Corn C5-2 | ecosystem: Host-associated > Plants > Roots > Rhizosphere > Soil ... | reverse complement strand
ACCACGACATCCGGCGTAATAGTCAGCGCGTTCACTCCCAAACTCCTTAACATCCGTGATGCGTGACGCGCGATGCGTGAACGGTGCTGTTACGATCTCGGACTTCTCGACCCGCATACGATTCAAGACCGTCGCGCACTGCTCACGCATCACGAGTCACGCATCACGACTCCGTCCTACTGCCCGCTCAGCGGCGTCGGTGTAATCGACGCGCGAATCGGGCGCGCCTTCTGAAGCCGCACGTCCGCCGTGGGCCGCAGGTCCGTCTTCCTGGTCCAGGCGTCTTCCATCAGCCGATTCATGTTGGCGGCGATGGCGTCCCACGCGTGCTCGGCCAGGATCTTCTCCTCGCGAAGCCGACGCCGCGCTCGCTCGGCGGGATGCTCGTTCAGCGCAATATCGATCTGGCGGATGAACTCGTCGGCGTCGCTCGCGAGATAGACGATGTCGCTGTAGAAACGCTCCACGTCGCGAATCGGCGTGCTTACGACGGGCCGGTGGGTCGCCATGTACTCCAGCGTCTTGGTTGGGCTGATGAACTTCGTCGCGTCGTTGCGGGCGAAGGGCATCAGGCAGACATCGCTGCCCTTGAGGATGCAGGGCAGGTCCTCGTACCGCTGCTGGCCCGGATAGTGGAGGTTCGGCGCCTTCGGCAGCTCGTTCGGGTCTACCTTGACGACCGGGCCGCACATCAGGAATTGGACGTCCGGGCGTCTCGCGGCCATCGCCGCGATGATCTCGTAGTCGAGCCGCTCGTCGATTACGCCGATGTAGGTCGCAATCGGGCCGGGAATCGCCTTCACGAACTCCGGCACGTCTGTCGTCTCATCGCACGCCTTCGAATAGTGCGCCGCATCGACGCCGCTCGCGAAGAGGTGCGTGTTCCTGTTGTAGGGCCGCTTCGATTCGAAGAGGCTCGCGCCGCCGGTGAAGACGACGTCGGCGCGCCGCAGGAGTCGCGCTTCCTGATCCTTCAGCTCCGGCGGGGCGAACTTGAACATCGAGAGCTCGTCCATCACGTCGTAGACCACGAGGTCCGGCTCGACGACGTGGAGCATGAACTCCGGGAGGGGTGTGTAGAACCAGAGGGCGCGGTGGTGGAAGCCGAGCAGCCCGATGGCCTGCCGGACCTGCTTCGTGATGCGCTCCCGGTCCGCCCAGATGGGCGCGCCCTCGCGCCCAGGGTGAGGGACCCGCGGCGCAAGCACGGTGACGTTGGGCGCAACCTGCTCCAGGGTCGGGACCTCGGCGGCGGCGGCATCACTGTAGACGGGCTCCTCGACAAACAGGATACGCCGGTCGCGCGCCAGCCGCGACAGAAGCTGCTGCGGACGCTGCCACACAAAGCTCCAGCGGAGGTGCGAAACGACAACGAGGTCGAAACTCTGTGTCATGATCTACTCCTTCACGAGAGTACGGCACAGTACGGCGGGAAAGCGAGTCGCCAAAAAAGGCGGCACACAGCGAGATGTCGCAGAGGCCGCCCTCGATCGGTCACTATCGCCTGTGATTCAGTGAGCGAAACCGTCGGTCCGCGGACGCCATCCTGGGCCCGCGCTCTGCCACATCCACCCATCTTCCCCGTCATCGGCCGGGACGAGCGAACTAATAAACACTTAACAGACTTAACAGCGAAATATGGCCGGACGCCAATTGGGGAGGCGCTCCGGCGCAAAGGCGATAAGCGCGCTGGAAAGGCTCGACCTCGCCAGCGCTTGAACAGCCGTGAACGGAGGCGTAATTGCTTGCTGTTGCAACGTGGTGACACCCATAAGACGGGAAAAACCGGGTTTCAGTTCCCGAAATGTACCGGGCAGACGGATGTTCCGATGTAACCCTTCCGGCGCTTCCACAGTCGAAACTTACGGCAGGCGCGGGAGGGAAATCGGGCGCCAGCGAGAAGAGTTATCACATGTCAATACGATTCACCAGGCGGTCTCGACTGCCTGTTATCATGGTATTTTTGCTGGGCAGCGCGATTCCTGCCGGATCTCTCCAGAGGGAGAGGCAATCCGAAAAAAACGCCGCGCTTCTGACGGAGCTCGCCAAAGGTCCCCACCTGGGCGCGCCCGAGGACGCTGTTGTCGGGATCGAGGTGTCGAGCCGCACCGAAGACGGCGCGGCGGAGCAGGTCCGGCGCGGCGCCGGATTCGTGATTCGCTGCGACGGGTTCGTGCTCGCTCCGTCATCGCTGTTCGGCCGGTCCATTGCGGTCGCGGGAGCCACCGAGAGCGCCGCGACGCAGTCCGTCACGGTCGTCATCCACCCCGGCACTCCGCAGGAGCGGCGCGTCTCGGCCCGGCCGCCCCGGTTCATCCCGCGCGACATCCCCTACGCCGCGCTCAAGATGGAGGGCGCGCATGTGCCGGCGCTCCTCACGCTCCTCCCGGACACGCTGAAGGCGGGCGACACGGTGCAGACGGTCGGTGTCGTGTGGGACGCAGCCGCGAAGTCGTTCCGCATAGGCCAGCGCGCGAATGGAACCGTCGGCCCCGCGCCCGCAGCCCCCGATTCGGAGCCGGGTCCCGGCGAGACGGGTATCTCCGTCACATCGGGCGCCGCCGTCCCCGGGTCGGTTGTCATCGGTCCCGATGGAACCGCCATCGGCCTCATCACCTCGGCGCCAGGCGGAAAGCCGGATCGATTCACCTCCTTCACCGTGCTGAATCGGGCGACCAACTGCGTCACGCCGCTCTCCGTTCCGCCGAGCGCGCCCGCTATTGGAGGCGGTGACGGCGAGATGGTGGACGTAGCGGGTGGGCCGTTCGTACTGCCTCCGGCCATCGTGAAGGAGCAGCCGGACCTCGCGGGCGACACCGTCGCGTGCGTCGCGCCCTTCAAGATCGACCGGACGGAGGTCAGCAACAAGCAGTACCTCGACTTCTGGCTGTCGCTGCCGGATTCGGACCGCAGACGGCTCGGATTCCAGTCGAACTACTTCCCGGCCTCCTGGTCCAAAGCCGGCGCGCCCTTCCCCTCCACCATCACGGACCTGCCCGTCATCGGCGTGCCCATGCCGGGCGCGGAGGCATTCGCTAAGGCGCATGGGAAGCGTATCCCGACCCCGTACGAGTGGGCGCTCGCGGCGTTCGGGCCGAACGGCGAGAAGAGCGTCGAGTGGATTCGGAAGTATATCAACGACAGGAACGAAGTGTGGGGGCGGGTGAAGGAGATGCACCGTGAGTACCTGCAGTTCCATCCGGAGCTGAAGCAGGAGTTATACTACTCGCCCTCCCACTACGATCTACCGTGGATGGCGGCGCAGCCCGCCCTCCAGAACGCGGCGCGATGGTCGAAACAGACGGTGGTGGAGGCGGAGGAGCCGCTCTGGAGCACGTGGAAAAACCCGCTCTACCTGGAGGCGGTCGGCACGCGCGACTTCGACGAGAGTGCCTGCGGCGCGCGAGACATGCTGCTGAATGCGTCCGAGCTGGTGCAGCCGTATCCCGGAGGACCCATCAACGGAAGGCCGAGGTGGATGGAGGTGGAATGGGTGCGCCACGATCCGACCGAGAAGGACCCGTGGAAGGCGCGCGGCCTCTTCGCCCTGAAGGAGATCGATGCGCTGCCGCCGCTCTCACGCCTCTATCGGCGCGCGCTGCTCAGCCCGCCCGTGGACGAATTGATCTCGCTCTCGAACATGAGCGAGATCGTCTCGATGCTCGCGCCGCTGGAAGGCTGGTCGCTCCACATGACGTCCGATTCGGGCGTGACGGTCGCCGGGCTCATCCCGCGGCGCCCTCCCGGCGCGGCCGTGCTCACGTTCCCGGGCACCGACCTCTATGCGGAGCGGCCGCGCCACTTCCGCGAAGAGATCGGCCTGCCGCTGCCGCTCGACCACACGGATCGCTCTCCATCGGGCGGCCCGCAGCTCTACTACGTCGCCCCCACCGGCTTCCGCTGCGTGAAGTAGTGATCGGGCCGGGCCGACCGGCGACGGGAATATCTTCCACCCTCGTCGCTAACGGCCGGGCGGTTGAAACCACTGCAACAAGTGTACAAAGTCGGCCTGCGCCGACTCCACATTTGCACACTCAGCCGTTAGTGTCCGGCGGGACACTTTGTGCACTGGTTGTAGCGACTTGAGTCGCCCAGTTGACCGGTGGCTTGCCAGGGACTTTCTCTTACGTGTACTATCCTTCGGCGCGGATAGCGCCACACTGCTGCGATCGGCCGTAGCCGTGCATCGTTCGCCGGCCGCCGCCCAGGTTCCGCAGCGCTTCCCGTGTCTCCGCCAGCCGCGCGCCCAGGAACTCCTCGGCGGCGCGGTGAGTCTCCTGAATTGCCGCGACACGCTCCCGCAGCCGCGTCTCCGGGTTGTAGACCGACTTCAGAACAAACGCGGTAGCCTCCGGCAGCAGCTCGGATATCCGGCAGATGGCGTCCACGTCGGCCGCATCCACCGCCGCCTGCTCTTCCCGCGCAAGCTGCTCCAGTCTCGCAAGCGCCCGCTCGGCGTCCATAGATACAACCGAATCAGTTGTTTGCATGGCTCGCCTCCTTCGTGCTCGAAAGGTCCTCCAGCGCAACCGCCGCCCAGCTCTCTCGCAGCTCCTTCAGCATCCCCACGACGTCGTCAATGGGCTTCCGCCGATCATTCATGTTCGCGTCAACGAGCTGCTGGAGCATCCAGGTGTAGACCCGCTGAAGGTTCACGGCCACCTCGCCGCCCTCCCGCAGATTGAGCGAGCAGAGCAGCTCCGCGATGATCTTCTGCGCCTTGATCAGGTTCGTATGCCGCGCTTCGAGCTCGCCGGACGCCATCTTCTCCCGCGCAATCGTCAGGAACCGAATCGCGCCGTCGTAGAGCATGACGAGGAGCTGGGCGGGGCTGGCGGTCTCGACCTGCGCCTGCCGATACCGCGCCGCGTTCTGATATGAGGCTGCGACTGCCATTCCGGGGATTCCCTCTCTCGGTGTGGTCTTGCCAGATATTGCTGTCCAAACTCCGCACTTCGTCCGCGAGGACGATTGGCCGCGGGCCCACGAGCCACGGATATTGCGTCAATTCCATTGCCTCGCTCACGTCGTCATTACTTCGTAAGCGCCGTCAGGCTGTTCTGTGAAGACTTCAGCGCCGAAACGGCGCCCTCCATGGCCGCGAATTGCTGCCGGAGATTGTCCTGATAAGACGTGATTCGGTCCTGCGCGTCCTTGATCTGGCTGGTAAGGTCGTCCACCTGATCGTTCAGCGACGACGCGTACTTCGTCAGGGACCCGTCGACCGAATCCGAGAAGCCGTTTCCCAGATACTTGAGCTGGGCGGCGAGCCCCTGCGTGAAGAGCAGGGAGCCGTGGTCGCCCGCGAGCTGGCTGGAGATGCGGAGGATCAGGCCATCGGTCGTGGCGTTGCCCTTGCTCCCTGTCAGCACCTGTCCCTTGCCCGAGGCGACCTCGCCATTTATCGTGCCGACGACGTCCTGTCCGGTGGCCGTAAGCGTCGCGTTGCCGAGTCCGCTGTTGTTGGCCGCCGCGGCCTGGCTCGATGAGACGGTGAAGCTGCCAGCGGATCCAAACTGCTTCGCGGAGAGCGAAAGCTGATTGCTGACCTTGCTCGCCGTCAGCACCCCGCTGAGCGTCGGGTCCGCGTTGATCTGGGAGATAATGCCGTCGAGCGTGGCGAAGGGGCTGAGAATGAGGGTCTTCCCGCTCGCGCCGAATCCCGTTCCATTGAACGTCAGCACTTCGGAATCGGCGTTGTCGTCGGCCGTGTGCGATGCTCCGGCGGTCAGCGCAGCCTGCGTGGCAGCCTGCGTGATGTTGACCCGGTACCCGGTCGAGGGGCTCGCCTGAGTAGCGCTGCTGGCGGCAATGAAGGCCACCGAGCTGTCGGACGCGACGCCGGCCGCCTTGAAGACCCGGCTCACGGCGGCCTGATCCTTCTGGAGCGCGGCGGTAAGCTGTGCGTCGTCCACGGAGAGCTGGCCCGTCTTGTCGAGCGTGATTCCCACCTGCGCGAGCGCCGTGTAGTCGCCGGTCAGCCCCTTGACGGGAGAGGTCAGCGCGTCCGTAATCTGATCGATGGCCGTCTGCGTCGTCACGTCGCCAAAAAGGATGCCGCCCTTCAATGTGTCCGGATCGAAGGAGGCGAGATTGCCATAGCTCGTCACGAGCTGGTTGTAGGCCGATACGAGTCCGCCGATGGAGGACTTCATCCCGGTGATGTCCGGGTCGACGGAGAACTGCGTCGTGGGCGAGCCGGTGTCCTTCGCCAATTGGATGGAGACGCCCGACAAGACGTCCGTCACCGTGTTGCTGCTTCGCGTGATGGAGATCCCGTCGAGATTGAATTTCGCGTCGGTCGCGGAGGCGAGCTGGCTCGTGGGCGCGGACTGCACCACACCAAGCGTCGAGAGGACGTTGTTGTCATCCGTGAAAGCCGGCGTGCCGGACGCCCCTGTAATCTGGAGCTGCTGCCGATTCTTCTGCGTGATCGGGTCCACCTTCGTTACGACACTGGCCGTCACGCCCGGAATCGAGCTGTTGTTGATCTTTGCGGCAATGGCCGCCAGCGAGTCCGTACCCAGATCGATGGGCTGTGTGACAGCCACTCCGTTGATCGAGATGTTGCCGGCCGGCGGGGACGCGAGCCCGACCAGCGTGCCGACCGATGTGGCGCTGTCGTCAAAGAGGATGGACGCCGCTCCGTTCGTGACAGGGTTGAACACGGACGCGGCGCCGCCAATGAGGCCGAGCGTCGTCTTGAGGATGGTACCGCCGGCAACATCGGAGAGGCTGATGGCGCCCGCCGTCCCGCTGTTTGCGCTCGTCAGCACGAGCCGGTACTGCCCGACAGCCGGCGAAACGATGGAGGCATTGACGCCCGTCTGCGCGCCGTTGATGTTGGAAACGAGCGTCTGGAGCGAATCGGTGGACGAAACCTTGACGGCCCTGCCATTGAGGACGATCTGACCGTCGACGCCGAGACCATCCGTCGTGCTCGAAAGCGTGGTCGAGCCGAGCTTCTGCGTGGAGGCGATCTGGATCACCTGGAGCGAGTGCGGACCCGTCTGCGCGCCGGAGGATGCGGTAATCTTCGCGACCGTGTCATCGGAGTTTGTAGAGGTGACCTGCGTAAACCCGGTCGTGCTGTCGAGCGCGCCCGCGGCGGCCTGCACTCCGGAGATTAGTGCGGAGACCTGATTCAGCGCCGTCTGCTGCTGCTGAATCGTCTGCTGGTGCTGCTGCATCACCGCGATCGGCTGCTGCTGGAGCTTCACCAGCTGCGCGATGATGGACTCCGTATCGATTCCGCTGCTGATGCCCGAAAAGTTGACTCCGCTCAGGCTCATGGTCGCCGTCCCTCGGGTACGCCGTTAGAAATGAGACTCTTCGATCGGCCCGGGTTCGTCCGGCAGGACGATTGGCCGCGGGCCCACCAGCGAGGCAATTCCATTGCCTCGCTTCCGCAGTCCCACCAGCGAGGGCAATTCCATTGCCTCGCTTCCGCGGGCCCACCAGCGAGGGCAATTCCATTGCCTCGCTTCCGCAGGTATTCCAACGTTAACTGTGAAGCCGCAGTCGATGGCCGGCTAAGCGAAGCTGCCGGCCATCGACCAGTTATTCCCTAATTGCGGCTGGTTTTCGAGCTGTCCATTACTTGAGAAGCGACAGCACCTGCTGCGGCGCCTGGTTGGCCTGCGCCAACACCGACGTGCCCGCCTGCTGAAGGATCTGGTTCTTGGTGAGCTGGACCACTTCCTGAGCCACGTTCGTGTCGCGGATCTGCGATTCGGACGCCGAGAGGTTCTCCACCCCGACCCCAAGGAACCGGACCGTGCTGTCGAGCGTGTTCTTCTGGAAGGAACCGAGCTGGGCCCGCAGCGCGGATACCTGCTTGATGGCCTCGTCCAGTACTGTGATCGTATTGTTCGCGCCGGTCGAAGTGGTCACGTCGACGGAGCGAAGCGTAAGGCCGTTCACCGCCGTGGTCCCGAGCTGGTTCGTCTGGATGTTCCCCAGGCTCGTGTTCACGTACTGGCCCGAATTCGAGCCGATCTGGAACTGGAGGCTCCCGGCGGTCACCTGCCCGACCGCAATGGCCGAAGTCGTCTGGTTTCCGGCTTCCGTCAGCAGGACGCTGTTGCCTGACGTATCCGTCACCCGCAGGCCCGAATCCGAGGATCCCCGGCCGCCGGTGAACGTCACGGTCTGCGCCGCTGGGGCGCCGCCGTTCTGCGACGCGTAGGCGGTTACGTCTACTACCGCGTTCGTCCCCGCAACGTTTACGCCAGTCGATCCGCTGATGAGCGTGGCGCTTTCGGACTCATTGATCTTGAAGTTGCCGCCATAATTCTGCTGCGACAGAACAATGGAGCCCGACCCGTTGCCCGCCGTGAAGTCGGCGCTGACGCCCGTGCTTCCCGCCAGGTTGTTGATCTTGTTGATAAGCGTCTGGACGGTATCGGAGCCGGTGACGGTGATGGACTGGCCGTTGATGACGACCGTGCCGCCCGCTCCCTGCGTCCCGCCATTCACCAGCGACAGCGATGAGTTCACGCTGGCATAGGTTGCGGAGCCGGTGGCAGCCGCCCGCGTCGCCGCGGTGGTCACCTGTACCGAGACCGTTCCGTTCTGCGTCTGGAGGCCGTTGAACGTGCCTCCCACAAACAGACCGGAGACGTCCGCCGTGTCGACAACAGCCGCGGTCACGCCGGCCGTGCCGTCCAGAAGGGTCTTGGTTCCGAACTGGGTCTGGGTGGCGATTCGATCGATGGATTCGAGCGCCGACTTTATCTGCTGCTGATCGGCTTCCGTGGCGTTTGCATCGTTCACGCCGGTGTTTGCGGCGTGAACGGCGAGCGTACGGATCGACCGCAGGAGTGAATTGACTTCGGTAAGGCCGCCTTCCGCCGTCTTGATGAGGTTATTGGCGTCCTGGGAATTGGAGATGGCCTGATTCAGACCATCGATCTGCGACCGGAGACCCTCGGAGATGATGAGGCCCGCGGGGTCGTCCGCCGCATTGTTGATGCGAAGACCCGAAGAGAGGCGCTCGATGGAAGTTGAGACCGAGCTGCTCGTCTGGTCCAGATTACGCAACGCGTTGAGCGCGGTTACGTTGGTGTTAATCCTCAAACTCATCTAAACGTCTCCTCCTTGAAGGTGCGGGCGCCGGAAGAGTGTTATCCATTCCGCGCTGCCTCGCGAACAATCCGGCATCCTGCCGGAACTCGGTCAACTATGCTACAACCCGCCGGCACGACAACTTTCGGCGTGCAGCGCGGGATGAATGCTGATTGCGCTACACCGGCATTATCGGCGAGCCTTTTTTCAATCTTTAGAGAGAATTACCGGGTATGGGCGAGGCAGATTCGTGGAACAAGGCGCGGGGAGCCCGATAAAGTGCGCTATTGGCCCAGGAATCGCTTCAGAGTGTCGGCGTTCCGGAGCGCATTGCCGAAGGAGTCGTTGTTGAAATAGGCAAAGACGTCGTGGATGCGAGGCTGTGCTTCCCACTCGCGAATCCGGTCCGCCCACCAGCCCATGTCCGCGTCGGAGTAGGAGCCGGCGTAGAGGTGCTCGGTGTCCGGTCCGTGGAATCGGATGTAGACGAAGGAGGCGGTTGCCCGGAGAATGCACGGGAGCTTCGCCCCACTCATCACGACATATGCGGCGTTGTGGCGCTCGAGCAGGTCGAAGACCTCCGCGCGGTGCCAGCTCGGGTCGCGGAACTCGAACGCCATCCGCACCCAGCCGGGCATCGTCCCGAGAAAGCGCGCAAGTCGATCCTGATTCCATCCAAACCGCGGCGGCAGTTGTATGAGCAGTACTCCCAGCCGGTCTTCCAGTCTCGCGATACCGGAGCAGATGCGCCGTATCCACTCTTCGGGCTCGTGCAGCCGCGAATAGTGGGTGAGTCCGCGCGGCGCCTTGACCGTCATCAGGAACCCCGGCGGGAGCTTCTCGCGCCAGCCTTCGAAGGTCTTTTCCGGCGGCCAGCGGTAGTAGGTGTTGTTCACCTCAACCGTGTTATAGCGCGGAAGGTAGTAGGCGAGTCGCTTTCCCACGGGCGTGTGTTCGGGGTAGAGAATCCCCTGCCAGTGGTCATAGCTCCATCCCGATGTCCCGATTCGAACGCTCATCGCGTCACAGGACGGACGCAGCCGCCCGCCGGTTCCTCACGGCCAGATGCTCGGCGAGCCGATAATCCGATAGGGGAAGGGATTCACCCGGTCTCGCGCGAACCCCCCGGTGTCAGGCGCAAAGGATACACTGCTGAAACCCATGCACCGCCTCCTTCGACTCTCGATAGCTCTGCTTCTTGCGTGGCCCTCCGGCCGTTGCGCCGCGGACCTCGGCCAGCTCGACCCCGCCGCGCGCCCGGACACGAGAATCGGGCCGCACTTCGTGGTGGCGCTCGACGTATCGCTCCGCGGCATCGGCGAGGAAGAGCTCTGCAAAGCGTTCCCGGTCGACAAGGACGGGCGGATTCAGCTTACGGTCGGCGACGCGCCCATCGACAAGATCCTCGTGTCCGGCCTCACTTCCCGGCAGGCCGCCGACCGAATCAGGGCCGCCATCCTCCGCTACTTCGCCGTAATCCCGGAGGTTCACGCAGGAATCGCGAAGATCCCGCGGCTCAAGGTGACCGTGAACGGCGCGACGTTCCGGCAGGGCTCGGTTACGCTGGTGCAGGGGGCGCGCCTCCAGGACGCACTCGCGGAGACCGGCTTCCAGCCCAACTCCGACCTCGCTGGAATCCAGATCACGCGGCTGGAGACCGACAACACGCGCACCACGCTCCGGCCCGATTTCTCGCAGGCCGTGCAGGGCTCCCTGGACGAGCGCAACAACCCCCTGCTCCAGAACGGCGACGTGATTCTCATCCCGCTCTCCGCCGCTCCCGTGGTCATAAAGCAGATTCAAATTGCCGGGGCTGTCGGTCGCGAGGGGACTTACACTCTCTCCTCCGGCATGACGGTGCGCGACGCCCTGGAGCGGGCGCAGGGGCTCCACGCCACGGCAGACCCGAACGACATCACGATTCTTCAGCTCCGCACCGGCCGCCGCAGCGTCGTCAGCTACGAGCGCGTCCAGGCGAACGCACCCACCGACAACCTCCCGCTCCACGAGGACGACGTCATCATCGTGGGCCGCAAGGACACGGGCCGCAAGTACTCGGTGACAGGCGCGGTAAAGCTTCCGCAGACGTTCGAGTTCAAGGGGAAGCCGACCCTGAAACAAGCGATCGACTCGTGCGGGGGACTGAAGCCTGAGGCGGACGCCCGAAACGTGCTGCTCATGCGCAACATGCTTCAGGACCCGAATCACGCCCGCCAGATTCAGGTCGACTACGACAAGCTGTCCCGCGGCGGCGCCGATGACGTGCTTCTCGAGCCAGGCGACCTCATCAGCGTGCCGCCCCGCAAGCACCAGCAGTCCCCGCTGCTCCAGCTCGGCCTCTTCTTCCTCCGCCGCTTCCTGCCGTTCTAGTGCGCGCCCTTCTGTGAAGGAGTAAACGTGGCGGGTGGTGAACCTGCGGCGTGGATTCAAGAAGGAGAACACATCTCTGCGTCCAGCCGCGCCGCTCCTGATTGCCGCATTCGTGCTGCCCGTCATCGGCCCGGCCGCGCCTCGGAAACCCGATTCGAGGCAGGCTGACGCCAGGGTGACGATTCACTTCTCGCCTGGCCAGCCGGCAAATGTGTTCTCGCCGGACGAGGCGCTCGGCGCGGGAGTGGACGGCCACGAGAAGGGCGAGATCGATAAGATCTACACGGCGGCCAACATTCGCGCAATGCGGTCGGCCGGCCTCCATCCGCTCACCTACCGCCTCCGAACCGAGCTCGGCATCGAAGCCTGGCACTGGAACCCGCGCGGCCGCTGGTCAGATCCGACGCGCCGACAGGGCTACTGGACATCAGATCCCACCTCCAGCCGTCCGATTCTCACCTGCTACGGCTTTCGCCTCCCGCGCCGCGGCAGCACCACCGACCAGGCCAATAACGACGGCTACTCGCGAATCGACGATGGCGACGCCCGCACCTTCTGGAAGTCGAATCCGTATCTGGACGCCTTCTATACCGGCGAGGACAACGCGAAGCATCCGCAGTGGTTCGTCATCGACCTCGCAAAGGTCCAGCCCCTCGACACGATTCGCATCCGCTGGGGGGTGCCGTGGGCGACGCGATTCTCGGTGGAGTATTGGAACGGGCCGGATGCGATCTACATCAATGAGAACGCGCCCGGCCGCTGGGAGACATTCCCGGACGGGGCTTTCAAAGCGGGGAAGGGGGGCGAGTCGCTGGTCCGCCTCTCGCCCACGCCCCTCAAAGCGCGATTCGTCCGCGTGGTGATGACAGAATCGTCCGGCGCGGCGCCACGCGGCGCGACCGACGTGCGGGACCGCCTCGGCTACGCAGTCCGCGAGGTCGAGCTTGGCGCGACGGACGGGCGCGGCCGATTCCATGATGTCGTGAAGCATGGCCGCTCGAACAAGACGCAGACCCTCATCTACGCCTCCTCGACCGACCCGTGGCACCGCGCGTCCGACATCGATCATAACGTCGAGCAGCCGGGCTACGACCGCGTGTTCCGCAGCGGCCTCACGAACGGACTGCCCTGTCTCATTCCGGTCGGCCTGCTCTACGACACGCCCGAAAACGGCGTGAACGCGCTCCGGTTCCTCAAGTCACGCGGCTACCGCGTCGACAGCGTGGAGATGGGGGAGGAGCCGGACGGCCAATACATCACGCCCGAAGACTACGCCGCGTTCTACGTCCGGTGGGCACGCGCGATTCGGCAGCTCGACCCGAACCTGAAGCTCGGAGGGCCCTGCTTCCAGACCACCGTGACCGATGTGGCCGCGTGGCCGGACCACCGTGGCAACCGCTCGTGGATGGCCCGATTCCTGGACTACCTGAAGGAACACGGCCGCTCGAAGGACTACCAGTTCTTCTCGTTCGAGTGGTACCCCTTCGACGACACCTGCGCCAAACCGGCCCCGCAGCTCGCCCGCGCGCCAGCGCTCCTGTCCGGGGTGCTGACGCGCCTGCAGAATGCGGGCCTCTCCCGCGACATCCCGTGGATGATCACCGAATACGGCTACTCGGCGTTTGCGGGCCAGGCGGAGGTGGACGTACCCGGCGCGCTCCTCAACGCCGACATCGTCGGCCAGTTCCTCACGCTCGGCGGCGACCGCGCGTATCTTTACGGCTATGAGCCGAACACTCTGATCAAAGAGCTTACTACGTGCGACGCCTGGGGCAACCTCGCGCTCTTCCTTGCCGACGACGACCGCCGCATCCGCTGCCCCCTTCCGACGTACTACGCGGCGAAGCTATGCGCGGAGGAGTGGGTGGAGCCCGGCAGCGGTCGCCACGAGGTCTGGCCCGCAACCTGCGGAATCGTGAATCCGAAGGGTGAACCCCTCGTCACCGCGTATGCGCTCAAACGCCCGGATGGCCGCTGGTCGCTGATGATGATCAACAAGGACCCGGAACGCTCTTACACGATTCAGCCGATCATCGGGGAGAACGAAGCGGGCCGGGAGATTCCCGGCCCGGTGGACCTGATTCAGTATGGAGCGCAGCAGTACGCGTGGAAACCACAGGGAGAGGAGGGCCATCCCCTGCGCAACCTGCCGCCCGCCCGAACGCGCCTCCCCGACGCAGGGCGAATCACGCTCCCGCCGTACTCGATTAGCATACTCCGCGTCAGCCCTTGACGTGGCTGAGCATGTCGCGGCAGGCGGCTGTGCATCTGGCGCACGAATCGGCGCAATCCTTCATCGGCTTCATAGTCGGGTACTTCCGACATTCGGATCCGCATGCCTCGCACGCCTTCAGGCACGCCTCGCAGATCGGTTTCGACAGAGGGCCCTTGCGCGAGACGATTCGCGCGGCCGCGTTGCAGACATCGGCGGCGTCTCGCGAGAGGGCCAGCGATTTGGCGTGCTCTTTCATCCCGGCGGAGACCATCGATTGACAGTGCTTCACGCAGGCGTCGCAGAGAGCCTTGCAATCCGCGCATGCCTTCGCGCATTTGGCATAGGGTTCGCCGCCCGGCTTGACTTGGCCATTCGCCTGAGCAGTGAGGCCGGCATACATGGTCACTATGAGCCCTATTGCCAGCAGTCCTCGTCGTCTCATGGGTTCTCTCCTTCGTAATCGCGGTGAATTGTCGGGTGATCGGCGCGTAACCAGATTGCCCTCCACAATTCTTCACGTCAAAACCTGAACAGTTGTGCGAGCGTAATCGTGTCCTGGTTATTGCTCATTCCATTCTTCGTCGGGAAGAACATCGATGCTGCGTGGTCGTGCCGATACTCCAGCCGTGTAATTGCGTTCTCGTGCCACCGACGCTCCAGCGTCGCCGTGATGGAGTTCAGGTTCTGCCCCGCGCCGGTCCGCAGTCCGTCGCTGTCCTCGAAATGCTCAGGGCGCACCGCAGCTGCCCAGGCAGAATCGATCTGATATCGCAGTACGAGCGACTGACCATTCCAGTGCCCGCCCATCATGCCTGGCTTGGCCGCGCTAGCGTAGTCCGAATTGAATGCCAGCTTCCAGCGGCCCGGCGTCCAGGCCGTGTTGAAATTGACCATCTGCACGTTCAGGACGCCCGGCATCATAAAGCCTATGCCCCCAAACATCCCCGCCGAGTTCACCGTGTCGCTTCCCTCGTCGCCGCCGATGTAGCTCAGCATAAAGGTGAACGGAATCTTCGGCATGTACATCAGCGACGCGCCGATCGTCTTGCCGCCATTGTCGTCTTCCGCGTTGTTCCACCCGTTCACGAGGTAGACGTAGCCCATCCACTCGCGCGAGAGGTTTGTGGTAAGCCGCAGCCCGACGTGATAGAACGGCTCACCCAGCGTGTAGAGCAGAGATCGGGAGTAGTTCTCTGTGGACGTCGGCTCAATCTGGTCATAGCAGGCCCAAGCCTGGAACTTGCCCACGTCGAGCGTGGTGGACGTGCGGCGCGCGAGGGGAATGGTGACGTAGCCCTGCTGAAGGAACCGAATCGACTTCGTGCCCGGCTCCGTCAGATGGACGAGGTCGGCGGTCTTGCCCAGATTGAACACAGCCGTGATTCCAACCGGCACCTCCTTCGTGGGCGCGCGTTTGGCGGTCAGCTCCAGCAGGGTCAGCGTGAACGAATCGTTCTTTACATCCCACGCGCGGCCCATCAGGTTCACGCCGGCCGGAGGATGGTTGAAGCTGTACTGGTAATACATGTCGATCAGGCCGCTGATGTCGAAGCCCGCGGGTCCGGTGTTCTCCTTCTCTTTGGTTTGGGTACCGGCATCCTTCGCGGCGTCGGCGGGCGTCTGAGGCGTCTGTGCCGATACAGTACAGGCCAGCAGGGTCATGGAAACGAGGGACACAGTAGTTCGAATGAGTGCTTTCACAGGGTCGATTCTCCTTCGATCGATAGTCCGTCAGTCTGCTAAGTACACGCGAATGCGATGCGCGCTCGCAATTCTAGCAGGCGGACATTAAGATAGGCTGAATCGAACGTTAAGTGTCGCTAAGGAAACAGGCGGGGGTCTGGCGGCCTATTCGGTGGCGATGCGGCCGTCGCGGAGGGTGATTCGGCGGTCGGCGGAGGATGCGAGCGATTCGTTGTGGGTAACGACGACCACGGTGAGGCCTTCGCGATTCAACTCGCGGAGGAGGTCCAGAATCCGGTCGCTGGTGCGGCTGTCGAGGTTGCCCGTCGGCTCGTCGGCCAGCAGGAGCCTCGGTTCGTTGACGAGCGCGCGGGCGATGGCAACCCGCTGCATCTCGCCGCCGGAGAGCTGGGAGGGCCTGTGGCTGCGCCGCGCGCTGAGCCCGACTCGCTCGATGAGCGCGTCGACCCGTGTCCGCCCGTCGCGACGGCTGAAGAGGCATGGGAGAGCGACGTTCTCCGCGACCGTGAGCGTCGGGACGAGGCCAAAGTGCTGAAAGACGAAGCCCACGAACGTCCGCCGAAGCCGCGTGAGCTGCCCGTCTCCCATCCCGCCGAGCTCCTGCCCGCCGAGGCGGAGGCTGCCGGAGGTCGGGGTGTCCATGCCGCCGAGAAGCTGGAGCAGCGTTGACTTGCCCGCGCCGGACGGGCCGACGACCGCGACGAACTCGCCCTCCTCAATTTGGAAGGAGATTCCATCGACCGCGCGGACCTCTTCGTCGCCCCGCCGGTAGACCTTCGTCAGGTCCACGGCCTCGGCAACAGCCACGCGTGAAACCACCTGTTCCGGTGTCTCAAGCTCCGTCTCGACCACTATCCGTTCCCTCCCGCTGCGGAACCCGCGCGAATCGCCTCGACCGGCGAGAGCCGCGCCGCCCGCCATGCCGGCAGAGTTCCGGCCGCCAGCCCCAGCAGGATTGCGCCCGCCAGACAGACCAGCGCCACGCCGGCCTCCGGCTGCACCAGCGCTCCGCTCGGCGCGAAGGGCAGTCGGGCCCGCAGCCACGCCTCGACGCCGCGCGACCCGGCCGCCGCTACTACAACACCCACGGCCGCACCTGCCACGCAGAGGGCCACCGTCTCCGCCCAAACCAGCCGGCACACGTCGCCGCGCGAGGCCCCGATGGACCGCATGACGCCGATCTCCCGCGTCCGCTCGGCCACCGCCATCAGAATCGTGTTGCTTACGCCCGCGCCGGCCGCCAGCAGCGCCACGACCGCGACGCTCCCGAGCAGCACGCGCGTCGAGCGGACCAGATCCTCGATGGTGTGAAAGAGGTGGGCCAGCGGAACCACGTTCATCTCGAGGCCCGCGTCGCAGCCCCGCAGCTCCCGCGCGACGCCGTCCACCTTCTCCGGGTCGTCGAGCCGCACGAGAATGTGCGTGAGCTGCCCCGGCCGCTGGAAGATTCGCTGCGCGTCCGCCAGCCGAAGGTAGACGAACAGGTCGTCCGCGCCCTGCGTCGGCCCGATGATCCCCGTGACCGTGCCGGTCTTGTCGGCGATACCCGGCAGCGCAACCTTCTGCCCGATGGACCACCCGTTCGTCTTCGCGGCCTCGGCGCCGACAAGCAGCCCGTTCTCCGAAGCCGGGAACGAACCCTCGATCTTCCACGTCCGCTTCAGCCGCACAATGTCCGGCTCGACTCCGCAATAGACGTGCTGCGCGCCCGTCCGCGAATCGTAAACCGCGTTCATCAGCACCGGCGCGCCCACCGCGACGTTCGGCGTCTTTCGCACCATGTCGAGGTACGCGCCCTTCAGATAGCAGGGCCAGCTCGCCCCGTGGAGCGCTATCGAGGCGGCGTCGTAGGGGCAGCCCTTCGGCACCACGAGCAGGTGCGCGCCGAGCCGGTCCAGCTCGCCCTTCAGTCCCGCCTGGTAGCCGCGCTGAAACGATACGATACAGTAGAGCGCCGCCACGGCTATGGCCACGCCCGACGCCGTCACCAGCGTCCGCAGCCGCCGCCGCTTGAGATTCGAAATCGCCAGTTGAAATGTGCCAGTCATAGGAAAAGCCAGGAGCAACGGCAGCCATTATGAACATTATGAACGGAATGGGGAAACGGCTTTGAAACCACGAATTCACACGAATGAGCACGAATAACGGCCCGCGCTGCGAGTCTCATTCGTGTGAATCGGTGTGCATTCGTGGTTTCCGTCTTTGCTGTTATTATGTTCATTCTGTTCATAATGGCTAAGAATCACGGCCATTTATTCGGCTCGGAGGGCTTCTGCGGGGCGGAGGCGGCTCGCCTGCCACGCGGGATAGAGGCCCGCGAGCACGCCGACGGTCAGCATCACGGCCACGCACTCGATCGCCGCGCCGCCCGTCAGGCTCGGCAGGCCTGTTTCGGGCGCGAGCGGGATGAACGGCCGCACGATTCGCTCCACCGTCCCGCCGAGCGCCCATGCCAGAATCAATCCGGCCGCGGCGCCGCCGATGGAGACCAGCGCGGCCTCCATGGCCATCAGGCCGAACGCGCCCGCCCGCGAGATTCCGATAGCTCGCAGCACGCCCAGCTCGTGAGTCCGCTCCAGCACCGCCGCCATCATGGTGTTGAAGATCGAGAGCACGCTGATTGCGACGGCCACGATGGCGACCGCCAGCAGGAGAGTCCGCGCGGCGCCCACGAGATTGAGGAACGTCCCCATCATTTCGGTCATCGTGACGACCTGCGCCCCCTTGATCTGTTGCATCCGATCCGCCGCGTCGCCCACCATCGCGGGGTCCTTCAGGCGGATAGCGATGGCGGTGAGGCGGGCGGGCTGTTTGAACATCGCCTGCGCGGTGGCCAGCGGCACGAAGAAGAGGCTGTCGTCGCTCGTGCCACTGCGCTCCAGCACGCCCGCAACCGTCAGCTCGCGCGCCGTTTCGGGGCTGTAGAACTTGTCGCCCGGCTTCCGCATCTCGGCCTGCGCCGCCTCCGCGCCCAGAATCACGCTGTTCGGACCCGTGAACCACGTCGAGCCGCTCGTCAGTTTGAACCAGGGCTTCAGCACGCGCGTCGATTCGTCGATTCCGACCCAGAGGTCCGTCCGCCCCTCCTCCGGCCGCGGCAGGATCGCTGTGTAGACCGGCGCGGCGACTGCCACCGCGGGATCGGACCGGACCGCCTTCAGCGCGTCCATCGGGAGCGTAACGTCGAGCGCCTTCCCCTTCAGCACGCGGGCGGCGGCGTCGTAGGGGCATCCGAGCGGCACCACCATCATCTGCATGCCCATCTGGTCCAGCTCGGTGCGGAGGCCCTTCTGGTAGCCCTCCCCCAGCGAGAGGAGGCAGGCCAGCACAGCCACCGAAACGGCGAGCCCAAAGAGGGTAAGGCCGGTGCGGAGGGGGCGGCGTCCGAGGTTTTTCAGGGCGAGGGTGAGCATGCGAGCGTTTGCATTCTGCCATTTACGACGAATCAGGCCCGAAATGACCTGTCTGCTTCATAGAAAGCCCCGTGAACGGGGCCCATACTGCCGCGACCCGCCGTCTCCAGCCCGGTTCACCGGGCTTTCCAGCGCGCAGACCGGTGATTTATCACCGGGGTCCGGTTGCCTGCCTGACTGTCGTGAGTTACGCGGAGTGGTTGTGGCCGGCCGGTGTGGCCGATTCGCCCTCGTCCATCTCGACGAGCAACGACCGGAGCGCGGTTCGGACCGCCTCACCGGCGTCCGCGGCGTCGGGCGGGAGGGGATGGGAGGCCGATGAATCGATCGAATCGGCCGATTCGCCGCGGAATCCGGCAAGCCATGCGGGGTTCGAGATCGCGTTCGCGACCGGCTCAGGCTCCCGCATCCGCTGGATCCGGACGCCGGCAATCCGTCGATTCGGGTCGAGCGCGGCCACGACCTCGATCGCCCCGTGCGGCCCCGCGACGCGCCTCACGGCCACCGTCCCGATGACCGATCCGCCCTGCTCGATTCGATAGACGTAGAGCGCCGTGGAGTCCATGTGGTACGCGCGGCCGAGGCGCTTCTCGATGGCCACCTTGTGCCGGCTTAGCACCACGGTTTCCGCGTGATAGCCGGTTGCGCCTGGAAAGAAGGCGGCCATGTCGCTCTTCGGCTCGCGCCACGAGCACATGGACGCCGCTACCGCGCTGCGTGACGCTCCGGAGTAGGCAGCCTGCTGCAATCCGCTGTCGCGCGGGCCGCGGAGGGCAAAGACAATGGCCGCGCCGAGCGACAGCGCGGCCACTGCCGCGAACCACTTCAACATGACACTAACTCTCTAATACCTGATGCCGCTGGCGGCGATTCGCGGCTCGCCGGATTTGGCCGGGATGCCGCTCACGGTCACCTCGGTGTTGACCGGCACCTCGGAGACGACGAACCCGGCGTTCTTCGTGTCGATCTTGATGACGCCGGTCTTGTCGCGGAGCATGAACCAGCACCCGGCGACCGGGCACTTCTCGATCATCGTTCCGTGTAGCGTTACGGCTTTGCCGAGCGGCTTTACGTCCGCCACGGTGATGATCGTGCCTCCGGCCGGCGGCTTCCCCATCGTGTGGGAAGCCGCACCGACCGCCTGGCTGCATCCGGCGAGGGCGGCCAGCGCCGGCAGCGCAGCGATAACAACAGCGCTCAGGATGCGCAATGACTTCATTGTCTTCATCGTGCTCATTGTCCTCAGTTGACCGGGGTGAATCCGCCGTTGTCGTCCGGATAGGCGGGCGGCGAGCACTGGTTGGCGATGAACTTCTCGGTTGCGATCTTGGCGTGTCCGTCGCAGAAGTAGGCGACGCGCGCCGGACCGCCCTGCTGGCCGGACCAGTTCAACACGGCGTCCGCCGAGCCGGAGTGGAAGGCCATCACTTCGGCGCCCATGTACGTTTCCGCCGGTCTCGGGATGGCGGCCAGCGACCCAAGCCGCGTTACGACGGTGTTCAGGCAGTAGCTGCTACCCTCCACCTTCCACACCTGCACGCCCTTGGACGGGTCGCCGGGAACGATGCCGGCCGGGATGCCGTTGTCGCTCGGGCACTTGAACATGTCGAGATTCTTCGTGTACGGCTGGGCGAACACACGCGAGTCATAAGCGAGCGGGTCCGTCTTCGGGAAGGTCGCCGGGTCGTCCAGCGGCATCGCCGCCTTGCGGCGAACGCGGCACGGCTTGCAGGGGAAGGGGAGCGGGCTGGCAAGAACGTAATTTGCGTTCGCGCCAACGTAGGTGTTCGACGGCGGGAACGTCTCGTCGTAGTCCTGGACATACATCATCCAGGCTGTGCCCATCTGCTTGACGTTGGAAGTGCAGGCGGTCTGGCGCGCCTTTTCGCGCGCCTTTGCGAAGACCGGGAAGAGGATAGCCGCCAGTATGGCGATGATGGCGATGACCACGAGCAGCTCGATGAGCGTGAACGCCTCGCGGTATTTCCGTGAATCCCTCAATGAATGAGTCCTCCGAATGGTGGGGTCTCCTGACGTGCCGGCGCCCGGGTGTGGCAGGAGCAGCGAGCGAGAATACAAGTAACAACGAGCGAAGTTTATCAGAGCTACATTAAAGCCCGCTTAACCCGGCATTAAATCCTCCTAATATAGGCGCCACGCCCGCGGATAACCGCGCACTCCGGGCATACCGCCAGCTGCCTTGACACTCGCGCCCTTTCCCGGTACCCTCAGGGTGATGACGGATCCTTCTCGCACCACCCAGCCTCCAACGGAAACTCCTGTCGCGCCCCCCCGCCTCGGACGAACGCTCCGATTCGGGTTCCGGACGGCGTGGGACTCGCTCGGCTTCGTCTGCGCGACGAGCCTCACCCTCTTCGCGGCGCTCTGCGTCCCAGCCACCCTGCTCACCGTCGTCCGCATCCGGGGGCTGGCGATAGCTGCGGCACTCGCAGCATATCTGCTGCTCGTCCCGCCCCTCTACGGGGGAATTTGCTGGCTGGCGCACAAGGTCTTCGAGCACGACGAGCCCTCCTACGCGGACCTCTGGCGCGGATTCCGCAGCCTCTACACAAAGGCGCTGGCGCTCGGCGCGCTCCAGCTCCTCGTCAACGCTGTCCTGGTCGCCAACATCGTCTTCTATCTCTCGCGGCCGTCGTTCGTGTTTCTGCTGCTCGCGATTGGGTTCGCCTACGGGCTCCTCTTCTGGTGGACGAATCAGGTTTACCACTGGCCGCTGCTGGTCGCCATTTCCACCGGGCTGATCCGCCGCGACGACGGACAGACGCCCGGTCTCTCCGCCGTGCTGAGAAACGGGTTCGTGCTGACCGTCTCCGCGCCGGGCTACACGTTCGCGCTGCTTCTTCTGCTCTCCGTCATTGCCATTCCTCTGACCATATCCGGCGTTGGTCTCGCCCTTCTCGCCCCCGGAATCGCGGCCTTCCTCACGACGCAGGCTGCCCGCGACCAGCTTGTCCGCTTCGGCGTTCTGGACGCGCAACCGGATCCGGACGAGCCAATCGGCGACGAGCGATGGCGGATGGAGTGACAAACAGCAGATGTTAAGCGGGCCGCCGGAACACTCCGGCGGCCCGCTTTCCGCCCATGCGTGACCGGGTCTACATATGGATTCGGGCCAGCAGGCAGACGAGAGTATCGCGCTCGGTAATGTGCACGTTCACCTCGCCGCCAATCTTGCTGGTGACCTCGGTCCCGAGGATCAGCTTGCCGTCGAAGACCGTATTGCCGCCCAGCACCGCGCCGATTCCCGCGCCATAGTAGACGTTGTGGCCGCCCACGCCGCCGGGGCTGTAATAGAGCTGGTCGAAGGTGATGGGGACGATCGTGTCGATTCCGCCGAAGTTCGCCTTGAAGATAACGTCGGCGTCGATGCGGCCATGCCATCCGTTTCCGAGGCTGAGCCCCGGAATCGAGGCGTCCGCTCCGACGAGCCCCGCCCCGCGCGGCGCCACCATCGCGCCGCCGTGCAGCGAAATGTAGGTGAGGGGATTGACCGTGGTCGGCGCCTGGCCGAACGCAAGGTTTATGCTGGCAGCCCTTACGAGACCTGCAAGTGGAACATAGCTATTGACGGTGTTGGTGGCGTTCTGAGCGGAAGCCGCGATGGTGCCGACGGCGAGGGTTGTGGCGCACAGCAGGGTTTGGAACTTAAACATCCGGGTTCTCCTCCATTGGGACGGTCCACATGAGATAAGGTTGGCCGCGACCGTGCGTCCCAGCGCCCGCACGCAATTCCCGATATTTCCGATAGCCCCCTCCTTGCGAAGAAGGGTTGGGGGAGGTTTCCCGCGTGCAGCCGTACAGCGCACAGCCCGGCGGAGTCGAATCGCGAAATTGCGAGCGCGGACCAAAAACGGACGGCCCGCCAGACCCCTCGAAGGCCAAAGACGAGGAGGAACCTCGCCCGGTTCCATGATTTACCACCAGCCGGCCAATTCCCTGCGCGAATCCCAGTCCATATGATGTCGTATGTGCGATGCAATCCGCGCCTTGACATCCGCCGCCCCTTTGGTCTACCATCGGATGCGCTTCAGAGGGCGCGCAGCCACGTTCGCTTTGCAAGGCTCGGTTTGGAGAGGACACCCGCGATGGATTCCGACCGGTTCCGCTACATCATTCAGGACATCCTGACCAGCCGCCGCTTCGCGGTCGTCGGTGCGTCGCGCGACCCGCGGAAGTACGGCTACATGGTCTACCGCACGCTGAAGGATGCCGGCTACGTGGTCTATCCGGTGAATCCCAACGCCGAGACCATTGATGGCGATCAGGTCTACCCACTCCTGGACAACTGTCCGGAGCGGCCCGACTGCGTCGTGACCGTGGTGCCGCCGGAGATCACGTACGAGATCGTCCGGCGCGCCGGCCACCTCCGAATCCCGTATATGTGGCTCCAGCCAGGCTCCGAATCGCTTGCCTGCATCAACGAGATGGAGGCGCAGGGGATTCAGTCCGTCCACGGCGGCCCCTGCATCATGGTCGCCGTCCGTACCCATCCGAAGCCGGCGTGGATGCACGAGAAGCAGTATTACGCGACCGGCGGCGAGGTCGAATAGTGAAATGCAATATGACCAATGACCAATGCGCAAAGCAAAGTGGCGGCGCACACGGGCCGTTCATTTTGCATTTTGCACTGGTCATTTTGCATTTTGACCTGACCTCTCCCGGTTTCCCGTTCCCGTGAATCAGCAGACAGAAATCGCCGTCCCACCCGAATCGCGTGAATCCGACCGGCGGCGGGCATGGGCATGGTCCCTCGCGGTCATGGCGGTGACGCTGATTCCGTATCTCTGGGGGGCGACGCTCACCGGGGCGCGGCCGGCCCTCGGCGTCTTCTCCTGGTTCACGTTCAACACTACCGATCATTGTGTCTATCTCTCGTGGATGCGGCAGGCTGCCGACGGCCACTTTTTCCAGCACAATCTCTTCACCACCGAGCCGCAGTCGGGCTACCAGTTCAACCTCTTCTTCCTCGCGCTCGGCCTCATCTCGCGAATCACGCATCTCTCGACAACCTGCGTTTACCAGCTCGCCCGTTTGGGTTTCGGCGCGGCGCTCCTGCGCGCCGTCTGGTGGCTCCTCGAGCTGCTGGTGAGCGAGCGGCGGGCGCGAATCGCGGCGTTCTGGGTTGTCTGCTTCTCGGCCGGGCTCGGCTGGATTCCGGGTCTCTGGGAGATGGGCCTGGTTCGGGGGCCGGTCGATAGCTGGCAGCCGGAGGCCGTGACCTTCCTCAGCGTCTACCTCTTTCCGCTCTTCAGCGTCTCCATGCTCCTGATGGCCGGCGTGCTCGGTTGGCTCCTCGCCGCATTGCGCTCCGGGTCCCTGCGTCATGCGGCATACGCGGGTCTCTGCGGACTGCTCCTCGGGAACATCCATACCTACGACGTGATCACCCTGATGGCAGTCTGGGGCGCCTTTCTCGTGGTGAGGGCGATCGTGGAGCGGAGGCTGGTCACCCGCGCGTTAGGACAGGCGGCGATTGCAGGCGCGCTCACGGCACTGTCCACCGGCTACATGGCCTGGCTGCTGAAAACGGAAGCGGTGTTCGCGAAGCGCGCCGCCGTCCCGACCTTCTCGCCATCTCTCTGGATGGTCATTCTCGGCTTCGGCCTCGTGCTCGCGCTGGCAGTTGTGGGAGCCGTGTGGGTGAAGTGCCGGCCCGCGTTCCAAAGCTCCGGGCGAGGGGATTCCCGCGCGTTCCTCATTGTCTGGGCGGTTGCGAATGTCGCGGTGTCGTACCTGCCGGTCGCCTTCCAACGCAAGATGCTGATGGGCGCGCATCTCCCGCTCGCGATCCTTGCGGGGGTGGCCCTCGCGACACTGCTAACTCGGGTGCCGGCTCGCGCGCGGGGTCTGGCCCTCGCCGGCAGCATTGCCGCCCTCTCCCTCACCAACGTGCGGTTCGTCCTGCGTGACATGGCCGAGTTGCCGCAGAATCAGGGGCCGGTCCGTGCGTACATGTACCGCGGCGAGGCGGCGGCGCTGGACTGGATTCGCCAGCACACCCCGGCCGGCGCGCCCGTGCAGCCGCTCCCCTGGGTCTCCCTGCATCCGCGCACTGGCGCGTTCGGCTTCTTCGACAACACCGTCGCCTGCTTCACGCCAGGCCTGACCGGCCATCCCGTCAACGCCGGCCACTGGGGCGAGACGCCGGACTTCCCGAGGGCCATGAACCTGTGGGCGACCTTCCAGAAGCCAGACACGCCGGAAGACTGGCGGCGCGACTTCCTCCTCCGCACCGGGGTTCGCTACGTCCTCTTCACCCAGAAGCACGACGAGACCGGCAATCCATCCGTGGAGACCGGCATCCTCTCCCTCATGCGGACCGCCCCGCCCCCCTGCCTCCGCCGCATCCCCGAAGCGTCCAACGACGACGCCGACGTGTACGAGGTCGCGCTCTGACGGTCCGCGCGGCGGGCGACAGCGCCGCTCGCCTCTTTACGTTCCACCATTGACGGGGTCATCTTATACTGACATGAAAGGGTTCGCACACAGGAGACGCCATGCCAGCTAACCAGACCAATCACGCCCAGATAGCACAGCGGGGCGAGGAGCTGTACGAATCCGGAATCCGCGCGCTCGTCGAGCCTGCAAGAAGCGGCGAGTTCGTGGTCATCGACGTTGACACAGGCGACTACGAGGTGGACCCCAGCGAGGTGGTTGCCGTTCGCAGGATGATGGCGAGGCGGCCTGAAGGACCGCGGTAGATAAAGCGTATCGGCTATGTCGCAGCACATCGGCTCGGCGGCCGATTCGGCGTGTACAAGCAGTGATTCGCGGAACAGTCACGTCTTATAAGGAAGCGACGATTCCGTTGCGGATTCATGGTCCTGAGAATGCAGTGATAGATGCCATTGCCGCGATAGATACCGGATTTACCGACTACCTCACACTCTCACCACCGGCGATTCAATCGCTCCGCCTCCCTTCGGCCGGAACTATTCACGTAAGCCTCGCCGAGGGAAGCCGGGCCGACCTCGGCGTGTATGCGGCGTCGGTCGAATGCGACGGGACGCTCGTCGAGATAAACGTTCTGGAGACCGACGGTGACGCGCTTGTGGGCATGGCTTTGCTCTATGGATCGGCCATCTATCTCGAAGCGGTTGATG
>Ga0068855_100001904_pt1 | contig 25898 bp, 23 predicted proteins | sample KBSCornC52_FD_66592 | JGI IMG/M metagenome (GOLD analysis project Ga0068855, IMG submission 66592) | Corn rhizosphere microbial communities from Kellogg Biological Station, Michigan, USA - KBS Corn C5-2 | ecosystem: Host-associated > Plants > Roots > Rhizosphere > Soil ... | reverse complement strand
ATGATCATCAATGCCGCCACAGCCGCGGGACGCAAAGTCGCGCTCGACGGCCGGAGCATGCTGGCGTACGTGGAAATTGCCGTCCGGCAGGGCATCCTGAAAGTCCCTAAGGACACCATCGTGCCTATGCGCGCCCTCAACAGCCTGCCGCCCGAGCGCGTGCTCATCATGTGTACCGGCGGCCAAGGCGAGCCGAATGCCGCCCTGCAACGCATGAGCGAAGGCGAACACCGGCAGGTCAACCTCGGCAAAGGCGATACCGTCATCATCAGCTCAGGGCCGATCCCGGGCAATGAAGTCCGCTACGAGCAGATCAGCAACCGCTTGGCGGGCAAAGGCGTGCATCTGTTCCGCCACCCTACGCACGAGCTGGATGGCTGCGGCCCGCTGCACGTCTCCGGACACGCCCGTCGCGACGAGCTGCGGGAAATGATTCAACTCATCCGCCCGAAGTTCTTCATTCCTGTTCACGCCGGCGCACTTAAGCGCAGGTACCACGCCGAAATCGGTATCGAAGAAGGTCTGCCGCGGCAAAACGTCCTGCTGCCGGATAACGGCGATAGCATCGTCTTTACAGCCAACACTGCCCAACCGGCAGGGTCAGTTCCCCATGGTAGCGTGCTTATCGACCAAACGGGGTCACCCGTCAGCAGTATCGTCGTCAAAGACCGGATCATGCTCGGCGAGGAAGGCATCATGGCAGTAATACTGACTGTCGAGAAACAATCCGGCCGACTGCTCACCAGCCCCGATATCATCAGCCGCGGCTTCATCGCCATGAAAGACAACGAGCAACTTATGGCCGAGTTCCGTAGCGAGCTGAAGCGCGCCGTACAGCAGCGCTTCTCGCGCGTCGACCTCGACCGTTTCAAGGTGGAGCTGAAGGACTTCATCGCCCACTTCCTGTTCGAGCACACCGGCCGCACGCCAATCATCATCCCGGTGGTCAACGTTATCGGCCATGGCGACGCCAAAACGGTACATGCCAACAATGGTGACCTTGCCAAAGCCGCAGCGAATCAGCAGCGGCGCTTCCAGGAGATGCGCGCCCGCCTGCTTAGCCAGGACCAGCGCGACTAAGCTTTACGATTCGATCCGCCTGAAGCTGAATACGCCGAACGCCAGCAAAATGGCAACGGTGACACCAAGCACCGCTAGGTCTTTCGCAAGTCCGAAATGCGTCTCGTGAATCAAGAGAGCGCGCAAGGCGTCGACCGTGTACGACACTGGGTTAACTGAAGCGATAATCTTCAGCGCCCTCGGTACATTGTCCAGGGGGAACAGCGCGCTTGAAAGGAAATACAAGGGGAAGATCAGAAATTGGTTGATAGCTTGGAACCCCTGGAAGTCATTGACCGCTGCGGCCAGGCCGGCGCCGAAGCACGTCAGCGCGAACGCGAAGAGCGCCGCTACTACTAGCGCCAACGGAACAAGTGCCCAGTTGTACGGCCGGAAACCAAGCGCCAACGAGATGACAAACACGAGCACTCCCTGAAACACAACAGTCGTCGTACCGCCAAGCGCGCTGCCCGTCAGGATGCGCAAGCGCGACACCGGCGCCACAAGCGTCTCTTTCAGGAAGCCGAACTGCTTGTCCCAGATGATGACGATGCCCCAGAAGATAGCACCGAACAAGATCGTCTGGGCAATAATGCCCGGCACCAGGAAGCTTAAGTAATCGCCAGCGCCAGCGCGTTTATAAATCGACCCGATACCGTAGCCAAGCGCCAGCAGGAACAGAAGCGGTTGTCCAATGGCGCCGATGATGCGCGATCGCGAACGGATGTAGCGGCGGATCTGCCGCAGCCAGAGAATATAGAGTACTTCCACTTACCGCATCCTCCGCGCGCGGCCGCGCATCCGAAAAGCTTCGCGGGCGTTTACTTCTTCGTCGCGGAGCGTTTTCCCCGTTAAGCTCAGGTAAGCCTCCTCAAGATTTTTCGTACCGGTCTGCTTCGTCAGTACGTCCGGCGAGCCGGTCGCAATGATTATTCCGTGATCGATGATAGCTATCCGTTGAGCGACTGCTGCCGCCTCCTCTAAGTAGTGCGTCGTGAAAAATATAGTCATGCCTTCGCGTTTGTTGAGTTCGCGGACGTGGTCCCAGAGCAAGTTGCGCGTCTGGGCATCGAGACCGAGTGTCGGCTCGTCGAGAAACAATACGTGCGGATGGTGCAATAGCCCGCGGGCAATTTCGAGCCGGCGCTTCATGCCTCCGGAGAACGTCTTAACACGGCTGTCCCGCCGCTCCCAGAGGTTGACCAGAATCAGCAACTCCTCGATACGCACGGCCCGCTCTTTGCGGCGGATACCGTAGAGTACGGCATGCAGCTCCATATTCTCGTACGCTGTCAGCTCATCGTCCAGGCTTGGATCCTGGAAGACAATACCAAACGCCGTGCGCGCTTTATCCTGCTCGCGCACAACGTCGTGCCCGGCCAGTGTAACGCTTCCTTCCGTCGGTGTTAGCAACGTTGTCAGCATCTTGATCGTCGTACTTTTGCCTGCACCGTTCGGGCCCAGGAAAGCAAACATCTCGCCCGCACGTACTGTAAAGCTGATGCGGTCGACTGCCGTGAAGTCGCCGAAGCGCTTTGTTAGTCCTTGCGCCTCAATCATCGATTGCATAGCATGATTGTAACGCATAACCCGGAGTTTAACCTGAGGCTTGGCTGAGCTACCCTGGCAGGCACATAGTTTGAAAAGACTCCGAGCTGTCATAAAGTACACATGTGCAAGCGCCGTTTCTCTGCGGCTAAAAATGCCCGCGTAGCTCAGTGGATCAGAGCGTCTGGGTTTGGACCTCTATTGGATGATAAGATGCTTTCATGACATACAAAAGCAGAGAAGATAGCTGTACTGCTGTTAGACGGCACTATTATGCCAACAGAGACAAATATCTTGAAAAGAAAAAGCAATATCGAGAGTCATTACGATCACATATCAGAGAACTCAAAGAAAGCCAGCCATGTACTGATTGTAAGGTCTCCTACCCCTACTATGTCATGGGCTTTGACCACCTGGAGGATAAAGATAGCCTGATTAGTTTTTTAGCAAAGACTGGACGATCCGGGGCACTTAAGAGAGAATTGATGAAGTGTGAGCTTATATGTGCGAACTGCCACCGTACACGCACATATAAAAGCCTTAGAAAACACTAGACCCGCATAGCTCAGTGGATTAGAGCGCTTGTCTTCGGAACAAGAGGTCGTAGGTTCGAATCCTACTGCGGGTACCACACATCCTAATGTTTGCCATTCACTTCACCCCGAAAATAATGCCTTTTCTGCCGCCGCTAAGGCCTACGTACACATCCGGCAGGAAGAAAGCGGCCGGATGTGTACCGCAACAGAGGGAGCTTCTAGTCTCACGTTCTGTGAAACCGCTATCAAAGCTACGATCTACGAGGACAACAGCTAGTCTCGTCTCCTAAAGCTGCGAGCAAGCTACGATGATGACACGAAGAAGGCAACGCTCGTCCACGAGCTGCTGCGCCATATTCATATTAGCGATGAATAAATATGCTCGATTTGCCGGTAAAAGGTGATGAATTATCCTTAGGCCTGCACAAGCAGATCGATCTACTACTTCTACGATATCTGGGCTGACTTGTACGGCCAGAAGTTTACCGATGATCAGGTAAAGATAGAGTCAGCGCGAACACTGAAGTGCAAAGAAGCGTGGGACTGGGCGCTCGGCATGTCTAGAAATGAGCGCCATGCATTATTCGCCACCCTAGCCAGTAGCAAGCGCAAGTAGCATCAGCGAGCTATCTCTGGTACGCTATATCCGTACGCGCCCGTAGCTCAGCTGGATAGAGCGTTGGTTTCCGGTACCAAAGGCCGGGGGTTCGAATCCCTTCGGGCGTACCATGCAAAGAGTCGGCCACCAGAGCCGGCTTTTTGCATGGCATTCCGGATAGATTTGGCATGCGGCCGAAAATTTTACCGCAGGCAAAAACTCGTAGGCCCGGGGTCCATACGGGAATGAGCGCATAGGAGCTCGTTCAGATATTCTGAGTGATAAACGAGAATGTCTGCCGAACCCACGCCACCGGCCAATGTACCAAACGCAACCGCTTATGTGTCGGCTTTGCGGCCGTAGGCCCGTAGTGGCATAGGGTCAGGAATTGATCTATCCCGGATCATAAAGCGTAATTGTACCTCAGGGTGATCCACGGCTTGTTGGAGCATCGCGATAAATCGATCGGCGGCAGCAGGATTGCTCTCATCGACAGTAATAAACAATTCTCGCGCTTCCCCCGGCCTGGCAGCCGCATCCCACTGTGCTTGCCACTGCGCCGTACGCCGTCTTCCCGTAACGGCCGTAAGGATATCGTGTGTTGGTACATGCTCTCCCCATGCCAACATGCCATCCTCCAGGACAACACCATGCAGGTAGGTCTCACGCATCGGGTCCAATATAGTATTCCAGTAATCTTTATCCGTAATCTTATCCGGTGCACCTTCGTAGTACGTGAACGGAGGCGTTTTGTAGCCACTCGGATCACTTTCATCCAACTCGCCCGGAAAATGCATAGTATGCGCGCCAGTAGGAGGCAGAATTTCATTTCCGGTGTTTGTTTCAGCCGAATCTAGCCGCATATATAGCACTATAGCGTATTACGTCCTGCACAGGCAGTCAGAATGCCTACAGACCCAGCTAATTTTAGCAGACAATCCGTGATCAGCGTGCCGCCCATCAGGCTTGTTCCTTTCCCGCAGCTCGTCATATCTTTCCAGCGAATACATCTTCCACTGGTTCATATGGGATGACAAACCGATAATAACTGGTATTTCCTGCAGCGCTGCTGCCCCTGCCAGAACATACGACGTGAGGCACACATGGCCTTCCAAGACGACGAGATTGTCCGCAGATGTGCCTAGAATGATAAGCGGCGGCAATTGCACGCCCGCCTCTATGGCTTTCACCAGTTGCCAGTACGGTTCGTTGCCTACACCAAATATCTCTTTGCCTACTCCAACGGCGGCGCCATCACTAGAGCGCAATGTGCCACCAGTCAGTTCGAATCAATAGCTATAGACGATGTATCGGATGTCCGACAGGTCTTCGCGCCGCAAGCGCGCTCGCTACCACCGGATATCATCCGGCAGGCCTGCAAACCATGACGTCTTCTTACCGTAACCGCGCGCTTCGCGTAGTACTTTGCGGCGTATCGTATTTTGTACGGAATCTGATATATCGGGATTCGTAATAATCGATTGGTTTGCATCTGAACTTTTCAAGGCGCTCCGCACCTTGGCGCCAAAGCGTTCAGACGTACGTTCGCCGGCTAAGAACACGGCGATCATATCGTCTTCAGTCGTAGGTTCTAACCGTTTCACGCAGATTATCTCAAGAGGGGCTTCGCGTTGCGCCTGGAGACAAAGGCGGCAGTTTTGGCCCATAGGTATGGCGTAGCATAGCCTGTTCGAGACAACGCACGACACGCTCTGCCTGCTCATAGCTCATGCCAACGCGCGCAATCGGTATTTGCTGCGAACCGCTCTGCGTAAACTGCACAATGACACCGCTCTCGTTCGCGGCAACGTTAACGCCATCGCTATATACTGCTCGCACATCAAGCGCAACCAGTACGGTAGCCACTGCCTTAGCCTGCTGCTCACTCGTCGGGGATTTAGTATTACTTACTCCGTAGCCAGCCCATTCCCACAGTTCGACTGCTTCATACTCGCGTACGCCAAAGTGATTGATCAGCAACATAAGAAGCTCTTCACTCGGACACTCATCGCCACATTCGATGCGCTCGAGCATATCAACATCTATTTCAACTGCGCCGGAGGTTTCGGCGAGACTTTCGTGCCGCTTTTCGCGGATTGCCTTGAGGCGCTTTCCAAGGAGACTGTACGGAGAAGGTGGCTTGGAGCCTTGCATACGCTCCATAGTACAATTCCGTCCCCGTTACAGCAAGTGTAAAAGCTCAGAAAAGCCACGTACGTTATACTGATGGCATGCAACCCATATCGAATACTAGCTTGCGTAACTACTCAACCATGCGACTCGGAGGCACGGCTGCCTATACTCTGGAGATCTTCGATATATCGGATATACGGCAAGCGCTTCAGTGGGCACAAGCACGCAAGTTGGCCGTTAGGATGATTGGCGGAGGCAGCAATATCATCTGGCGCGACGAGGGCTTTAACGGCCTGCTTCTGGTCAACAAGATGAAGGGCTATGAAGTCACTACGGGGGATAACGGGACAGTCATAGTCAAAATCGGCGCCGGGGAGCAATGGGACGACGTTGTCCGGCGAACAGTAGAAGCCGGGCTAACCGGTATTGAGGCACTAAGCCTTATACCGGGGACTGCAGGCGCGACACCCATACAGAATGTCGGTGCTTACGGACAAGAGATAGCCGATACGCTTGTCGAGGTGGCGGCTATTGACGCCACCTCGGGCGAGGCCGTAGTAATTCCTAATTATGGCTGCAAATTTGGCTATCGAACGAGTCGTTTTAAGGCGGCCGATGCGGGACGATTTCTCATCACGAATATTGCACTGCAACTCCGGCATGGCAATCCGCAGCCACCATTTTATGGCGCAGTCGAACAATACCTCAGCAGTCACAGTATTACCGATATCACACCCCAGGCGCTACGTGACGCCGTCATCGATATTCGCTCGCACAAGCTGCCGGACCCGGCGGTCATAGCCAATAACGGCTCGTTCTTCTCCAATCCTATTGTCGACGACGCTACGTTTAACCGGCTCGCCATGTCATATCCTAATCTGCCGCATTGGCCCCTGGACGATGGCCGGCATAAGCTGTCTGCCGCCTGGCTGATCGAGCAAGCAGGCTTTAAAGATTATCACGATCCTGAAACCGGCATGGCAACTTGGCGCAATCAGCCGCTCGTTTTTGTCAACGAGCACGCAGCACGCACCGCCGACCTTCTGAAGTTCAAGCAGAAGATACTCGATACCATTCAGGGTAAGTTCGGTGTCGCCCTCTTGCAGGAACCAGAACTGCTGCCCTAGGCCTTATCGCTCGGCAAAGGGTACTGCAGAGCAAACTGGCGCACTTCTTCGCGAAGCGTATTAAGCTTTGTGTCGTCGTCGCGATTATCGATCGCCTGCTTCATCCACTCGGCAACGCTCGCCATATCTTCCTCAGCCAAACCGCGCGTCGTGATCGCCGGCGTTCCCAGGCGTAAGCCACTCGGACGATACGGCGGCAGCGTGTCATTCGGGATTGCGTTGCAATTTGCATTCAAACCGACCTTGTCTAGAACGTCCTGCGCTACCCGGCCGTCAATACCGAAGCTTTGCATCATATCTACCTGCATCAGATGGTTGTCGGTACCGTTAGTAATGAGTTTGAAGCCGCGCTTCATGAGCTCATCCGCCAATACTTTCGCGTTCTTGAGTATCTGCTCGGCATACACCTTAAACTCCGGCTGCAAGGCCTCGCGGAAAGCGACAGCTTTGGCGGCAATAGTATGCTCATGGGGGCCGCCCTGGAACCCGGGGAAAATCTGACGGTCAATAAGTGTCGGGACGTTTTCAAAGGTTCTGTCGACAGGCCTCAAAGGGTTCCCTACCTTCCCTTTCGATAAGATCAGGCCGCCGCGCGGTCCACGCAAAGTCTTGTGAGTAGTCGTGGTAATGACATGAAAGCCGTAGTCGAACGGGTTCGACAATACGCCGGCCGCAATCAACCCGGCAATGTGCGCCATGTCCGCCATTAGCAGAGCGCCTACCTCGTTGCCGATAGCGGCAAACTTCGCGTAATCCAATGCTCGCGGGTAGCCGCTAAAGCCGGCAAGGATGATCTTTGGCTTCGTCTCCAGCGCCACCTTGCGCATTTCGTCATAGTCGATCTCGCCGGTTTCAACATCTTTCATTCCATAGCGCACGAAGTGATACAGTTTGGCGCTACTTGTCACCGGCTGTCCGTGCGTCAGGTGGCCGCCTTGGTCAAGCTTCATGGCCATAATCGTGTCACCCGGCTCCAGCCACGACTGGTACACGGCGATATTGGCCGGTGCGCCGGAGTGCGGCTGCACGTTGGCATGGTCCGCGTGGAACAGCTGCTTCGCACGCTCGATAGCAATCGTCTCCACCTGGTCAGTATTTTCTTGCCCGCCGTAGTAACGCCGTCCCGGATAACCCTCGCTGTATTTATTCGTAAATACGCTGCCCATGGCGGTCAGTACGTCGCGCGAGACGTAGTTCTCGCTCGGTATCAGCTCCAGGCCTTCCCGCTGCCGCTTTTCTTCGGCGGCTATCAGCCGCTCTATCTCTTTATCTTCCATGGTAAAACTCCTTTAGCCTCATACAAGTATCGGTAGTGGTGGGCATAGGTGTCAGATCATGCATCTATTGTAACAGCACGGCGTGACGCGCTACACTGGGAGTACTAGGAAAAATAAATATGATGCTTATACTTGCTATTTTACGTAATATCATATATGATATCAGGCGATGGATACAACAACGACTAATGAACAAATCGGTCAACTCATAGCTCAGATAAGGCAAGAACGAGGTCTTACCCAGGCGGAGTTCGCCAAGCGCCTCAACACTAGCCAGTCGGCTGTCAACCGCATGGAACACGGCAAGCAGAACCTAAGCCTGCAGACGCTCGGCCGTATCAGCGACGTCCTCAACAAGCAGGTCATTAGTATCGCGACAAAAGCCATCAACTTGCGTATCGAAGGTGGTTATGAACTGCACGGCAGTATTACGCTCAAGACAAGCAAAAACGCCGCCGTGGGTCTGCTTTGCGCCTCGCTTCTCAACTACGGCGTGACGCGCTTCAAGTCGTTCCCGAGGATTGAGGAAGTCTACCGTATCATCGAGGTCCTGGAGAGTATCGGGGTTAGCGTCAAATGGCTGCCCGGCAACGACATCGAAATTCGCCGGCCGGCTGAGCTGAAATTGGACAAGCTCAACGCTGAAGCGGCGCGCAAAACGCGTACCGTCGTCATGATGATGGGTCCGCTGATGCACGACCGCAAAACATTCAAGATTCCCTACGCTGGCGGCTGCGAACTGGGCAGGCGCACGGTTGCGCCGCACCTCTACGCCCTCGAAGAATTTGGCGTCAACATCGTCGCTACGCAGGGCCACTACAACGTCAGCGTCAATAAGAAACCGGCCGGCCGGATTGTCCTCTACGAAGCCGGCGACACCGTGACAGAAAACGCTCTGTTTGCCGCCGCTCGCACCAAGGAAGAGACGATTATCCAGTTCGCTACGGCAAACTACATGGTCCAGGAAGTCTGCTTCTTCTTGCAGAAGCTGGGCGTCGCCATTGATGGTGTCGGCACGACGACATTACGCGTCAAGGGCGTGCCCTTCATCAAGAAAAACGTCACCTATGCCCCGAGCGAAGATCCCATCGAAGCCATGTTCTTTACTTCGGCGGCAGTTACGACCAACTCCGAGATAACTATCGAGCGCGTGCCGATCGACTTTGTCGCCCTGGAACTCCTGAAGCTCGAGAAAATGGGCCTTTCATTCGACGAAAGCGAACGCTACAAGGCCGCCAACGGCCGGACCGACCTTGTCGATCTCACCGTCCACAAGCATAACGGCACACTGAAGGCGCCGGAGGAAAAGCTCCACTCCCTACCCTACCCGGGTATCAACGCCGACAACCTTCCCTACTTTGTCCCGATCTGCGCCGTAGCCCACGGACGCACCCTTATCCACGACTGGGCCTACGAGAACCGCGCTATTTACTACACGGAGCTGTCAAAGGTTGGCGCTACCGTGGAGCTCGCCGACCCGCACCGCATCTACATCGACGGCCCGACAAAGTTCCGCGCCGCCGACGTCATGTGCCCGCCGGCGCTTCGACCCGCCAGCCTATTGCTTATAGGTATGCTCGCCGCCAACGGCGTCAGCATCCTACGGAATGTCTACACCATCAACCGCGGCTATGAAGACTTGGCCGAGCGTCTCAACTCTCTCGGCGCCCATATCACCGTCCTGCACGAGATATAATACTATAATTGCTTTTGTAGCTACGTTATTATATAATCTACACAAATGGCTACAAGGAAGGCTACGAAGATTTCAAAGGAATTGCGTGGCAGTCGCGTAAAGTTCCGCTTTAGACGGCATGTTCTGCCCATTATGGCAGGGCTTGTAATGTTTATTGCGATATTTCTGCTCCTTAATTCGCAACTTATCTCTGGAGTTATTGCCTACCAGCTCTACTCAAAACGCGTAAACGTTGCCACTGCAGATGCTGCGACAAGCGGCTACCCTGTAGATCCCTCTGCGCCACCACGTATCATCATTAACAAAATCAACGTCACAGCGCCAGTTAATTTTACCGAGACGCGAGTCAACCAATATATCTTCCTACAGGATTTGCACGATGGCACAGTCCACTACCCAGGTACAGCGCTGCCGGGACAAACTGGCAATATCGTCATCTTTGGCCACAGCAGCGGCGTATGGTGGGAGCCGGGCCACTACAAGTTTGTCTTCACATTACTCGACCAACTCACCTATGGTGACAAAATATTTATCGAGTACAAGGGTGTTCGCTATATCTACCAGGTCTATAACACAATGGTAGTCCAGCCAGACAACATGAGCGTGCTGAACCAAACGGGGAACCACATGCTGACACTTATTACATGCACACCGGTGGGCACAAGTGCAAAACGGCTTATCATCCAGGCGCAACAGATCTCGCCGAAGGTACCGGATGGTACCGGCTATGGTGCTCCCGCGACACTCCCGTCTACCGCCCAAGGACAAAGCGCCTTACCGAGCAGCGATGCTTCGCTATGGGATGCCCTCCGGCATCTCTTCTAACTATTCTCAGCACTAACCACGTAGCGCCGGTTTTCCCATGTACCGCTAGAGCTACGGAACCGGCGCAAGAGTACTACTTCCACAAACGCTTTTAGGAATACCCCTAGGCTCAGCCAGCGCAAAGCGTATACCTGCGGAAAGGCGCTGAGAACGTCCCAGCGGCGCGTGCAGAGAGCCGTGTAGAATGTCAGCACAAATGTAATGAGTACGTCCGTGATGAATGCCATCGCAACGACAGCGCTCGTACGGTGCGCAAATGCCAGATATGGTACCCAAATGAAATACGACGCGAAGAAGAACAAGTTCTGTATAATCTGGTAACTCAGGTAGGCATCCAGGAGACTGATGTGCCGTCCGATACCGTACTTCATCATGCTCTGTAAGCCACCGCGATTCCACCGGGTGATCTGCTTCGTATAATCCTTAACCGTCCGCGGGTCCTGGGTGTAAGCTACCGCCTCCGGAATGAACTGGATGCGTCCTAGCTTCTTCCGGTGCAGCTGCATCGTTACGTCAAAATCCTCCGTCAGTGACTTGTTGTCGAAGTTGACTTCCTCAAATACATCCCAGCGGAAGCATGATGTTGGTCCCGGAATAACCGGTACGACGTTAAACAGTGTCTGCATACGGCGGTGAACTTCCATACCAATGGTGTATTCGTATACCCGATACTCGCTAATGCGGCGTCCTGGCAAGCTCCTGACATACCCGGTAGCAGCTGCGTACTTGATATTGAGCTCGCGGCGGAAGACATGGAAATAGTTCGGCGCAAATGCGCCGTCGGCATCGGCAATATGGATCCAGCGGTACTTTTTGCTCAGTTGGAATTTCCTCGCGCCCTTCGTTAGCGCCAGACCCTTGCCACTGCGGTGGACCTTCACGACATTGGCGGCAGGGATAATCTGCTTGGCGATAGCGCTCGTCTTGTCGCTCGAATTGTCGTCGACGACATAAATGTGCATGGGGTTCATGCCGGCAGCAATCGCAGACCGTAACGTCTGGCCAATGACCAGTTCTTCATTGTGCGCAGCAATCAATAGACTTATCTTGCGGCGGGGCATAGGCTTTGGCGCAACTTTAGCCAGCTTGCGTTGTAGGGCAGCCTTCCGGATAACCGAAGGATCGTATGGGCGACGCTCCAAAGGAAAAATCATACGGCGAACAATACGGCGCTGTACAGCGCGCTCGGAGATCTGGATGTCGTGTCTAGCGAGTATGTCGTTACGCATAGGTTACTTCTTCTCAAACCGGTCCAGTACTTGGCCGATAGTTGCCGAGCGTAGGGGAGACTTACTGATAAGCTGCATTTGGGCCCTAAACACATCTGGCGTTACACTAAACATCTCACCGCTGTTATCAATCTGGTGATACGTCAGTACGAGCCAGCCATTCTGCTGTTCTGTATCTGTCAACAGGTTTTGTAAATCGGCGAGGCTCGTGTCATCCCGCACCGAAAACGACACAATGTTCATTGGGTCAAAGCTTCCAGCCACGTTAATACTGCTTAGCAGGTCGTCCGACCCATCGACCGTACCCTCAGCATTCTTCTGAGAGTGGTAGTATTTGCTAATTGTGTCCAGCGTATAGGTGTTGTACGCCCCATAAGGCGACGTAAAATCAAGTATTTGACCCCCAAAATCTTGTTCAAGCGTCTTTTGTGAATCGGCGAGCTCGTGCGTCAATTCCTTGGCGTTAAGGGTAGTGAGGTCTACGTGTGAGATAGTGTGGCTCGCAATCTCGGTCCCCGTTGACTGCATAGCCTTCAACTGTGCTATCGACATATAGCCCGGATAGGCCAGTGTATCGGTGATAATATACTGCGTCGAGTGGAAACCGTACTGGTCTAGAACCGGAAATCCGGCAGTATAAGCTGATTCCCAGCCGTCATCGAACGTAATCGACACTAGCGGTTCATGGAACGGGGTGAGAGAGGCAGAAGATGTATCGACGGCTCTCGCATGGAACGCCGTAACCGGTACTACTTGTCGAGGGTCTTGTGGTTTTGAGCCAAACGTAAACCACCACCCTAAAAGGAGTGGCGGTAACATAAACACGCTCAGCGCAAAGCTCGTGGCTACAGCATGACGTACTTTTTTGAAAAATTTATGCCGTTTCATGCCAGTATCCACCGATGCTGAGTAGAAGAGCGCTACGCGGTCTTGCGATTCGCGTAAGCGTACAGAACACCCCAGGTCAGCAGACCTGCGACGACGGCGATGGCCAATGTGACAATGCCGTTACTACCGGTGTTCGGTAATACATTTGCCGCTACCGTGCAGGTAGCTACCGTTGAAGTACATGCACCAAGTACACGTCCCGTTCCACTCATAGCAGTTCACCTCTCTTAACACATTAGTTAATTGTCCGCTATTATATACTTCTTATCTATATTGTCAACGATATTAATATGCTTTCGCTTGTTGCGCAATAATATTCTAGTTAATCATTATGCTTATGTTTCATCATATTATTGACATTAGAGCATTTTATATTAAAATACCATAAAGTATTGTTTTACTCGGGAATGTAGGAAAGGTCGTTAGACATGTTCAAGAAAGTCAAGCAAAGTCTTACCGCTCTCGCATCGGTACTTATTATTGCTGCTAGCCTTGCGCCCGTTACCGTCAGTGCAGCCAGCAGTCCAAACTTGATACCTAATCCCTCATTTGAGACTGCTCAGGATGCCCAGACGCCGCAAGGGTGGTCAGGCAGCAACTGGAAGACCCCGGCAACCTTTACCTACCTCAATACGGGGCATACTGGCAGCCGCAGTGTGGAGGTTACCGTCACTAATTACACCTCCGGAGATGCAAACTGGTATTATACTGACCTGCCCGTAACAGCGGGAGAGTCATACGCATACGAAAACTGGTATAAATCTGACGTTGCTACAGAGGTAGACGCTGAAGTTGTCATGAGCGACAATACGATGCAGTACTTCAACCTTGGTAGCGTGGCACCGAGCACATCGTGGGCGAAATTTAGCACCGACTTCTCTGTACCTATCGGCGCCAAAGCCATGTCAATCTACCAGCTCATTGCCCAAAATGGTTATCTTATTACTGACGACTACAGCCTGAGTGCCTATACGCCAGACCCCTTCAGCCGCGCCATCGTCAGCGTGTCGTTCGATGACGGTTGGGTAAATCAGCTCGAGAATGCCGAGCCGGTATTGCTTCAGTACCATATTCCGGCTACATACAACATCATCTCGGGTGAAATGACCAACCCCGACGAGGCAGGCTACATGACCAGCCAACAAGTCTTAGGGTTATACCAAGATGGTAACGGCAACGAGATTGCCTCACATACCGTTCACCACTGCGATCTGACCGGTGCGCAGACAGATAACCCCCAGAACTGCCCTATCCCCATTAGCGTCCAGCAAGTCCATGATGAAATGTTTAGCAGCAAAACAACCTTAGAGAACCTTATTGGCGCACCTGTCACTGATTTTGCTTATCCATATGGCGCTTACAACGATAGCACCATAGCCGTCGGCGAACAGGCAGGCTACCTGTCGCAACGAACAGTAAATGCCGGCTACAACACGAAGGATAATCTCGATCCGACCCGGTTGAAGATATATGAAGTGGATAGCGATATTACTGCCGCACAAGTACAGGCATGGGTAGATGGTGCCATTGCCGCCAAGGCATGGCTCATCCTTGTCTACCATGAAGTCGCCACTAAACCTAGCGACCCGAGCGACAGTACGTATACCACCCTTCCCGCAGATTTCGCTACTGAAATGGCATATATACACGGAACGGGTGTCAAGACGGAAACCGTAGCAAATGCGCTTACCGAGACCACCGCGCAAGTCGGCCAGACTACCCCTCCTCCCGTTATTTCTAACGTGTCGAGTTCTGCCATTACTACAAGTGGAGCGGCTATTACCTGGGCGACAGACGAAGACAGTACTTCTCAAGTGAATTACGGCGCGACTGCCTCCTATGGCAGCAGCTCAACCCTCGACAGCGCTACCGTTACAAACCATAGCGTGACTCTTACAGGCCTGCAGCCAAACACCATTTATCATTACCAGGTTGTCTCAACGAACGCTTCAGGAGGTAGCACCACTTCAGGTGACTCTACCTTCACGACCGCACCGACTATCATACCAGGTGATGTGAACGGGGATGGCGTCGTGAATATACTCGACCTCAGCACTGTGCTGACTAACTGGAATAAGACAGGCGCCACCCGCAGCCAAGGTGATGTAACAGGCGACGGTACCGTCAATGTCTTCGACCTCTCGGCTATCCTGACTGACTGGAGTAAGTAACGTGCGGCTCCGAATACGGAGCGCCGCCGTAGTACAATTAATTATCTTTTTGCTCCTTTTGGTAGCCGCGCCAACCACTGACATCCGCACAAAATACGTCGCCGAGACAGTACCTGCGCCCAGTATTCCCCTATTCTTCACCCACACTGGGGTCATCACCACCATCTTCTGGGTCGGCGAAAACGCATCGGGCGATAACGGCTATATTGCAAATGATGCAAGCGCCTGGGATGATAGCTGGCAACAGCACTTCGGTGGCCTTGATGACCCGAATCGCCGCAACGGCTTCAGAACTGCGGGCTTCATACCAAAAGAAAATAGCTTCTATATAGCGCTTCCATACAGTGATGTTGATGATAACGGCAAACGCAAGCCAAGTGCTACCGCATGCCCCCTCGCTCAATTGCTTAGGAGCCAAAACGTCTCGTGGTGCAAAAACAGTTGGGTGGCTATCCGGCATGACAGCAAGATCGCATATGCCCAATGGGAAGACGTGGGACCCTTTAAGGAGAATGACGCTGCTTATGTCTTCGATACGGCGCAGCCGAGCAATAAACGCGGGGCAAAGGCAGGATTGGATGTATCGCCAGCCGTACGTGATTACTTAGGGTTACAGGATGTCGATATGTCGGACTGGACATTTGTTTCCGAACAAAACGTACCCGATGGCCCCTGGAAACAAACCATCACCATGAGCACTGGCGACCCGCTCAACTAGCCATTTACGGTAGCCAATGCTATAATCACCCCTGTTGCGAGTGTCGTATAGCGGTTATTATCCCAGTTTTCCAAACTGGTGATGGGGGTTCGACTCCCCCCACTCGCACCACGTCTGAGTTTCTACACCATCATTCTGGCAATAATCGCCTCGTACACCTTTTTCGCACGTTGTGCATTTGCGGGTGATTGCCGCGCATAATTCTCCGTCATGATACCATCGTTCACCTCGAGCACAAGATCATCGCCTGATACGGTATGGACAATGTCTACAGCAGCGATCCGCAACGAGAGGGCGTCACAGGTCTGTCGCGCCATCCGATGCAAGACGGGGGATGGTTCGATATCGACCGCTTTCGCACCTTGGCACAGGTTGAAGAACTTCATCCTGTCGTGGATAACCGGATTGCGCTTCTCGTAGGCCAGAAGCACCGCTCCGTCGAGCACGATAAGCCGTGTTTCTTTGATAAGGTCGATATAGGGCGACAATGTCCAAGCCGGTTCTAGTTCATCGCGAATGACCGCGAGTGCCTGCTCGACATCTTCGCAACGCTGAATGCCCCGGCCTCCCGTACCATTCAGCGGTTTGATGACGACCGAGTTGCCCTGCGGAAGAAAATCTACCATCTCCGTCAACGACGCCATCTGCATCCCGTACGTACGGGCCAACAAGTGCTGCACGCTCGGGATACCGGCAGCTTTGAGCGCCAGATGCGTCGCCACCTTATCTTGGGCAAGCGAAGCAGCAGCGCTGGCATTGATGTCGAATTTGTAACCGAATATCCAAGCCATCTTGTCACCTCTTTTGAGCCGAGCAACCCAGTCATCAGAGAAAAAGTGGCATTGTATACCGAGTTCCGCACACGCCCTACGGACCATTGACGGCATGACCCGCTCCTGCAGTACTTCGCCAATTTGCATGCTTGCTATTATACGAAGAAATCCCCTTTCAGGTATAATCAACCTGATCAGATACGCCCCCGTAGCTCAGTTGGACTAGAGCAAGAGACTTCTAAGCTCAAGGTCGCAGGTTCGAATCCTGCCGGGGGTACCACACCCAAACAGAGTACTTTCTATTTTCCCAGACGCCAGCTGCTGTATACTGCTTCTAATAATAAGCAGAAGCGATATGGCCTTCCCAATGAAGATGCGTAAACTTCCCCGGCGGCTTGCCAAGAGCTTCATACACACTTCCCCGGTACGTAAGTTCTCAATCGTCGCCTTAGCACTGTTCATCGTTATCTTCGGTATCGCCGGGGACAGGCTATTGTTCCACGGCTCAGCGGCGAGTTCCTCCGAGCTGTCTTATGGAGACATTAACGGAGATGGTGTGGTCAGCGTGCTTGACCTGTCAGCCCTATTGACTACTTATGGTACGACAAATACCGCGGATGACATTAACGGTGATGGTAGCGTCAATGTCCTTGACCTATCAGTACTTCTCAGCCACTATGGCACGCCCGTTCCCGAGCCTCCCGTCAGCGGCATCTGGTCCAGCGCATATTATCCGGGTTGGCTCCAAAGCGGCCATACGATGGCGTCGCTTCCCTGGAGCGGCATGACCCAGATTAACGATTTCTCACTCATGACCAGTACCGCTCGCAATGGCTCGATCGTCCTTGGCCACTCGCTGACAACTTCCAATATGCAAGCCCTCGTTACTGCCGCCCATCAGCACGGTATTAAGATCAATATCAGTATCGGTGGCGCCGAGGATAACAACTTCGATGCAGCCTGTAGTACAACGAACCGTAGCACTTTCGTAAGCAGCCTCATAAGCTATGTCACGACGTACGAATTTGATGGTGTTGACCTCGACATCGAACAGGACTTCAACCACACCGATTATCAGAATTGCGTCCATGCTATCCGTACCGCGCTTGATCAGCTACCCACTCCCCGCAAGACTTTGACGATGTCAGCCGACCCGGATTGGCAAGCAGGCATGGCATCACTCGTGCAGCAATACGTCGACCAGATCAACCTCATGAGCTACTGGGGCACAGTTACCGACATCCCTGCAGAGCTCAACAATTATACGAGCCTCGGTGTACCGGCATCGAAGCTCGGTGTCGGTATCGGGCTCAATGAGAACGACATGGCTGAGTACAAGAACCCCGCGTCTTGCAATGCTAAGGCAGGTTACGTTGCCGCAAACGGATACGGCGGCGTCATGGAGTGGACGCTTACCGACGACCAAGACCAAAATGCCGGTAAGACGCCGTGCTTCGATAACGTCGCTAGCTACATGCAGTAGCCGGTCATTCCCATCAACGGAGTAGTTTGATCTGCTTTGCAAACCAGCGGGCACTGGGGCGGGTAGTCCGTTTCATCGTAGTGCGGTCCACCGCCACCAGACCGAATTTCGGCCACCATCCAAATGACCATTCAAAGTTGTCGAGTAGGCTCCAGTGGAGATAGCCCCGCACATCAACGCCATGTGCGCGAGCTAGCTGCAACGCTTCAAGCGTCTGCTCCAGCCACCACTGGCGATGCTTATCGGCCGCATCGGCTAAGCCATTCTCGGTAACGATAAGCGGTTTGCGATATCTCCCCCAGGCAGCTTCAAGCACACGTCGGATTCCCTGCGGTTCCATGTACCACCCCGCATCACTCTTCGGTCCTTGGGGATAGTGCATGGTACCCCGCCAGGTGATATACGACGTCATGTAGTAATTTACTCCTAAGAAGTCGAGTTGTTTTCTGATGCGGTTCAAATACCACCAGTTCTGCATGTATGCAATAGTCACCGTCATCAAGCGGCTCAAGATATTATGGGGCTGCGCGGGCTGCATATCTCCAAGAGCAGTCGCTATCCCCACTTGTATGTTCGGACAGATTTCCTTCAATACTTTGTACGCCTGCCGATGGGCTACCACCAGATTACGGTACACCCGCAGACCGAGTACTACATTGTGCCGTTCGGGCGGCCATTGACCGATCAAGTAGCTTGTATACGCATACACATTCGGTTCATTGAGAGGAATTACATACCTCAGGCCATCACCAAACTCCGTAGCAACCTTAGCCACAAAGCGATTGAAATACCGAAGATTACGTCGCCGTTCAAAGCCGCCTTTTCCTGCAAACCATGTCGGCACGGTCCAGTGCCATAACGTGACAACCGGTTCAATACCCAGACGTTTGAGCTCGGCAAGGTACTGCCGGTAGTGTTCGAGTTCCTTTTTATCCCACACCCCTTCTTCCGGTTCAATGCGCGACCATTCAATACTGAAGCGGAAAGCATTCATGTTGAGCTGCTGCAGAATCTTAAAGTCTTCTTTATATCGCTCGTAATGGGCCACGCCCTTACCGGAAATATAGTTCTCGGGCGCTGCAGCAGCCGACGCTATATCATCCCACGTGATGTCCCACCCCATGTATTTCTTTGCGACAACCCTTAGCCGCGTATACGCTCCGGCAGCCAACCTTTCGGCGTTCGCTCGTTCCCATTCGGACCATTGGTTATGCGTACCACCATCAACCTGGTGGGCAGCCGTACTGGCACCCCACAAAAAGTCCTCCGGAAAACCTTGTTTTGCCATGGGCATATTGTACAAGAGGTTTGTATTTCACGCGTAACTTCGGTATAATCACCTCTGTTTTCGACGATTGTTCCTGGGAAGGGACGGTATCGATCTATCCCACATGGCGGATGTAGCTCAGTTGGTTAGAGCGTCGGATTGTGGCTCCGAAGGTCGTGGGTTCGACCCCCATCATTCGCCCCATGTATGCAACATGCAATGATCCTCTTCAAGAGGATCATTTTCGTCTTCTAGACTATTCTCGCTTATTCTTCAGCGGACGACTTCATCAAGTCGCTCATGACACGGCACTCCGACGCTGCTAACCCGTCAGTGCCTAGGTCTAACCTACGGCTTTGAGCCACACCAGAGCCAGAGCGGCGACGAGCGGCACGAATAGATTATCCAGCCCGAGAACTGCTATGTTCTCGATAAGTGCCACCAGGGCAGCGATAAAAACAAGCCAGGGCGAAAAAGCCGCGGGCGAAAAAGCCGCGGGCGAAAAAGCCGCGGGCGAAAAAGCCGCATAGCCGATCAAGATCGCCAACGAGACTACAAAGAACGTCAGTGTACCGACGATGCTTTTGGTATGTCCGAGTACGTGGTAACGAGTTGTGCGGCCATACTTGGTGCCAACGACTGCCGCCAGGCCGTCCGCCAACCCCATGAGCAGTATGGCGGCGGCATATATTGCCCTATCCTGAGTAATAAATGGCAGAATGCCGACAATGAGCGCAAAGCATATTTCCCCGTACGTTGGCCGCTGCACGCTGTGAATAACTCTGAAAACATTGAACGATTTGGAGAAGATGACTACAACGAGGAACGCCGCGCTTAGCAGCTGTACCTGCCACCAGGATAGGAAAAACGGCCAAAGCGCCACGAACGAGCCGACACTCATGTGCACCGCCTTGCGCCCCAGCTCGCTCTCCATCCAACCTTTGTGCCAACCCAATTCAGCTAAGCCAAGGATAGCGAAGACAACGCCAACGGCCAGTAGCATATTCATCTTGGGCCCTATTGTACGTCGAGCACATAGTTCACGACAACGGGTGAAGGGGGATTATTCGCACGACGCCACACAGCTTGCGGACACGGGTTCGACTTGTTCGGGCTTCGCTAAACTATCGTTCCATCGGACGGGTATGCCCGGTCACGAAGTGCAGGATAAGCAGAATGAGGCCGGCAATAAGTAGCAGATGGATAAAGGCCCCGCCAATGTGTATTGCCAACCCCAGCAACCACAGCACCAGTACAATGATTCCGATCGCTAAAAGCATCTTCCTCGTCTCCCCGTTACACCGCGTATAGTATTCCAGCTACATTCATGAAGCAGTAAGATTTCTGACCGCTCCCAGAAGGCATAAAAATAGCTCCCGCTTATTGCAAGAGCCATTCTCTAAACAAATGGTCGGGGTGATCCGATTTACCTTGAACGAAGAACTCGCCCAGTATTTACGTAAACACCCGCTTGATAAATTACCGACTTGCCCGTTGCCAGTCACCTCATACCACGCATCCCGTAGGCATCGCGGCCTACCGAGCCGGGGCATCAAAGCGAAAGATTGCAGAGCACTATGGCGTTACCGAGGCATACGTGAGGAAGCTGCTGCGAGAGCATGGCGTGAAAAGCGGTCACGGTATGACATCCAAACATGAAATACTAGTTTCTATGCGCCGCTCATCACATATAGGAGCAGTTCGTCGATCAGAACAAGACGATCCTGGAGTACGTCGATGAGCTACCGGACATCAAAAAGGACATCATCGCGCTGAGGAGTAATGTTTCCGAGCTGAAACAAGATACTAAAGTGGTCAAAGCCGCTGTTACGGACAATGGCCACCAACTAGACGACCACGAGCGACGCATCGCGCGGCTTGACGCAGCATAGCCGAGTACTCCTAGACGAATACAACCTCATGTGTTATGATATGCAACTAAGATCGTATCGTAGACTTGCTTATGGCATATCCTGTTACCAGACACTTACTGAGCAGAGCTGTACATGTACCTCAGAGCGTACGTATGTGGTTGTTGGTGCTCGCATGCTCCATCTGGGGCATTACCGTTATCTTCTGCGGGATAGCAATATTCGGGCCGGATCATAACTTTGCGATAATCACCCTGCAAAAGGCAGGACTCGTGCAGGCGGAAGATACTAAACAGAGGGTCACTACTACCAACCTTGAGAAACAAGCGCCCGCCTCCACAGCCACAACTCCTGCTGCCTCCGCGACCAACACAACAGACACAACACCAAGATATGCTACCTCGCCCGATCCACGCTCGACATCCTACTCGGCTACTCCCCCGCAACCGGCACCGTCAGACATCAATATCACGATCACTCACCCGCACCAGGTTTCCGCAGGAACCAAGATTGTCTCTAACGCCCTCAAGGAATACACCGTCTACTATGGTGGGGACATAGTGTTTAGCACCCCTACCGTGGTCTTCCACAAGAGTATCTCGTCCTTCAGCCCGACGCTCACCGCGGGCACGCCGGATGGCCTCCCGATGGTCGACCCGTTCAACCCATGGTACGACACGAACCCTAATGCTTGGGTTTCTAATGCCGGATCTCCGGGCGCTACCATGTCCAGCTGGCCGATAACCCTGCAGCTCAACAGCAACCTGCCGGTCGGCACCTACCAGGCACACGTCATGGCCTGGCGGGCTGGCGGCACCGGGACGCTCGAGTGGGAGTATGACGGCTTCATCACCCTGGATGCCGAAAACTAACCGCTGACCGAGAATCGAACGATGCCGCTTAATAAAGACAAACCACTGGCGGCTATAGCCTACTACTTCAGTGTCCGGCAAACCATCCATCGTACCCAATCTTATATAGATCGGCGATGCGCCTAAAGAAGGACGTATCTCGCATATATCCAGCTTCGGTTATTACGTATTCATCCTGGGTTGCCGTACCTACTCTTTCTCATCGCGAACATTCCGAAGTAGGGGAGGCACAACGGAAAATACGATAGCGACTGCGACAACGAAAAAGGCCAGGACGAAAAGAAAGACGCGGAGGTGTCTGTATTTGTACACATCCACGACCAAGAGAATAGTGGGGAGTAAGGTGCCTGCAATAGCAAGCGCTAATTGCCAAGGACTGAAACGCTTCTGGGTTGCGCTGTACGCTGCCGAGCCGGGTTCGTGCACACGGAGTAGCGAGTCGCGTTTTACTCGTGCTTCGACTATCTGGTACGTATAGGTTGCGCCCCAAAATATTGCTATAAGTAAAATTATGTAGCTATAGGTTTCTGGTGTCATAAATATACTTCCTTTCAGTTATTCTAGCGTTCAAATGGATTTGGCTCTGGTTTATCTGGCGCTCCATTGAATGCATCCGCGTAAGGCGATCCTGTGCCTCCCATGGCGAAGCATCGTCAGAATATCGACTGGTCAACTCTATTCTTTGCTGACTTTTTCCTCCAGAAGAACAAAATACACTAGGCTATACGATAGAAAGAACATATTGAACAGGCTAAACTCTGCTATAAGTACAATACTGCGCGTTATCATCATGGCCAGTACGACGTTGAGTAGTAGCGCTACACAGACGCTTGCCACGAATTGCTTTACTTTGCGCCTGGCAATCTTATACCTGGGATGGTTGTTGCCCAGGAGAGACCACGGCGAGTACGCAAGGTAGCCACTTTTGAACGTGGAACTAAGCCACGAAACAAAGGCAACCAAAATAGAAACAGTCACTAGTATGCTTTCTGCGTGCTTCATCAAATCTACTTGTCTTGATCCTGCTTTATTGGTAATGGTTGAGTTGCCAGCGCAAGGTGAAAATTATCAACACAAAGAGCACTACAGTAGAGATTGGCGCAAATACCGCTACGAAATGTGCGTCGGGGGTATTAAGTTGCGTGACCCTCACAATACTATTTATCAAATTGCCTATAAAAACTCCCAGGATAATCGCCGTAATGACTAAATTTCGAGTACGTGCAAGTTTGACAACTCTTTTATATTCCGGGGTGCCGGGCTTATACGTGAGGCCGAAGGTTGTTCTTCCGCTAATCCGAAGACAAACTAGATTTATAATATATAGTGCTATCCCAAGTACAAGTACAAGACTGAAAAAATAGTAATACGTCTCACCTGCCATAAGCTACTTGGGGACGTACCCGATCCTCAATAGGATGCCGAGGCCACCAAAAAAGGTTGCCCCTAAACAAAACTCAATGGCTGTATCGAGCTGCCGAGCAACTAGCAGCCCGTAACAAAAGGACGCTACTGCTAATATCGTAATTGCTGTGATGCATAAGGGTAAGCGTGTCACATCAAAGCGCCACGGGAATCCATGATCGCTGACACTAGCACCGTAGGCAAAAATCGTCCGACCAAATACTGATACTGCAGCAATTGCAGTAATCGCTATGAGGCTATAAGCTAGTATATATTGTGCATTCAGCATATCTAACAATACTTTATACTATCTTTACTAATTAAATTCAAAACCCTCCCTTGCGTCATTCATCAACGACTCAGGATAGTCTTCTCCTGTAATTGCGTAAGTTACCATACTGCCAAGACCGGCAAAGGCACATGATCCACCTACGCCAAACAGAAAGGCTTCAGGATCTGCGATAGAGGCATATATCCCGGCCCTACTGACGACGACGGCACTACTAAAGGTTAAAGCACCTTCAGCGCACCCGAGTGCGCCAGTTCTTAATGTCTCTCCTACCACATCAAGCACTCCGTTAGCTCTATTTGCTTGAGATGCTACGGGTGGAGCATACCTCAGTCCCGGCGCACTGGTATCAACATTCGTAATCGTGGCTACGTTAGGCATCGCATTGCGGATCGGACTTCCGGTCGAACGCGCGGTTCCTACGGACCTGATTCGTAACGTTACTTCGTATGACGACTGCATGCGGGAGCTGTTAATGCTGGGCTGCAGGACGCTCACGTCAACTGTACACTGCAGCAGACAGGCATACAACCCACTCAAATCGCTGAAATTAATCGGGTCCGCTACATACACATACGGGTTGGCATTGCCGCCTGGAACCGGATCCATGCTCGTGAACCTGCCCAGTGATGGTAGGTAGATCCGTGCCCCCATGACCATCGGCAGTGAGGCTAACGTTGTCTCCGTGATCTTCTGGTGGCTGCCTTCGTAGCCCAAGGACCCAGTGTCGAAGTTGGCGGGGTTAACCGAGCCGGGCAGAATGTTACCGAACGGGTCGTAGGTGAAGGTACCGCCGGGACCGTTGCCGTTACTGGTGTTGTCGCCGTTGCCGTCGACCGTGAGCAGCGTGTCGCCATGCAGGTTCGGCAGGCTGTAGGTATATTGCGTAGCCTTGGTAGCCTTCGTCAGGTTTACCGTAAGGGCGACGCCGCCGGGCAGGCTCACGTATTCCTCAATGATGTCCCCGGAGTCGTTGTAGACAAAATCTGGTGAGCTGTGGGCGCCAGTATACCCGTAGGAGTGATCGCTCTCTACCGTCCAGTTCCAATTCGCGATCGTGTCGTGCTCACGGTAGGTCATGCGGTTTTGGGAGTCCATGCTGTAGTACATAGCGTCACCGTTACCGTTGACATCGTACTGCTCCATGCCCGTATAGCGGTCTGAGGAATCGTAGTAGAGCAAGAGCGGCGCATTGCCGGTGCCGATTTGCGTCGTGTTGCCATGGGAATCATACTGAGCGCCGTCTGCCGTCGGGTCGGAACTGCTAACGAGCTGGTCGGCGTAATTGTAGCAGTACGTGGTTGTGACCCCGTTGATGGTTTGACTGGTCCGGTTGCTGCTCTTGCCGGCGTTCGGGTTCATATTGGCACCGGCACCACAACTGGCGTCTTGGGCCCCGAAACCGTAGGCATAGGTGTTTGTGCCGATGGTAGCGCTCGTCAGTCTGCCCGCTAAGTCATAGCCATAGGTAGACTGAAGGTCAGTGGAGCCCTGCGTCAAGGTATCCGATTGCACGCGCCCGGACTGGCTAAGCGTGGCTTGGTCAATGACACTTATGGAATCGGCGGTGGTCCAGATGGTTTTGTTTTCGCGCCCCGTCGTGCTGTCGTAGAAGACCGACAGTTGGAGCTCGCCGCCCGCGGAACTGGCCGTCGGGTAATTTACCCCCCGCACCCGACCGTAGGCATCGTAGAGCGGGTCGGCGAGATCGTCGCCGTTGAGGGTCTCGTTGCTAAGGCGGTTGTAGCTGTCGTAAGTATATGTCTCCGTGCCCAGCGGGCCGACTTGCTGGGATAGCCTGCCGAGACTGTCGTAGGTGGTAGTGGTCGTATCGTCGAGGTCATCGGTGTAGCTGATTGTCCGGCCGAGCAGATCGACCGTCGTGGTAATGGTCCCGTCGCTGTCCGTGACGCTCGTCACCAGCGGGTTGCCGCCGACGTCGTAGTTGTAGGTGATCGTCCGGGCGTCATTGCCATTGTAGGCCGGCACGCCCTCCTCAGCCAGGCGGCCGCGTGTGTCGTACGTCTTGCAATCCCAGCCGTCGCTATTCGTTTGCGTCGCGATGACGTGACCCGCGTCGTCGTAGACGTTGGTCGTGGTGATCCCCGGTGTCGTACCACCATCCGGGCTGGGG